>MKWU01000018.1_pt1 | contig 321564 bp, 269 predicted proteins | sample 809101 | NCBI WGS metagenome assembly MKWU01 (sample SAMN05860141, study PRJNA318959) | sponge metagenome | host: Aplysina aerophoba | place: Slovenia: Piran, Adriatic Sea, Gulf of Piran | collected 2013-05-07 | reverse complement strand
CAGGGCAATCGCATCAAAATAATCACTGAGTATTGAAGGGCAAATTATCGACTGTCATTAGATACTGCGCCTCCACGCCAGCGAGGAGGTATCTGATGACGAGTGTTCCGATCCTAAGTATCAGCAAGGCTTTCAGCCATGTGCAGGACCAGCGTGTGCAGGGGCGCTGCCGATATCCGTTGACTGAGGTGATTATCATCGCGATTTGCGCCACTTTGGCTGGCGCGAACACCTGGGCAGAAATCGAGACCTTTGGCAAGAGCAAAATCGCCTGGCTGCGGGAGTTCTTGCCCTTGAAACACGGCGTTCCTTCGCACGACACCTTTGGCAGAATCTTTGCCATGATTGATGCGGAGGAGTTTCAGCGCGGCTTTGTTAGCTGGGTTGAAGGGCTCTTTTCCGTTATCGAGGGAGAAGTGGTCAGCATTGATGGCAAAACAGCCCGCCGCAGCCATGACAAGGCGATTGGCAAGGATGCTATTCATGTGGTGAGCGCATGGGCAAGCGAAACTGGCATTACGCTGGCTCAGCAAAAAGTCGCTGACAAGTCGAACGAAATCACCGCTATTCCACAACTGCTGCAATTGCTGCGCGTCAAAGGCTGCCTGGTGTCGATTGACGCCATCGGTTGCCAGAAAGCAATCGCCCAAACGATCAGAAACAAGAACGCTGATTACTTGCTAGCGGTCAGAGGCAATCAGCCGCAACTGCATGAAGATATCAAGCAGTGGTTCAATGATGCAGATGCAAACGGCTTTGACAGGCCCGACCATGACTACTGCAAAGTGGTCAACAAAAGCCACGGGCGCATTGAAACGCGCGAGTGCTGGATGATAAGCGATCCTATGGTGTCTGAATACATCGGGCATGGCGGCGGTTGGACGGACTTGCGCGCGATTGTTCGCGTCAAGCGCAATCGGCAGCATGCCGGTCGGATCGAAGCAAGCCAAGCCTATTACATCACTTCGTTGAAAGCCAGCGCAGAGCGACTGCTGAGCGCCACACGGCAGCACTGGGGGATCGAAAATTGTCTGCACTGGGTGATGGATGTGATATTTCAGGAGGATCAGATGCGCGCGCGCAAGGGCAACAGCGCGGAAAACCTGATTGCCTTGCGCAAAATCAGCCTGAATATCTTGAAACAGGATACATCCAAGGGCAGCTTGAGACAAAAACGCTATCGCGCCGCGCTCGATGACAACTTCCGGCTAAAGCTGCTCTCGCAGATTTGATGCGATTGCCCTGGCCGAGGGAGTGTCTATTTTCGTGTATGTGGGGGCTTTCCCCATCCCCCGACATGCGTAGAAATCCGCGCGCGCCGTTGCCTCCCCCCGACTTTTCGGGGGGACTGAGGGGGGTGTCTTTAACCAGAGAATTCGACACTCCCCAGGCGATCCCGCTGGATCAAGCGCTCTACAAAACATTCGGAGTTGTAACCAGCGAAGGGCGCCGCGGCCTGCTGTACTTCCATGAGCTGTCGCCGGAGGGCTGGGCGAGAATTCGCAATCGCATCTATCGCTGATCCAGCGCGATCGTGACGAAAGTCGTGCGCAGCGGAGCAACCGTCATCATTTCGCGGTAGGCAATGCCACCTGTGTCGCTCAGGACGACCAGTTGATATTCGCCGGCCGGCAAATCGCTGATGCTGAAGTTCTCGCCCCAGAAGGTGTCGGGGTTCACGCGCTGGCTGGCATAGGTGTAGACCTCGCGCCTTAGCTTGTGATTGCGAAGAACCAGCCGCTTGCCGTAAATGAACTCGCCCTCCGCGTCATGGACAGCCCCAATCAACAAGCCGCGTCCGCCGTAGTGCTGCAGCCACAGCGCCGGATTGCGAGTGGCGCGGTAGTTGAATGGATCGTCGGCGCGAATTTCGTAATGCAGATGCGCGCCAATGGCAACGCCGCTGGAGCCTATGCTTCCGATCAGCTCCAGGTCATCAACTTGTTGCCCAGACTCGACTGCGATAGTTTCCAGATGCCCATAGAGCGTAAATATCTGTTCACCTGCCAGCGACTCGACATCGTGGGCGATGATGACTGCCTTGCCATAATAATCCTGTTGCGGACCCAACTGCGTCTTGTCATCCTGCCCGGCAAAGATGACCTTGCCCGCCAGACTGGTAAAAACCTCTGTGCCGCGCCGATTGACAAATTCCACGCCCAGGTGCACTTCACGCTTGCCGCCCTGCGTGCTGCCATAGGGATAGCTGCGATCTGCCCAATGCACCGGATTATCGTCATGTTGGATGGGGCGAAACAGGATATTGTGTTCGACAGGCGTGATCGGCGTAGCAGTGGGCAGAACAGTCGGCGTCGGTGGTTGCGCCAGGACAGCGAGCGACGCAATGTCAAACGTAATCACAAGCACAAAGAGAAGCGGCAGATGCCTGGTTCGTCTGTTCATTGCGCGGTGATAGAGAAGGGGACGCTGCCAGCCAGCACGTCATCAACATACAGCAGCGCTGTGTAACTGCCAGGCAGGAAGGCAAAATCGGCTGGCGTGGCATAAAACCAGATGCACCAGAAGGCTCGTGATCGCTCGGCTCGCCAAGAATGACTATAGACATCTTGCCCGTCGTAACGCCAAAGCGCGGAGAATTGTGTGCCGGCGCTGAGGTTGCTTACCTGCGCGGTGAGATAGATGCGCTCGGCGGCGGGCGTGAAGCTGCGCACAATCGTTTCCGCGCAGCCGCTATTGAAGTCGGTGTCGGCAGCCATTGCCAGCGAAGAAACCGAAATCTCTGGCGGCGTGTCGATGCCAGGCGCATCGTCCATCATGCCGCCTTCTAGCGAGCTGCCCATATCAGCGGCGCTGACCTCGACAGCCCGCAAGGCAGGCGTCTCCGTATAGCTGGTGCGTAGAGTAGCGGCCAATGCCGCATTCACATCGGACAACTGCGCCACTCGCGTGCCTGCCGCAACGACAGTCGCCACAGCCATATCGCGGTCGGCTGTGGCAGCTGCGCGGATATTTTCGCGTTCGACAGCCAAGGCGGTCATGTCAGTGTCAATGGTGGCCAGCGCATCGCTGCCCGTGAATGCCTGGCAGCCTGCCGCCAACAGAAGCAGAAGCAGCCAAACTGCCTTGAATATCGCGCCGCTGTCTGTTAGTGTAGACATAGATTGCCCCCGTAGCTCAGGGGATAGAGCGCTGGTTTCCGGAACCAGGCGCACAGGTTCGAATCCTGTCGGGGGTGCAAGCAGTCTTTTCTCGCCATCATGCTGGCATTAGGTGGCTGCGCGGCTGGTCAACTGCTCCAGTCGCTGGCGAAACTCCGGCATATAAATCACCGACTTGTCTTTGCGCGACTCTTCGGCTGCGAATGCCAGCAAGTGGCTTTCCAGCGACTCGCGAGCGGTGGTGATGCTGTCGTCTGGCCTGCCACGCAAGGCGTTGACGAAGCTGCGCATGATGCCCTGGTCTCCGCCGCCGTGTCCGCCGCCTGCGTTGCTGATCTCGGGAACATGCTCCACCGCGCCAGTCAGATGATCGTGCACGGTCATTTCGTTGCCTCGTTCGGTGAACTTGCCGATCAGGGTAGCTTTGCTGCCATCCCAACGCATAGTGCGGCCTTCAATATCGCTCTGGCCGTTCATCACCAGCGTAACAATCGTGCCATCGTCCATCTCCATATTGACAGACTGATGATCGACCACATCGTTATCACAGAAATAGACGCACCGGCCATACCAGCCCGTTTTTAGTTCTTGCAGGCGGGCATCTTTGCTGGGTACCCAGGTAACGGCATTTTGGGGCCAGCCCGCGCCATCATGCACATAACGTTTGGTCGCCTCGTACTTGCAGGTATCGGCAACCGAACAGCCATCGGTGCAGCGCATGGTTGCGCCTTCTGGCGCGTTTTCGGGGCGGAAGTGCGTCAGGCTGCCAAAAGAATTAAGGTAGACCACTTGCCGGCCCAATATCCACAGCAGGATGTCAAAGTCGTGGCAGCATTTGGACAAAATCATCGGTCCAGAAGTGGCTTCGTTGCGCCAGTTGCCGCGCACAAAACTGTGCGCCATGTGATGATAAGCCAGGTTCTCGCGGTGGGTGACGCTAATAATGCGCCCCAGCCGGCCCGATTGCACAACCTGCCGCAGCGCCTGCCAAAAACGGGTATAGCGCAAGACATGGCAAACTTGCAGCAAGCGACCGCTGGACTCGGCCTTTTGCACCAGCCGCACATTTTCTGCCAGCACAGGCGTCATCGGTTTTTCCAGCAGCACATCATAACCGGCCTCCAGCATCTGCAGAGTCGATTCGTAATGCACGCGGTCCATGGTCGTGTTAATGATAGTCGGCGCAAGGCGTTCCCCCGAAGCCAGCAGCGACTGCCAATCTTCAAAAACCAAATTGGGCGCGATATCGTGCAAGCGCACAAATCGTTCGCGGCGGATGGGGTCTGGTTCTGCCACGCCAACGACGCTGACTTCTTGCGGATGCTCCAGCGCAAAATGTCCATAGGCATTTCCTCGCCCTCCAGCGCCCACCACGATCGTCTCGATTGCTGCCATGTTCGCTTCTCCTGTGAACCTTGCTGGTTAATGTGAAGCCGACAGTTTGCAGGCTGATCGTCGATCCGTTGACTGCTCTGCCCACATTTACAGCATTTTGCGGCTATGATAACAAATCTGACAATCATTTGTCAAATAACTTGACAAAAAAGAAATTGGCAGTATAGTGCAAGTAGTCTGGCATTTTTCTAGGGACCGCATGTTGCCAAAGCGCCCGGCAGTTAATCACCAGGTCATGCACCAGATCAATCGCGCTGTGCTGCTGGATATTGTCCGCAAGCAACCAGCGACAACGCGCGCCAAGCTCTCCGATCTCACTGGTCTCACCCGCAGCGCCATCAGCAATCTTGTCGAAGAATTGATGCGCTCCGACATGATTCGCGAGGTGGGCCAAGAAGAGTCGACCGTCGGGCGGCGCGGCATCTTGCTAGCATTGAATCCGGATGGCGGTTCTGTCATCGCCGTCAAGTTCAATGCGTCGTCGGTGCAGTGCGCGCTGGTGAACCTGGCCGGTGGCATCTTGTGGCACGATCTAGTGCCCCTGTCAGATACCGACCAGGCGCATGTCTTGGGTATCTGCCGGCAGCTTATCGAAAGAGCCATGCTGCAGAATGACGGCGCTCGGTCTTTGCTGGGCATTGGCGTTGCCGCGCCTGGTCTCATCAACAATAACGGCGATATGATCTATTCCGAGTTCATGAATTGGCGCGATGTCAGCTTCCGGGTCGCCTGGCAAGCGGAATACGGCGTGCCCGTCAGCGTGGACAATTTGTGCAGCCTGGCGGCGCTGGGCGAGAGCCGCTTTGGCAGCGCAATCGCCGATAGCCACTTCGTTTACATTGAAATCGGCTATGGCGCGGGCGCGGGCATCGTCATCAATCATCAGATTTATCAAGGCAAAAACGGCATGGCTGGAGAAGTCGGCTATTTGCAGACCTATGTCGATGATGTGAGCAGCGCGCCAACGGACTGGCAAGAGTTGGTCAACATACCCAACTTCTTGCGCATAGCCAGACGATTGATCGACTCGGGCTGCCAAACCGACCTCAAGGGCGCAGACCTGTCTTTTGGCGCGCTGATACGTGCATTGCGCATGAGCGACCCAGCCGCTTGCTCTGCGCTGAGCGAGCTTTGTCGGCATCTAGGCATGGGCTTGGCCAGTCTGTACAATGCCTTTGATATTCCGGTCTTTATTTTGGGTGGCGAACTTGGGAGAGAATACGCAGCTTGCCTGCAACAACTGGTACGCGATACCGAACGATTTCTGGTCGCGCAGCCGCCGGGCGGACTCGATCTGCGCATCTCGCGAATGCAGCCCGATGCCTCTCTGATGGGCGCGGCCGCCCGTGTCTTTGATACAGTGCTGATTGAGCCATCGCTGCCCGTCAACATCTAGTCAGCTCGTTGCCAATTCGTGGCAAATCGTGTGCAAAATTAACCTGAGGAGCAATGTATTGACAGCTAACCAGCCTTACCGATTGTACCGAAACGATCGATCAATCTATGGAGGTAGAACTCATGTTTAGACGAATCCTGCTCTTGTCGGCTTTGCTCTGCGCTTTGGGAATGCTGGCATTTGCGCCGGTGCAGGCGCAAGGCGACACGCTTAGCGTGGCCTGGCCCTACCAGGTGCCGCCGACCGGCCACTTCAACACCTTCGCTTCGGGCGGCATCGTGCTGGGGCAATACCAGGACTTGCACGAACCGCCGCTGGCTGTCCTGATGTGGGCTACCGGCGAATATGCGGGCATGGTTGCCGAGGAATTTGGCTGGGACGCGGATGGCAACTATGTCATCAAGATCGCGGAAGGGAACAGCTGGAGCGATGGCAGCCCCATGACCGCTGATGATGCGATGGCGACGTTCAACATCTTCCGCCTGCGCGGCGATGCTGTTTGGGCGAATATGACTGGCATCGAGAAAGTGGATGACTCCACGGTCAAATTCGTCATGAGCGCGCCGTCCAGCCTGACTGAACGGATCATTTTGACGACCAACCTGCGGCCTGCCAGCGTGTTTGGCGATATTGCCGACCGCGCCGCCATGATGAGCCCCGATGACGACGGCTGGAACGGCCTGCTGCAAGAGCTGACCGAGTTCCGTCCCGAATCGCCGGTCTCTGGCGGTCCCTACACCATCCTGCCCGACACCATCACCGAAGCCAGACTGATGCTCGAGCTGAATCCCGGTGGTTTCGCCGGCGATATTCAGAACTTCGACATGGTGCAAATGTGGAATGGCGAGACCGAAGTGGTTACGCCGCTGGTGGCCAATGCCGAACTGCATTACATCACGCATGGCATCCCGCCCACAACCGAAGAAGACTTCGCCAACCGTGGCATCGACATCGTGCGTTCGGGCATGAACAATGGCCCCGGCCTGTATGTCAACCACGCTGTCTATCCGCTGAACTTGGTCGAGGTGCGGCAGGCGATCGCCTATGCAATTGACCGCGTGCAAAACGGCTTCGTCAGCCTGGGCGAATCGGGCGTGGCGGTCGAATTCATGACGGGCATGAGCGACGGCTTGTCCGAAGCCTGGCTGGGCGACGACATGCTGGACGCGCTCAACACCTACGACCACGACATGATGAAAGCCGAAGAACTGCTGATGAGCGTTGGCTTCAGCCGCGACGATTCGGGCAATTGGGTCGACGACAACGGCGATGCGCTGGCATTCGAGCTGACTTTCCCGCAAGAATTCGCAGACTGGTCGGCAGCCGCAGAAAACGCCACGGCGCAGCTGAACGACTTCGGCTTTGACATCACGGCGCGCGGCGTGCAGTTCCAGCAGCACCCGCAGGATATCTATGCGAGCAACTTCGAAATGGCTATCCGCAACTGGGGCCTGGGCGATCCTATCCCCGGGCGCAGCTACCTGCAAGCCTACAACCGCTACAATGGTCAAGGCGAACTGGCAGGTGAAGGCGGCGGCGCTGGCATGAACTTCGACAACAACATCAGCTTCAGTGGCGGCATGATCAATGTATTTGATGTCTCCAACGCCAGCTCGCAGGGTACGGACGCTTCTGCGCAAGCCGAACTGGTTTCGCAGCTTGCCATTTCCTACAACGAGCTGCTGCCGGCTATCCCGCTGTGGGAGCGCTACACCAACAATGCGCTGAACCGCAACTTCATCAGCGTGCCCGATTCCAGCGACTCCGTCTTCGCCAACTTCGGCGGCGGCGCAGACAACTGGATGACCTACCTGATCTTGACTGGCGTTACCGCGCCGGCGGACATGTAGCTCGACTGCAAGCTGGTTTCCAGCCTGCAAAGCACTGGGGGTGGGCAAACCGCCTGCCCCCAACCTTTTGCGGAGACTACTAACCATGTTGCACGATCAGCAGCCTTTGGCGACCGACCAGCAGCCGCCAGCGCCCAACCTGTCTTTGATGACGGCCAGGCTCTACGACCCCCTGCTGAAGGTCTACCGGAATTACACGGCGCGCGTGTTTTTGCAAGCTATCATCACCATTTGGGTGGTGATGACCCTGACCTTTGTGCTGGTGCGTTTGATGCCGGGCAACCCGGTCGATGTGCTGGTCGAGCAGATCTTGACTGCCGAGGGCATCTCATATCAAGAAGCCTATGACCGCATAGCCGCCAGCTTCAATATCGACAAAGACGCCACGCCGCTGGACCAGTATTTGCAATGGCTGGGCGACCTGTTGCGACTGGATCTGGGCACATCCATCACATCGCCGGGCACCAAGGTCATCGACGAGATCGCCCGATTTTTGCCCTGGACGGTCTTCGCCGTCGGCACAGGCTTGCTCATCAGCTTTGTGCTGGGCATCTTCGCCGGCATGCCCATGGCCTACTATCGCGGTTCAAAGCTAGATCATATCCTTTCCTTCTTCAGTTCTTTTTCGACTGGCGTGCCCAACTACATTTGGGGCTTGCTGATCATCATCGGGCCCGGCATCTCCTGGCGCTGGTTTGATATCGGCGCGCTGCGCGGCACCTACGACGTCGGTCTGACGCCGGGCGTGAATGCGGAGTTCATCCTCAGCGCGCTGGAACATGCCGCTTTGCCCGTATTCACTTATATCATCGCCATCCTGGGCACCTGGATGCTCAGCATGAAGAGCAGCACGACTGGCGTGCTCAATGAAGATTATGTCAATGTCGCCGAAGCGCGCGGGCTGAAAGAGCGCACTGTCATCAGTTCCTATGTCGGGCGCAACGCCGCGCTGCCCTTGTTCACGCAACTGACGATCAGCATCGGCTTTGTGCTGTCCAGCGGCGTCGTGGTAGAAGAGATCTTCGTGTATTGGGGCATCGGTCACCTTTTGTTCCAGTCGATCACAGTGCGCGACTACACTACTCTGCAAGGCGTCGTGCTGCTGCTGACGGCGGTTATCGTCTTTTCCAACCTCTTCGCCGACTTGACCTATGGTTTGCTGGATCCACGCGTGCGCGTTTCGGGGGAGAAGTAATCATGGCGGGCTCGCCAATGCTGAAATTGCTCGTGTCGCTGCCGCTAGACTTGCTGCGCGGGCTTTATCGTTTCGTGCATCGTTTGAGCACGAATAAGCCGGGCTTTGTCGGCTTCTTGGGCCTGCTGCTCTATTTTTTCGTCACCTTCATCATGCCCGACTTTGTGGAATTCGATAATGAGCCGAAGCTGGATCAGATTGCCGGGCCAATCGGTTCGCGCATACAGTTGGCTGTTCACCGCGACAACCCGCAATGGGACAGCCTCGAGGCGCTGGCGGGCAAGACTGTCGGCGTTGTCGACCAAACTGGCGGTCCCAGCTTCATCGAGCCCTGGCGAGACACGCTGGCTATCGAGAAGTATCGCTGGACGAGCCGACGCCAAGGACCAGGCATTCCTGCTGCGTTGACCGACCTCGCCAACAAAGAAATCGACGGCTTGCTGATTTTCTCCAAAACTGTCAACCAAGTCATCGTCGAGCAAGAAGACGCAGAGTTGCGCCAGCTATTCCAGGACAATGTCATCATCTCCAACTCGACCTTGGGTCCGCCACATCTCTTGGGCACAGACACGCAGGGCCGCGATATCGCCTCGCATATGGTGCATGGCGGCCAGATTCTCATCCTGACTGCGCTGATTGGCGGTGTCATCGCCACAATGATCGCGCTCTTCTTTGGATCGCTGTCGGCGCTGGCGGGGGGATTTATCGACAAATTCTTCACGGCGCTCGCGAACCTGTTCCTGGCCATTCCCCAGTTCATCTTGTTGGTGGTGCTGGCGGGCATAATTCGCTTCGACAGCACGCTCTACCTTGGCGTGATCATCGGCTTGCTGATCTGGCCCGCCCTGCTGCGTGCCATCCGCGCCCAGGTGCTCAGCCTGCGAGAGCGCGATTTTGTAGAGGCGGCGCGCTCCCTCGGCTTGAGCATGAATCACATTATCTTCCGCGAGATTCTGCCCAACATGAGCAGCTATGTGCTCATTAATCTCATCTTTTCCATCACCATCGCCATGTACTTTCAGATCGGTCTGGTCGTGCTGGGCTTGGCGCCGATCAGCGACTACACCTGGGGCGTGATGATCTATTTCGGGCGGTCTCGTGGCACATTGTATAATCCCGACGGCGCGAGCATGGCGCTTTCGCCTGTGCTGGCGATTGCCCTGTTTCAGGTGTGTCTGGTGCTGTTTGCGCGCGCTGTCGAAGAAGTCTTTGACCCGCGTCTGCGCAGCGCAGGGTAGGGAGAACGCCCATGTCCGCCATGTCGCCCGAAACTATCTTGCGTGTTGACGAACTTTCCATCGTCTATCGCACCGACCGTGGCGATGTGCGAGCGACCAACGATATTTCGTTTGATCTGAAGCGCGGCGAGGCTATGGCACTGATCGGCGAGAGCGGCAGCGGCAAAACGACAATCAGCCTGGCGCTCATCCGCAAGTTGCCCAAAAACGCCGTCGTCACCAGCGGGCAGATCCTCTACCAGCACGATAGCAATGTCCAGGATGTGCTGGGGCTCAGCCGCCGGCAGCTGCGTTCCTTTCGCTGGAATGACTGCGCGATGGTCTTTCAAGGCGCGCAGAATGCTTTCAATCCCGTTTTGAAAATTCGCAAGCAATTTGAAGACACCGCTCGCGCTCATGGCTGGGCAGACAAAACGGCCATCCGCAAACGCGCGCTTTCGCTGCTGGAGCTGGTGCGGCTCGACCCCGAGCGAGTCTATGACTCCTTCCCACACGAGCTAAGCGGCGGCATGAAACAGCGCACCTTGCTGGCTCTGGGCGTGCTGCTCAGTCCGCAAGTTGTCATCCTGGACGAGCCGACAACTGCGCTGGATATCTTGACGCAGCGCGCCATCATCGATGTGCTCAACGATATGCAACGGAAATTGCAATTCAGCATCATTTTCATCAGCCACGACTTGTCACTGGCGGCGGAAATGGCCGATACAGTCGCCACTGTCTACGCCGGCGAAATCGTCGAAATCGGCGGAGTGGACGAAATCTTCTACCGCTCGCTGCATCCCTATACGTATGGATTGCTGACATCCGTGCCGACCCTGGAACATGCGCAGGATGTCTTGCAGAGCATCCCTGGCTCGCCACCTAATTTGATCGCGCCGCCCAGTGGCTGCAAGTTTCACCCGCGCTGCAGCTTTGCCAGCGACCAATGCCAAGTGGACAGCCCGCCCTTGCAGTTGGATATTGGATCGCATCTGGCAGCGTGTTGGCACAAAGATCGGCTGCTCGCCAGTCGCAAGGAAGACGCCTGATGCCCGAATCGATCATCGAATTGCAAGGCGTCTATCGCAGCTTCAAGACCGGGCGCACGGTCGTGCCCGTGCTGCAAGACATCAACTTTGGCGTCAACAAGCTGGAATTTTTGTGTCTGGTGGGCGAAAGCGGCTGTGGCAAGACCACCACTGGCAAGATCATCTGCGGCTTGCTGCCACCCAGCAGCGGTCAGATTCTTTTTGAAGGACAAGACATCGCCAGCTTGCGCGGCGCAGAACGGCGGAGGCATCGGCGCAGCGTGCAGATCATCCATCAAGATCCCTACGCCTCGCTCAACCCGACCCAGACTGTCAAGGAAATGCTGAGCTATCCTTTGCTGGCGCATCGTCTGGTCAATGGTCGGCGCGGCGCAGAGAATCGGGTAAACGAGCTGCTCGACCTGGTCGATCTGACGCCGGTGGAAGACTTCGTCGACAAATATCCGCATCAGCTAAGCGGCGGCCAGCGCCAGCGAGTCAGCATTGCCCGCGCATTGACCACCGAGCCGTCCGTGATTGTCGCCGACGAATCGGTGAGCATGGTCGATGTCTCGATCCGCATCGGCTTGCTGCAGATGATGATGGACTTGCGCGACCGTCTGGATGTGACCATCGTCTTCATCACGCACGATCTCGCCTTGGCAAAATACTTCGCCTGGGACGGGCGCATCGGCGTGATGTACCTGGGCAGGTTGGTGGAGATCGGCGCGACTCAGCAGATCATCGCTGCCCCACAGCATCCCTATACCAAAGTGCTGCTTTCCGCCATTCCCGAGCCCGACCCGCACAAGACGCGCAGCAAGCAGCATATCCAGTTGCGCAGCGAAGATATCCCGCGCTTGACCGAGCTGCCGCCGGGTTGTTCTTTCCATCCGCGCTGCCCCTGGTATGTGCCGGGCGCTTGCGATGTCACCGTGCCCCAACTGGCGCTGCCGCCCCAGGCAGTAGTCGATTCTGAAGTCGCTTGCATCCCGCTGGAACGCGGAGACGAGCTGGTCTTGCATGACGCCTGAGGTGCTCAAAGCTTTTTATCGCATGGCCGTGTTTGTGCTGGGCGCGTCTATCTTGCTTTACTTTCTTGTCGAGCCAGACAGCGCCGAACACGCCATTACGATACTATCAGCTGGAATCGGCGCTGTGCTGCTGCTGCTGGTCGCGCTAGCAAGCTGGATCATGAATCGCTGAGGCGCAGGAAAATCCCCTTATGCCAGAAGAACTCGCTATCGGGCTGGATATCGGCGGCACAAAAATGGCATTCGTCATTGCCGACCGCCAGGGACGCATCCACGAAAACATAACCGTGCCAACCAACAGCGACGCAGCGGTCGAAGAATTTTTCGATCGAATTGGCAATCAGCTCAATCGGTATATTGATCGCAGCGCAGCGATCTGTGGCATTGGCATTGGCGTGCCGGGGCCAGTCGCGTCACAGCGCGGGCTCGCCTTGCATGCAGCCAATCTCGGCTGGAAGAATGTCCCGGTGCGCGATGCGGTGGCTGCGCGGCTGTCGCGTCAGTTGCCCATCTTTGTCGATAATGATGTGAATTGTGGCGCAATCGGCGAGCAGCAATTTGGTGTCGTGGCGGGTGTAGCGGATTTCGTCTATCTGACGGCTGGCACGGGTTTTGGCGGCGCTGCCATGATCAACAACCGGCTGCTGCGCGGCGCATCGCATTCAGAAATGGAAATCGGGCATGTATCGCTGGATCCCGTCAACGGACTGCCATGCACCTGCGGGATGCGCGGCTGCCTGGAAATGACGATTTCTGGCAAGGGCATCGTCGCCCATGCCCGGCAGCATCTCGCCGATTATCCCGATTCGCTCCTGCAGCAGGGCGGAATCACAGCGCGCGAAATCGTGAAAGCAGCAGAAGCGGAGGACTCGCTGGCAAGACATGTCATGTGCGAAGCTGGCAGCGCCCTGGGCATCGCCTGCGCCTGGTGCGTGAACCTCTTCAATCCGCCGTTGATTGTCTTGTCTGGGGGCCTGATTTTGGCAGCCTATCACCTGTTGAAAGCGCCAATGCAGCGAGAAATACGCGCCCGCAGCCTGCCTATCAACAGCGCGGCAGTTCATATCAAGCTGGCGAAACTGCGGAATGCGGCGCTGGGAGCATCGGCGCTGGTATGGCACCACCAACATCGAGAGGAAATAGCATGAAAATCGCTATCGGCGGCATCGCCACAGAAAGCTGCACATTCTCGCCCTTGCCGACGCAGCTGGAAGACTTTCGCATCCTGCGACAAAGTGATGCGCAATTTGACTCGCTCTACCCCTTCCTGGCCGATCACCCGCAGGTCGACTTTCATGGCACAATCACAGCCAAGGCTTTGCCCGGCGGCCCTGTCGAAGCGAGCGCCTACGCTACGCTCAAAAACGACATGCTCAATGGGCTGCGCAGCCTGCTGCCACTGGACGGCGTCTACCTGGACATGCACGGCGCGATGAATGTGCAGGGCATGGACGATGCCGAAGGTGATTTGATTAGCGCGGTCCGCGATCTGGTCGGGCGCGACTGTCCGATTGCCGCCAGCTATGATCTGCATGGCAATGTCAGCCAGCGAATCATGACCCAGCTGGATATCATCAGCGGCTATCGCACCGCGCCTCATATCGACACGATTGAAACCCGCGCGCGGACGATGTCGCTGCTGCTGCGCTGCCTGCAAGCGCAGACCCGCCCACACAAAGCCTTTGTGCAAATCCCGGTTGGCTTGCCCGGCGAGAAAACCAGCACTGAATGGCAGCCGGGCAACGGAATCTATGCCGCGATCCCCGGCGAAATTGATGGCGAACATGTCTGGGACGCCACCATCCAGGTCGGCTATGTTTGGGCAGACGAACCGCGCATGACCGCCTGCGCCATCGCAATCGGCAGCGACGAGAGCAAAATCATCCGGGCGGCCAATCGACTGGCGCAACGCTTTTGGGACAGACGGGCCGAATTTCAGTTTGGCGTGGAAGCGCTTTCTATTGACGGGTGCATCCGCCGGGCGCTGGCTGTGGACGCAGGCACAGTGCTCATCAGCGATTCGGGCGACAACTTGACAGCGGGGGGACCGGGCGATGTAACAGCCTTCCTGGAGCGCGCGCTGGAGCATCAGCCCGCCGATATGGTCTACGCCGGCATCACCGACGAAGCCGCTGTACGCGCCTGTCTGGAGGCTGGCACAGGCGGCGAAGTTGCGCTGGCGCTGGGTGGCAAGCTGGACGACCGCAACTCGCAGCCCCTGCCCGTGCGCGGCGAAGTCGAATTCATCAAAGCAGACGCCGATAATCCGCAGGTTGTTCTGCGTCTGGGTGGCATTCGCGTTTTGCTTTCGGCGCGGCGCACATCCTTCCAGCGGCGGCAGCAATTCCTCGATCTGGGCATTCTGCCCGAGCAGCAGTCCATCATCGTCGTCAAGATCGGCTATCTGGTGCCCGAATTGAAAGCCATGGCGACAGGCGGCTCGTTTTTGGCGCTTTCTCCCGGCGCTGTCAACCAAGACATCACTGCCCTGCCCTTCCGGCGCATACAACGACCCTGCTATCCCTTCGACGCCGACATGCGCTGGACGCCAAACGCGCAACTCTATTCGCGCTGTGCTGGAAAAACGGAGTAGATTGCTGCTATACTGGCAGAGTCGAACAATACACATCGGCAATCGTAGGCAACCCAATCTTCAGGAGAACAACATGTACAAACTTAGCCGTGTCCTGCTGCTGCTGGCGCTCACATCGCTGCTTGTCGTCGGAGCAAGCGCGCAAGAAGGCGGCATCCTTATTGGTACGAACTTCGGTGGCGATCCCACCACCATCAACCCCCTGCTCACCAACAATACGGTCGATCTGTCGCTGACCGAATTCCTCTTCCCAAACATCTACAACATCGACCCCGTGACTCGCGCGCCGATGGGGGGGGGGCGCAACGACCAGGACAATGGTCTGGCGCTGGATTGGACGCTCTCTGACGATGGCATGGTCTACACCTTCACATTGCGGGACGATGTCACCTGGAACGATGGCAGTCCTGTCACCGCCCATGACTACGCGTTCACCTTTGAGGCACTGGCCAGTGGCGAAACCTCCTCGCCCCGTGGCAGCGTGCTGCAGAGCGTGGAAAGCGTCGAGGCCGTTGATGACACGACTCTGGTCGTTAACTTGAAGCTGGCGTCTTGCCGCGCGCTGGACGAGCTGAATGACTTCGGCATTCTGCCCAAACACCATATCGAACCGCTCATCGGGGGCGACTTCGCAGAAATTGACAATCTCGAGTTTAACAAACATCCAGATGTCACTTCCGGCGTCTTCAACTTTGGCGCGCTGGTCGCCGATGAACAGACCAGCATGATCCGCAATGACAATCACTGGATGCCGGTCTCGCCCGAAGGCTATATCCTTCGCAATGTGCCCGACCAATTGGTTGGAATCGAGCAATTCCTGGCGGGCGAGGTCAATTCTGTCGGCACCGCTGGCTCCGCTTCCGTTCCCGCCGTCCGCATGCAAGAGTTCCGCGAACGCGCCGAAGCCGGCGAGTTCCAGATCTACGAATACGTCGATGACGGCTTGACCTTCGTTGGCTTCAACCTGGCCGACCGCAGCAACCCGCTTGACGGCTTGGACGAGGACGGCAATCCCGTCGATCAGGGCAAGCACCAGTTCTTCGGCGATATCCGCGTGCGCCAGGCTCTCGCCCAAGCGGTGAGTTATGTCGACATAATCGAAGGCGCCGCCGAGGGCGAAGCCGTCCAGGTCAACAGCTTTGGCACGCCCGCGCTCTGGGGCTACGACCCCGATATCGAGCCTTGGGAATACAACCCCGATGCGGCGCTGGCGCTGCTGGCGGAAGCCGGCTTCGTCGACCATGACGATGACTCAAGCACGCCGCTCGTCGCCACCGAAGACGCGCTCTATGCTGAACCCGGCACAGAGTTCGCTTTTGAACTGCTGACGAATTCGGGCAATCTTGTGCGTGAAGCGGCCGGCACGGTCATTCAGGATCAGCTGGGGCAAATCGGCATCGCCGTCGATTTCCAGACTATCGAATTCGGTCCCCTGGTAACCTTCCTGCTGGGCCAAGACTTTGACGCCATCATGATCGGCTTCACGAACCTCGCTCAAGATACCGATGCGCGCAATGTCTTCACGCCGGTTGGCGATACCGTCGGCGGCGGATTCAATTTTGTCTCGTATCGCAATGACCGCGTGACCGAGCTCTACAACGAGGCGCTATCGCTGCCCGGCTGCGACTTGTCCGAACGGCAGGCGCTCTATCATGAAATCAGCCAGATCCTGCATGACGACGTACCCTGGTGGTGGCTCTTCGCCCCCTTCTCCATGTATGCAGAATCGAATGCCGTACAAAACTGGATGCCCTATGCCGAGACGCGCTATGCCAACATGGCGAATCTCGCTATCAATCCTTAGCATCCCGCACTGAGTAGTAGATGGGGCGCGCCGGTTTCGGCTGGCGCGTTCTATTCTGTTTATCTAGCGCGCAGGACGTCGGTTTCCAACATGATCAAATATATCGCTCGCCGCTTGATACAAGCTATTCCAACATTTTTTGGCATCACCTTGCTCACTTACCTGTTGCTCTGGCTGGCGCCCGGCAGCGTTGTCGAACGGCTGTATCTGGCGCCGAACATCAAAGCCGAAACCCGCGCGCGCCTGGCAGCCCAATTGGGCATAGACGATCCTTTCCACATCCAGTACTTGCGCTGGCTGGCGGGCGACGATTGGCTGCGCTGGGATTCGGATGGCGATGGCATCGCCGATCAAGCCTTTACGCCGCTCGTGCCGCTGGATGAAGATGGCGATGGCGAACCCGAGCCGCCGGGCGACAATTATGGCATCTTGCGCGGCGACTTCGGCCGGTCCTTCGTGAAGAAACAGCCGGTGATGGATGTCATACTTACCAACCTGCCAGCCACGCTCGAGCTGGGCATCGCCGCCGTCGTGACTTCACTGGTGATTGGCATTCCTGTCGGCGTTCTCTCGGCTGTAACCAGAGGGCGCTCCTTCGATAACAACTCGCGCGTCTTGGCAGTGATCTTTGACGCTATGCCCAATTTCTGGCTGGGTTACATCCTCTTGTATGTATTTGGCAGGCTGCTGGATATCGTGCCAATCGGTGGACGATGCACGGCCAATCTATTTGGTGAGTGCCCAATTCTCTTTGAACGAATCAATTACTTAATTCTGCCGACGGTCGTCTTTGCCGCCGGTTTCGTGGCGCTCTTTTCGCGCTATGTGCGCACATCCACCCTGGAAGTGCTGAGCCAGGATTACATCCGCACCGCCCGCGCCAAAGGCTTATCGCCGCAGGTCGTCAATTTCCGCCACGCCATGCGCAACGCCATGATTCCCGTCGCCACCCTGCTTGGTCCCATCATCACCAATGTTTGGGCGGGCGCCATCATCATCGAATCCGTTTTCTCTTGGCCCGGCGTCGGCCGCATCGCCTTCACATCGGCCATTCAACAAGATTTTCCAGTTGTAATGGGCATTGTCATCTTCGCCTCTTTGGGCACGATCTTGGGTTTCCTGCTTTCGGACATCCTTTATGTGCTCATTGATCCGCGCATCCGTATCGACTAGGAGCCGCCGATGCAGGCTTATAAACGCAAAGTAAAGCTCGATGCCGAAGCGACCCTGCGCAGTCGTTCGCTCACCGACCAGGCGCTCCGGCGACTGTGGCGCGACCGCCTGTCGATGGCATCAATCGCCGTGCTGCTGCTCTTGACGGCCGCAGCAGTCGCAGCCCCGCTCATCACCGGCATCCTCGACGTCAACCCCAATACCACCGATGCCTCGGAATCGAAATACCTGCCGGTCTTCAGTGAAGGGCACTTGCTCGGAACGGACAACCTGGGGCGAGACCACCTTGCGCGCCTGCTATACGCTGGGCAGGTTTCGTTGTTTATCGGATTCATGTCTGCTTTTCTCGCGCTGGTGATTGGCGTGACCCTCGGCATCCTCACTGGTTATTATGGTGGGCTCATTGATGACTTGGTCAACTGGGTTATCACCACGCTCAATGCCATACCCGGGCTGGTGTTATTAATTGTGATCTCTGCCGTTTTCAGGCCAGACGCGAATTCGCTGATTCTGGTCATCGTTTTTCTGACTTGGACGGCAACAACCCGTCTTGTCCGCGGCGAAACCCTGGCCATCCGCGCGCGCGAATACATCATCAGCGCGAAGGCTGTCGGCGCGTCGGACTTTCGTGTCATGCGGGTCCACATCCTGCCCAATGTTTTCTCGCTGACCATCGTTACCCTCGCGCGCAACATCGGCATCGTCATGCTGATCGAGGCGTCATTGAGTTTTCTCGGGCTTGGCGTCCAGCCACCGACCGCCACCTGGGGCAATATGCTCAGCAAATCGCGCGAATTCATCACCAAAGCGCCCTATTTGATGATTCTGCCTGGCTTGCTGATTACGGCGGTTGTGCTCTGCCTCTACATCATCGGCGATGGCTTGCGCGATGCCTTCGACCCCACCGCGCAATATTGATCACATCCCTCAGTCGGTCGAAAACTTGTACATCGTGGTCGACCGAAAGCGCTCGCCCGGACGCAACACAGTCGAGGGAAAATGCGGCTGGTTGGGCGAATCGGGAAAATGCTGCGTTTCCAGCGCCAGCCCATCGCTTTGCCGATACAGCCGCCCGCTGCTGCCCAGCAATGTGGTATCCAACACATTGCCCGCGTAGAACTGGATGCCTGGCTCGGTCGTCCAGACTTCCATGATCCGCCCGCTGACCGGCTCATAAACGCGCGCTGCAAAACCTGCTTCGCCCGCAGACAAGCCGTCGCGGCGCAGCACAAAATTGTGGTCGTAGCCTTTTGCTCCCAGGATCTGTGGGTGCGCCGAGCGCTGCCCGGGACCGATGGCTTTGGGCACGCGGAAATCGAAGGGCGTGCCATCGACAGGCGTGATCTCGCCGCTAGGGATCTGCGTGGCGTCCGTGGGCGTATATTGATCGGCATTGAGGGTCAAAATATGCTCATAGATGGTGCCTTCGCCTTCGCCCAGCAAGTTGAAATAGCTGTGATTCGTCAGATTTAGCACGGTCGGCGCGTCAGTTTCGGCAGTGTAATCAATGCGCAGCGCATTGTCGTCGTCCAGCCTGTAGCCAACGGCAACATCCAGCGCCCCTGGATAGCCTTCTTCCTCGTCTGGGCTGTGATAGCGCAATTCCACCGCGCCATCCCGCTCATGCGCCTGCCAAACTCGCTTGTCAAAACCGACCGCGCCGCCATGCAAGCTATTGGTTCCGTCATTTTTCGCCAAATCATAGGCAGCCCCGTCCAGGGTGAAGCGCCCACCCGCGATGCGATTGGCATAACGCCCGGTTATTGCGCCGAAGTAGGGATGCTCGCCTGCGTATTGCGTCAGGTTGTCAAAGCCCAGCGCCACATTTGCCAGTCGTCCCTGCCGGTCGGGCACGCGAATCGAGGTGATGATGCCGCCATAGGTGATGAACTTGACTTGCATGCCGCGCGTATTCTGCAACGTGTATTCAACAATCTCCTGGCCATCTGCCAATCTGCCATAGGGCCGCATATTGTCTCCTGCCTTGTCTGGATGTGGCTGTTTCATTCCGCCATTGTACGATGTTCATGCCAGCAGCGCCCTGTGCCAAAAGCTGATTTCGTGGGTAGAATGGTCGTAGACAACCCAAGAAGGGAGAACAAGATGGATTATCGCTCGCTCGGACGGACGGGTGTGATGGTCAGCGAGCTGTGCCTCGGCTGCATGAACTTCGGCGGACCCACGCCAGAAGATGAAAGCTTCGACATGATAGACCGCGCTATTGAGGCCGGCATCAACTTCTTTGATACGGCAAATGTCTATTGGCGGGGCGGCAGCGAGAATGTCGTGGGCAAGGGATTGCGGCGCAATGGCAAGCGCGAGCGCATCGTGCTGGCCACCAAAGTGCACGGGAGCATGGACGACGATGACATCCTGGCCGCAGGCAACAATCGTCGGCACATCATCCAACAATGCGAGGCTTCGCTTAAACGACTGCAAACCGACTACATCGACTTGTATCAGTTGCACCGTGCCAACCCCGATATCCCGATTGACGAGACCTTGCGCGCGCTGGACGACCTCATCACCGCCGGCAAAGTGCGCTATATCGGCAGCAGTTCATTCCCGTCCTGGCGCGTCATGGAATCGCTGTGGGTGGCGAAGGAACTGGGGTTGAACCGTTTCGTGAGCGAGCAGCCGCCGTATCACTTGCTCGACCGCAGCATCGAGCGAGAAATGATTCCCATGGCGCAGTCTTATGGCATAGCCATCATCCCCTGGTCGCCGCTGGCACGCGGTTTCCTGAGTGGCAAATACAAACGCGGCGAACCTATCCCTGGCAACAGCCGCTTCGGCAGCGACTCCGGGCGCGGCGCGGCTTTCCGACGGCGGCGTGACCAGCACTTCACCGACCTCGGCTTCGATGTGCTGGAGGCAGTGCAAGAAATCGCCGCCGAGAAAGGCAGAAGCTCCAGCCAGATCGCCTTGGCTTGGGTCAACAGCAAGCCGGGCATCACCGCCCCCATCATCGGGCCGCGCACCATGGCGCATTTGAATGACAATATCGCCGCGCTGGAAGTTGAATTGAGCGAGGCTGATCATGCGCGGCTGGATGCTGTCGCCGAACCAGAACGCGCCACCGTGCCCTACTATCACGGCAGCATGGTCAACTTCAAGCCAAACGAACACACCTGGCTCTAGGCTGCCCCCTCCCCGAAAAGTCGTGGGGGCAGAGCACGAGCGGATTCTGTTGGCAAGTCGGGGGGCGACGTCTACATGGAATACCACTCCCCCCTTCAGCGCGGCGCTGCTTCTTTTTTAATCTTCAGCAGCCGTTTGTATTCGTCGCTGGCTTTGTAATGATCGTCCAACGGATAACAGCCAGAAACCATGCCATTGCGCGGGGCGGTCGTACAATCGCTGAATGTGCGGCAGATTCGCTTGCGCTGCAACGGTCGCCCAGCCAGCAAGTCCGCGGGCAGTTGCGGATAGCTCAATGCCATGCGTCCCAAGCCCACAAAGTCGGTCAAGCCTTGGCGCGTTGCCGCCTGGGCCACATTGGGCAGCCAATCCTGCAAGTAGGAATAGCCCGAGCCGACAAGGGTCAAATCGGGGAACGCTTTTTTTAGCTCCGCCGTTACCTGTATCTGCCGCGCCACGCCCACCAAGGGATCCTCTGGCAGCAGGTAGCCATCCGATGGCGGAAAAATCGCCGGTCTCTGGATGTGAAAATTGTAATAGGGGCTGCCAGCCGTGATGCAAACCAGCTGGATATCCAGACTCTGCAGCAAGTCCAGGAAGCGCCGCGGTTCACTGAGGTCATAGCCTGTGCCCGTTCCATCGCCGCCAAATGCGTAGGGATAGCGCCGGGACAAAAATGGCACTGGCTCGCCGATGCTGTCACTGCCTGGCTGAAAAGGAATCCAGTCGATGGCGCTCAGACGCACGCCGATGTCCAACCCGGGCGCGCGGGAGCGGATCAACTCGACTGTTTCGCGCAGAAAGCGCGTGCGATTGTCGAAGCCGCCGCCATATTTGCCGTCGCGGTCAACTGCGCTGAGGAATTCGTGCCCCAGATAGCCGTGGCAATGTTTGATATCGACAAAGTCATAACCGGCCTGCTGGGCAAGTACAGCGGCCTGCCCGAAGTCTTCAATCAGCTGCTCGATATCGGCATCGCTCATCACGCAAGAGTCGTCTTCGACCTGGAATTTGGCGTCGAGAACTGGGTGTCGATACAGCACAAGCGGCTCGAGCTGAGCGCTGTTGGGACGGCAAAAGCGTCCGGAGTGCGTCAATTGCAAGCCGATCAGCAAGTCCTGTGCGCCCTCAAAGTCCTGGGCATGCGCGTCCAGCAGGTCGTCCCGCAATCCAGCAATGCCAGCCAGGTTGGCGTCGTTGATGACCAGTTGGCGGGCATTGGCTCGTCCATCGTGGCGCACCGCGACAGCCTCGCCGCCCCAAATCAACTTTGCGCCGCTCTGCCCAAATCGCCGCCAGCGCCGCCGCGTCAACTCGGAGGGCATTCCATCTGCCCTACCATCCCAGCCTTCCATCGGCAAAATGCAAAAACGATTGGCCAGCCTCCGCCCACGATACGCGTAGGAACGCGCCAGGGGCGATGTTTTGCCGCGCACAAGCTGCTCGTCTATCGGCAAGTTGGCGCCGACCGACTGGCAGTAGCTGCTAAATTGTTCAAATGACCGCAACTGGGCAACGCGTCTGATCGCCATGGGCTAGCTTTCGTCCAGGACGTCAAGCCGCCGGGCAATGTCGCGCAGGATGGAGATGTCGCTTTGCGGACGGCTTGGCGAGTCGGCATGGGTTTCATTCGATTCGATCCAGCCACGAAGTTTTAGGAATTGGGCAGCCGAATGTTTGTATGCCGGCACCGGCGGACGAAATGCCAAGAAGCCCAGATATTGCAGCAGGTCGTTCAGCTCATAGAAGCCCGCATCGCCATTCAACCACATGTGGTCGCGCTGGGCAAACAGATCGGGCGCAAAGGTGCTCAAGCCCAGAAGGTAATCGCTGCCATACATAACCATGTCAATCGCCAGATCGTTGCCGGTATACACTTTGAAATCGGCACGTACATCATCGCGCAGGCGGATGCGCTGCCATTCCAGCTGGCGGCTTAGCGACGAATGCTTCGCGCCCAGGCATTTATTCACAGCCAGCAAGCCGCGGTAGGTATCGAGGCTGTAGATCGCGCCAAAGGGAGCGAACATCTTGCCCAGCTCGAAGGCGATGAAACCATCGGTCTTCGCGCCGATCGCTTCATACGCGCGCAGGATCTCCTCATCGCTCTGCCCTGTCAATCCAAAGGACTGGAAGACGATGGGCAGCCCGCCCTGTCTCTGGATGCCCTCCACCTGGCTGTAGTAGGCGTCTGCGTCAAAGACAGCGCCCGGCTTGTCACCCACAAAGGCGCCGGCCACAAATGCGCCACCATCCAGCGTCGAGCGCGTGGCCCGCAAGACTTTCTGGCGCTCGTCTTCGGATATCAGGTTGGCAAAGCCGGTATCCATGTTGACCGCAGGCGTTAACCCGGCCTCTGCCGTGCGCCGTATATGATTGGTCAAACCCGTCCAGTCTATCTCGCCATTCGCGTGGAAGGGCAGCAATATCGCCGAGATGCCTTCGACTTTGCGACTGGGACGGATGAGATCTTGCGGCTCTTGCTGCATAGCGCAATCCTTGTTTACTTGTCTCGATAATCATTCCATATTCGGCGAAATATCGGCGACTGGCCGCACATGGAAGGGCGGATTGTCTTTTAGCAAGCCGATTTCGACGCCATTCTTGCTGGCCCGCACATCATCACGGTGGTATTGCACAGCATAACCCAGACGCGGTTGGTCGGTGCTGTTTGCGCCAGAGCCATGCAGAGTCAGCCTTGTGAAGGCCACGGCATCGCCCGGCATCATGCGCAGCGGCAAAAAAGACTGCGGCTCGACTGCGACTGTGCGGTGTCCATCGCGGTCTTCGCTTTCTATAGACTCGATCGTGCCAGCCAGGTGCGTCGCCGGCGCGATTTGCAAGCAGCCATTCTGCGGGCTCATTTCCATCAACGCGAACCAGATGTTGATGCCTGGACCGTCAAAGCGCGTGTATTGATTGTCCTGGTGAAAATGAAATCTGCCACCGCCGCCACCACTCTTGACAGCTGTGAAAGGCAGGTAGACAGTCGATGGTCCGCCCATCAGACGCGCAGCAATCGCCTTCAAAGCCTCGCTGTGCACCAGGCGCGCCAAGCCCGAACCAGCCCAGATACTGGCGGCTTTGACGCAGCTTGTCTTTGGATGTGCTGGCGCGGTGCAGGGCTTCGAGGCTGATGCCCAAGCCCGCCATGATGTGCAACACGTCACCAGCCAGGTCTTCCGCCGCCTCGCGACTGAGCAAGCCGGGCAGCGACAGGTAGCCGTACTTGTCATAGAAATTGACTTCGTTGTCGGTCAGTTCGCTGTAACGCAGCATTTCGGCAGTCATGCCCTTGTCCTCGCGGCTTTTGGCAATTATGCCATAGTCGGCAAGCGATCGCGCTGGATCTCAAAACGCAATTCGCCGCTTCTCAGGTAAGAAATCAGTTCATCCAGCATGCACTCGCCCAGGCGCACTGTGTCATTCACACCGATAGCGCCGGCCGTGTGCGGAGTCAATAGCACATTGGGCAGGTCATACAGCAGCGACTCGGGCAGGGGCGGCTCGGGATGCGTGACATCCAGCAGCGCGTAAACATCCGGTCGCAGGCGCAGCACATCAATGAGATCGTCTTCGTTGACCAGCGCGCCGCGCGAACTATTGATAAAAGTGCTCCAGGGCGGCATCCGTTCCAGCAATTGCCGATTGACCATGCCTTCGGTCTCTGGCAGCCAGGGCGCATGCAGCGAGGTTACCGCCGATGCGGCAAACAAGTCGTCCAGGCTGACCAGTTTGACACCCAGTTCACACTCGTCAGCAGCGCTCGCAAAGGGGTCGTAAGCGAGAATCTGCATGCGATAAGGCGACAGCAAGCGAATGACCTGTCTGCCCACCATGCTCAAGCCGATGATGCCAACAGTCGCGTCGCGCACGCCCAGATAGTTGCGGTTCTTGCTGGATTTGTCAAAACTGCGCTCTTGCCGCACGCGCTCGACTTCGCTCCACATGCCTTTCAATGAGAGTACGATCTGCGCGACCACGACTTCTGCTACACAGATGGCATTGGCAGGAGCGGCATGCGTGATGCGGATTCCCCTCGCCCACATGGCATCGCTGACTATGCGCTTGACCGTGCCAGCGCCATAGAAGACGGCTTTTAGCTGTGGCGCTTGGGCGAGAAAGGCGGCATCCAGGCGCGGACATCGCCAGGACGATATGAGTATCTCCATTTCTTGCAGCAGTGACGGATTGGCAGTTATCTGCGCTTTGGTCTGGGGCGGCGCGATGAACTCAACATGCTCGGCAAATTCCTCGATCAGATTGTCAGGATAAACGCGCTGACGAATGTTGTCTTCCAGTATAAAAAGCGCTTTGGGCATGGGGATCTCCTTGCAGGGCGGTCTGCCAGCCTATATTATCACTTGAGTGCAATCGCGCACAGGAATCCCGCGCGAAGTCGCAAAGGACGGCAGATGCTCATTACCGAGATGAACTGGATGCAGGTGGAAGATTTTCTGCGGCGAGACGATCGTTGCATCCTGCCCACCGGCAGCACCGAACAGCACGCCTACCTCAGCCTCAGCGTGGATACCATCCTGGCGTCGCGACTCGCTGCAGAAGTGGGCGAGCTGGCAGCTGTGCCGGTCTACCCCGCCCTGCCATATGGATTGGCGACCCAATGGACGGCTTTTCCAGGCACGGTCACGCTGCGCATCAATACTTATCTGGCGCTGATTCGTGATGTGTTGGACAGCATCAGGCGTGCAGGCTTTCGGCGCATCCTGCTGATCAACGGGCATGGAGGCAATGCGCCGGCCCAAGGTATGCTGCGCGAATGGATGATGGACAATCCCGATTCATGCGTCAAATGGCACAACTGGTATAACGCGCCAAAAACCTGGGCGAAAGTGCTGCAAACCGATCCGGTCTGTTCGCACGCTTCCTGGATGGAAAACTATCCTTGGACGCGACTGGCTGGGCTCGCGCTGCCCGAGGGCGCAAAACCGCTGACCGATTTGGATAAGCTGACGCGGCTAAACCCGCAGCAAACTCGCGAGCTGCTGGGCGATGGCAATATGGGCGGCCTGTATCAGCGCAGCGATGAAGAGATGTTGGCGATTTGGCAAGTGGCGGTCGCAGAAACATGCGCGCTGCTAGAAAAGGATTGGGACTAAATGAAAATGCTGATTTGGGGCGCAGGCGCGATCGGCGGCACAATCGGCGCATTCCTGCATCGCGCCGGGCACGATATCGCATTCGTGGATGTCGTGCCAGAACATGTGGCTGCCATCAACGACAATGGGCTGCGAATCAGCGGACCCCTTGACGAATTTACTGTCTCGGCGCAGGCTGCCACAGCACAGCAGCTTGAGGGGCGTCATCAGACCATCTTGCTCTGCACAAAGTCGCAGCATACGCGCGCGGCTGCCGAGTCTCTTGCGCCATTTCTGGCCGATGATGGCTGCGTCGTTTCGCTGCAGAATGGCTTGAACGAATTGACCATCGCCGAGATTGTCGGTCGCGAGCGCACAGTCGGCGCATTCGTCAACTTCAGCGCCGATTATCATGCGCCGGGTGAGATTCTATTTGGCGGACGTGGCGCGGTCGTCATTGGCGAGCTGGACGGCGCAGATAGTCAGCGCGCGCGGCAGCTGGTCAAGACGCTGCAAGACTTCGACCCAGACGCGCAATTCACCGACAACATATTTGGCTATTTGTGGGGCAAAGAAGCCTATGGCGCCATGTTATTCGTCTCGGCTCTGACGCAGGAATCTATCGCCGATGCTTTGTCCGACCCGCATTTTCGTCCGCTCTACATCCGCGCCGCGCAAGAAATCGTCTGGCTGGCGGATAAGCTGGGCATCACGCCGCTGGGCTTCAATGGCTTTGAACCGGCGCTTTTTCAGGCCGACGATCAGGCCGGCATAGCCCGATCTCTCGATGCGCTGGTGGCTTTCAACAAGCTGTCGGCAAAGACGCACAGCGGCATTTGGCGCGATCTGGCTGTTCGCAAACGCGCGACAGAAGTTTCCATGTACGTGCCGCTGCTGGCTCAAGCCGAAGCAACTGACATGGACATGCCTTTGACGCGTCGCTGGATAGCCATGATCGGCGAGATTGAAAATGGCCTGCGCGAGCAGTCCCTCAAAAACCTGGAAGACTTGCAGACGGAGTTCTCATGAACATCAATTTTGCTGGCAAAACCGCCATCGTAACCGGGGCGGCGCACGGATTTGGACGCGCGATCAGCCTGGCATTGGCTAGACGGGGCGCATCCGTGTGGAGCTGCGATGTGCTGGCGGACGAACTGGCAGAAACGGCGGCAATATGCCAGGCAGAGGGCGGCAAGTGTCAGGCGCGCGGCGTCGATGTGCGCGAGCGGGACGCAGTTTTTGGGCTGGTGGACGAGGTGATTGCGACCGATGGTCCTGTGCACATCCTGGTCAACAATGCCGGCGGCGTTTTGGGGCAAGTCGGTCGTCCGCTGGAAGAGATCAGCGAGGAAGACTGGAACAGCATCTTCGAGGTCAATGCGCGCGGCGCCTTTTATTTCACCCAGGCTGTCGCGCCGTCCATGAAAGCTGCGCGCTTTGGCCGTATCATCAACATCTCCAGCGGCGCCGGCTTGGGCGTCAGTCTGACTGGCATCCAGGCCTATGCTTCGGCGAAGGCAGCGCAGATCGGCTTGACCCGTCAACTGGCGCACGAGTTGGGCGAGTGGCAGATCACGGTAAACAACATCGCGCCGGGCTTTGTTCTCTCCAATCCCAATTCCATCCGCCAATTCGAATCCTACGGCAAAGACGGTCAGCGCGCGCTGGTCAATCGCTTCGCCTTGAAGCGGCTGGGCAGCGCCGAAGATATCGCCAACGGCGTCGTTTTCTTCGCATCCGATTACGCCAGTTGGATCACCGGGCAGGTGCTAGCAATTGACGGCGGCAAGCTGAGTTAAAGTCCCTGCCTCGCTAGGAGATAATAAAAGCCCACGGTTTGTGGGCTTCGCTGTACTTCCTAGTAATGACTTAGCGCTCAGACAGCGCCTCTAGGACGCGCGGACCGGTCATCGGCGTCTGGGTCATGCGTACGCCAGTTGCATGCGCAACAGCATTGGCGATCGCGGCCACGGTGGGGATAACGGGCGGCTCGCCCACGCCACGCGCGCCAAAGGGACCGCTCCGCGAGGGCACCTCGACGATCTGCGTGTGAATTGGCGCGGCTTGCACAGCATCGGGCATGGCATAATCCATCCACGAGCCAGACAGCAGTTGCCCGTCATCGTCATAGCGCATCTCTTCGAAGAGCGCCCAGCCGACGCCCTGCACAGCGCCACCTTGCATCTGCCCTTGCACCGCCAGCGGATTGATGGCGCGTCCAACTTCTTGCACAACTGCCAGGTTCAGCAGGTTGACATCGCCGGTCTCTTCGTCCACCTCGACCTCGGCGATCTGCGCGCAGAACGATGGCGCGCGGTCGGTTATGGCTTGGCTGCCACTGCCGTGCACCGGCTCGTAACGGCCGCCGAAGGTCATGGCTTTGCCAGCAATCTCGCCCAGGCTGATTGACCGATCGGGGAAGCCACGCACCTGCACCCGGCCATCCACGATTTCCAGGTCTTCGGCAGAAACTTCAAACTCTTCCGCGGCGATGGCGAACGTTTGACGGCGGGCATCTTCGGCCGCGCGGATGACGGCGTTGCCCAGCGTATAGGTAGTCTTGCTGCCGCCGACGCCACCGCCATACGGAGCGCTGTCGGTATCGCTGTAGACGAAGCGCACTTTGTCGGGCGCAACGCCATAGGCTTCGGCTGCCAGCATCGCAAATGTGGTCGGCGTCCCGCTGAGATCGGCTGTGCCAATCTGCACTTGCAGCACGCCATCGCGGTTGAGCTTGCAGACAGCCGCGCCGGGCTCCAGGCCGCCCATCCAGCCACCGATCGCCACGCCGACGCCTCGCCCTTGTTTGCGTGCCGACTCGCGGTTTTGCCACAAGGGATGCTGTTTGGCGGCTTCCAAAGTCTCGACCATGCCGATAGGCGCAAATTCGCTGCCATCGGGCGCAGGATCGCCGGTGCGGGCTGCATTTTTCAGGCGCAACTCCACCGGATCCATGCCCAGCTCTGCGGCGGCTTCATCAAATAGCGTTTCGACCGCCATAAACGCAGTTGGCGAAGTCGGCGCGCGGTAAGCGCCTACCGACTGCTTGTTGGTGACCACATTGGTTGATTCCAGCAGCAGATTCTCGCAGGGATAAAAACTGGCGAATTGCATCGCCGCGAAGCCGCCCAGGCCGCTGGGATAAACGCCTGTATCGGCTGTCACATCCGATTGCATGGCCAGCAACGTGCCGTCTTTGGCGAAGCCCAACTTGCCATGCAGACGCAGCGCCGGCGCGGGATTGGTCGTCAGCAGCTCTTCACTGCGCGTCAGGATGAGGCTGACGGGCTTGCCCACCTTCGCGGCAACCAGCGCGATAAGCGGCTCGTACAAACCAAACTTCGCCCCAAATGCGCCGCCCACCGGCATGCCATACACCGTAACATCCGACTCGGGCACGCCCAGCACATCGGCAACATCCTGGCGCGCGCCAAAAGGCGACTGCAAGCTGCCCCACATGGTTGCGCCACCGGTAACCGGGTTGGGCTGCACGACCCAGCCCTGCGTTTCGATAGAACTTTGATGCACCATGGGCGTTTCGAAAACCCGCTCGACAACGACAGCCGCTTTGTCAAAAGCAGCCGCGATATCGCCCGTCTGCATGTGCGTCTTGCCGGCAATGTTGGATGCTTCTGCCTCTTCCGTTTCGGATTCACCGCCTGTATCCGCGCCATGAGCTGCTTCGTCTTCCGCGCCGGTGGGGATGCCTTGCGGCCAGATGACGGGCGCGCCTTCTGCCACAGCCGCATCCATAGACGTTACCGCCGTCAGCGGTTCATAGTCGATCTCCACCAATTCTGCGCCATCAGCCGCGGCGGCCGGCGTTTCGGCCAGCACGATAGCGACCGGCTGCCCGACGAAGATGACGCGGTCGCGCGCCAACATCAGTTTTGCTCGTGACGACGGTACGACATTGGGCAAGTCATCGGCCGTCAAAACTGATCTCACACCGAGCGCTGCCAAAGCCGCGCTGCTGTCAATGCCATTGATGGTGGCGTGCGCATACGTGCTCAAAACGAAGCGAGCATGCAGCATGCCTGTCAGCTTGAGGTCGCCCGTATATTTCAGGTTGCCCGTGATCTTGGCGGGTCCATCGATCATGGGGGTGGGTTTGCCTACAAATGAGAAATCCGACATCGAGTATCGCTCCTCTCTGCGATTTGGGATTGATTCCAATGAGTCTAGCTGGCGGACGTCATATCCACCACTGGATAGCCTTCCGTTTGCGTACGCCTGCGAAACAGCTTGCTCAGGACTTGCGTCATCTCGCCGGTTTTGCCACGGCCGATCTGTCTGCCATCCAGCTCGACCACGGGCGCAAGCTCGCCCATCGTGCCCGTGCAGAACATCTCGTCAGCGCGATAGACCTCGCTAAGCGACAAGTTTTTCACCTGGCAGGCGATATCGGCGGCGGCGCAGATCTCCAGCACAGCCGAGCGCGTGATGCCTTCCGGGCAGTTGCCGGTATCCGATGTTTGCACGACGCCATCGCGCACGATGAATACATGGGTGGCGTTCGTTTCCGCGACATAGCCTTGATAATCCAGCATCAAGGCATCGTCCATGCCTGCCGCATTCGCCTCGATCTTCGCCAAAATTGAGTTGATCAGGTTGCAACTGTGGATATTTTGGTCGACGCAGTCGGGCGGGATACGCCGGATGCCCGATGTAATGAGGCGGATGCCGCTCTTGTCATAAACGGGCGATTTGTGCTCGGCCAGCACGATGAGCGTCGGCCCGCTGGTATTCAGGCGCGTATCCATGCCGCTAGTATATTTGACACCGCGGCTCAACGTCAAACGAATGTGCACGCCGTCGGTCATCTCGTTGGCGGCCAATGTCTTGCGGATTTCGGCGATGATGGCGTCATGGCTGGGGATCTCGGCGAAAGCCATGGCTTTGGCAGAATCGCGCAGACGGTCCAGATGCGGGATCAGCTTGAAGATGCGCCCCTGATAAAGCCTTAGCCCTTCCCACACGGCATCGCCGCCCTGCACTGCCGAATCGAAAGGGCTGATGCCAGCGACATCTCGATGAATCAGGTCGCCATTGATATTGACGAGCAGATCGCGGTTCTTGGGGTTATAGGCTTGTTTCATCATTCACCTGGACAGATGCGGTGATGCGCCAGTTTGTCATAGAGCGGCTGACAGGCCTCCAGCAATCCGCGCAGCTGGTCGGGCAGGGGACTGTCGTCCTCTTGGTAAGGAGCGAAGCCAGTCGAACGTTCGACTGCGCCGTACCAATGCTTCGCCCAAATTCCATCTGTATCGCGCTTGCCCGCCGCCCAGCCAAGCATGCAGTCGTCATAGGGCAGATCCAGCGCGCAACACAAGCGACGCAGCATAACACCTGGCTGCAACAAGACATCGCGCGCGTCGATCACCGGCGGGACCATCCCAGACATCTCGCAGACAGACTCAAAGAGCTCCACCTGCTGGGGCAAGCCGGTCTGCTCCAGGCGCGGCTCAGGAATCACTTTCACCAGCGAAAGCAGCATCCGCCGCGGTTCTCGGATGAGGAAGCTGTTTGATACCTTGCCCAGCCAATTTCTTTCAATATGCGGCAGCATGTGATGCGTCATATGCTTGTGATACGCAATTGCAGAATCCCCCCGCCTGCACAGCAACTGGTCGATAATGACGCGCCAATCGGTGGAGTAGCTGCGGATGATCTCGTCAGCGCCAGGATGCTCGTAACCGGTAGACAGCAAGTAATGGGCATAAAAGGGCTCGTCCACCACGCGCGTGTCGCTGCGGCTGCTCCACGAGCGCATCAGCGCTGTCGAGATATTGCGCGGACCCGACCACATCGCTATGATTCGCTGCGGCATGCCATCCTTTCCTGTTTCTGTATTCGCCGTGCCAACATCAGCATTTTACCCGAAAGCCGCTGCCTTGTCACATCGCTTGTCCCGCAAGAAACGCAGGCATTTGTCCAGGTTGCTGGCGATTATCCTGCTGGCTGGCTTGGGCTGGCTTGCGCTGGGCAGGGCAGGGACCACGCCACCGCAGGAACAGCCGCTCGTCCTTTCCCAGCATTTCGTGCAAACGCAAAAGCCGCAGGTCTGCGTGCATACGCTGCTGGAAAACGAAGTCGAAACTGCGAAGATCTTGCGTTCGCTGGAAATGACGCGACAGCTGGGCGCAGCCAGCATCGTGCAGTTTTTTCCATGGGCCTATGTCGAGTCACAGGAAGGCAAGTACGACTGGGCGCAAAGCGACCACATCGTGCGTCTGGCGCGGCTGCAAGGTCTGCGCATTATCGCGCGGCTGGGTTTGGCGCCAGACTGGGCGCGTCCCGTTGGCACACCATTGACGAGACTGCCCGACGCCGCATTCAAGGAATTCGCCGAATATGCCGCCGCATTCGCCGCTCGCTATGCCGCAGACATCCAGCACATCATCATTTGGAACGAACCAAATCTCAGCGTCGAATGGGGTTTCCAGCCTGCCGACCCGACCCGCTATGCCGACTTGCTGACAGAGACCTATTCGCGCGTCAAGCAAGCCCATCCTGCCGTCGTTGTGCTGGCCGGAGCACTTGCGCCGACGCTGGAAAATTCCAGGAGCGGAGTCGGGCTCAATGAACTCGACTTTTTGACCGCCTTGTATCGACTTGGCGCGCAGGCACATTTTGATGCGCTGGCCGTGCACACCTACGGCTTCCGCGATGCCCCGGACGCCCCACCACATCCAGGCCGCCTCAACTTTCGGCGAGTCGAGCTGTTGCGCCAGATCATGATCGACCAAGGCGACAGCGACAAGCCAATCTATATCACCGAAAGCGGCTGGAACGATCATGCGCGCTGGCTGCATGCCGTCCGTCCGTCCCAACGCGCTGCGTATACCATACGCGCTTATCAATACGCCGAAGAGCACTGGGATTGGCTGGAGGCGCTGTGTATCTGGGCGCTGCGCTACCCGGCCGATCTGCGCGGCTATCCCGATGGCTACACGTTGATCAACCCGGAGTTCTTGCCCAAACCCGTCTTTTTCGAATTGCAAACCTATGCTCGCGGCTGGGCTGCGAAGGAATCGCTTTGGCTGCCACCGCCGGGGGACATCTGATGCAGCGGCGCGCATTCAGCTTGTTAGTTATCACAGCGCTGGCAGTCGCGCTTTTCTTGGCGACAGTCTTGCATAGTATAAGGCCCGACCGCAAGCGAGCCTTCCCGACTGGCGCGATCCGCATCGGCGTGGATGCCAGCTATCCGCCCTTTGCCCTGGACGATGGCGGCAGCTTGCGCGGATTGGATATCGACATGGCTGCTGCAATCGCGCGGGAAATCGGCTTGCCAGCGCAGTATCGCAACATCGGCTTTTACAGCCTGTACGACGCGCTCATCAGCGGCGAAGTCGATGCGCTGGTATCGTCCCTGCCCATCGATGCAGCGCGGACAGACGATGTGCGTTATTCCAGCGCCTATTTCAACAATGGACTGGTTTTGGTATCTGCTGCCGATTCGTCCCCGTTGGCTATCGAGAATCTGATAGGCAAGCGCATCGCCATTGAATATGCCAGCAGCGCCGACAGCATTTTGCACGGTTGGTCTGCCGACGGGGTGGCGGTTCAGCGCCTGCCTTACGAATTGTCAGAGTACGCGCTGGATGCCCTGCGCCTGGGTCATGCCGATGCCGCTCTGATCGACAATCTGACCTATCGACTCTACCAACGGGGGCACAGCCAATGGTCGTCCGCCAGCCAATTCATCACGTACGATCTCTACGCCATCGCCGTGCGCCGCGACAATCACGATGCCTGGCAGTTGATAGAAGCAGCGCTCGAGCAGTTGCGTAACGAGGGTGAACTGGCTAGACTCATCGCGCAATGGGTATAGATTTTCGTGCAGGCAGGCTAAACAAGGGGGGCGGACATGGGCGAATCAGTGCGCTGGGGCATATTGAGCACAGCCAATATCGGCCGGCGAGTCATCCCGGCCATCCATGCCTCGCATAATGGCGTAGTCGCGGCCGTGGGCAGTCGGTCGCTGGCCAGCGCCCAAGCTTTCGCAGCCGAACAGAATATCCCGCGCGCTCACGGCAGTTACGAAGACTTGCTGGCCGATGCAGAACTTGACGCCATTTACATTCCGCTGCCCAACAGCCTGCACGCCGAGTGGAGCATCAAATGCGCAGAAGCCGGCATCCCCACACTTTGTGAAAAGCCTTTCGCCAGTGACGCTGCCGAAGCGCAATCGATCGTCGATGCCTTTGCCGAGCGAGATGTCTTGCTGGCAGAAGCATTCATGTATCGTTTTCATCCGCAGCATGCAGAAGTCAAGCAGATCATTGCCGAAGGCGGCATTGGCGACATGCGGCTTGTCAGCAGCGCCTTCACCTTCCCCATCAGCGATGCCGCCAACATCCGCTTGAGCAAGCCGCTGGCAGGTGGCGCGCTGATGGATGTGGGCTGCTACTGCGTCAATTTGATGCGCTTCATGACCGGCGAAGAACCCAGCCAGGCAACAGCCAGCAAAGAAATCGGCGCGGCGACCGGCGTGGACGAGGCGCTTGCGGGCGCGTTGCATTTTCCTTCGGGCATCATCGGCAGTTTCCACTGCGGTCTGCGCGCCTATCGTGAACACAGTTATACGATCAAAGGCACAGCAGGCATGATCCGCGTGCCGGCCAGCTTCGTGCCCGACAAGAACGCCGAAACCACCGTCCAGCATTGGCGCGGCGACGACTACAGCGAACATCGCATCCCGGCTGTCGATCATTATCAGCTGATGGTCGAGGACTTCGCCGATGCGCTGCAGCGGGGACGAGCGCCGCGCTTCTCGCCCAATGACGCTGTCGCCAATATGCTGGTGATTGACAAGCTGCTGGAGAGGGGCGGCTAAATTAGATGCTCGGCAGCCAATACCCGTTCGCCCGTCTGCACGCGCCACAGCGAGGCGTACAAGCCATCATGCAGCACCAGGTCATCATGATGACCGCTTTCTAGCAGCGCCCCATTTTGCAGCACATAGATCATGTCGGCATTGCGCACGGTCGACAGGCGATGCGCGATGACGATGGTGGTGCGCCCGATGACAATGCGCTCCAGCGAACGTTGAATGGCGGCTTCGGTTTCGTTGTCGACTGACGATGTGGCTTCGTCCAGGATCAGAATCGGCGGATCTTTCAAGACAGCGCGCGCAATAGACAGCCGCTGACGTTGGCCGCCCGAGAGCTTTTGTCCGCGCTCGCCAACAACGGTGTCATAACCCTGCGGCAGTTCCATGATGAACTCATGCGCTTCGGCGATCCTGGCGGCTTCGATGATAAGCTGCTCGGGCACATCCTGGCTGCCATAGGTGATATTCTCGCGCACGCTGCCATGAAACAGGAAGACATCCTGGCTGACCAAGCCGATGGCATTGCGAATATCTTCTTGCTTCAGCTCGCGCAGGTCATAACCATCCAGCAGCACGCGCCCACTCGTTACATCATAATAGCGCAGCAGCAGCTTGATGACCGTGCTCTTGCCAGCGCCAGTCGCGCCGACGATGGCCACCGTATCGCCAGCTGGCGCCTCAAAACTCAACTCGCGGATGACCTCGCGACCGTCGCTATAGGCGAAATCCACATCATCCAGCCACATATGCCCGCGCACATCCCGCTTCTTCAGGCGATACGGACCATCGACGATGCTGGATTTGATGCTCAGCAGATCGAGAATGCGGATGGTCGAAGCCATGGCGCGCTGGTATTGGTCGAATGTCTCGCCCAGTTTGGTCAGGGGCCAGAGCAAGCGCTGCGTCATGAAAATCAGCACGCTGTAGGCGCCGATATCCAGCGCGCCGTCCAGGGTCAGCTGCCCGCCCGCCACCGTGATCGCGATGAAACCCGACACAATCGCCATGCGGATCAAAGGCGTAAAAGCCGAACTGAGGCGGATAGCGCGGCGATTGCGTTCCAGGTACTCGCCGCTTTCCACCCGCAGGCGCTGGGCTTCGTAGTCTTCAGCCGTGAAACTCTTGATGGTGGCGATGCCGCTCAAGCTGTTGGCCAGTTGATGATTGATCATGCCGACTTGCTCACGAACCGCGCTGTAGAGCGGCGCGAGCAACTTTTGGAAGCGCAGCGATCCCCAGATGATGATGGGCACAGGCACAGCTGCCATCCAGGCAACGCTGGGGGCGATGACCACGAAGATGCCGCCGATGACGATCACGGTCGTCAAAATCTGCACAACATCGCTTGCGCCGATATCCAAGAAGCGCTCGAGTTGGTTGATGTCGTCGTTGAGCACCGACATGAGTCCGCCCGTGCTCTGGTCTTCAAAGTAAGCCATCTCCAGGTGCTGCACATGGTTGTACGCTTCGGCGCGCAGGTCGTGCTGCATCGACTGCGCCAGATTGCGCCAATACACGCGCTGTATGTATTCAAATGCCGATTCCAGTATCCAGATCAGCAGCGTAAGCCCACCCAGTATCAGCAGTTGTACAGACAGATCGCTGACGCCCAGCCGCCCCAAAAGCGAGGCTTCTCGCAGCACCACGATATCCACCGCCATGCCGATCAGCACTGGCGGCATGATGTCAAAAATCTTGCCCAAGACAGAATAAAAGGTCGCCAGCGCCACCCGCCGTTTGTAGACAGTCGCATAATTCAACAGGCGGACAAAAGGGTGTCCGGTTGGGGCTTCAGCTTTGGTCATGAGATCGGTGGCAGTCGGGCGCATAAGTCGCGCAGTATAGACGAGGCTGCTTTGACTTGCCAGATGCGGCTGTGCATCATTAGCGGATCAAACCGCCGCCAACCGCGCCAGCTGCCAGGGCTGCCACCGCCTCACGGTCGACCAGGGGCAAGTCGCCGGGGATGGTGTATTTCATCGCCGACATAGCAGCGCCCCATTTCAATGCCAGCGCGACATCAGCGTGCCGCAGCCAGGCATACAAAAAGCCCGCCGCAAAGGCATCGCCGCCGCCGATCCGCCCAACCTCGCCCGCCAGAATCGCCGGCTGCCGAAAAATTTCGCCCCTCGGCGTTTTGGCGATAGCCCCGTCCTTGCCCAGCGTCATCACGATCAACGTATCGGGGAAGCGCTCAGCCAATCCCGAAAGCGCGTCATCGGCACTGGCATCGCCATACAGATTGCCATAGTCGTCCAGCGGACAGAAGATCACATCCGCCATCTGCATCGCCTGCTGGCAGCCCTTTGCCGCTTCTGCGCCACTCCATAATTTGCTGCGATAATTGGTATCGAAACTGATGCGCCAGCCGGCCGTCTGGGCTTGCCGCATTGCCGCGTGCACAGTTGCCCGGGCAGCGCTGCCGATCGCCAGTGTGATGCCAGTTGCATGCAACAGGTCTGCCACGCCCACTTGAAACAGCTCGTCTGGCAAGTCGCTGGGCTGCATGCGACTCATGGCCGAGCCGCGGCGGTCATAGATGATTTCGCTGGCGCGCGGATCGATGGCTTTTTCGTGAAAATAGATGCCCAAGCGCTCGTCTCGCGCCCAGACCACCTGGCTCACATCGACGCCATATTGGGCGATGCGGTTGCGGATATAGCGACCCAGTGGCGAATCGGGCAGGCGCGACAGCCAGGCCACATCCATACCCAGCCGCGCCAATCCGACCGCCGTGTTGGATTCAGTGCCTCCAACCCAGATATCAAAGCTGACTGTCTGCTCGATGCGCAGGTAGCCGGGCGGCGTCAATCGCAGCATCGATTCGCCCAGGGTGACCACATCGAATCTTTGCATTTCGCCCTCCTTGCCCGGCAGCTTTCGCTAGCGCAGGACTGATGATACCGCTACAATGCGGCAATGGCACATATCGGAATCGACGCGCGGCTGACCTATTATCGCGTCGGCGGCATCAGCCGATATATCACGGCGCTAATCGCTGCCTACGAACTGCATTCCCCGCCGCACAAACTGACTATATTGCAGAGTCGCAAGGCAGAAAAACCCCTTTCGGTTCGTTTCTCCAGCGCCAGTTTGTGGACGCCGCCGCATCATCGGCTGGAACGCAGCGCGCTTTCCATCGAATTGTGGCGACATCGACTCGACCTGCTGCACAGCCCCGATTTCATTGCGCCCCACCGTGGCGCAAAGCGGCATATCATCACCGTGCATGATCTCAACTTCATCCATTTCCCTGAATACCTGACCGCCGAAAGCCGCCATTACTACAATGGTCAGATCGAAGCTTCGGTTGCGCGCGCCGATCATATCCTGGCAAACAGTCAGACGACCAAAGACGACCTTGTCGCCATATTGGATGTGCCAGCGGACAATATCACCGTGCATCTGCTGGCCGCCGAAGAGCGCTTTCGCCCCTTGTCCACCGCCCAAACCGTTGATGCGCTGCGAGCCTTGGAGCTGCCCGACGAATACCTTCTTTTTGTGGGCACGTTGGAACCGCGCAAAAACCTGGCGGGCCTGGCGAAAGCCTATCGTGACTTGAAGCTGGAATTGCCCGATGCGCCCAAGCTGGTGGTGGTGGGGCGGCTGGGCTGGCATTATAAGCAGGTGCTGGCGGATGTTGGCGCCCTGGGCATGGACGAGCACATTCTTCTGCGCCACGCCGTCAGCGATGAGCAACTGCCGGCCGTCTACAATCGCGCCTGCGCAGTTGTCCTGCCGTCTTTTCACGAAGGCTTCGGCTTGACCGCGCTGGAGGCGATGGCCTGCGGCGCTGTGCCTATCGTCAGCCAGGTCGGCGCCTTGCACGAGATCGTCGGCGATGTCGGCGCGCTGATCGACCCGCAGGATCACAGCACAATCGCAACCGCTATAAAACGGGCATTGACCGACAGCGACTGGCTGGCGATCCAAACGAGGCGGGCACTGCAACGAGCGGCGCAATTCAGCTGGCGGAAGTCGGCGCGCATCGTGCTCGACTGTTACGATAGCCTCTTGAGCTAGGCAACGCATGAAGATTCTGCTTTTGACGCCCGACCTGCCCTATCCCTGCGAGTCTGGCGTTGCCCTGCGCAGCTTCGGCATGCTGCGTGGTCTGCGCGAGGCCGGGCACGAGATCGCGCTATTGAGCTTCGCCAGCGCCATGCCGTCCGCAGAAAGCAACCCGCTTTATGAGCTATGCACGACTGTGCAGGTTGTGCCGCTGCCCACCCACAGCCGCCGCAAACGTCTGCAGAAGATGCTGACCAGCGGGCAAGCTGATATGCAGCATCGGCTGGCCAGCGCGACATTCGAGCAGTCCATAAAAGCGCTGCTGCACGGCGAGACTTTCGATTTGATTCAGTTCTTTGGCATTGAGTTCGGGCGCTTTCTGCCGCTGATACAAGCGCATGGCCAGGGCGCGAAACTGGTCTACGATGCCCAAAATGCCGAAGCGGATTTGCAACGTGCCATCGCGCAAATCGACCGACAGCAGCCGCGACGCTGGCTATCCGCGCTTTATTCACGTGTGCAAGCCCGCCGTTTGCTGCGATTCGAAGGCGAGATTTGCCGTGCGGTCGACCTGGTCGTGGCTGTCAGCGGCGAAGACGAACAACTGTTGTTGCAACATGCCGGCGCGCCCATCTATGTACTGTCCAATGGCATCACCGTTGACGATTATCGTCCGCCCGACTCCAGTCTCCGCGAGCGCTGGCAACTGGTTTTCAGCGGCAAGATGGACTATCGCCCCAATGTTGATGCTATCGAGTGGTTCTGCGCCGAGATCATGCCGCGCGTCCGCGAAAACCTGCCACAGACGCGTCTATGCATCGTTGGGCGCAACCCGCATGCCCGCATCCTGGCGCTGGCCGACGAAAATACGCGAGTTACGGGCTGGGTCGAATCGGTGCAGCCCTATCTGCACGCGGCGGCGCTATACATCGTGCCCTTGCGCATGGGCAGCGGCACCCGACTCAAGATTCTGCAGGCGCTGGCGAGTGGCTGCACGGTCGTCTCGACTTCCATTGGCGCAGCTGGCTTGCACGACGAGGCGCTGGCGACCCTGCAACTTGCCGACACAGCCGAAGATTTTGCCGAGGCGATCGTGGCGCTGCTGAAGGACGATGCGGCGCGCGCAGAAACAGGTGCTTCGGCACAGGCAAGCGTGCGCAAGCACTACGATTGGTCGGCGCTGCTGCCGCGGCTCTTGGACGGCTATCGGAGCATCGGGCTTGGATAAGCAGTCACTCGCAGAGCGCAACCGCCACTTGGCAATCGCCCGACACCGACCGTCGCGCAAACATCAACTGCGCAACAAGCTGCTCAAAGCCGTGGCGCTGTTTCCTGTCCCAATGCAGCGCGGCAATGGCAAGCGCCTGCTGATCATTCGTCCCGACCACCTAGGCGACGCACTGTTGTCAACGGCTGCCATCGGGCTGCTGAAGCGAGCGCGCCCCGACCTGCAAATTCATGTGCTTTGCGGTCCTTGGTCGGCAGAATTGCTTTCGCGCTATGCAGCAATCGACCAGGTACATACGCTGCCGTTCCCCGCTTTTGCTCGCGGTCAAAGCGCAGGCAATGCTTATCTGCTGGCGCTGCGCTGGGCGCGGACTTTGCGACAGACGGGCGGCTATGATTGCGCCATCGTCATGCGACCCGACCACTGGTGGGGCGCGCTGCTGGCATACCTGGCTGGCATCCCGCGGCGCATCGGCTACAGCCAGGCCAATGTCGCGCCCTTCCTGACCGAAGCCCAGGAATTGCGGCACGAGCATGCCGTCCAGCAGAGTTTGCGACTGGTGACCCCCTGGACAGGGACCGTTCTTCGCGCCGACATTCGCCTCGGTTTTCCACTGGATGATGCCGACCGCGTGGGTCTTGAAGGGCGGCTTGCAGATCTGTGCATAGCCAGGGGACGCCAGCTGGTCTGCATCCACCCCGGTTCAGGCGCTGCCAGCAAGCTGTGGCGCAGCGACAAGTGGGCGGCGGTGGCGGATGCCTTGCACAGCGCCATGGATTGCTCAATTCTATTCACAGGCACTGCCAGCGAATCCAACTTGATCGCCGAGATCCGCGCGCAGATGTCGCAGGCCGGGCACAACATTGTCGGGACAAGCATCGGGCAGTTGGCGGCTCTGTACGACAGGTCGAGCCTCGTCTTGGGTCCAGATAGTGGCGCGCTGCATGTGGCGGCGGCGCTGGGTACGCCGACCATTGCGCTATTTGGCCCAGCCGATCCAGTCGAATTTGCGCCTTGGGGAGATCCAACTCGACACATCGCGCTCACAGCAGATCTGGCTTGCGCGCCCTGTCGCATCCTGGATTGGCGCGGCGATGATCTGGCTTATCATCCTTGCGTGCGCGATATTGAAGTGAAACAAGTTCTCGATGCCGCCAGCCACATCTTGTCCGACGATGCCGATTCCTAAGCCAAAATGTTTTCGTCCTGCGGCTGCACCCACAGCGATTTCTCGTTGCGATAAGTAACCATGCCGGGTCCAGCGGCTTTGATGGCGCGCACATACTTGACGCGCGTATAGTCAACCTGGACCTTGCTGTCGTCTCGGCGTTGACTGTAATGCGCGGCCACAGCGGCGGCTTCCATCAGCAGTTCTTCTTTGATGCGCCGGCCGTCATCGCGGATGACGACATGCGCGCCGGGCACATCGCGCGCGTGCAGCCAAATGTCCTGCGGGTTGGCGCGTTTGAAAGTCAGCTGGGCATTTTGGCGGCTGTTGCGCCCCACCCAAAGCACATAGCCGTCACGGCTGACGATGCGCAGCGGTCCTTGCCTGCCGCCTCCGCCCAGTCGTTTTAGGCGAGCGCCACCCCAATGTCCGCGCGCTTGCAGCGACTGGATGACATCGTCAATCTCCAGCCAATTGGCTGCGTTGGCGAGGTCGGCTTGCAGCTGCTCGATATAGGCCAGTTCCAGTTCGGTTTCGGCGATCAAAGCCGGCACAGCCTGGGCAGCGGCTTTGGCTTTATCGTAGCGACGGAAATAAGTCTGCGCATTCTCGAGCGGACTGCGGCGCGCATCGAGGCCGATGACCAGCTCGGGCGAGTCGAAGTCGTATTGCGCGCGCAATTCGCTCTGCCCTTCGGAAATGGCATATTGATAGGCAAGGATGAGTTCGCCAGATTGCCGCAGTCGCTCGCGTTCGCTTTCATCGCGAAGTCCCTGCCGCAGCGACTCCAGCTTGCCAGACAATTTGGCTTTGGCATCGACCAGCGCAGCTTGCACGGGTTTGCGCGCTTCGTCATAGGCTTGGCTGCCGGTGATCTCGCCATACACCGCGGCCATCGCCTCGCTGATCGAGCTGCGGGGCTGCCAATCGAGGTGAGTCAATGGACAGGCGGCAAAGGCAGTGGCAAGCCCCGATTCGCGCCCGACGCCTGGCTGCCAATTTCGAATGAGCAGTGGCTGCATCACCTCGTCAAATGCGGAATACAGCCTCGCGCCGTCCATGTCGCTTGCCCGCGCCGAACTATCGCTTGCCGCGCGAAAAACGATCTCTTTGGCCAGCAATGGACTCATGCTCAGGATGCGCCCGGGCAGCAGACGCCGGATTTGCCGCGTTGGCTTGTCGGCGCTATCCAGGATGCGCTGCAGATCGGCGGCGGAAATCGTGGCGGGATCAAGCTGATTTTGGATGGGCGGCGGCGGCACATAATCGTGGTTGGGCAGGCTGAGGCGGTAGCGGTTGTCGTCTGGACCCACGCGCTTCAGGCAATCCAGGATGATGCCTTCACGCAGCAGCAGCAGGTTGGCTCGGCGTGGCATCAATTCCGCGACGATGCGTACGCGTCCTTCTTCCCCTTCGACATCGATTTCCAGCAGGCGCTCCCAGGCCGGCTGGCCAATGCTTGCGATGCGTCCGCCTTCGACATACCGCCGAAACAGCAAGCCCAGCTGAGTCGGCTTTTGTGTGCCGCGGCGCAGCTTTGACACGACCAGATGCACGCGCGGCTGTTGCGAATCGGCGCAGAAGAGCAAGTAATGTCGTTTGCCCTGCGCGTACACTTCCAGCCCCAGCGACATGGGCGCGACATCGACGACATCCTGGATGCGTCCGCCAGGCAGCAGATCGCGCAGTTCATCGACAAGCGCCGCAATGGCGAAACTGTCGGGGCTCATGGCTCAGCGCGAAATGTTTTTAAGTAGGCGATGAGATGACCAATCTCTGGCAGCGACAAGCGGTCGCCGTAATTGTTGGGCATGGCATCGGTGTAGCCATCGACCAGGTACGCGCCGGGATAGACAATGGCTTCGTATAGATACTGCTCGGCATCCAGTTGCTCGCGGCGTGTCTCGGCTGCATCCGCCAGCCCGGTATAGAGCGGCGCTGTGCTGCCGTCGCCCACCATGTGGCAGGCATTGCATTCGTACTGCGCCGACAATTTCTCGCCAATGATCCAGTCTTGGTCTACGAGCGCTGTAGCGAGCTCGGCGCGATAGGCATCGCTGCTGGCGGCTTGTCCACCCGCGCCAGAACTGAGCAATACGGCGATCACCAAGACGAATGCCGCGAAGCAAGCCAAAGCGGCAACAAAAACGACTCGCTTAGTCCGCGCCCTGCTGCTGTCTTCTTGATTTGTCATTGTGATTTGGATGAATTGTCGTTCAGGAAGCGGATTCCTGGCGGACGGCGGCGACGCCATGGTTGAGCAGCCAGAAGACGATCATGAGGGTCAGGCCCGCGCCCAGGACATTGAAAATGATGAAGCCAGTTACCAGCAAGAATGCAACAGCCTGGTCGGGCGTGGCCGTGAGAAAATCGCCGCTGGGGTCGGTCGTCTGCTGGATGGCCAGATCGGACGACAACAGGTTGGAGGTGATTGCGCCCCCAGCCAGCAAGACGATGAGAATGACTGCGACTGCGCCCAAAGCTTTCATGGTTCTGCTCTCCAAGCTTTCTCATCTGCTGCAATTGTAGCTGCGCGCAGCCACAGGCGCAAGGCAGCAATCGCGCTCATCGCTGCACCAACTGGTCGCGTTCGGGGCCTACGCTGATCATGTTGATGGGCACGCCGCAAAGCGCAGATACGCGCTGGACATAATGCTGCGCTGCAGTTGGCAATTGCGCGAAAGTCCGACAGCCGCTGATGTCCTCTGTCCAGCCGGGCAGTGTTTCATACAAGGCTGTTGCCCGTTCCAGCTGCTCATTGGTCACAGGTGGATGGTCACTGCGCAGGCCGTCAATCTCGTAGGCTGTCGCCAGTTTTAGTTCGTCAAATCCAGACAAGATGTCCATCTTTGTCAACATCAACTCGCTGAAACCGTTGACCATGGTGGCATAGCGCAGCATCACGCCATCCAGCCAGCCACAGCGGCGGGGACGTCCGGTTGTCGTGCCGAATTCGTCCCAGAAATTTTCGCCGCTGCCGCGCAGTCGCTTTGCCACCTCGCCTTCAAGTTCGGTTGGCATGGGACCGCCACCAACGCGCGTGCTAAAGGCTTTTGCCACGCCCAGCACACGATCGACTCTCAGTGGCCCGACACCCAAACCAGTCAGTGCGCCGCCAGCTGTGGGCGACGAACTGGTCACAAAAGGATAGCTGCCGTGGTCGATATCCAACAACGTGCCCTGCGCGCCTTCACAGACGACACGTGCGCCATCGGTCAGCGCCTCGTGCAGGTATATTGAAGCATCTTGAATGAAGCCTCGCAAGAAATCAACCGCTTCCAGATAACTCATGGCCGCCGCGCGCGCATCCAGCGCCTCCATGCCCTGCTGCCGCAAACTGTCTTGGGTCGCTTCGATGGCGCTAATCAGCCTTTCGGCGAAGACCTCTACATCCAGCAGCATATCACCAGTGCGAATGCCTGCGCGTCCGCTTTTATCGAGGTAGGCGGGTCCGATGCCGCGCAGGGTCGTGCCAATTTTCGCGTCGCCCAAGGCGGATTCCGTCGCCGCGTCCAGCGCGATATGCGCCGGTGTGATGATGTGCGCGCGTGAACTAATGATCAGGTTCTGCGGCGTGATTTCGATGCCCATGGCTCGTAGCGCTTTGATCTCGCGCACCAGGTTGACTGGATTGATGACCATGCCATTGCCCATGACCGAAATGACCTGGTCATGCAATACGCCAGAGGGCAGCAAATGCAGCTTGTAGACCTCGCCCTCCAGCGCGACGGTGTGTCCGGCGTTGTCGCCACCTGCATAGCGCGCGACGATATCCGCCGAAGACGCCAGCCAATCGACCACGCGGCCTTTGCCTTCATCGCCCCATTGTGCGCCAATGATTATTGAAATCGGCATTTTCAGCCTGCCTCTGCGCGAGCCGATTCTTGCGGCTGCAACGCGCCTAATCGGATCGTAACATCGCGATTGCCCCAGGTTTCCAGCTGTCCGCCCGGCCCCAGCGCCAAAGCCGACCCGCGCGCCAAGCCGATCACTGCCACTTCTGGCAGCGCGCCTTGCACCAGCCGCGCCGCATAGTCGCTGGAGTCTGCGTCGGCTGGCAAGATAACCGCGCCTTGCACGAAGTTCAAGCCACGCATCAATCCGTCTTCAGCCGACAAGCGATGCGCGCCAAACAAACCGGCCGCCGCGCCTTCGCAAAGGATCAATGTTCCACCCGACAACGCCTGCTTCAAGGCATGCACGGCGGTCTGGCTGAGCGCGAGCCGCAAGGAATCGGCACAGTGCGCCTCAATGACGATCATGCCAGCGCTGGTGATGCGCTCGTAGATTTGGTTGTTATCGTGTTCTGCCAGGTCGATGTGGTAGCCAGTTGGCGCGCCTAGCTCAGCCAGGTCGTCCATGAGCGCGTCGCCCATCGCGTCCGCCTGCGATATACAAGCGATATCTGCGCCCGGATTGCAGCGACTCAACGCCATGGCGCGGATTTCGCTCAGGTAGTGCGCACCACCCGACAATATCAGCCAGCCCTCAGCTTGCCGCCAGCCGAAAGGCACTTGCCCAGTCATTTTAGGAATCCGCCCCGAGATAATCGGCGATAGCCGCCGACATCAAGCCGACGCTCAGCGGCAGCACATCCTCGTCAAAGTCGAAACGGGGATGATGATGCGGAAAGTCGAGCGACCGCGCGCGATTCGCCGACCCAACCAGCAGATAGGCGCTTGGATTGCGCGCCATCAGCAAGCCGACATCTTCTGATGCCATCCAGGGCTGCGAGACGACCGCCACATCGTCCGCGTATCTGGCGAAGACATCTCGCGCTCGTTGGGCCACTTCGGCATCGTTGATTACCGGACCGATGCCCATGCCCAAATCGACCTCGGCGCGGCAGCCCATAGCCTTCGTTACACCCTCAGCGATCTCGCGGATTCGCGTCTTGATCAATTCGCGCGTCTCTTCGCGGAAGAGGCGGTACGAGCCGCTGAACGTTACCGAGGGCGGGATGATGTTGCGCGCGCTGCCAGCCTGGATGGTACCGATGGTCAGCACGACCATATCCAGGGGGTCAACATTGCGACTGACAAGCGTTTGCAGCGCCACAATAAGCTGCGCGGCGCAGACGATCGGGTCGGCTGTTTGATGCGGCATTGCGCCATGCCCACCCTTGCCATGCACCGTGATTTCAAACATGCCAGCGCCGGACATGGCAGGCCCCGGCACAACGCTCACCTGCCCGACTTCCAGGTCGTTCCACAGATGGATGCCCAGCGAGATATCTGGCGCTGGCGATTCCAGCGCGCCATCGGCGATCATGGCTGCGGCGCCACCACCGACTTCTTCGGCCGGCTGAAAGACGAACTTGACGCGGCCGCCCAGGTCATCGCGATGCCCAGACAGCAGTTTGGCAATGCCCAGCGCAATCGCTGTATGTCCGTCGTGCCCGCAAGCATGCATCACGCCATCCGCCAGCGAACCATAGTCGGCGCTGTTTTCTTCGTGAATAGGCAGCGCATCCATGTCGGCGCGATAGAGCACAGTGGGACCGTCCTCTGCGCCCTCCAAGATGCCGATGACGCCGGTTTTGCCAACGCCGGTCTGCACTTCCAAGCCCAGGCTATTCAATTCTTCAGCGACGATGCCAGCTGTGCGCCGCTCTTGGAATGCCAATTCTGGATGTCGATGAAAGTCGCGGCGGCGGGCAACCAGTTCGTCGCGCAGCGCCTGCGCTTCGTGCATGAATTCAATTGTCATTTGCGCTTTACCTCATGTTAATGACGCGGAAACGCTCGATGCGGCGGGGATATTCGGCTGGCGCACTGGGGTCCAGCGATCGTTCGCGGATCCGTTCTGCCATTTTGTCCATGTCGGATATCTGGCTCTTGTGCGCGCGCAGCGACTCGATTTGCGCTTCGACCGATTCGGTGACATCGATGCTGATCGTCGGCTCCAGCGCGCCGGCAATATACACCGCCGATACTTTGTGCGTTTCCAGCCCTTCGTCGCGCTCGTGCTCAATGAAGTTCAATCGGTCGCGAGCAGTCGGGAAGACGGCAGCCAGGGTGGCATCGCCGATTGCGCGGTGGTCGGGGTGATTGATGCCGCCTGTGCCGCGCCAGTACAAGGTCGGGTCGAGCGTGACCACGATGTCCGGCTTCTTCAGGCGGATCATGCGGGTGATATCTCGGCGCAGCGCCAATGTCGGGTAGAGTTCACCATCTTTGTAACGAAGAAACACGACTTCCTTCACGCCTAGCGCCGCCGCCGCCGCTCGTTCTTCGTCTTCGCGGATAGCAGCCAGCCGTTCGTGCGTCATATCGGGGACGCTGCTGCCTTTGTCGCCGCTGGTGGCCACCACAAAGGTGATGTCCGCGCCATCAGCCGCCCACTTGGCAAAGGTCGCGCCGGCAAAAAACTCGGGGTCATCAGGATGCGCGAACACACCCAGCACAGTCAGCGGAGCATCGCTGACATTCGCCTGGTCTTTGCTCATTCTGTATTCTTGCCTCCGTCGCTGGGCTGGCTGTTGCTCTTTTTGCCACGTCGGCCGCCACGCCGCCGTCTGCGCCGCCGACTGGATCGTGGAGCGCCATCACGCGGCTTGCCTCGACCGCGCCGTGATCGTTCACCCCCGCTTTTCGGTTCTTCTTTGGATTCGACTGGTTTCTCAGCTGGTGGAATATCAACACGGGCATTGACCTGGTCGGCAACTCGCTGGCCGGCCGGCAATCCACATTCGCAGCTGCCATCACCGTGCCGGTCGCAAGGAGCTTGGGCTTTCTCCGCCAATTTGCGAAACTCTTCCAGCGGGATGATATCGGCGCGCAGCACAGTCTTGCGCACGCCTTCGCCATAATCCACCCGTACCGCATCCAAAAGCGGCAACTGGTCGATGACTCGGCCTTCGCCATGTGGTGTGCCGATGCGCTTGTTGCGGCGCGGCAGTTGCTTGCGCGCTTCTACATATTGTTCGTATTCATAGACCAAACAACAGCGCAACCGTCCGCACATGCCAGTGATTTCCGATGGGTTCAGCGAGATGCCTTGCGCCTTCGCCATCTTGATCGAGATCGGGCTGAAGTCGGTCAGGAATGTGCTGCAGCAGCGCTCAATGCCACAAGCGCCAAAGCCACCCAGCAGCTTCGCCACATCACGCGGGCCGATCTGCCGCATTTCGACGCGCGCATCGAAGCGGCGCTGCAATCGCTTTTGTAGCACCGTCGTGTCAATCTTTTGTTCGGCATTGAACAAAAAAGTAATCACGCTGCCATCGTAATTGTATTGCGCGGCCACAAACTTGGCATCGGACATGCGCCGCAAGCCAGCCGCCGCATTCTGGCAAATCAAAAGCGCTTCGTCTTGCTGGGATTCCCAATGCTGGCGCAGCACCATATCGCGCGGGGTGGCCGGACGCAGAATCTTGCGCACATTGCGGTCGGCGTCAGGCACGGTAAAGCCCATCACCTGCCCCATTTGTCGGCCCCGGCGCGTGTTTACGATGACATAATCGCCCTGCTTCAGACTGGGATGTTCTGCATAATCAAAATGATAGAGCTTGCCCACCTTTTGAAAGCGTACGCCTGCCACTTGCTCGCGCTCTTTCAACACTGCGCCTGCCATAGCTGCTTTGCCTTTTTGCGGACGCGTGCAATTCTCGACGCCCGATAATTGTCCCTCTATCCGCCATGACTCTACTCGACAACAGCCGCATGCGCAACATGCACACGCGCCCCCTACCGCCAGCCGCTTGTATCATGCACGCCAAACTTGCTATAGAATTGGTTTATGGTTGGCGGCTGATTGAGCGGCAGATGACAATGCGCAGTCTGGTGATGAAATTCGGTGGCAATGCCCTGGGCACGGTCAATGCGCTGAGCCAGTTGCTGGGCATTGTAACGCGCGAAACACAGCACTGGGATCGCGTTGTCGTGGTGGTATCGGCGCTGGATGGCGTAACCGATATGCTGCTGGAAGCCGCGCAACTGGCACAGATTGACAACCTGCGCGGATATCGACGCATTGCCGCCAATTTGCGAGCGCGCCACTTTGCGCTGGTGGACGAGCTGCCGCTGGCCCCGCCCTCCCGCACTGCACTCGGCGCAGATATCGACCAGCTGCTTTCGCAAATGCTGGATGCCTGCCGGACCATCGCCAAGAACTTGAGCGACGAACTGCTATCCAGCGCCAGCGATGAAGTAGTCGCGGTGGGCGAACAGCTCTCGGCACGGATTATCGCGGCTCTACTGCGTCAACATGGCATGCGCGGCGCAGCGGTCGATAGCCGGGGACTCATCATCACCGATGCCGTGCACGGCAATGCCAACCCCAACTTTGAGCAGACCGCCCAGCGCATGCAAGAACGTCTGCTGCCCATGTTGCAGCGCGATATCGTGCCCGTTGTAACCGGCTATATCGGCGCCACCATCGACGGCGAAACCACCACCTTGGGTCGCGGCGGCACCGATTTCACAGCCTCGGTCATCAGCGCCTTGCTGCCCGCCGATGCCTTGTGGATCTGGGCGAATGTCGCTGGCATGATGTCCGCCGACCCACGCGAGCTGCACGACGCCCGTGTCATCGCCAGGCTAAGTTATGATGAGGCCGCCGACCTGGCTTACTTTGGCGCAAAACTGCTTCACGCCCGTATGATTGCGCCGCTGGCAGAGCGACAGGTGCCGCTGCGCATCAAGAGCATCTTCGCGCCCGATGCCGACGGCACGTTGGTGGCTGGCCCGCCAAAATCGGCCGAACCGCAGCTAAAAGCGGTAACCAATGTGCTGGGATTGTCGTTGAGGCGACGCACTAGCGGCTCCCTGGCAGGCGTTAATCGGCTGGTCGGCAATACGCTCTTCAAGACCCTGGGCATGCGCTCGGAAGTGATGATCGCCTCGCAATCCAGCGGCGGCAGCTTCTTGTGCCTGGTTATCCCCACCAGCATCGGCATAGACGGCGTCGACCGTCTGCAGCGCGCTTTGCAAGCCAAAATGGGCGAATATCCCGAGAAAATGCCTTGGCATATCGAAACGGTATCGCTGGTAACCGCCATCGGCAGCCGTCTGGACAGCGCGCCTGAATTGGTCGGGCAGGTGCTGCAAGCGCTGGCGGGAATTGAGATTCTGGCGCTGTCTTTGGGCGCGTCGCATTGCAGTGTCAGCGCGGTGGTTCGCCAGGCTGACGCGCGTCAGGCTGTCCGCCAGATTCACTCGCTGGTGCTCAAAAGCGGCTCAAATAGCGGCTGAGTTCCCACTCGGTGACCTGGCTATTATATTCGGCGCATTCCTGGCGCTTGGCGGCGATATAGCGGTCGCTGACATAGGGACCGAGCGCGGACAGAATCACATCATCGTGGCTGAGGGCATCCAGCGCCTCGTCCAGTGACTGCGGCAATACAGCGATCTGCCTCATGCGTCCCGGCGCGCCTTGCATGAGCGTCTCTTCCATCGGGTCGGGCAGGGGCATCTTGTGGCGTATGCCATCCAAGCCAGCTTGCAGCATGACCGCCATGGCCAGATAGGGGTTGGCGGTCGGGTCGGGACAACGCAGCTCCAGCCGCGAGTGATATTCTTTGCCCGGCGCGGTGCTGGGCACGCGGATGAGCGCGCTGCGGTTGACATGCGCCCAGGTTACATTGATAGGCGCTTCGAAGCTGGTGCCCAAGCGCTTGTAGGAATTGACCAGGGGCGCAAGGACAGCGCACATGGCGCGCGCATGTTCTAGCTGTCCAGCCAGAAACCAGGTCGCCGTTTCTGACAAGCCATACTCGCTGCTGCTGTCGGCGAAGAGATTCGCGCCGGTTTCTGCATCGTGCAAGCTTTGATGCGTGTGCATGCCCGAACCCGGCATATTCGCATGCGGACGCGGCATGAATGTGCAGTAATAATTGAACCTGCTGGCGACAGATTTCATAGCGATGCGCGCCGTCAAGATATTGTCGGCCGAGCGCAAGGCGTCATCGTACTGAAAGTCGATTTCGTGCTGCCCGCTGCCCGTCTCGGAGTGCGTCGAATCGACGCGAATGCCCAGCCCATCCAGAGCCAAGAGCATTTGCCGCCGCATGGAAAGGATGGGATCGTCAGGAATGTCGAAGTAGCCAGCAATGTCGACTTGCGCTCCGACCTGTGGCTGACCATTGGCATCCAGCGGAAACAGGAAAAATTCCAGCTCCATGCCCGTTTTGAAGAGCAGGTTCATTTCCCGCGCTTGCTGCAGCGCTCGGTCGAGCACATTGCGCGGGTCGCCTATGAAGGGTTCGCCATTTTGCGTGCGGATGGCGCAGATGAGGCGGGCGGTCTTTTCTTCGTCCTTTGTCCAGGGCAAGATGACAAAGCTGCTGGGATCGGGCAACAAAACCATGTCGCTCTCGGCGACGCGGGCGAATCCTTCGATTGCCGAGCCATCAAAATGCGAGCCATTGACAAAGACATTCTCCAGCTCGCGCGCCGGGATCGTGACGCTTTTGACCAAACCCGTAATATCGGTGAACCACAAGGCGACGAATCGCAGGCCTTGTTGGTCAACTGCCGCCAGGATGTCGCTGGATGATATCATGTTTCGTCCCTGGTTATGCCGACAAGGTCATGTTGCCGCCGCAGCCGGCTCGTCCAGCATGCCCCAGCGCCGCAGCAAGGCATCGACGGCCAGAATATAGCCCTGCCAGCCGAAGCCCGCGATCTGTCCCAAGCAAACGCCCGCCAGCAGCGACTGGTGCCGAAAGGCTTCTCGCCCATGCACATTGGACAGATGCACCTCGATGACCGGCAGTTCTATGGCGACAATCGCATCGCGCAGAGCCAGCGAGGTATGTGTATAGGCGCCGGGATTGAATACGACGCCATCCGCCCAGTTGCGCGCTTCGTGCAGGCTGTCGACCAGCGCGCCTTCATGATTGGATTGTGCAGCCCGCAACTCAATATCGAATGGCGAGACATGCCGCTTCACCGCCGCGTCTATGTCCGCCAGCCGCGTGCTGCCATAAACTTCAGGCTGACGCGTGCCCAGCAGGTTCAGGTTAGGCCCATGCAGCAGCAGGATGCCTTTTGTCATTTGCCATTATCCTAACTCAAAGCACAGCCATGATGTCGTCTTTGGATAAACCACGCAGCACCGCCGCCTCGCCAATTCGCTTCAGCACAATCAGCCGCGATTGGCCCGCCTGCCACTTCTTGTCGGTCGCCATCGCCGCATACCAGCGCTCGCGGTCGACAGCGATATCGGTGGGCAAGCCGATCTGCCAGAAGATTTTCTGAATCCGAGCAAGCACTTCATCATGGATGAAGCCAAGATTACGCGACAATTTCGCCGCGCACACGATGCCGATAGCTACGGCTTCTCCATGCGGCACAGCGTATCCCGTTACCTTTTCGATGGCATGCCCGAACGTATGCCCCAGGTTGAGATGGGCGCGGATGCCCTGCTCGTATGGATCGACCTCGACAACATCAATTTTGACTTGCACCGCCTGACGCACCAGTTGGTCTGCTCGCTCGGGCTGCCACAGATCGGCTTCCAGCAAGCCGGGCAGCGCAAGCAAACCATGTTTGATGACTTCGGCCATGCCACAGCGCCATTGCAGCGGGGGCAGTGTTGCCAGGACATCGGTGTCGATGAGGACAGCGCGCGGCTGTTTGAATGCGCCGATCAAGTTTTTGCCCTGTGGCAGATCGACGCCCACCTTGCCGCCAACGCTGGAATCGACCATGGACAGCAATGTCGTAGGGATTTGCAGCAGCGGGATGCCGCGCATATATGTCGCCGCCACATAGCCAGCCGTATCGCCAATTACGCCGCCGCCCAGCGCGATGATGACCGTGTTGCGGTCTGCGCCCATATCCAGCAGCGAGTCGTAAATCTGCGTTACAGTAGCGAGGTTCTTGTGCGCTTCGCCATCTGGCAAGACGATCATCTGCGCCTTTGGCAGCTGCTGAGTCAATGCCTCGCCATAGAGCGGCGCGATGGTCTCGTTGGTAACCACCGCGACATGCCCGTCCAGTCCCAGCGACAGGGCTTCGTCACCGATTCGCGACAAGATGCCCGGTTCGATGCGAATGGGATAGCCGCCGGACGGCGTTTTCACATAGAGCGCGCCCTGCTCCAGCGCTGCGATCTCGCCAGCGATCATGTCGGCTGTTTTGCCAGCGGTCACGATCTGCTGCGGGATGCGGGCATAGATCGGCTTGCGCGCGTCATAGAGCCGATCCCATTCTGCCGCCAGCGGGCGCTCCAGGCTGCTCGCCAGACGCGCGCTCAGCTCGGCTTTGCTGGCATCGAGGCAATAAACATTGCACTGCTGCATCAGCATCTCGCGAACATCGTCGGCAATCAATGCGCCGCCGCCAGTCGCCACCACCAGTCCACGCCGAAGCGCCAGTTCCAGAGCCAGGGATCGTTCCATTTCGCGGAAGCTCGATTCGCCTTGCTGCGCGAAGATCTGGCGGATGGGCAGTCCCGCCCGCGCCTCGATGACCTTGTCCATATCGACGAATTCTCGCCCCAGACGCCCCGCCACGATCTCGGCAACGGTGGTCTTGCCGCTGCCCATAAAACCGGTGATGACGATATTGCGCAGGCTGCTCATAATTCGTATCCAAAGCGCCAGGACACATTGTCCATGGGCAGGTCAGCCAATTGATTGCGCCGCAGCGCAGCAAATCGCGGCAGCATTTCTTCCAGGCTGTCGCCGCCCAATTTCTCCACCAGCGCATCGGCCAGCACGATCGCCATCATGGCTTCGCCGACCGGGACAGCCCGCGGCAGAGCGCAGAAATCGCTGCGTTCATAGACGGTGGGCTTGGGCTTGCCAGTCGCCAGATCGACCGATTCCGCGCCGCGCAGCATGGTCGAAATCGGCTTCATAGCGACGCGCAGCACAATCGGCTCTCCTGTGCTGATGCCGCCTTCCAGCCCACCCGCGCGATTGCTGCTGCGCGACAAATTGCCGGCGGCATCTACAACAATCTCGTCGTGGACTTGCGAGCCGCGCTTGCCAGCATTGTCAAAGCCGCTGCCGATCTCCGCGCCTTTCATGGCTTGGATGCTGACCATAGCGCCGACCAACCGGGCATCCAGCTTGCGGTCGTAATGCACATGCGAACCCAAACCCGGTGGCACACCCCGCGCGACCACTTCAAAGACGCCGCCCAACGTGTCTTTGTCAATTTTGATTTGTCGTATCAATTCGCGCATGTGCAGCGCCGCGTCGGCATCCGGGCAGCGCAAGTCGTTGTCTTCGTTATGTTTGATGCGCTCGTCCAGCGGCATATCAGCCAGGTCGGCCACGATATCGCCGATCTGCGACACATAGCCATCAATGCGCAAGCCAAATTGACGCAGATAAGTCTTGCATATCGCGCCGACCGCCACGCGCATGGTGGTTTCGCGCGCGCTGGCACGTTCCAGCGATAAACGCAGCTCGCGGTAGCCATATTTGACCGCGCCCGTAAGATCAGCGTGGCCCGGCCGTGGCGTGGTGATGGGTGCGATATCGCGGTCTTTCCAGCTGCGGAAGTCGCGGTTTTGCACTTGCAGGGCAATAGGCGCGCCCGTCGTCATGCCATTCATGACGCCGGCCGTCATGATGATGCCATCTCTTTCGATCTGCATGCGTCCGCCACTGCCATAGCCCTTTTGGCGGCGGCGCAGGTCGCGGTTGATGTCCTCGGCGGTCAGAGGCAGACCAGCCGGCAACCCTTCCAAGATGGCGGTCAAGCCTGGTCCATGGCTTTCGCCAGCGGTGAAGAATCGGATTGGCATCGTCTATTTAGCCCTCGCCCTTAGCTTCGCCCTTATTTTCCAGCACCGAACGCAGCGCATCCATCATCACCGCTATCGGCGGCTCAAGTCCCGTCCAGAGTTCAAAAGCGATCGCGCCTTGCCGCGCCAGCATACCCAGCCCGCCGATAGCTCGTCCGCCATGCGCCACGCATTGCTGCATCAGCGCGGTATTGGCGGGACGATACACCATATCGTACACGGTCACCTCCGTAGGGAATGGCAGTCCGACTATCCACGGCGACTGTGTGATATGCGGGTGCAAGCCCACCGATGTGCAATTGACGATCAGGGACATGCCCCAACTGGCGGCTTCATCCAACGTCATCACTTGCAGTCCGCGAATGCCTGCTGTGTCTTGCAGCTGTTTGACCAGCCTGCGCGCGCGCTTCATCGTGCGGTTGACGATAGCCACAGTCGCCCCTGCCCGCGCCAAGCCATAGACAGCCGCCCGCGCCGCGCCACCCGCCCCCAACACAAGAACGCGCGCATCGGCTATCTCGACGCCATTGGCAGCCAAGTCTTTCAGCAAGCCATCGGCGTCCGTGTTGGCGCCGATGCCCGTGCGAAAGTCGATCGTGTTGACCGCGCCTATGGCTTTCGCCGTGTCATCCGGACGCACGAATTGCATAATGGCTTCTTTGTGCGGCACCGTGACATTGATGCCGACATAACCGTGCTGCATGGGCTCGCGCAAGCCCAGCCGCAAGATATCGGGCGGGATCGACATGGCGTCGTAGAGCCAGTCGCGCAGGCCCAGCGCCGCGAATGCCGCGTTGTGCATGATGGGGCTGAGGCTGTGCTCGACCGGGAAGCCGATGACGCCGACGCGCTTCTCTGCCATTATGTCGCCACCAAGCGCGCGCCCAGCCTTTGCAGAGTCTCGGCAAAGCCAGGAAAACTGTCGCCCGCGCAAGCCGCATCGGTTATCGTCGCGCCTTCTGCCGACGACAGGCCCGCGACGGTCAAACTCATTGCGATGCGATGATCGTCGTGCCCATCGACCTGCCCGCCTGACAATGATTGTGGGCCGGCAATGCGGAAACCATCTTCGCGCTCTTCGATGACAGCGCCCAGTTTGCGAAGTTCTTGCGCCATGACGGCGATGCGGTCGGTCTCTTTGACGCGCAGCTCGCGGGCGTCGCGCACGATTGTTTCGCCCTCGGCATGCAGCGCCGCGACCATCAGAACCGGAAATTCGTCGATCATGCGCACGACCGTCTCGCCAGCGATCTCGACGCCTTGCAGCGCGCTGTGCCGCAGCAGAATGTCGCCGACTGGTTCGCCAGCTTGTTCGCCCAGATTCGTCAGGCTGGTCTCAGCGCCCATCTCGTCAAGCACATCCAGCAGCCCAGTGCGCGTGGGATTCAGGTTCACGCCGCGTATCGTCAGTTCGCTGCCCGGCGCGAGCAAGCCAGCCACCAGCAGAAATGCGGCGGATGACACATCGCCGGGCACATGGATATCCAGGGGCGCAAGCTCGGCGCAGGGATGAATGGTCACAGTATCGCCGTCTTCGTCCAGGCGCGCGCCCATCGACCGCAGCATGCGTTCGCTGTGATCGCGAGCTGGTCCGGGCTGCAAGACAGTCGTAGGCGCATCGGCATTCAAGCCAGCCAGCAGGACCGCGCTCTTGACTTGCGCGCTGGCGATCGGCATATCGTATGTAATGCCCTGCAATCGCCCGGGCGTGATCTGCAGCGGGCAACAGCCGTCTGTCGATTCGATAGAAGCGCCCATCAGTTGCAGGGGCGCGGTGATCCGTTTCATGGGGCGTCGGCGCAATTGGGCGCTGCCATCCAGCACGCAGGGGAAGGGCTGGCCAGCCAGCAAGCCAGCCAAGAGACGAATGCCCGTGCCGGCGTTTTTCAGGTCTAGCGGTCTGGGCGGCTCTTGCAGAGCGCCGCCATCGATCAGCAGGGTGTTGGCGTCAATCCGTTCAATTCGCGCGCCCAGGTCTTGCATCGCGCCCAGGGTCGCTTCGGTATCGCCCGCCGCCAGCCAGCCACGGATCTGCGATTTTCCATGAGCCACCGCCGCCAGCATGACAGCGCGATGCGAGATGGACTTGTCGCCGGGCACACGCGCTTCGCCGCGCAGGCTGCCACCCGAACGTAGCCAGAATTGACTTTGTCTAGCGGCCGTTTTCATACTTCTGCGCCCATTCTTTCCGCGCCGCCTGGATAGGCAGCAGCATTTCGCCAAGCCGCTCTTGGTCGCCGGCGATCAACATCGTTTCCAGCATGGCCAGCTGCATGCGAAATTGCGCCAGCAAGGTGGCGACCGCTTGCGTATTGGTGCTCAATATATCGCCCATCATGGTTACATCGCTGGCTGCCAAGCGGCTGGTATCGCGGAATCCGCCTGCCGCCAATGCCCAGAAGGTACTGTCATCCTGGGCCCGATTGGAGATAGTCGCCACCAGCGTCGCGCTAAGCAGGTAGGGCAGATGGCTGATGCCAGCTACGATGTGGTCGTGGCGCTCGGCGTCCATTTCGATAGGCAGCGCGCCCAGCGATTCCACAAATGCCTGGGCGCGCAATCGGGCAGCTGGCGTGGTGCGCCGCGAGGGACACAGCACAAAGGGGCGATTGCGATAGAGCGCCCCGTCCGCTTCGTCTATGCCGCCATTTTCTTTGCCAGTCATGGGATGCCCGCCCACCGCATTCACGCCGATGGGCAGCGCCGCCATGGCATCGACAATATCTTGCTTGGTGCTGCCGGTATCAACGATCAAGGTGTTGGAGCGAAGATAACTGCCCAATTGCATCCGCAGCAGCTCGACGATGACTCGCACTGGCGTCGCCAATATCACGACATCAGCGCGATTGACGCCGGCATACAAGTCGTCTGTGGCGCTATCGACCAGGCCGCGCTCCAGCGCAATCTGTCGCGCCCGTTCGTCGCTGTCGATGCCAGTGATATGGTCGGCCTGCGCACGAATCGCCAGCGCCAGCGACCCGCCCATCAAGCCCATGCCAACGATGGCAAGTTTGCGCGCATGGAAGCCCCCGGTCACGACGCATCCTCCGTCAAGTCGGGGCGCAGCGCAACCGCCTCACCCAAAAATACATGACAGATCGTATCCAGCGGCACATCGGTGTTCCAGTGCACCAGAGCGCGGATGCAGTTGGCAAGCCCGCCCTCGACATCAGCTTCCTGAAAGCACAAAAGAGCCGTGCGCGTCCAGCCCAGCATGCGCGCGGCTTTGGCGGGATAAGCCGCATCCAAGCCAGGCGTGGAAGTGAATAAAATGCTGGCGACATCATCCTCGCTGATGCCGTTGCGATCAATCATCGCCCGCAACAATTCGGAAGTCGCTTCGATAATCGCGTTTTCAGAATTGGAGTCGACTGTAATCGCGCCGCGTACGCCTCGTATCATGGATGCTTCTCCAATCAATTTGCACAAAAAAAGCGCCGGGTCTGCCACCCCGCGCTTTCATCACACTGTATATCGTGCGAATGTCAGTTGCCAGCGAGCAGCGCCCCAGACCGGATTATGTAGTTTGGATAGGGATAATAGCCGAAGCTGGCGGCTGTGTGTAGGCTGTGCTCTGTCATGCCTGTTCCGCGTAACCTGTTGCGTCGAGGCTACTGTAGCACAAACCATGCGCTGGTGGCAAGGGTATTCGCGCTGCGGTTCAGGCAATCGCATCAATTCGCTTTTTACCGCCGAGTACACCGAGTTTAGAGAGTGCACCGAGAGTCAATTGTTGGAACTGCCGAGGAGTTACAATATCACTGTACTTGGTGCTTTCTCCATCCTCCAATCTGTCGGCACAATCTGCTTTTCGGGGGGGGGGGGGGGGGAGGGGGGGGGGGCGTGTGGGGGGGTTCCTTTGGGGCGAATCACGCCTGGATCGCCGCGACCATCGACGCCGCCAGTTCCTGCACCGCCTCGACGCCTTCGCCACCCGCCCGCACCAAAGCCGAGCCGACGATGAAGCCATCGGTCAGTTGGCTGACTTGCGCGGCATGTTCGGGACTGCTGATGCCAAAACCCAGCACCAGCGGCATATCGGTCCGCGCGCGCAGGCGAGCGATGAAGTCGTGCAGATCGGCCGGCAGATCGGCTCGTGCGCCGGTGATGCCCGTCAGCGACACGACATAGATAAAGCCGCTGGACTTTTCGGCGACCAGGTCGATGCGAGTGTCGTTGCTGGTGGGCGCCAGCATGAATACCAGCGCCAGCCCTTCTCGCGCGCAGCTTTCGGCGAAGTAGTGAGCTTCTTCTGGCGGCAGATCGGGCACGATCAAGCCATCCGCGCCGGCCGCGTAGGCATCGCGCACAAAGCGATCCGTGCCGTAGGCGACAAGCGGGTTGGCGTAACCCATCAGCAGCATGGGCTGGTTGATGCCTCGCCCGCGCAAGGCCCGCACCGCATCCAGGCAAGTGCGCACGGTACTGCCGGTTTCCAGGGCGACTTGTGTGGCTGCCTGGATGGTCGGGCCATCAGCGATGGGATCACTGAAGGGGATGCCAATTTCGAATCCGTCCGCGCCAGCCGCCGCCATCGCTGCGATAGCCGTCAGCGATTCGTCATGAGTCGGGTATCCGACTGGAAAATACGGCAAGAAAGCCGCGCGATTTTCTGCCTGCGCCCGAGCGAACATGGCATCTAGGGCGGCCCTGCCTTGCAATTTGCGCGTCATATCAGCCTCCCAGAATGCCGATGACGGTATCGAGGTCTTTGTCGCCGCGTCCGCTCAGGTTGACCAGCAATACCGAATCGCGTGGCATGGTTGGCGCGCGTTTGATGGCTTCGGCGACCGCATGCGCGCTTTCCAGCGCCGGGATGATGCCCTCGAGCTTGCTGAGCATCTGGAAAGCCTCCAGCGCTTCGTCATCGGTTGCCAAGGTGTAATAGGCTCGTTCCAGCTGGCGCAGGTGGGCGTGTTCCGGGCCAACCGAGGGATAATCCAGGCCAGCCGAGACACTATGCGTTTCCATGATTTGCCCGTCCGCGTCTTGCATGACATAGGAGCGCGTGCCATGCAGAATGCCCGGGCGGCTGATAGCCAGATCGGCAAAGCGCGCCGCGTGCTGCTGGCTGGCGATGCCGTGACCACCCGCCTCCACGCCGATGAGCTCTGTGCCTTCATCGTGTCGGAAAGCGTGAAACATGCCGATGGCGTTGCTGCCGCCGCCCACGCAAGCCACACAGACATCGGGAAGTTGCCCGGCCAGTTGCTGGATTTGCTGGCGCGCTTCGATGCCGATAATGCTCTGGAAGTCGCGCACCATCATGGGATAGGGATGCGGTCCCAACGCCGAACCCAGCAGGTAAAAGGTATTGCGCACATTGGTGACCCAGTCGCGCATGGCTTCGTTGATGGCATCTTTGAGCGTGCGGCTGCCACTTTCGACCGGGATGACCTGCGCGCCAAGCAGACGCATGCGGAAGACATTGGGCTGCTGGCGTTTGATATCGACCGTGCCCATATACACATGGCATTCCAAGCCCAGCAGCGCCATGGCCGTAGCTGTGCCGACGCCATGCTGCCCGGCGCCCGTCTCGGCGATGATGCGGCGCTTGCCCATGCGCTTGGCCAGCAAGCCTTGCCCCAGCGCGTTGTTGATCTTGTGCGCGCCGGTGTGCGCCAGGTCTTCGCGCTTCAGGTAGATCTGCGCGCCACCCAACGTCTCGCTCAATCGCCTCGCATGGCTGACAGGCGTGGGGCGTCCCGTGTAGGTGCGCTGCAAATGCCGCAGCTCGGCATGAAACTCCGGGTCGTCAATAGCAGCGGCATAGGCAGCTTCGAGTTCATCCAAAGCGGGCATGATGGTCTCTGGCACGAAGCGTCCGCCAAACTCGCCAAAATAGCCGCGCGCATCGGGCAGGTCGCTGATATCGGTGCGGATGTAGGCTTCGGTCATATTTTGCCCTCGTATATTAGATATGCAGCAGAGTCTCGCCGTGAAAGTAGCGCTTCGCCAAGAGCAGCGCTTTGAATACATAGTTGTCAATGCTTTTAATAAAATCGGCGCGCGTCAACGTGATTTTGTCCGCGCCCAATCCAAGCGCCGCTGCCGTCACGCAATCGACTTCGCCAGCCATAAGACGCAAGCCATCTGCCAAGCGCAGCTTCAGCAAGCCATCGATTTCGGCTTCTGCATACTGATAGGCTGCCAGCGGCTGGTCACATCGGTGCAGAAAGACATGGCAGATTTGGCGATCAATGATGCCATCGCCGCGAGCAATGCCGACCCGTCTGCCCAGCGAGAGCAGCTCGCTGAAGTTGGCGCGCAAACCCAGTTCTTCGTGGAGTTCCCGCACACCATCTTCCACGGTTTCGCCCGCCACCAGATGCCCGGCCGCGCTGATATCGACCTTGCCCGGGTAGGCGTCTTGGGCGGGTCCGCGCTTCTGCAAGATGACAAATTCGCCTTCTGCGTCGCGCCCGACCACCCAGCAATGAAACACCTGATGCCAGTCGCCATCGCGGTGTACAGCTGCGCGCGCCTTGATGCCGATGTGCTTCAATGCCTCGTCATAAATGTCGAATCGTTCGCTCATGACGCCGACCGAACCGCTCGAATGAATGCGCGCAGCTTCTGCCCGTCCTTGATGCCAGGAATGCCCGACTCGACGCCGCTGGCCACATCCACACCCCAGGGTCGGATAGCTCGCACGCGCTCGGCGACATTGTCCGCAGCCAGCCCGCCAGCCAGCATCAGGCGCGGCGCCCTTCGCTGTATTTCCTCCGCGACAGCCAGGCTGGCAGTCTCGCCGCTGCCGCCATAGAGCTTCGGATTGTAGGCATCCACCAGGATACTTGGCGCTCGATCGTCCGCCGGAAAGCTCGCTGCGTATTCAACAACTGCGTTGGCGGCATCGTCATTTACGCGCGGACGAATCGCCTTGAAAGCCCGGCCGCCCATGCCAGCAAGGATCTCTGGCGGTTCGTCGCCGCTAAGCTGAGCAAAATCCAGTCCCACCGCGGCCATGATTGCGCGCATTTCTTTGGCGGATTCGTTGACAAAGACGCCAACCAGTGTCGGACAATCCGCACCCAGCGCCAGCCGCAATCCATGGGCGATCTCGCCCGCCGTTTCCAGCTCGAGGCTGCGCGGCGAAGGCGGATAAAAGTTCAGCCCGATCAAGTCTGCCCCGGCTCTTGCCACCATCAGCGCATTTTCCAGGGTGCGAAGGCCACAGATTTTGACTTTAGTCATGGCACAGCCGCTCCACACTGCTCAATTCTCGCGCCAGGGAGACCAGGTCGGACGCAGTAATCAGCGACTCGCCGACCAAGATCGCATCCGCTCCAGCCTCTGCCATTGCCCGCACATGACAACGGTTGAAAATGCCGCTTTCCGCCACCAGCAGCGCGTCCTTGCCGACCAGCTTTGCCAGCCGCGCAGTGCTGTGCAGGTCGACATGAAATGTCTTCAGATCGCGGTTGTTGATGCCGACCAGCGTCGCGCCCAGATGCAGCGCCCGCTCCATTTCGAGTTCGTTGTGCACTTCGACCAGCGCCGCCATATCCAGCGCCCGTGTCAGCGCGTGCAAATCCCGCAGCTGGGCATCGTCCAGCGCCGCCACAATCAGCAGAATCGCATCGGCGCCGGCTGCTCGCCCTTCATAGACCTGGTACGGATCGATAATGAAGTCCTTGCGCAAGATGGGGGGCGCGACTGCAGCTCGGATCGCGTTCAGGTAGTGCAGACTCCCACGAAAGAAGTCTTCATCCGTCAGCACCGAGATTGCCGAAGCGCCATTATACGCGTATGCGCCTGCCAGCAGTACGGGCGCAAAGTCACTGGTCAGCAAGCCCTTGCTGGGCGATGCCCGTTTGACCTCGGCGATCAGCGCGATACAGTCGCCCCGCAAGGCCGCGGCGAAATCCCGCGCCGGGTAGTCGCTGGCTTCTGCCCGCCGTCGCATCTCTGGCAGAGGCACTTGCGCGCGCCGCTCTGCCAATTCTTCCAGCTTGCGCTCGAGGATGCGGTCGAGAATGGCGCCGGTGCTTACGAAAGACATCAGGCGACGCTTTGGCTGAACTCGATGAGAGAATCCAGCTTCTGCAGAGCCGCGCGGCTGTCGATCGTATCACGCGCCATGCGCACGCCGTCGGCGATTGAATGCACTGCGTCGGCCGCCATCAAAGCTGCGCCCGCATTCAGCAGCACAACATCGCGCTTGGCTCCGCGCTCGCTGCCATCCAGCACGCCGCGCAAGATCGCCGCGTTGGTCGGAGCGTCATCGCCACGCAAGTCAACGATGCTGGCGCGATGAAAGCCCAGGCTGGTCGGGTCGAGATCAAGGTGGCTTACTTTGCCATCTTCTTGCAGGTAGCTGATGCGATTGGGACCCGTCGTGGTCAGCTCGTCCAGGCCGCCGTAGCCATTAACGACCATAGCCGACTTCGTGCCCAAAGCTGCCAGCACATGCGCCAGCAAGTCGGTCAGCTCGGCCGCGAAAACGCCCATCAACTGCCTCTGCGCGCCAGCCGGATTGGTCAAGGGACCCAGGATATTGAATATGGTGCGGATGCCCAGCTGCCGCCGCGGAGCTATGGCGTGGCGCATGGCTGGATGCAGCTTGACCGCGAACAGGAAACCAATGCCCACATCGTCTATGCACTGCCCGACCTGCTGCGGACTGAGATCCAGGTTGACGCCCAGCTCTGCCAGCACATCGGCGCTGCCACATTTGCTGGATGCGGCGCGGTTGCCATGCTTTGCCACCGGGATGCCCGCCCCGGCCGCCACAAAAGCGACCGTCGTGCTGATGTTGAAGCTGCCCGATTTGTCGCCGCCAGTGCCACAGGTGTCCAGCAGGTCGCGCGGAACAGTGGTTGCTACTGTGCTGGCGGCCTCGCGCATGGCTCGTGCGCTGCCGGTGATTTCGTCGGTGGTTTCGCCCTTCATGCGCAGCGCCATCAGATAGGCGCCTATCTGCGCTTCGCTTGCGCCACCCGTCATGATCTGGCGCATTACCGACTCGGCTTCGTCGGCGCTCAGATGCCCATAGCGGCTCAAACCATCAATCGCTTGCTGGATGTCCATTGTCTGTTCCTTTTTTTACTGGCTGCCAGGATGTTCATATTCCAGGAAGTTGCCGAGGATCTGCATGCCATAACGCGTGAGGATGCTTTCGGGATGAAACTGCAGTCCGATGACCGGATGCGTCTTGTGCCGCAATCCCATGATCTCGCCACTAGCCGTTCGCGCGGTGACCTGCAGGCAATCGGGCAAGCTCGCTTCGTCAACGATCAGGCTGTGATAGCGCGTGGCTTCGAAAGGATCGGGAATGTCGTGCAAGATGGTATCGCCGCCGTGCTCGATCATGCTGGTCTTGCCGTGCATCAATTCCGGCGCATGCACGACCAGCCCGCCATAGGCCTCGCCGATAGCTTGATGCCCCAGGCAGATGCCCAAGAGTGGAATCTCCGCGCCCAGTTGGCGGATGACATCCAGCGAGACGCCAGCATCGACTGGAAAGCCAGGCCCCGGCGATATGACGATGCGCTCGGGCTGCAATGCGCGAATCTCGTCCACCGTGATCTTGTCATTGCGATGCACCAGCAACTCTGCGCCCAGCTCGCCCAACTCTTGCACGATGTTGTAGGTGAAGCTGTCGTAATTGTCGATAACCAGGATCATCCCTCGCCTCCCCTGCCGCTCACATCAAGCCGCGTTCAGCATATTTGACCGCTTCGAAGACAGCTTGGGCTTTGTTGATCGTCTCATAATATTCAGCGCCTGGGTCGCTGTCGGCCACGATGCCGCCACCTGCCTGCACACTGATGCGCTTGCCCTGCATCAACAACGTGCGGATGGTGATGCACATATCCATCGAGCCGTCAAAACTGAAATAGCCGACCGCCCCGCCATAGGGTCCGCGCCGCGTCTGTTCCAGTTCTTCAATGATCTCCATAGCCCGCACTTTTGGCGCGCCGCTGAGCGTCCCGGCCGGGAAGGTCGCGCGCACCAGGTCAAAAGCGTCCATGCCCTTGCGCAGCAGACCTTCAATCTGGCTCACGATGTGCATGACATGCGAATAGCGTTCGATGTACATCATGCGCTTGACCTGCACCGTGCCATAATCGCAGACGCGCCCCAGGTCGTTGCGCCCGAGGTCGACCAGCATGATATGCTCGGCGCGTTCTTTGGGGTCGTTCAGCAGCTCATTTTCCAACGCCAGGTCTTCCTGTTCGTCTTTGCCACGCCGGCGAGTGCCTGCCAAAGGACGGTTGTAGGCGATGCCATCTTCCAGGCGCACCAACATCTCTGGCGACGCGCCCACCAGGGTCAGATCGGCGTTGAATTCCAGCAAGAACATATAGGGCGATGGATTGGTCGCCCGCAAGGCGCGATAAATCTGCAGGGGGCTGGCTTCGGTATCGCGGCTGAAACGTTGTGCCAGCACGATCTGGAATGCATCGCCATCGCGGATGTACTCTTTGGCAACACGAACGCGATCTTCATGCACCTGCTGCGGGACATTGGAGACGGGGTCGCCGCGTTCGCCGCTCACGGGCAGGTCATAGCCAGTATGCGCCAGCGGCTTGGAAAGCTCATCGACGATGGCATCAATGCTGCCTATCGCCTCGTCATACGCGCCATCGGGGTCGTCACCGGTGTTGTGCGCATTCGCCAGCACGATCAGCTGATGCATGGCGTGGTCGAAGATGACCAGCGTATCGGGCAGCATGAAGGCGACAGTCGGCACATCCAGGTCGTCGCTGGCTGTGGCCGGCAGATCTTCAAAATAGCGCACGATATCGTAAGACATATAGCCAACTGCGCCGCCAACCAGTCGCGGCAAGCCGTCCAGCGCGACGGGATTGACAGTCTGAAAGTGACGCTTGATGACATGCAGCGGGTCTTGGCCTTCGGGGATGGCAAACTTGGTCTGCTCGCCATTGCGCGCGAAAGTGGCGATATTGTCCTTGACGCTGAGCACGCCTTTGGGATTGACGCCAATGAACGAGTAGCGCCCGACTTGCTCGCCACCTTCCACACTTTCCAGCAAGAAAGCTGGCTGTTCTGCCTGCTTCAGCTTCATGTATACCGAAACCGGCGTTTCCAGGTCTGCCAGCAACGTGCGATAGACAGGCACATGATCGCCCTGCGCAAAATACTCATGAATCTGCGCGCGCGTGGGTTGGATATCGCTGCGCTGCGCCTGTTCTCTCGTCTGCATCGCCTGTACCCCCCATAAACACAAAAGAACCCAAATCATCCAGCCAAGGACGAGAAGGGTTCCCGCGGTGCCACCTTGATTACCCGCGCAGGCGGGTCGCTCAACGGGTACAGACGGCTTGTCGATACCCTGCGCTGTTAACGGTGCGCGCGCCGTCGCAAGCTAGTCGGTTTCCCTTTCACCTGCGCAACTCCCCAGCCCATTCCACATCCCTGCGTGTCTCGCATTCTCAGCCGCTAGCGATTCTCTGAACTGCACGGCGATGTGTACTACTCTGGTTCACAGTCTTTGCTGTAGTCACTTGCGCAAATGCTACTGTGGCTGGGGATGGCTGTCAAGCGGTATTCCAGGCAAGGCGGGAATTTGGTATAAATGGACGATGCTGTCCGCGGCAAAGGAGAACTTCCGTGAGCCTGAGCAACCGTGATATGGCCGATATCTTTGAGCGCTGCGCCGATATGCTGCAGATCCGCGGCGACAATATTCACCGCGTCTTGTCTTACCGGCGGGCGGCAGAAACCATCCGCGCCCTGCCCAGAGACCTGCGCGTCATCGCCAGCGAAGGCGGGCTGACCGAGCTCAAATACATCGGCAAGACCATCGCCGCCAAAATCGATGAAATGCTGGAGACCGGCGAGCTGGATTTCTACCAGCGCCTGCGTGCCGAAGTGCCCGAAGGCTTGGTTGATATCATGCACATCAATGGCGTGGGACCGAAAAAAGCCAAGCTGTTTTGGAAGCAGTTGAATATCACCACGGTCGCGCAATTGCAGGCGGCGGCGCAGGCGGGCGAGCTGGCCGCTTTGTCTGGCATGGGGACGAAGAGCCAACAGAAGATCCTCGCTGGCATCGAGGCGCTGTCACGGCAAACCGGGCGCGCATCCATCGGCGATGCCTTGCCCGCAGCCAAGGCCATCCTCGCGCAATTGATGCAATTGCCAGAAGCGCAGCAAGGCGAGCTGGCTGGCAGCATCCGCCGCGGCCGCGAAACCATCGGCGATGTCGATATTCTGATTGCCAGCGATAAGGCAGCGCCCATCATGCAGCGCTTCGTGACGATGGAAAATGTCGCGCGCGTGCTGGGGCATGGACCAAGCAAAAGCTCGGTTGAGCTGTTGTCTGGCTTGCAAGTCGACTTGCGCGTGCTGGAAAAGGCGCGCTGGGGCACGGCGCTCAATTACTTCACCGGCAGCCTGGCGCACAATGTGAAGATGCGGCAAATCGCGCTGGAGCATGGTTACAGCCTCAACGAGCACGCCCTAAGCCCAGTCGATGCGACCAAGGCGATCATTGAAGACGCCGAGAAGGCCTTGTGCGACAGCGAAGAGAAAGTCTATGCCGCGCTGGGCATGCAATATGTGCCGCCCGAACTGCGCGAAGACAGCGGCGAGATCGAAGCGGCGCGGGCGCACGAGTTGCCACAGCTGATTACACGCGCAGATATCGTCTCCGACCTGCACATGCACACCACCTGGAGCGATGGCAAGCAGAGCATCCGCGAGATGGCAGAAGCCTGCATCCAGCGCGGGCATCACACCATAGCCATCACCGATCATTCACGCAGCCTGGGCATCGCCAACGGCTTGAGCATAGAGCGGTTGCTGGCGCAAGCAGACGAGGTGCGGCAGGTCAATGCCGAAATGGGCGATCGGATCGAGTTGCTGGCTGGCACAGAGATGGACATCAAAGCCGATGGCAGCCTCGATTATCCAGACGAAGTGCTGGCGCAACTGGACTTTGTCATCGCCTCGCTGCACTCGGGCCTGGGGCAAGGACGCGAGCAAATCACCCAGCGCCTGCTCAATGCCATCCGCAATCCCTATGTGCGTATGATCGGCCATCCCTCGGCGCGGCAGTATCCCAACCGCGAAGAAGTCGATGCTGATTGGGATGCCGTGATCACAGCCGCGCAGGAACACGAGACCGTCCTCGAGATCAACGCCAATCCACTGCGCCTGGATCTCAAGCCAGAGCTGGCCCGCCTGGCAAAGGACAGCGGCGTGCTGTTGGCGATCAATACCGACGCCCACCGCATCGAACAGCTGGATCTGCTGGACTTCGGCGTGAGCAACGCTCGGCGCGGCTGGGTAGAAACGCGGCATGTCGTCAATACCTGGAGCAGCGAGCAACTGCGGCAATGGCTATCGAACCGCCCCTAGCCCAGCGCCCGACACGCGAGCAGTTGAAGGCGCGCCGCGTTTACCGCCGTGCCCTGCGCCGCGCGCGCAATCCCCTGCGCTTTTCCTTGCGATCGCTAGCGCTGGTGCTGGTGTTGGCGCTGCTGACTGCGCTGGCTGTGGCGGGGCTGGCGCTCTCTCTGCGCAGCGAATCATCTATGCCGGCAGCCGAGCCGATCATCGTCATATCTGCCGTGCCGGATTCCAGTTTGGATGCGCCACCGACAGAAAAGGCTGCGCTGGGCACGCAGGTCATCCTGGCGCCGCAGACACCCGCCAGTTTGCTTTTGACTGGTCCGCCCGTGCCCACCATCATCCTCACCGATACGCCCATGCCTCTGGCGGTCGGCTTGCTGGCGCAGGTTGTCGGCGTCGGCAATGACGAACTGAATGTGCGCAATTTGCCCAACCGCAACAGCAGCGCGATATTGTTTCGAGCGGCGGGTGGCACGAAGCTGCAACTCATTGGCGGACCGCTGGAAGCAGATGGCTTTATCTGGTGGCGCGTGCGCGACCCGCAATTCGAGGTCGAAGGCTGGGCGGCAGGCAGATACTTGCAGACAATCACAACACAGACAGGAGTCTGAATCGTGGACAGGGACATAGCGACGCGCATCGCCGAGCTAAGCCAGCAACTGCACCTGCACATTTACCAATATCATGTGCGCAGCGAGCCGCTGATCACCGATGCGGAATACGACCGCCTTATACAGGAATTGCTAGCGCTGGAAGCCGAGCATCCGCAGTATCTCCGCGACGATTCGCCGACACAGCGCGTAGGCTCGGACTTGTCGGGCGACTTCTCAAAACTGCGTCACCCCGCTCCGATATTGAGCCTGGCGAATGCCTTTGACGAAGCCGACCTGCTGGCTTGGGAAGAGCGCAATCTGCGTCTGCTGCCGGCTGGCACACAGCTGTCCTATATCTTGCAGCCCAAGCTGGACGGCTTGTCCATCGTCATTACCTACGAGAATGGCAGCCTGGCGCGGGCGGCGACGCGCGGCAATGGCGAGACAGGCGATGATGTTACCGCCAATGTCAAGACGATTCGCTCCCTGCCTTTGCGCATCCCGGTCGACTCGTCCAGCGGAGACGCGCCAGACTGGCTGGTGGTGCGCGGCGAGATTCTCTTTCACAAGTCCGACTTTCTCGCGCTAAACGAAGAGCAAGAGGCACAAGGCTTGCCCGCCTATATCAATGCGCGCAACACAGCGTCGGGCTCGCTCAAACAGAAAGACAGCCGCGAGACAGCCAAGCGCAAGCTCACCGCTTACATTTATGCCATTGTCGACAGCGATGGCGCGCAAATCGCCAGCGAATGGGAAACCGTAAAAACCTTGCGGCGACTGGGCTTCAATGTCATCAGCGACGCCGCACGCTACGAGAATCTGGACGCAGCGCGCAAGGTGCTGCCTGACTGGGAAGCGCGACGCGATACCCTGCCCTTTGAAATCGACGGCTTGGTGCTGAAGGTCGATGATTTGGCGCTGGCGCGTGAATTGGGCGTGGTCGGCAAAGACCCGCGCGGCGCGATCGCCTACAAGTTCCCCGCCGAAGAAGCCACCACCACGTTGCTGGATGTGACCATAGGCGTGGGGCGCACTGGCAAATTGACACCCACCGCCCAGCTCGAGCCAGTCTTCATCAGTGGCGTGACCGTGTCCAGCGCCAGCCTGCACAATTACGACCAGGTCAAAGCGCTGGATATCCGTCTTGGCGACCGAATCATCGTAAAGCGCTCTGGCGATGTGATTCCTTATGTCATCGGTCCCGTGGCTGCGGCTCGGGATGGCAGCGAAAGGCCTATCACCCCGCCTGACCGCTGTCCATTTTGCGAAAGTCAACTTCTTCAGCCAAAGGGCGCTGTCGACTGGTTCTGCGGCAATGCCAGCTGCCCAGAACGTGTCGGACGCGCGCTGGAGTTCTTCGTTTCTCGCGGCGCAATGGATATCGAAGGCATGGGCCCGCAGACGATCAACGCGCTGATTGAAGCGGGGCTGATTGACGACATCGCCGATATTTTTACGCTGAAAGCCGAGCCGCTGCTGGCGCTGGAAGGCTTCGCGGAAAAGAAGGTCGATAACCTGCTGAGGTCAATCACCATGGCGAAAGAGCGCTCTTTCGCGCAAGTATTGACCTCGCTGGGCATCGACGGCGTCGGCTCGACAGTCGCAACGCTGTTGACCGACAACTTCGCTTCCATGCAAGAACTTCTCGAAGCGGCGGAGGCTATCCGAGCGGCGGAAGCTGAGTTCGCCCGGGTTGTCGAACCGATAGTAGCAGCGGCAGACAGCGACAACCCCGAATCAGACCGTCAGATCGCGCGGCTACAACAGCCCACGACCGATCTTGTGCCGCAATACCTTGATGCCGCCGACCTGAATCAGCGGATGACACGCCGTTTGAAACCGCTGCAGTTGTCTGCCGATGAAATCGCGGGCATCAGTCAGTCATTGGCAAGTCTCATCGCGGTTTCGCGCCGTTTGCATACAATTGAAGGCTTGGGGCCGGTGTTGGTGGAGAATATCGTCGACTTTTTCAGCGATGCGCATAATCGTTCCGTCCTGGCCAAGATGCTGGCGACAGGCGTCAATATGCGTGCCGAAGAAAAGGCACAGGCGGGCGATGTGCTGGCGGGCAAGACCTTTGTCCTGACTGGCACGATGAGTCAGCCGCGCGGCGCGTTAAAAACGCTTATCGAAGCCAATGGCGGCAAGGTTACCGGCAATGTCAGCAAGCGCAGCAATTATGTGGTGGCCGGCGAATCGCCAGGCAGCAAGGTGGAGAAAGCCGCCAAGTTGGGAGTGCCCATCATTGACGAAGACGCGCTGCGGATGCTGCTCAATGACTGAGGGCAAAGTCTGGGTGCGAGCGGGCCGCGACAAACCACTGCGTCAAGGGCATCCCTGGCTCTTCTCTGGCGCTATCGCCCATGCCGAAGCCGCGCAAGATGGCGAGCTGGTCGCCGTATACGACAGCCGCGACCGCTTCCTGGCGCGCGGTTATTGGAATTCCAAATCGCAAATTCAAGTGCGCATCTTGAGCTGGCGCGACGAAGCAATCGACTATGCCTGGTGGCGGCGTATGCTGAGCCATGCCATCACGCGGCGCACCTTAGGCGCCGGAGATACTGCCTGCCGCCTCGTCAATGCCGAAAATGACTACTTGCCCGGTTTGATCGTCGACCGGTATGGCGACTGGCTGGTTCTGCAAGCCCTGACGCGTGCAATCGACGCCCGCAAACAAGAATTCGCTGATGCCCTGCTGGAGCTCACGGGCATTGTCAATGTCTATGAACGCAGCGATGTCGAGGTGCGACAGCGCGAAGGATTGGGCGAGTCGGCAGGTGTGCTGCGCGGGCAAGAGCCTCCCGCCACGATAGAGATCAAACAGGCCGGAATCCGCTATCTGGTCGATATCCGGCATGGGCATAAAACAGGTTTTTACCTCGATCAGCGTGACAATCGGCGTCTGTTGCGGGAGTTGGCGGCGGACTGCGGAACGGGGGCGCGGCTGCTCAATCTCTTCAGCTACACAGGTGGATTCGCGGTTGCGGCGGGCGGCGTCAAACACGCCATCAATGTGGATTCTGCCTACTCGGCGCTGGAATTGGCAGAAGCCAACACAGCGTTGAACAAGATCCCGGCCGCCAGCGCGGAGTTTATACAGGCGGACGCTTTTGATTATTTGCGGCATTGTGTCAGCGAAGGCGAGCGCTACGACATGGTTGTGCTCGACCCGCCCAAGTTCGCGGCGCACAGACGGCAGGTACAGCGAGCAGCCCGCGGGTATAAAGACCTGAACCTGAATGCGTTTCGGCTCGTCAAACCGGGCGGCTGGCTGATGACTTTCTCATGTTCAGGCGCGATAAGCCGAGATTTCTTCCAAAAGATCGTTTTTGGCGCGCTGGTGGATTCGCGGCGGCAAGCGCAGGTGATCCGCCAGCTGGGCGCGGCCAGCGATCATCCTGTGGCGCTGACTTTCCCCGAAGGCGAGTATTTGAAAGGGTTGCTGCTGCGGGTCAACTAGGCTGCGTTCAGCGCTTTGCCGTGTATTCGGGATTTCCAAAGCGCTCGGTTTGCCATGTCGCCGCCCGTGCTCGCTCTGCATCGGATAACGTGCTTTCAGCCAGCGCCAGATCAAATGCCTGAGCGAATCCCTGCGTGAGCGCCGCCGCCGCCTCGTCCCAGCCGACATCTCTGCCCAGCGACTCGGACAAAGTAGTCGCGCGCTGACGAACCAACAGGCGTTCTCTTTCGCGAGCGCTGCCACTATCGAAAACAAGCGCATCGCATATGCGCCCGATATCGCCACGCAGGGGAAGCGTGCCATGCTGCAGCAATGCGCCGCCTCGCCGCAATTGGGCGCTGCCCATCAACTTGCGTCCGCCCGCGGCAATCTCGTAGTGCGAGGGCAACACAAAGCAAACCGGACCAGCCGATGATCTAGTGGGTTCGGCATCCTTTGGTTCTGCTTGCGCCGGCATGCCCAGCACTTGCAGCGCCGCCAGCAATCCCGCGCTGATGCGTCGATAACTTTCGATGACATCGCCACGAGCCAAGTCATGCCCCAGCGGCAGACACAGGCTGTAGGTGAGTTCGTCGCCATGCAAAATGGCTTTCCCGCCCGATGGTCTGCGCACAAGGTCCCAGCCATGCGCGATCAGGACCTCAACATCGACCTCGGCCATGCGCTGGCCGTACCCTAGCGACAGACAAAAAGGCTGCCAGCCATACAGCCGCAATGTGGGCAGCTGCGAAGCGCTCCCGACCGCCTCAGCGATGGCGCAATCGACCGCCATATTTCGCGCGCCGCAGCTGAAGTTTGATTCTGCTAGCAAGCGCATTTGCCGCATTTGCTGTCCTTGTCTATACTGGCGCTTGTTTTGCTTGGCCAAGCTACCATAAATGGGAGCGCATGACCCATCGTACAGACGACCGCGCGAGCCGTCAGGTATCTGCTGCCAAGTCGCGCAAGTCCACCAAGCCATCGGCAAACCCGCCTGTTGCGCCCGTGTATAGTACGGCGCAATATACGCGCAATCAAGCGAATACTCCGTTGCCAGCCAACCGTGCGCCAATGCGACTGCGTCCGCGCGGATATCAGAAACGCCGCCGCAAAGATTGGCTGTGGGCGACCTTGGCCGGTGGCATGATCGCTGTCTTTGGCCTGTTGACTGTAGCGATGTTCGTGGTCATACGCGCCCCACAATCTGCGCAGGTGGCGATCCCGACAGCATTTCCAACATCAAGCCTGCCCACGCCAGTCGATGCTCGCAGCCAGTTCATCGCCGATGGCAGACGAGTTGGCAGCGATGTTGTTCTGGCGGTTGATGGCAGGCCCATTGATTTGCGCGCCTGGGATGGCGAATCCCGATATACCATTGTAATCGGTGGACTCGACAGACGCCCCGACCAGAGCGACCGCGCCGCGCTGGTTGATTCCCTGATGCTGCTGAGCATCGACCCGAAGACCGACAGCGTTGGCTTGCTGAGCATCCCCCGCGACTTGTATGTCACGGTGCCCGGCGAGGACGAGCGACAGCGCATCAATCGCGCGCATCTGCTGGGCGAGTGGCGCAGTCCCAATGGCGGCGGCGCATTGCTGCTGCAGCAGACACTCTTTCAGAATTTCGGCATGCGCATTCACAATTATATGCTGATGGATTTCACCGCGGTGATCCAAGGCGTAGATCAGTTGGGCGGTATCGAGATAACGATTGATTATGACATTGCTGACGAGCGCTATCCGGATATGAACTTCGGCTACGATCCCTTCTATCTGTCGGCGGGCACGCACTTGCTGGATGGCTACGATACCCTGCGCTTTGCCCGGACGCGTCATGGCAACAACGATGTGCGGCGAGCGGAACGACAACAGCAGATCATCTACGCCATCCGTGACCGCGCCCGCAGCCTCAACTTCCTCGATCTGCTGGGACGGCTGCCAGGGTTGCTAGCTACGTTGAGCAATCATGTGTACACCGGCTTGAGTCTGGACGAGATTATCCAGCTGGCGGTCTTCGCGCGGGATATTGAGCTGGACGACATCAACATGCGGGTGATGAACTTCCAGTATGTACAGGAGCATCTCACCGACGAAGAGTTCGCTCAGCAAGTGCTGGTGCCAATAGAAGAGCGGCTGCCGAGCCTGCTCAGTGAAACGTTTGGCGTCGACTATGCCGGTTTTTGAAGGCAAAAAGAAAACAGCGCACGATGAAAGCGCGCTGTTGTTGTTGACGAGCCCACCGTACCGTGTAGCCATAGTGTCTCGAACCCGTAGGATTACAGGCTAGGAGTAGACTCCCATTTAGAAACTGTTGGCTCGGCACATATAGTTCTATCACGCATACAGCAGGCAAAGGGTTTATAGCAAAGGGTGGGAAACTTGTCAACTGGATAGGGGAAGCGGTGAGTGTCGAATTATGGATATATCGCTATTTCCCCCACCCCAAGCCCCTCCCCAAAAATGAGTGAGGGGCTTCAAATCCTACAGAATTGCAGGAAAGACACCTCTTCCCTCGTTCTGGGGGCTTGATAAGCCTATCCACACAATTCACCACTCCCGGAAAGTACACCAGAGTTGGCAAACTGCCAGGGCACAGCCTATACTAGTTGCGCCGAAGTGGACGATAGACCGATGAAATGTTGGGGAGAACTGCGATGGATGACAAGATATTGCGAGAAAGCCTGGCGGAGCTAATCGGCACATTCGTGCTGGTATTTGTAGGTTCGGCGGCGGTGCTGGTCGCGCCGGTGTTTAGCGTCGTTGTACCGGCTTTCGCCCATGGTTTGATCCTGTGCGGCTTGATCTATACCTACGGTCACATCTCGGGCGCGCAATTCAATCCGGCTGTGTCTGTGGCGCTGCTTGTCGGCGGCAAGCAAGACGCGCGCAAGACGGCGATCTTCATCGTGGCGCAATTCATCGGCGGCATCATCGCGGCGCTGGTGCTGGTTTCGGTGTTTCCACAAGACAACGTTGCTGTGGCGGGCTTCCTGGGCGAGCATGCCTACAACTTTGGCCAGACCAAAGGCTTTTTGACCGATGATGCGGTGTGGACAGCGGCGGCATACGAAGGCATTTTGACATTCTTCCTGGCGAGCGCAGTCATGCAGGCGGCGGCATTTGGGCGCGCGGGAGCGCTGGCTGGCGTCGCTATCGGTTTGACATTGGCAGCCAGCATCTTTGCCGGCGGTCCTGCGACCGGCGCATCGCTCAACCCGGCCCGCACTTTGGGTCCAGCGCTGGTGGCAGGAGAAAGCGCTTACCTGCTGCCCTACATGGTCGGCATCTTCGGTGGCGGCATCGTCGGCGGGTTGGTGCACGGTTATGTGCTGAATCCCGACTAGATCGGCAAACTGCCTGCGTATTTTCTACTCTTCGGGCAGATCAAGCTGAATATGCAGTTCGCTTAGCTGCTCGGGCTCGGCAAATGAGGGCGCCTGCGCCATGGCATCGGTGCCACCCTGCGTCTTGGGGAAGGCGATCACCTCGCGGATATTGGGCGCGCCAGCCAGCAGCATCACCAACCGGTCTATGCCCCAAGCCATGCCTCCGTGCGGTGGAGCGCCATATTCAAAAGCCTCCAGCATGTGCCCGAATTCTTGCATGGCGTGTTGCATTGTTTGTCCAATCAGCGGGAAGATCTTCTCTTGTATGGCGCGGTCGTGAATGCGGATGCTGCCGCCGCCAACCTCGTAGCCATTGCAGACCAGGTCGTATTGAGAGCCGCGAGCGCGACCCGGATCGCTGTCCAGCAGGTGCAAGTCTTCCGGCAGCGGCATGGTGAACATGTGCTGCGATGGATCCCAGCGCTGGTTCTCCGCGTCCCAGATGAACTCGGGAAAGTCGTAGATCCAGCAAAATGCCAGCAAGTCATCATCGAGATCGAGCTCGGCTTTGAAGTGATTGCGCAGCGCGTCCGTTACCGCATGAACAATCTGCGCTTCGTCCGACATGAAGAGCAGCAAATCACCGCCCTGCGCGTCCATCGCATCCAGCAGCTCCAGCTTTAGCTCCACGCTGAAGAATTTGCCGATAGGACCTTTTAGCTCGCCGGACGGGTCGGTCGGGATGGTGATGTAGGCCAGGCCTTTTGCGCCCGCTCGCCTCGCCATAGTCTCCAAATCACGCGCCACCTTGCGCAGCTGTGTGCCGCTGAGCTTGCCAGCCACTCCGGGCACGCGCATGCACTTGACTTGCTTGCCCGCTTTGACATTGGCCACGAAGACAGGAAATGCGCAGCGCCCGGCGATGTGGCTGATGTCTATAGCGCGCAAGTCGAAGCGGATGTCGGGGCGGTCTGTGCCGTATTGTTCAAGCGCATCGCTGTACCTGATGCGCGGGAAAGGCTGGGCGATCAAGCGCTTCTGTGGCGTGACCTGCTGCACAATGGCGGTGGCCAGCTGCTCCATCAGCCGCATGACATCCTCGCGCTCGACAAAACTCATTTCCAGGTCGAGCTGCGTGAACTCTGGCTGACGATCGCCGCGCAAATCTTCATCGCGGAAGCAGCGCGCAATCTGAAAATAGCGCTCGAAGCCGCCGACCATCAGCAACTGCTTGAGTTGTTGTGGCGATTGAGGCAGCGCGTAAAACATGCCGGGCTGCAAGCGGCTGGGCACGAGGAAGTCGCGCGCGCCTTCGGGAGTCGTCTTGAAGAGGATGGGCGTTTCGATTTCGATGAAGTCCTCGGCGTCCAGAAAGTCGCGAATGAACTTGACGGTCTGATGACGCAGCAGGATGTTTTCCTGCATTTTCTCGCGGCGCAGGTCCAGGTAGCGATGCCGCATGCGCAGCGCCTCGTCCAGCGCGCCTTCGTCCTTGTTGATGTAGAAAGGCGGCGTATGCGAGCGATTCAAGATCTCGATTTCGTCGGCAACGATGTCAATATCGCCAGTGGCCAGATCGGGATTGGCTGTGCCTTCTGGCCGGATTCGCACCGTGCCATGCACGCGCAGCACATACTCGTTGCGAACGCTGTCGGCGATGGCATGGGCAGCCGGAGCGGCTTCCAAATCGACAACGACCTGGGTGATGCCCCAGCGGTCGCGCAGATCGATAAAGATCAGACCGCCCTGGTCGCGCCGCCGATTGACCCAGCCCGCCAGCTGGACAATTATGCCAGCGTCTTTCTCGCGCAATTCGCCACAGGTATGCGTTTTCATCATCGTGCTATCGCTCCTCGCTCACAGGCAGGCTGTCTCGGCGCATCAGCGGGCGAGCATAGCACGGCGAAGGCGGCATATGTATGGTCATTCTGTGCTGGCAGCGCTTTACAGCCCCCGCCGCCGAGTCTATACTGCGCGCCATGAATGCGGACGACACAGGTATCAGCAAACAGCAGCTGGGCATGATCCTGCTGGTGGGTGGCATAGTTGGGTTCTGTGCCATTCTTTCAGTTGATATCATGGATGTCGGGCGCGAAGGCGGCATCGGTCCAGCTCAGACGCTGGCGCTGATCGCTATGGCGCTGGTGGTAGTGGTGGGGCTCACGCTGCTGCCCTTGGGCGATGCTCCAGCATGAGGAATCCCGGTCTGCCTTTGCACAGAGCGCTGATGCTGTGCGCAACGATCGCGCTGCTCTTTGCCTGCCTCGTCTACACGCTCTATGCCGCCAACCTCATCGCCTTTCCCTACGATTATGACCAGGGCGAAGGCTTTGAAGTACAGGACAGTGCGCTGCTCAGCCAGTTCACACTGCCCTATCTGGATACCGAAACCTATCCGTTCTATTCCAGCAATTATCCGCCGCTTTTTCATGTGATGGCCGCGCCCTTCGTCTGGTTTTTCGGTCCCGCCTACTGGTATGGACGGCTGCTGGGATTCGCCGCGTCGTTGCTGATTGCCGCTGCCATCGCCCATGCCGTTTACCGCGATGGGCATCAGAATCGCTGGATCGCGCTGCTGGCAGGTCTGGCATTTATTAGTTCTAACTTCGTCTATCACATCGGTCCGCTATTCCGTCAGACCATCATGATGGTGGCATTCGAGACGCTGGCGGTTGTTGTGCTGGCAAGGGCGTTTCCTCGCGGCGACAAACGCGGCATAACGCTGGCGCTCTTCTTCTTGCTCTGCGCAGGCTATACCAAGCAGCTGGCAGCCATCACGGCGCTGGCAGTCATACTCTGGATGTTCCTGCGCGGTCCACGGCGCGCGCTGATCTGCACATTGGGCTTTGGGCTGGCGGGCGGGCTGGTTTTCCTGTGGCTGAACCTGGCATCGGGTGGGCAATGGTGGACGCAAGCCATCGTTGCCAATGTCAATGACTTTTTCTATGACCAGGCTGTTGGTTTGTTCCGCTTGTGGTTCGGTCTGCACGGATTCCTGCTCGTGCCGGCGGCGCTGCTGGTGGTGGTGGAATTGTATGCCGATCGACTGTCCATCTACAGCATCTGGTTCCTGGCGACAGCGGCGCTGGGCGGGATTTCCGCGGGCACTTGGGGCGCGGGCGACAGTTACCTGGTTACTTCCATCGCGGCAGCCTGCATGTTGAGCGGCATCTTTTTCTCGCGAATGCTTGCCAATGCCTGGCGACCATCTCGCATCTTGCAGGTCTTGCCATTGGCGCGCATTGCCAGCGTTAGCCTGCTGCTGGCGCCGATCTTGTATCTGGGATATGCGCGCGCAACCCTGAAAATGCCCACCACCGGCGAATTTGCTCCCCTAGCCGATTTGCTCGGCATTGAAAGGAATGTCTCGTTCCATACCAGGCAGGATGAACCTGGCTTTTATGATTCGGCTTCCTGGATAGCGGGCGGCTATGCGCGCATCGGCTATTTCTTGACCGAAGCCGACCATGCAGCAGGCGCGCAGATCGTGGCGCAGATCCAGCAGACCGACAAGCCCGTGCTGAGCGAAGACGCCGGTTTCGCGATTGCCGCCGGTCGCGATGTCGTCACCAACCCCACGCAACTGCGCAATCTGTATCTGGCCGGTCAATTTGCGGGTGATGAACTGGCGCGCATGATTGAATACCAGGAATTCGGCTTGATCATTCTGCGCGCGCAATTCTTCCCGCCGCATATTCTGGAAGCCATGGGGCAAGCTTATGTCCACAACGAGACGGTATTCATGAACGGCTTTGATTATCTGCTGCTCTTCCCCCGCCCCGGTTATGAGCCACGAGCCGCGTCATGACCACCGCCTACCTGACTCACCGCCAATTCACTGCCCATGACTTGCCGCGGCATCCCGAACACGCCGGGCGAATCCAAGCAATTTGGCGGCAACTGGAGGCGCAGGGATTAACTACGCAACTGCTGCCTATCACGCCGGCGCCAGCCAGCAATGCGCAGATCCGCGCGGTGCATTCAGCCGCCCATCTCAGCAGACTGGTCGATATCGCCATGCAAGAGCGCAGGGTGTTCATAGACCAGGATACCTATGCCCTGCCCGTCTCGCTGGAAACGGCGCGTCTGGCGGCTGGCGCTGTCATCGGCGCGGTGGATGCAGTAATCAGCGGGCGGACGCAGAATGCCCTGGCAGTTGTGCGTCCACCCGGGCATCACGCTACAGCCGGGCGGCAGATGGGCTTTTGCCTGCTCAACAACATTGCCATTGCAGCCAGGCAGGCCCAGACCAAGCACGGCTTGCGGAAAGTGCTAGTATTTGATTACGATGTCCATCATGGCAACGGCACGCAAGACATCTTCTACAGCGATCCGTCAGTTCTGTTCATCTCGATTCACCAAAGCCCGTTCTATCCAGGCAGCGGCGCATTGAAGGAAACGGGCGCTGGACCCGGGCGCGGCGCTACCTTGAACTTGCCCATCACTGGCGGGCATGGCGATGAGGCCTATCGCCGTCTTTTTGAAGAGGTCGTTACGCCGTGCATCGAACGATTCGCGCCTGACTTGATGCTGGTTTCTGCTGGCTTCGACGCACATTTCATTGACCCGCTGGCCAGCATGCGGCTGAGCCTGGCCGGATACGACTGGCTGGCGCGCGCCTGCATTGCCTTGGCAGAGAAGGTCTGTGACGGCAAGATCGTCTTCGTGATGGAAGGCGGCTACGACCTGGATGCATTAGCGCAGGGCTGGTGCAATATCGCTCGCGCCTTGCTGGGCATGGATGGCATCAGCGACCCCTATGGACCTGCACAGGACCAGGCGCCTGCCCACCAAGTCGGCAGCCTTATCACAGAAGCGCGCAGCATTCATCGGCTCTAGCTCAGAGCCAGGTCGGCTGCGATGCCGTGTTCGCGCAGCAATGTGCCGCGCAAATCAAAGACCTGATCTCGCAGCGCCGCGGCTTTCTCGAATTCCAGCGCCTGGGCGGCTTTCTTCATTTCATTTTCCAACTCGTCAATCATATCTTGCAGCTCTGCGGGCGGTAAGCCTTGCAAGCCCATGTCAATTGCCGGCTCTTCATCGGCTTCCTGCTGGATGGCGCGCAAACGGTCGGTGAGATCCTCGATTTCTTTGACGATCTGCTGCGGTTCGATACCATGCTCCAGGTTATAGGCTTCTTGTTTGGCGCGGCGGCGGTCGGTTTCGCTGATGGCGCCCGACATGGCTGGCGTCAGCTTGTCGGCGTACATGATGACCGAGCCTTCGATATGGCGCGCTGCTCTGCCAACGGTTTGTATCAGCGCAGGTTCTGAGCGCAGGAAGCCAGCTTTGTCTGCGTCCAGCACCGCCACCAGCGACACTTCTGGCAAGTCCAACCCTTCGCGCAGCAGGTTGATGCCCACCACCACATCATAAACGCCCGAGCGCAAGTCGCGCAGGATTTCCACCCGTTCCAACGTGTCGACCTCGGCATGCAGGTATTGCCCGCGGATGCCCAGCTCGTTCAGGTAACCGGCCAATTCTTCCGACATGCGCTGCGTCAAGGTAGTGACAAGCACGCGCTGACGGCGGCGCACACGCAAGGCGATCTCTTGCAGCAGATCGTCGATTTGCCCCTCGATCGGGCGCACATCAATCTGCGGATCGACGATGCCGGTGGGGCGGATGATCTGCTCGACAACCTGCTCTGCCTGCTCGTGTTCGAATGGACCAGGCGTGGCGCTGGTATAGATCGCCTGGCCGACCCGCCCCCAAAACTCATCAAAGGTCAGCGGGCGGTTGTCCAGGGCGCTGGGCAGGCGGAAACCAAAGTCGACCAGCACTTGCTTGCGAGCGCGGTCGCCATTGTACATGCCGCGGATCTGCGGGATGGTCATGTGGCTCTCGTCGATGACCAGCAGGTGATCTTCGGGCAGGTAGTCAATCAACGTGTAGGGCGCGCTGCCGGGCGGACGGCGGTCGAAGTGCCGCGAGTAATTCTCGATGCCGGTGGTAAAGCCGACTTCGCGCAGCATTTCGATATCGTAACGGGTGCGCTGCTCGATGCGTTGCGCCTCGATGAGCTTGTCCTCGCGCTTGAAGCGCAGGATCTGCTCATCCAGTTCCTGTTCAATTTCGTGCAGCGCCTCGCGGATGTGCTCGTCGTCCGTGATATATTCGCGGGCCGGGAAGATAGTAACTTGCTGGTGGATGTGCGTGACTTCACCGGTCAGCGGATGAAATTCGACGATCTTTTCGATTTCGTCTCCCCACAAGTAGATGCGGAAGGCGGTCTCGGAATAGCCCGGCACAATCTCTAACGTATCGCCGCGCGCCCGAAACGTGCCACGCCGCAATTCCAGATCGTTGCGACTGTACTGGATGCGCACCAAGTCGCGCAATACACGCTGGCGGCGCACTTCTTCGCCAACCCGCAACTCGACAGACATCTTCTGCCAGTTGACCGGATCGCCGATGCCATAGATGCAGGAAACCGACGCCACGATGAGCACATCGCGCCGCGTAAACAGCGATGCCGTCGCCGACAAGCGCAGCCGTTCGATCTGCTCGTTGATATCGGTAGACTTTTCGATATACAGATCGTGGCGCGGCACATAGGCTTCGGGCTGATAATAGTCGTAATAGCTGACGAAGTATTCGATGGCGTTGTTGGGGAAAAGGCGTCTAAATTCGGCATATAGCTGGGCGGCCAAGGTCTTGTTGTGCGCCATGACGAGCGTAGGACGCTGGGTCGCCTGCACGATATTGGCGATGGTGAAGGTCTTGCCCGTGCCGGTCGCGCCCAGCAGAGTCTGATGACGATGCCCGCTGCCAAGCCCGGCCAGCAAACCGTCGATGGCGGTGGGCTGATCGCCAGTAGGGACAAAAGGGGCGTCCAGTTCAAATTCGGGCATAGTAACTTGGCATATCCATCCTTGACTGGCTTCAATCTAGCTGATAGACTGCAATTGTGCAACGAATAGTTGCTTTGATGCGGGGTGGAGCAGTGGTAGCTCGTCGGGCTCATAACCCGAAGGTCGTTGGTTCGAATCCAGCCCCCGCTATCGAGCTGATGTAGCTCAGTTGGTTAGAGCGCGCGACTCATAATCGCGAGGTCGGAAGTTCAAGTCTTCCCATCAGCACACCAGGGACCCGTCAGCGGGTCTTTTTTGTTTTGCAACGGGTGTGCGCATTAGTTGACACGCTGATACATCTGTGCTAGAGTGGATGTATTGGACAGCATTTTCTGCGTGGTCGTTTAGTTCGCTTCGGGAGAGCAAACATGAAACGGACCGACTTGCTATTGAAGATCATCGCTGCCGCCAACGGAGAGCCATTAACGCCGGCACAATTGCAGAAAGTAGCATTCATTTTGGGAATGGAACGCCCGAATCACATTCCGGACGATTACTACAAGTTTATCAAGTATGACTATGGACCGTTTTCCGCCCAAGTCTATCGTGACGCCGAACAACTCGAGCGCGAAGGCAAAGTCATCATATCTATACATCCACGCGGTGGATGGAGACAATACTCTGCCACTATAGCTGGGATACAATCTGAAGCGCAGGAAATTTCGGACGAAGTCTCTACGTACATTAAAGATAAAGTGCGGTGGGCAAGAGAATTGAGTTTTCAGGAGTTGGTGCGCGCAGTCTACCGGAAGTACCCGAGTTTCCGAGAAAATAGCGTATTTCAAGGTTAAGTCAGCGATGACGCTTATCATTGGGGCTTGGTGCCGAGATGGGATAGTAATTGGCGCAGATACAATTGCCACATATGGTACACCGTTCGGAACGGACACCATTGAACAAGAAGTCAAGAGCAAGATAACGGTCGAAAGTGAGAATGTAATTCTAGCCACTTCTGGCTCGGTTGGCTTGAGTCAGTTGATGATGGACGCTCTCGCTGATCATTGGAGTCAGATAAAGGAATTTCCGGTAAGTCGGGCAAGAATGGCGATCACGCAAGTGTTGTGGTCACAGATTGAGCCGGCTATTCAAAGAGCACGGATCGCGCAGCAGTTAATTGGAGATAGTGCACTTTCCAGTGCAATATGCACGAGTTTAGTAGCGTTGCCCGTCGACGACAGTCACGTACTGCTCCACTTCGATACACAAGCGGCCTCAGAGGCATGCACCCCCGATTTGCCGATGGTAGCAATTGGGAGTGGCCAATAGCAAGCGGACCCTTTTTTGGCCTTTGTCAAACGTGTGATTTGGAAGAACGAAGCACCTGCGACGACGGCAGAAGGTATCTTAGGTGTTCTGTGGACTCTTAAGCACGTAATCAAAGTGAACGCAGGCTTCGGCGTTGGCGGCCGGCCAACGATCGCTGTGTTGGAGAAACACAACGGCAGATGGAAAGGAGAAGAACTGGATCCTGACCGGCTGGGAGAGCATGAAGAGGCAGTTGAAGGCGCAGAAACCTTACTACAGTTATTTGCAGAAGGTCTAACAACGTCCAGATTTTCGTAACATCCATATCAATTGCAATAACAACTAAGCAGCACGAAGTCCGAGCCAACTGTCAAGATGCACGTCGAAGCATGTCATCCGTCATCCCAGCTATCCCGCGCGCGACTGACCCGCCACGCCTCGCCATTCTCATCCACCACCACTTCCGCCGGCAGGGGACGCGCGTTGTAAGTGTTCGCCATCGCCATGCCATAAGCGCCTGTCGTCATCAAAGCGACTCGGTCACCCACTTGCAGCCGCGGCAGCAGACGATCCCGCGCCAGCACATCGGTGGACTCGCAAACGGGTCCCACCAGTTGCGCTACTTCTCCCACAGCCGATGTTTTGCACAGCGGCAGAACTTCGTGATGCGCGTCATATAGCGCTGGGCGCAGCAGATCGGTCATGCCCGCGTCTACGATGTAAAAGATCTGCCCTGCCTGCCGTTTGACATAAAGCACTTCCGTGAGCAGCAGGCCGGCATCGGCGACAATGGCGCGCCCGGGCTCGAGCAATACATGGTATCCACACAAGCGACTGGCCAAGGCAGAGACAAGACCGTCCAGGGGCGGCAGCGTGTCATCAAATCGGTAGGCGGCAGGCAAACCACCACCCAGGTTGATCGTGCGAATCTGCCGGTATGGGCCCGCAAGGTCCAGCGCTTTTTCCAACGCATCAAGGGTCGCCTGGCTATCGCCCAGCTGGCTGCCGATGTGGATGTGTATGCCGGCGAAATGGATGCGCGGATAGATGCCTCGTTTCGCCAGCAAATCGTGGATGACCTCGGCGGTCATGCCAAACTTTGCGCCGCCGTGCCCCGTGGCGATCTTGGGATGCGTGTTTGCCGTGACCTGGGGGTTCAGCCGCAGCGCGACCCGCACCGTCTCTGCACCTGCGCGCTCTGCCGCTGCCTGGATATAGTCCAACTCCAGCGCATTTTCAACATTCAGCCAGCCGACTCCGCGTTCAACTGCATAATCGATTTCGGCGCGCGTTTTGCCGACGCCTGCGAAGACAATCTGCCGCGCAGCGCCGCCTGCCGCAAGCACACGCTGGATTTCTCCGCCGCTGACACAATCGAAACTGCTGCCCTGCTCGACCAACGCACCCAATATCGCCGCGTTGCCATTGGCTTTGACGCTGTAATGCAGCTGGGCGGAAACAGGCGCAAAAGTCTGCCGCAAGCGCCGATAGTTGTCCAGCACGCGCCTGAGGCTGTAGACATAGACGGGCGTGCCGACCTCGCCAGCGATGGCGCCCAGAGCGAAGTCGTCGACCCAGAGCGAGCCATCGACATAGCGGAATGAAGCATTGAGCACCATGCGCCACCTGCACAAACAAAAAGGAGGCACGCGTTGGCGCCTCCAATTGGCGGGAGCGACGGGATTTGAACCCGCGATCTCCGGCTTGACAGGCCGGCATGTTAACCGCTACACCACGCCCCCTATTGACCACCGAGCCTAGCAGCCGCGCCTGGCTATGTCAAGTAGCAAACGAATATCGCTGTTATGTGGGGACTTACAGCTGACCAAAACCACCGATCGCGCTGGACTTGCCGGACAAGAAGCGCGCAGTCAACACCAAGATGAGTATGGACGGCGCGACAAAGACCAGGGACATCGCGGCTATCAGCGGGTTGTTGCTGCCCGAGGCGGTCGAAAACAGCAGCACCGGCATGGTGATCACTTGTCCCGCGCCGATGAGAAAAGTCAGGATATATTGGCTCCACGAGATCAGGTAGGCGAACAGACTCGCCACCACGATGCCCGGGAAGACGGCCGGCAGAGTCACATGCCAGAAAGTGCGCAACGTCCCCGCCCCCAGCGAACGAGCCTGTTGTTCAAAGTCGGGATCATAATTGGCGAAGACTCCCGCCAGAGTCAGCACCACATAGGGCATGACTGGCACCAGATGCACCAAGCCGACGCCCAGCAGATTGCCGGCCAATCCCCAGCGAATGAAGTTGATATTCAGCCCCATCGCCACCGCAATGCCTGGCACGATGGTCGGCGAGATGATCAGAAATTCGATGACGCGCTTGCCGCGAAACGTGTACAAACCCAGCGCCCGCGCGGCTGGCATGCCAATCACCACCGAGCTGAATGTAACGGCAACCGCCAAGATCGTGCTGTTCAGCAAAGCCTCGGGCACTTTTGAGTTGGCGGCGACGATGCTCTCCCAGGCGCGCAGACTGAGCTCGGTCGGGAAAAGCTGTGGATAGAACCAGCGGAAAGAAAAGGCGTTGAACAGAAAAGCGATCAGCGGCGTCAGCAGCAAGAAGACCAGCAAGACGACAGCGGCATAATGCAAAGCGCGCGCCAACCGTTTGCGGGCTGATTGGTCGTAGGTTGCCGTATGCGCCGCCATCTCTCAGTCTCCCCGCACTGTCCGCCGGCTCAGCCACATGTAGCCGAGCACGAGGAAGAATACGATGATGGAGATGATGATGCTGATAGCCATGCCTTCGGTGCGCGCATTCAAATCCGGATTGCGGAAGAAGCGCACAGCCGTAACCGTCAACGTCCGTGGGAAGCGCACGCCCAATATAGCTGGCACTTCGTAAGAACCGAATGTGAATGCGAAAACGAGGATCGAGCCCGAAAGCAAGCCCGGCATCACCAGCGGCAAGATGACATAGAGAAAGCGCTGCCAGCGATTGGCGCCCAGGCTGCGCGCCAGGTCTTCATAATCCACGCCCAGCGATTGCAATACCGCCAGCACGATGACACCTACAAACGGCACTTCTTTCCACACAAAGGACAAAATCATGCCGATGCCTAACTTGTCTTTGACCACGACAGGAAAGTCGCGCGGAAAGTCGAACAACCCCAGTTGCGCGCCCGTGCGAGACAACAAGCCGCTTTGCGAAAACAAAAACAAGATGCCGATGGCTGCCACGACATGCGGCACAGGCAGATTCAACTGATACAGAAATGTCGCCAGCCGCTTGCCAAAGAAACTGCGCCGCAGCAGCAATGCCGTGGCCAGCGCCAACATGGCCGAGATGACCGTGCTGCCCACACTGACCCAGATGGTCAGCGCCAGCCCCTGCCAAAACACCTCTGCATATTGCTCGGAGAACATGATGTTGTGGTAGGCGCGCAGCGAAATCTCCGTGCGCCCGATGATGGGCTGCCAGCCGAGGCTCACCAAGGCGCCATAAGCCAGCCCGCCCAGGAAAAGGAAGACGATGACAGCCAGGGTCGGCGCCAGCATGATGGGAATGCGCCAGCGATCCCAAAATGTCAAAATTGCTTCCGTCCTTGCGTGATCAAGCCCCTGCGATAGTAACCCAGCCAGCCAGCTTGGGCAATGCCGCGGCTTTGCGTGGTTGATTGTGGTGTTCATTGCTTTACAATGTGCCAATTGTCCGCCGCAGGAGACGCGATCGCCGTGAGCCAGCGCAGAGTACTGGTCTTTTGGCTGCCACTGGCTTTGGCATGGTGGCTGATGACAATCGAAAGTCCCATCATCCAGGGAGTCATCAGCCGCAAACCCGATTCCGAGACGCAGCTGGCGGCCTTTGGCTTGCTTTTCACGCTGCAAATCCTCATCGAAACGCCCATCATCATGCTGCTGGCGACCAGCAATGCCCTTTCGCGCGATCGCCAATCATTCCGCTTGTTGTGGCGCTTCATGATGTGCCTCAACCTGCTCATCACGCTCGTCGCCCTGCTGATGGCCTTCACGCCGCTGTTGGATTTGTATCTGGGCAGCCTGCTGCAAATCCCTATGCCGATCATCGAAGCGACCCGGCCCGGCATGCAGATCATGGTGCTTTGGGGCGCATTCATCGGCTTCCGACGATTTCATCAGGGCGTCATCATCCGCTTTGGCAATACCCGTCATGTCGGCTTTGGCACAGTCTTGCGCGTACTGGTTTCGGGCAGCACGGCGCTGGCTTTGGGCGCAGTCACCAATATGGCTGGCGCGGCCATCGGAGGCGCGGCGCTGATGCTGGCGGTGATCGCCGAAGCCCTTTATATCTGGCGAGTCGCGCGTCCGGATGTGGCGAGCCTGTTGGCGACACCCCCGCGAGCCGGGCAGCGCGCCTTGACCTATGCCAAGGCCATCCAGTTTCATCTGCCGCTGGCCATCACCAGCCTGCTGACCATGCTTGTGCATCCAGCTATCGAGCGCGGACTGGCCAGCACTGCCGATGCCGAGCAAAACCTGGCTGCCTGGCCCGTCGTCTTTTCCATCTTGCTGACGATGCGCTCGGGCGGCATGGCGTATCAGGAAGTTGTGCTCTCGCTGAATGAGAGCGAAAGCCACCACCGCACACTGCGTAATTTCACCATGCGCCTGGGCGGTTCGCTGAGTCTGTTCATGCTGGTATTTTCGTTTACGCCGCTGATCCATGTATATCTGACATCCATTCTGGATGTGCCGGCGCATCTGCATACGCTCGTCATCATTGGCGCGCAGGTTGGCGTGCTGCTGCCGCTGCTGACCACGCTGCACAGCTACTTTCGCGCGCTGCTCATGCTCAGTTATCGGACATCCGCCATTTATCAGGCGATCGTGCTGGGATTCGTGCTGACGGCGCTGGTGGTTTGGGGCAGCATCGCCCTGGGCATGGAGGGCATCCTGGCGGCGGCGCTGGGCTTGACCCTGGGGCATCTGGTAGAGTTGGTTTATCTCTACTTCTCATATCGGCGCGGGCACAGCGCGCTGCAGTTGCATTGGCAGTCGGTTGTGGCGGCTGCGTGAACTCGTAAAACGAAGGAGCAAGGCTATGTCATGGATGGGTGAGATCCTGCCCCTGCGAGCGCAAGCAACTGTCCAGGACGACTGGCTGAAAATGCGCCTGGATCAGCTGCTACCCGAGCTGCTGAAGCGCGAGAATATTGATATGTGGCTGGTCGTCTGCCGCGAATATAACGAAGACCCGGTGGTCATGTCGCTGCTGCCCGCCACCTCCATGTCCGCACGCCGCCGCACCATCCTGCTCTTCGCGCGAGACGACGCGGGGGATGTCGAACGACTTACCTTGTCGCGCTACGGTTATGAAGGTTTCTATGAGGCGGCTTGGGACCCCGATGTCGAGACGCAGTACGGTTGTCTGGCGCGCATCATCCGCGAACGCGACCCACAGCGAATCGGCATCAATATGTCGCGGCTCTTCGCATTTGGCGATGGCATTTCGCAGAATGAATATACATTGCTCTGTGATGCGCTGGACGAGACATTCCACTCGCGGCTGGTGAGCGCCGAGCGCCTGTGCGTGGGCTGGCTGGAGCGGCGGCTTCCCGAAGAGATCACGGCCTATGCTCAACTGGTAGAGATCGGACACCAGATCATCGCGCGCGCGTTCTCGACAGCTGTCATTCATCCTGGGATCACCACGACGGACGATGTCGTCTGGTGGATGCGCCAGACCATGCGCGATGGTGGCCTGCAAGCCTGGTTTCAGCCCACCATCGACATCCAGGCGCCGGGATTATCTTTTGCTTTCCTGAGCAACGAAGACGCGCGCAATATCATCCAGCCCGGCGACCTGCTGCACTGTGATATGGGCTTCCATTATCTGGGACTGGCCACCGACCAGCAGCAGCATGCCTATGTCTTGCGACTCGGCGAAAGCGACGCGCCGTCCGGATTGCGAAAGGCGCTGGCAGCTGGCAACCGCCTGCAAGACATCCACATGGCAGAAATGCAAGCCGGGCGCAGCGGCAATGAAGTGCTGTATGCGGCCTTGGAGAAAGCCAAAGCAGAAGGCATCCGCCCGCAGATTTACAGTCATCCGCTGGGTCTTCATGGGCATGCGGCGGGCCCGCTGGTCGGCTTGTGGGATCAGCAAGACGGCGTGCCTGGCATCGGCGATTACCCATTATACGATGACACCGTCTATTCCATTGAGCTGAATATCGCGCATAGCGTGCCAGAATGGGACGGGCAAGATGTGCGCATCATGCTGGAAGAAGACGCTGCGCTGACGAACGGCGCGATGCACTGGCTGCATGGGCGGCAAGAAGCGCTGCACCTGGTGGGCTAGCCGCGGCCTTCGTGCTAATTCAACATCTTGTGCCCCCAGTCAGCGCAGGGCAATCTCGCAAACACTGGATCCACCGAATTCGGGCGAGTCAGCGCCTCGCCCCTACAATATCCACTCGCTAGACTTCCTTGGTTCTACTTCTGCGCCTCTTTGGCCGAATTGCCTTCGAATCCTTTGTGCTCTTTGTGTCTTTGTGGTTAAGATTTGCAAGGCTTATCCCTTACTGAGGTGAACCGCATGGTCACGATCGACTATCGGCAAGAGCGGCAGACATTCGCCGATGGCGCATGGTCGATGGTGCATACCGCCACGATCTCCGCCGACCGCCTCAAGTTTGAAGACCTGCACCCCATGAGCAGCTATGTACGCCAGCAAGATATCGCGCGCATGCAATTCGCTCGCGCCCGCGCACGCGGCGAAGCCAGCCCGCACATTTTGACCTGGACCGCCATGCAGACCGACCGCCGCGCCAGCCAGGTCTTCCCCGATGTCGGCTATGCCACGCGAGACCGCGAGCAGATCATCAGCGCCAATTCCTTCATCACGTATGTGCTGCGCCACATGCTGACGGAAGGCTGGCTGCAGCTGCACGAATATATCGGCGACACGTATGAATGGCAGGCGACGATCCCGCGCGGGCAAAGCGAATGGTCGGCGCGAGCGAAGGCCGTGTTGCGCTGGCTGGAAGACGAAATCCAGCTCGACCTCTATCCCAATATTGAACGAGGGACATACAAGCCGCGCATCTTCTTTCCATTTGATGTGCGCCACAACTTTGCGCGCATCGGCCGCTGCGACTTTGTGCGCCATTTCGTGCAAAACCACGCGCGGGCTGCTGTCTTCAACACATCCCATTTCTTGCACGAGCACGACGATCTCATCAGCCACCACTCCGGCTATGGCGATGCGATCGGGCTGATGGTCGCGGAGGGAACGATATTGCGGCCGCCAATCTATCGGCGCGGCGCACTGCTCTATGATGGCGAGCGCTGGCGCATCGACACCATCGGACTGGACGATATCGCACTGATCTTGCCGGGCGAAATTGAGTTGCGCATTGGCGAAGAGGCAGAACTGAATCCCGCCCAGCCACAGTCCATTGCCATTTATACGCGGGCGGGCAGCATAACAAGTGGCAGTCCTATGCAGCGCAGCCCAAGCGCGACCGACCACAGCGAGTTCGTCATCGTCAATCGGCAAGTGGTCAGTTGGAAGCGCGGCGGCGGGTTGCCTATCCCGCAGAATGGCTTCGTCTTGTCGGTTCGTGATGGCGCACTGACCAAACGCGCAGTTGAAGACATTGTCGCTGATGCCTGGGTCGAGTACAGTTTCGCTGCGCCACACAGCCGCATCCAGTCGGCGATACAAGCCGGTCCGATTCTGCTGCGAAATGGGCAACGTGTCGACTCGCGAGAAGAGTTCCATGCCAGCCGCGACAGCAGCATCGGCATCACACCTGTGCGCATGAACCCGGATGGCGATGATACCCGCAAGGCGCGCACTGCACTTGCTATCAAAGCAAATGGCGATCTGACGCTGGTGGTTGTCGATGGTTGTGAGCCCACCAGCCGCACAGACCTGGACAGCGCCGGCGCAAGCCTGGACGAAGTCCGACAGTTGCTTGTGAACAGGGGCGCGCTGGATGCGCTCAACCTGAGCGGGGAAGGCTCGAGCCATCTGTTTGTGGAAGGCGGGCTGGCAAACAGTCCATCCGACCGCCGCGGGCAGCCTGGCGTCATCTACGAGCGCATGCTGCCCTCAATCGGCATCGTCAGCTAATCCAGCGACTTGGCGCAGTTCGCCCCATACTTTGGCGTCAATCTCAATCTCGCCAGCTGCATGAACAGACCTGTAGAAGCGGTCGCCACGCTCGCCAGGTACGAGGATTTCGTTCACGCCGGGCAGCCGTTTCAGCTGTTTGACGCGCGTAACCAGGTCGGAGACGCCCGCCTGGAAGCCCTCAAGATCGTCCGCCAACAGCTCGGGGTCAATCGCGAAGACCAGGTTGCCCCAATCGCGCTTTGTGCCGTCTGGGTTGCGGGTTGTGCCCAGCAGCGGACGCGTCAATACCTCGACAACCATCGCCAGCGCCGCGCCTTTATAGCCCCCGAAGGCTTTTATCGCGCCAGCCAGCGCCGCGGTCGGATCGGTCGTGAATTCTCCGTCCGCGTCATAGGCCACGCCGTCGGGGATGCTTTCGCCTTCCGCCGCAGCCAGGTGAATGCCATACCAGGCGATAGCGGCGGTCGCCATATCCAGCACGATCGGCTGATGCGCGGTGGGGATGCCGATTGCCAGCGGATTCGTGCCGAAGAAGGCTTCATAGGAGCCATGCATCGCCATCAGTTCGGGCGAGCCAGAGAAAACGAATGCGAGCAAACCCGCGTCTGCCAGCCGCCGCGCATAAAAGCCGATGGCGCCGGTGGCCGAATTGCTGCGCCGCGAGCCAACAATGCCGAATCCATGTGCCTGCGCCTTGCCCATGGCGATCTCGGTTGCGCGTGACAAGACCACCATGCCTTGATTCCACGCGCCATCCAGCAGAGCCGACAGCTTGGTCTCTTTGCTAATGGCGATCTCGCCTGCCGCGGGATTAGCCGGCATGCCAGCGCCCAGCAGCTTGATGACATTCTGGTTGTTGCCGCGCAGCTGGGCGTAGAGGATGATCTCGAGCATGATCTCGGTATCGGCGGCGGAATATCCCTGTGCCGCGATGGCGCTGCGTGTAACTGCTCGCAGCTGGTCGATGGCGACTTTCATGCTGGATTCGCCTTACTGCTTGCGGCGCGCCAAGCCATTTTGTACGAGATAATCGCAGCTTTCGCGCACAGCTTGCAGCATATCCGTTGCGCAGCGGTCCAGCTCGACAATATGCCAGTCGGCGCTTTGGGCTGCCGTAACGATGCCCGGCACATCCATCTTGCCCTGCCCCAGCGCGGTCATGTCGTCGTCTTTGTCCAGCGAGCCATCTTTGAGATGAATCAACGGCGCGCGCGAGCCAACCTGCCGCAGCACATCCGCCGCATCCAGGCCGCCGACTTGTACCCAGTAGGTGTCGATCTGCAAAAAAACCTGGTCGTCCAGCTCCGACAGCATCAAGTCCAAGGTGGCGGCGCCGTCCAGCTCTTTGTATTCCCACCAGTGATTGTGATAACCGAGCTCGAGGCCATTTTCACGCGCAAACTCGCCGGCGCGATTCAACTGCTGGCAGGTGCGCTTGATGTCGTCCAGCGTCTCGAATTGCGAAGGCGGCATGAAAGCGATGCAGACACGGTCCAGCCCAAAGGCTTCGGCGATCTCCAGCACAGCCTCTTGGTTGGCGTCATCGGGATAGGGGATGTGGCTGCCCAAGACTTCCAGCTCCAACTCGCGGAAGAGGCTGGCAGCGTCATTCAATTCGCTGGTCATGCCGCCAAAGGGTTCGACGCCGACATAACCGATATCAGCGACAGCGCGGACGGCGCCCTCAAAGTCGGCAGAAAGCGCCTCACGCAAGGAATACAATTGCAAGCCAACGGGCTTTAGGTCGGACATCATGCTATCTCCGGCTCATCGTTTCGGTTTGGCTTATTGTCGCGGTTCTGCGCGGGAATGCCAGTCTCAACTAGGCTGTGCGAATGACCTGAATTGCCGGGCTATATGCGGCGACTGCGCATAGCGCAACAGTGCCGAGTCAAGTAGACTGATTGCTTGTGCCGCCAGCCGGGAGACGCGCCTTGGCAACTGCCACGACAAACGCAAGCCTCAATAATTCAAGGAAACAGTCCTATTCTGCCCTGCGCATTTGGGCGCGGCTGATGACTTACCTCTTGCGCTATCGGCTGTGGGTGATGGTCGCGTTCGCTGGCATCATTGGCACAAACATCCTGGCCATCGCCGTACCCTATATCTTGCGCGATGTCGTCGATATTGGCTTGGAAGCGCAGGATAGCAGCTACATGCTCAACGCTGGTTTGCTGGTGGTGGGATTAGGCGTGCTGCGCGGAGCGACAGCCTTCATGGGCAGGTTCTTCGGCGAGCGGCTTTCGCATGTGCTGTCCTACGACATACGCAATCAGATCTACGACAAAGTGCAACAGCAGTCGTTCAGTTATCACGACAGCGCCCAGGTGGGCACGATCATCACGCGCGCCATCAGCGATGTCAACGAAATCCAACGTTACTTCGCATTTGGCTTGATGGACGGGCTGAATGTTATCTTGTTGCTGACTGGCGTGGTATCGATGATGATGCTGACCAGCCCGCCACTGGCGATATTCGCGCTGCTGCCGCTGGCGCCGCTGGCGCTGTATTCGCGGGGATTCGTGCTGCGTGTGCATCCGCGCTGGAAAAAGGTCATGGAACGCATGCAGGCGCTGAGCAACCACATCCAAGAGAATGCGCTGGGGGCAGAAGTTGTGCGCGTCTTTGCGCGCGAGCAGTACGAAATCGAGACTTTCTACGACCAAAATAAAAAGCTCTATGACGAACAGCTCGACTTCATCACGCAGTGGATCACCTTCTTGCCAGCCAGCGCGTTGCTCGCGGCCATGTCGACTGCGCTGGTGCTGCTGGCGGGCGGCATCCTCGAGGCGCAGGGCATCGGCAATATCACCGTCGGCTTGATCGTCACCTTCAATGCCTATGTGCTGCTGTTGGTGCAGCCGCTGCGCTTCGTCGGTTTCATCATCTTGCTGACAACCCAGGCTGTAGCCAGTGGCGAGCGCGTCTTTCAGGTATTGGACGAAAGCGAGCGCATCGTCAACAAGCCGGGCGCGAAAGCCATAGAAATAGACGGGCATGTGCGCTTTGAACATGTCAGCTCGCGCTACGATTCATCCACAGGCGATGTGCTGCATGATATCAGCCTGGAAGCGCGACCGGGCGAATTGGTGGCGATCATCGGTTTGACGGGCGCCGGCAAAACGACCATCGCTAATCTCATCCCGCGTTTTTACGATGTGAGCGGCGGACGCGTGACGATTGACGGAATGGATGTCCGCGACATTGAGCTGCATAGCCTGCGCAGCCAGATCGGCGTCGTCATGCAACAGTCGCTACTTTTTTCGGCGACTATCGAAGAAAATATCGCCTATGGCAAGACCGACGCCAGCCAACAGCAGATCATCGACGCGGCGACGGCAGCCGACGCGCACGGCTTCATCAGCGAATTTCCTGATGGATATCAGACCGTGGTGGGCGAGCGCGGCGTAACCCTGTCGGGCGGGCAGAAGCAGCGCATTGCCATTGCCCGCGCCCTGCTGATTAACCCGCGAATCCTCATCCTGGACGACTCGACCAGCAGCGTCGATACGCAAACCGAGCACAAAATCCAGCGCGCATTGGAACGTGTCATGCAAGGGCGCACGACTTTTGTGATCGCCCAGCGCATGAGCTCGATTCTCAATGCCGATCAGATCCTCGTCCTGCGCGATGGCGGAATTGTACAGCGTGGCACGCATGATTCCCTGCTGGCCGATGGCGGCCTCTACGAAGAGATCTATCGTTTGCAGCTGCAAGAACAAGAGCGCGTCCGCCGCGAAGCTATCATTTCCGGTGTCATCAAGGTGCCGCTGGAATACCGGCGCTCCACTGCAAAATTTCGCAAGCTGATTGACCGACTGGCTGGCAAATACGTCCCCTAAATCGCAAGGCAGGAACAGGAGTTTATGGCTGCCACCCAAGCACGAGAAACCAAACGATCGACCGCAAAGTCCGCAGCGGACAACAAGTCGATTTTGGAGATTGATGACGATCACAAGCCCGGCTTCGACCGTGCCGTAACCGCCCGGCTCTTCGCCTATCTAAAGCCGCACCGCAGCGAGCTGCTGGTGGCGATCGTGGCGATGTTTTTCACCGTCTTCGCCAATGTCGCCAGTCCACCGCTGATAGGCTGGGCGATTGACGAAGGCATCCGCCGCCGCGATATGTCGGTGCTGCTGGCGGGCGTGCTCATCTTCATCGTCTTGCAGCTGCTGGGATTCCTGGGCTTTCGTATCCAGCTGAGCAAAATGGCTGTGATCGGCCAGACCATCATCAGGCAACTGCGCGACCAGCTTTTTGACCATGTGCAATATCTGTCTATCGGGTTCTTCGCCGAATACGAGGTCGGGCGGCTGATTGCCCGCATCATCAGCGATGTTAATGTCGTGCGCGAGGCGGTTACTTTCGCGGCTGTCGGCAGCATCCGCGAAGTTTTGATGCTATTCGGCATCATCATTTCCATGCTGCTGATCAACATTCCGTTGACGGCAGTCGCTTTCACAGTCCTGGTGGCGCTGTTGTTAATCGCCAATTTCTGGCGCATCCATGCTCGGGCGGCTTATCTGCGCGTCTCCGACAGCAATGCCAAGGTCTATGCCGAGCTGTCAGAATCCTTCAATGGCGTGCGCGTAACGCAGGCTTTCGCTCGTCAGCAGCAAAATTACGACCGATTCGCTGGTGACATCAATATGGCCAGTCGGCGAGCCAATGTGCGGGCCGCGTTGATTTCCGGCACGTTTTATCCGAGCGTCGAGCTGATCGGCGGCGTGGCGACCGGCGCGCTGATCTTCGTAGGCGGCACGTTGGCGCTGGACGAACGCATCACGGTCGGCGTGTTGCTGGCTTTTATTCTTTACATCCAGCAATTCTTCTTCCCGATTCGTTTGCTTGCGCAGCGCTACAACCTGCTGCAGAATGTCATCGCCTCGGGCTATCGCATCTTCAAGCTGATGGACTTCCCGGTCGATATCGGCGACTCGGTTGATGCCGACGAACTGCCGCCGATCGAGGGACGGGTGCGCTTCGAAGATGTGTCGTTTCGCTATGTCCGCGATGGCGAGTTGGTCCTCAAGAATATCAACCTGGATGTGCCGCCCGGCGCGACTGTCGCTTTCGTGGGACACACTGGCGCAGGCAAGACGACGCTCGTCAAGCTGATCATGCGCTTCTATGATGCCACTAGCGGGCGCGTTACGGTCGACGGACAGGACCTGCGCGCGGTTACGCAGAACAGCCTGCGCCGCCAGATCAGCGTTGTGCCGCAGGATACGCACCTTTTTTCTGGCAGTGTTATGGACAACATCCGCTATGGCCGCCTGGATGCCAGCGATGACGAGGTTGTCGCGGCGGCCAAAGCGGTAGGCGCGCACAGCTTCATCAGCCAGATGCCCGATAGCTACCAGAGCGATATCAAAGAAGGCGGCGCACTGCTTTCGACCGGGCAGCGGCAGTTGATCGCCTTTGCGCGCGCTTTGTTAGCCGATCCGCGTGTGCTTATCCTGGACGAAGCCACCAGCAATATCGACACGCAGACCGAGCGACAAATCCAGACTGCGCTGGAGCATCTGCTGCTGGGGCGGACAAGCTTTGTCATCGCGCATCGGCTGAGCACGATCACTTCTGCCGACCTCATCGTGGTGATGGATCACGGGCGCATTATAGAAATGGGCAGCCACCAGGAATTGCTCGACCTGGAAGGCGTCTACCACCAGTTGTTCACGCTGGCTTAGCGGCGGTTGTCGTCATTGGGCTGGTAGTCCAGGTCGCTGGCGCGGCGGATGGTCGTTTCGCCATATTTGTCGCGCAAATGGTCGAGCGCAGACTGGAATTCGCTGCGTTGCGCCGGGTGCTCGTCACTGCCCCACAGGTCCAGTTGTCGGCTCGGCTCGGCGAATCCACTCAGCCCAATGCCGATCAGCCGCAGGGGAGAGCCATCTGTCCAGCTCTGCAAAAATAAGCGCTCGGCGCAATCGTAGATGGCGCTGTCGTTGTCGATGGCGTAATCCAGTGTGGTCTGCCGGCTGTGCGTTGAGAAGTTGCCATAGCGAAGTTTGATTTTGATGGTCGTGCCAGCCAAGCCAGCCTTGCGCGCCGCCCGCCCTACCCCATCCGCCAGCCGCCGCAGCGTCAGCAAAAGCTTGGCATCATCCGCAATATCCACAGCGAAGGTAACTTCTTTGCTGATGGACTTGGCAGCGCCGCCAGCTCGCACCGGTCGCGTGTCGATGCCTTGCGCGCGCCGCCAAATATCGCTACCCAGCTTGCCCAGCCGCGCCACCAGCGCCGCCTCGCTCCACTGCGCAACCTGGCCGATGGTGGTTAATCCCAGCGCGGCCAAGGTCTCGGCATTTTTTGGGCCCACGCCCCACAGTCCGCCTATGGGCAGAGGCGCCAGGAACTGCGCTTCACCACCAGGTGCGACCATGGTGATGGCATTGGGTGGCGCGTCCGTCGGTTTGCTGGCTTTACCGAAGGTGTTGGCAGTCTTGGCGACCAGCTTGTTGGTTGCGCCGCCCAGCGAACAGGGCAAATACAGCTCGCGGTTAATGCGCTGCTGCAGATTGCGCGCAGTCTCTTCGATTGGCTCGGGCAGGATTGTCACATCCAGGAAGGCTTCGTCAATAGAAAGCGCCTCGACATCGGGCGCAGTTTCGCGGAGTATCGCCATGACCTTGCGCGATCGGTCGCTGTATGCGCCGCGCGTCCCACTGACCAAAATCAGATGCGGGCACAATCGCAGCGCTTGCGCCATGGGCATGGCCGAACGAACGCCGTATGCGCGCGCCGGATACGACGCCGATGAAACGACTCCGCGCTGGTCGGCCTGGCCGCCCACAGCAATCGCCTTGCCACGCAGTTCGGGATTCAACTGCTCCTCGACCGCGCAGAAAAAGGCATCCAGATCCAGATGCAGGATTTTGCGTGCCTTCGCCATCCTTTTCTTCCAGCTAAGCAGGACGGGCATCTGACGCGGCAGACAGTCGCGCCCGTGCCACATTCAGCCTGAGCATACATCCATCGGCCTCGCAACGCTATAATGTCCGCGTAGACCAACTGGGGGTTCGGCAAAAATTGTGACGCACTCGATCCATCCCGATGCCCTGAACGCGCTGATTGATGGCGAGATCGGCGCGCCAGCGCTTCTCTTGGGCAGGCAACGCAGCGCCGACCGCGTAACCATCCGCACCTTCCGCCCCTGGGCAGAGCAGATCGTTCTTGTTTGCAGCGAAACAGGCGAGCGGGTCGTCATGCAAAGGCTGCACGAAGCGGGCTTGTTCGCTGTCGAGCTGGACGAAGACTGGTCGGAGCGGCCGTACCACTACGAAATTGTCACAAGGGATAACCAGCGCGAAAGCTATAGCGATCCCTATATCTATCCGCCTTTGCTTTCGGATTATGACATTCACTTGTTTGGGCAGGGCGCGCACCGCCAGATTTATGAGAAGCTCGGCGCGCACTTGCGGACTGTCAATGGCGTTGCTGGCGTGAATTTCGCTGTTTGGGCGCCAAATTGCTACAAAGTCGCGGTGATCGGCGATTTCAACCGCTGGGATCCACGCACGCACATCCTGCAGGAGAACGGCGCTTCGGGACTGTGGGAGCTCTTTGTGCCGGGCATCGGCGCTGGTGAACGGTACAAGTTTGAAGTTCGCTCGCACAATCGCGGTTATCAAGCCCAGAAAGCCGACCCCTTCGCTTTTCGAGCCGAGCTGCGCCCAAAGACCGCCAGTATCGTCTGCGCTATCGACGAGTATGCCTGGGGCGATGAGGACTGGCTGGAGGCGCGCGCAAAAGCCGACCCGCTGCGGCAGCCGCTGAACATCTACGAAGTCCATTTGGGCTCGTGGCGGCGGGGGGATGGCGACAAATTCCTCAGCTATCGAGAATTGGCGCAGCAGTTGGTGCCCTACCTGGTCGACATGGGCTACACACATCTGGAACTGCTGCCGGTCGCCGAACATCCGCTGGACAAATCCTGGGGCTACCAAGTTACTGGTTATTTTGCGCCTACCAGCCGCTTTGGCGCGCCCAGCGACTTCATGCACCTGATCGATTGCTGCCACCAGCATGGCATTGGCGTGATCCTGGATTGGGTGCCGGCGCACTTCCCCAAAGACGGGCACGGCTTGAACTACTTTGATGGCACGCACCTGTATAGTCATGAAGACCCGCGCCAGGGCGAACATCCCGACTGGGGCACGATGATCTTCAATTATGCGCGTGACGAAGTGCGCAACTTCCTGACCGCCAATGCGCTCTTCTGGCTGAAGAAATATCACATTGACGGCTTGCGTGTCGATGCGGTTTCGTCGATGATTTACCTGAGTTTTTCCCGCGAAGACGGCGAATGGCTGCCCAACGAATATGGCAGTCACGAGAATCTGGGCGCGCTGGCATTCCTGCGCGACTTCAACGAGGCTGTCCATGCCGAAGCGCCCGGCGCAATCACCATCGCCGAAGAAGCCACCAGTTGGTCGATGGTTTCGCGCCCGACCTATATCGGTGGGCTGGGCTTCACATTCAAGTGGAATATGGGCTGGATGCACGACACATTGGAGTATATGTCGCGAGACCCTGTGCATCGCCGGCATCATCACCACCAAATCACTTTCGCCCTGCTCTATGCCTTCAGTGAAAATTTTGTGCTGCCACTTTCGCATGACGAAGTCGTGCATTTGAAGGGTTCGCTGATCAACAAGTTGCCCGGCGATCACTGGCAGAAATTCGCTGGCTTGCGGCTGCTCTTCGGCTACCAATACACACAGGTTGGCAAGATCCTGAATTTTATGGGTGGCGAATTCGCCCAATTTGCGGAGTGGGACGAGGCGCGCAGCCTGGATTGGCATCTGCTGGATTATGAACAGCACGGCCAAATGCAAGCCTGGGTGCGCGATTTGAATCATGTATACCGCGCAGAAGCAGCCTTGTGGCAGCGCGACTGCGACGCCGGCGGTTTCCGCTGGATCGATGCCGACGACGCCGACTACAGCGTCTACAGCTATATGCGCTTCGCCGAGGACGCGGACGACTTTCTGGTTATCGTTCTGAATTGCACGCCGGTAGTGCGCGAAGACTATCGCATCGGCGTGCCCAGCAGCGGCTATTATGCCGAGTTGCTCAACAGCGACGCCCAACAATACGGCGGCAGCAATGTCGGCAACCTGGGCGGCGTTCACAGCGACAGCATCCCCAGCCATGGCTTGTCCCACAGCATCAGCCTGCGTTTGCCGCCACTAGGAATTCTCATCTTGAAAAAGACCGAAAGCGGCCAGCCTTCGTGATAGAATAGGCTTGAATCCGCTAGATTTCGGCTGAAGGGTTGTGCCGCGATGAGTATCCCCTCCGACCTGAGCATCGCGCAGAGCGCCAGGCTGCTGCATATCGACAAAATCGCCGAGCAAATGGGGCTCGAGCCCGACCGCGACCTGGAGCACTATGGTCCGCATGTCGCCAAGGTCAAGCTGGAGGCGCTGGAAGGGCTGCATGCGCGGCCGGACGCCAAGTATGTGGATGTAACCGCTATCACGCCGACACCACTGGGCGAAGGCAAGTCGACCACGACGGTCGGCATTGGCCAAGCAATGAAGCATATCGGCAAGCGCGCCATCATCACTGTGCGACAGCCCTCGCAGGGACCGACATTTGGCATCAAAGGCGGCGCTGCCGGCGGCGGCTATAGCCAGATCGTGCCGATGGAGAACTTCAACCTGCACCTGACTGGCGACATTCATGCCATCAGCGCGGCGCACAATCTCATCGCCGCCATGCTGGATGCACATATGTATCATGGCAACGAGCGCGACATCGACATTCACAATATCCCCTGGCGGCGCGTGGTTGACCTCAACGATCGGGCGCTGCGCAATGTCATCGTCGGGCTGGGCAAGCGCTTTGACGGCGTCCCGCGACAGAGTGGCTATGACATCACAGTCGCATCGGAATTGATGGCGATTTTGGCGCTGACGACTTCGCTGCAGGATATGCGCGCACGCATCGGCAAGATGGTGCTGGCATACGATCGAGCCAAACAGCCAGTCACTGCCGAGGACATTCGCGCGGCCGGCGCTGCCACTGTGCTGATGAAGGATGCCATCAAGCCCAATTTGATGCAGACCCTGGAAGGCAGTCCGGCGCTGGTGCATGCTGGTCCCTTCGCCAATATCGCCCACGGCAATTCTTCCATCATCGCCGATTTGATCGCCATGAAGTGCGGCGAATATGTCGTGACCGAGTCGGGCTTTGGGGCGGATATCGGCGCGGAGAAATTCTTCAACATCAAAGCGCGGATCGCCGGATTGCGGCCGAACGCCGTTGTGCTGGTCGCCACCATCCGCGCGTTAAAAGCGCATACGGGCAAGTATCGTATCATCCCCGGCAAGCCGATTGATGCAGCCCTGCGCGAAGAGAATGTCGCTGATGTCGAAGCTGGAGCGGTTAACATGGTGCGCCACCTGGAAAATCTGCGCAAGTTCGGCGTCAACCCCGTGGTCGCCATCAATGTATTCGCCGATGACAGTCCGCGCGAGATCGATGCTGTGCGCGAGATCGCCCTGGCGAGCGGCGCTGTTGGCGCAAGCGTGGCGAGGCACTGGGCGCAAGGTGGGGCTGGCGCTGCAGAACTCGCCGAAATGATTGTCTCTGCCTGCGATAGTCCCAACGACTTCCGCCTGCTCTACCCCGATGACATGGCGATAACCGACAAGATTGAGACCATTGCCCGCGAGATCTACCGCGCAGACGGCGTCGATTATGCGCCTGTCGCCAGCCGCAAGATCCGCCAATATGAAGCGCAGGGCTTGCGAAACTTGCCTATCTGCATGGCGAAGACGCACCTCAGCCTCAGCGATGACCCCAAGCTGAAAGGCGCGCCAGATGGCTTCCGCATCACCATCACCGATGTGCGGGCGTCGGCGGGCGCGGGTTTCATTTATCCGCTGTGTGGCGATGTGCGCACCATGCCGGGTTTGGGTAGAATGCCGGCGGCAAGGCATGTCGATATCGACGAAGACGGCAAAGTTGTCGGCTTGTTCTGAGCGCGGGAGGCGAGATTGAGCAATCCAGTGGGCGAATTGTCCATTAGCCAGCACGCATTGACCTATCAGCCGCCCCCCATAGACGGCGATTTTTTGGGCAAGCACATCATTTCGGTCGACCAGTTTCAGCGCCGCGACCTGGATATTCTGTTTCAAGCAGCCACATCCATCCGCAAGCGCATCCGCACGCAAGACCGTGGATTGACCGAGCTTTGCGCCGGCAAAGTGATGGCGTCGCTCTTCTTTGAAGCCAGCACGCGCACCGATATGTCCTTTCAGGCAGCCATGCGGCGGCTGGGCGGCGATGTCATCGCGGTCAGCAATGGCGTGCGCTTCTCGTCCATGTACAAGGGCGAAAACCTGTCCGATACCATCCGCGCGACCGGCTGCTATGCCGATGTCATTGTGCTGCGGCATCCAGAGATCGGCTCGTCCTACGAAGCCGGTTATTACTTGGATCTGCTCAATGGGCGCATTGACAATCCGACGGTGGCGATCAGCGGTGGCGATGGCATTGGCGAGCACCCTACCCAGGCGCTGCTGGATATATTCACGATTTTTGACCAGAAGAAATCGCTGGACGGGCTGACGATCGCGCTGGTCGGCGACTTGAAGCACGGACGCACAGTGCATTCCCTGGCCAAGCTGCTCGCCAATTATGACGCCGACGATGTGCGCTTGTGCCTGGTCGCGCCCCAGTCGCTGGCCATGCCTGCCGATATCAGCGAGCTGGTGGCGAAGCGCGGCATCACTGTGCAGCAGACCGACGACCTGCGAGAACTCATTGCGCAGACCGATGTCATCTATTGGACGCGCATCCAAGAAGAGCGCTTTGCTGATTCAACCGCCTACCAAAGCATCAAAGACCGTTTCATCATGACGCCGAGCTTGCTGGCGCAAGCGCCCGAAGACGCTATATTGATGCACCCGTTGCCTCGCAAACACGAAATGGGCACGCGCGCCGACCATGATGTGCTCGATGCCGACCGGCGCTCCATCTATTTTGAACAGATGGAAAACGGCATGTTCGTGCGCATGGCTTTGCTCGTGAAGGTTTTGCGCGGGGTGTATGTCTGATGCCGATCATCCGCATCCCCGGCATGATCGACCCGCACACACACCTGCGCGACCTGGACTGGGCGCACAAAGCCACTTTCGAGAGCGAAACAATCGCCGCCATCGCCGGCGGGTATACAGCGGTCTTTGATATGCCCAACACTGCCCCATCAACAACCAGCGAAAAGCTGCTGGATGAAAAGCTGGCCCGCATTGACCAGTCGGCCCACTGTGACTGGGGTCTATACTTCGGCGCATCCCAAGCCGACAACACCAGCGAATATGCAGGCATCGCCGCGCGGGTCTGCGGCTTAAAAATCTATAATAACGCAACCACTGGCGATCTTTTTATAGACACCAGCATCATGCGCGAACGACATTATCGCGCCTGGAAGACCAATCGGCTCATCGCCGTGCACGCCGAGGGCGAAACAGTCGCCAATATCCTGGAGCTGGTGCGCAAGTATCGCCAGCCCACCCACTTCCTGCACATCAGCAGCCAGCGCGAAATCAGCTTGCTCACAGCCGCCAAAGATGAAGGCTTGCCCGTAACCATTGGCGTCTGCCCGCATCATCTCTTCCTCAGCCAAGACGACCTGCCCAGCATCGGCAGTTTCGGACTCATGAAGCCGGAGCTGAAGACCAAAGCTGACCAGCGCGCCTTGTGGCGAGCAATACGACAAGGCCTGGTGGACATCATCGAGTCGGACCACGCGCCGCATACGATCGCCGAGAAAGAATCGGAGTCGCCAGCCTATGGGGTGCCGGGCTTGGAAACAACCTTGCCCCTGATGATGCAGGCGGTCAAAGACGGCCGGCTGCCCCTGCAGCGCGCCTGCGACATGCTTTCGCTGAATGTGCAGCGCATCTGGCGCATCACGCCGCTGCCCAAGACCTATACGGTCATCGATACCGATGCCAGCTTCGTCATCGAGCGGCGAAATCTGCATACAAAGTGTGGCTGGTCGCCCTTTGAGGGCATGCGCGTTTGCGGACGCGTGCGCGAAGTTTGGATCCGCGGGCACAAAGTCTATGACGGCGAGCGTGTGCTCAGCCCGCCCGGCTTTGGGCGCAATCTATTTGGATTCGTGGCATGAACGCCCGCCGACGCTTGCTGCGCATCGTCGACATGGCCTATGGGCTGTTCTGTCGCCTGCTGCTGTTTCGGGTTTCGGCACAGCGCGCCCACAAACTTGCCATCGGGCAGCTGGGCTGGTTGGAGCGCTGGCAGCTGCCAACTGCTATGGCAAAGCGCCTGCGAGCCTGGCTCATGCCCGTACAGACGCAGGAAGTCGGCGGCGCGAAATTGTCGGCGCGGCTCATCCTGGCAGCGGGACTTGTCAAAGGGCGCGGCTTTACCAGCGAAGACGAGGCGCTGCGTGCTGTCGTGCATCGGCGCGAGAATATTATGCCGGGCTGGCGGATGATGCCGGCGCTGGTCGGTCCCATCGAGTTTGGCAGCTTCACGCGGCATCCCCGCATGGGCAACGCAGGCACAACCCTGTGGCGGGAGCGGGATACGCAATCAACCCAGAATCGCATCGGCTTGCGCAATCCCGGCGCGCGGGCGGCGGCGGCTTTTCTGGGCGCGCGCATTGAACAGTTGCCTGGGGAATTTGGCATAAATATCGCAGTCTCGCCCGGCGTCAGCGATCTTGCCCAGCAGCAGGGAGAAACGCTCGAGGCGCTGATTTTTTTCCTGGATGCGGGCCTGCGACCCAGCTGGTTCACGCTCAACATCAGCTGCCCGAACACCGAAGACGATCCGAGCGGACATCAGCTCGAGGCTGGCGCGCGAAGTCTCTGCGCTGCATTTGTCGCCGAGCTGCGGAAACGGAATCTGGAGATTCCGTTGTGGGTCAAGGTGAGTCCGGGATTGGCAGCCGCCCAATATCACATGTTGATGCGCATCTTCGCAGAGGTGGGCGTGCGCGCAGTGATCGCCACCAACACGTTGGCAAAGCCCAGCCCGGTGGATTCGGCAGTGAACGCGGGCATAGGCGGAGGCGCATTGCGTGATAGCGCGCTGCTGGCCGTGGAAGAACTGCAAATTGCAAAAGACCGGCTCGGCTGCGCAATGGATATCATCGGCTGTGGCGGGGTCATGGATGGCGAGAGCTTTTATCAGTATAGTCAATGTGGCGCTGTGGCGGCGCAATACTGGTCGGCGCTGGTCTTTCGCGGTCCTTTTGCCGCTGCCTTAATCGAAAACGAGCTTGCCAACCATGAACACCGCTACGAAGCGATCCATCGCGAGCGCCTTGCTTGATATTGGCGCGGTGGGCTTTTTGCCCGAATCGCCTATCACATTCAAGTCGGGCATACGCTCGCCGGTATATGTTGACAACCGCCGGCTATCTTTTCATCCACCGGCCTGGCGCCTGGTGATCGAGGGCTTCGTGTCAACGATCGATTCGCGCGCATTGGAATATGATGTGCTGGCCGGCGTGGCTCTGGGTGGAGTCGCCCATTGTGCTGCGATTGCATATCAGATGGGCAAGCCGGCTGTGTTCGTGCGCAAAGAAACCAAGACGCATGGCACTGGCAAGCGAATCGAAGGCGGCGATGTCAATGGGCTGCGCGTGCTGTTGGTCGAAGATTTGGTGACGACAGGCAGCAGCAGTTTGTCTGGCGTGGCTGCGCTGCGAGAGGCCGGCGCAACGGTCGCAGATGCCTGTGCCATCGTCAGTTATGGCTTCACAGAAGCGGAAAGATCTTTTGCGCGGGCCGGTCTGCGCCTGCATACCCTGACGAATTTCGAGACAATCGTTCAAGAAACACAAATGCGCGGCAGCCTGGACGCGGCGCAGCTGGCAATCGTACGCAGCTGGTTTGCCGATCCACACAAGTGGGGGCGCGACAAATGATGAAAGCCGCAGCCAAATATGATGCCCGCGCCAAAGCCGCAAATTCACTGCTGTGCGTCGGGCTGGACAGCGACCTGGCAAAACTGCCGCAGTCGTTTTTGCAGAACAATCGGCCACAGCTGGCATTCAACCGCCACATTATCGACGCGACCGCTCACTATGCCGCGGCTTTTAAGCTCAACATCGCCTTCTACGAAGCGCAGGGCGCGACGGGCTGGCAGCAGCTGGCGGAGACGGTCGACTATCTGCGGGCGCGCCACCCCGATATTTTTGCGATCTGCGATGCCAAGCGCGCGGATATCGGCAATACCAGCGCCGCTTATGCCAGCGCCATCTTCGACCAGCTGGGATTTGACGCCGTCACGCTCAATCCCTATCTGGGCTGGGACGCGCTCGCGCCCTTCCTCAGCTATCGCGACAAAGCCAGCATTGTGCTGTGCCGCACTTCCAATCCCGGTTGCGCCGATCTGCAAAATCTTCTGGTGGATGGGATACCCCTGTGGCAGGTGGTGGCGCAGCAAGCGGCGGGGCGCGAGGAACATGACAGAATCATGCTGGTGGCGGGCGCAACCTATCCGACGGAGCTGGCGCAGATTCGCGCAATAGTCGGCGATATGACGCTGCTGGCGCCGGGTGTTGGCGCGCAAGGTGGTGATGTTGCGCAAGTGCTGGGCGCGGGACTAAACAGCTTCGGGCGCGGCTTGATCATCAGCTCGTCCCGCGGAATCGTCTTCGCCGATGATCCAGCCCATGCCGCCGCCGCACTGCGAGACAAGATCAATGCCGAGCGTGGACATGCCCGCTAGCCAAGGAACGGTCTATGCCAAGACCAGTCGCTTCAATGCCAGTCTGGACGAGCTGCTCCGCTTTCATCAAGATCCGCGCGCCCTGGCTACATTGACGCCGCCACCAATTTTCGCGCAATTGCTGCGGGACGACCGCCGGTCTATCACCGAAGGCGAAGTCGAGTTCAGGCTGTGGTTTGGCCCGCTGCCCCTGCGTTGGATTGCCCGACACGAGCCCGGACCCACGCCCGATTCATTCGCTGACGTGCAAATGCGTGGTCCGATGGCAACCTGGCGGCACGAGCATATTTTTCGTGAGGTGACTGGCGGCGTCGAGCTGACAGACCGCGTAACACTGGCGCACAAGCCGGGAATATGGGGCCTTTTCACGCGGCTGGCATTTGATGGGCTGCCGCTGCGGATTCTCTTTGCCTTTCGACATTGGCGCACAAGACGCGCGCTTGCCTAATCTGCCTCGTCCGTCGGCTGTGACATCATCAGCAGCGAGAGCGTGCCTCGCTGGGCAATTGAGCCGTTCTGTTTGACGACGCGCATTTCCAGGACGACCACGCCACCGCCCAAGCGCCGCGCGGCACGAGTCTCGGCGACCTTCAGCTCGGCGTGGATGGTATCGCCAATGAAGACAGGCGTGCTGAACTTCATTTCCAGGCCCCGAAAGCCCAGCACGGTCCGTTCCAATATGCCCAGTTGATAAGCCTGTCCCACCGCGTAACTCAACGTCAGCAAGCCATGCGCCACCCGCTCGCCCATGAACGAGCCTTCGCAATATTCGGCGTCGGTGTGCATGGGGTTGTAATCGCCGGTCAAGCCAGCGAATGCCACCAGGTCGGACTCGGTGATGGTGCGTCCCCGCGTGCGCATGGTATGGCCGACTACGAATTCTTCAAAGTACAGGCCGCGCGGGCTGTCTGCCAAGCTGCTCACGATTCGTCCTTTGCCCCACGACTAGCCAGGGAAGGCGCTGCCAATCAAGGGCGCGATCACCAGCGAAACGATGGCCAGCAGCTTCAGCAGGATATTCAAAGAAGGACCGGAGGTATCTTTGAAAGGGTCGCCCACGGTGTCGCCAACAACCGCCGCTTTGTGCGCATCCGAGCCTTTGCCGCCCAGGTTGCCCGCTTCGATATACTTCTTGGCGTTGTCCCAGGCGCCGCCCGCATTCGCCATCATCACCGCCAGCATGAAAGCGCATACCAGCGAACCAAGCAGCACGCCCACCAGCGAAATCGGCGCGATGAACTCGCCCAACGTGTTGTCCTTGCCCAGCACCGCCAGCAGCGCCATGCCCACTGGCACGCCCACCGCGATTATGCCCGGCAACAGCATCTGGCGGATGGCGCTATCGGTACTGATGGCAACGCAGCGCTCATAATCGGGTTTTCCCTTGCCTTCCATGATGCCCAATTCGCGGAATTGACGCCGCACTTCTTCGACGATCTGTTGAGCCGCATCGCCCACCGCCACCATGGTCAACGCGCTGAAGACGAAAGGCAGCAAGCCGCCGATGAACAAACCGGTGACAAATTGCGGACTCAGCAGCAGGTCGGCCGGGTTAGCTGCCGCGCCCAGCGCCGTGCTGCCACCCGCTGTCAGCGCTGTGATGAATGCCGCGGTCAATGCCAGCGCCGTCATGGCTGCCGATCCGATTGCGAAGCCTTTGCCAGTCGCGGCAGTCGTGTTGCCCAGGCTGTCCAGCGCGTCGGTGCGTTCGCGCACACTCTCTGGCAGTTCGGACATTTCGGCGATGCCACCCGCGTTGTCTGCCACCGGGCCATAGGCATCGGTCGCCAATGTGATGCCCAGAGTCGACAGCATGCCGACAGCCGCCACCGCCACGCCGTACAAGCCCGCCTGCGATGTCGCCAGCAACGTTACCACGACGACGATGATGACAGGCGCCAATGTGCTCATCATGCCCAGCGCCAGCCCGCGTATCACCACAATGCCCGCGCCGCCCTCCGCCGATGCACTCAGCGCCTGGGTCGGCCCGTAGGTATCGGCTGTGAAGTATTCAGTGAAATAGCCGATCAGCACGCCGCCAAGCAAGCCGCTGAGCGTGGCGATGATGACGCCGCCGGCTTTGTCTCCGAAGGGCAAGCTGCTGCCCAGCGCGACCACGACGATGCCGATCAGCACCGACGCGCTATAGATGCCTTTGCGGATGCTGCCCAGCAGCTGTTCTTGATCCGCGCCTTCTTCGGTGCGCACCAGAAAACTGGCGAGGATGCTGATGATTAACCCGGCCGCCGCAACCAGCAGTGGGAAGATTTGCGCTGCAAGCATATCTTCTTCACCTAAAAAGATCCCCGCTGTTGTTGCCAGCGAGATGGCCGCGATGATGGAACTGGCGTAACTTTCAAACAAGTCGGAGCCCATGCCAGCTACATCGCCGACATTGTCGCCGACATTATCTGCGATGGTGGCGGGATTGCGCGGGTCGTCTTCGGGGATGCCCGCTTCGGTCTTGCCCACCAGGTCTGCGCCGACATCGGCCGCTTTTGTATAGATGCCACCACCAACGCGCGCGAAAATCGCTATGGAAGTGCCGCCGAAGCCAAAGCCAGCCAAAGCCGAAGCCGCCTGCGCCGCATCGCCCAACTGATTGACGAAGAAAATGAAGAGCAGACTGATGCCCAGCAGCGCCAGCGATACCACCATGGTGCTCATGACCGTGCCACTGGCGAAAGCCACGCGCAGCCCCATGTTCAGGCTCTTCGAGGCTGCGTGCGCCGTCCGCACATTGGCGCGCACCGCAATATACATGCCGATATAGCCCGACAAGCCACTGGCCAGCGCGCCGATGACAAATGCCACCGCTGTCAATATCGACATGCCCGAACCAGGCACTGAGCTGAGCACAACCAGCGCAACGGTCACTATCGCCACCAGGATCGCCACAGCACGGTATTCACGTTGCAAGAATGCGCCAGCGCCGCGTTCGATTGCCCCGGCGATTTCTTGCATCCGCTGTGTGCCCGCGTCTTGCGCCAGCACATAACTCCGCTGCCGTAGCGCGAAGATCAAGCCAATGATGCTGGCCGCCACGCCCAGCGCGACCGCTGTTGTCATATCCATCATGAATTCGGACTCCCTTGTCGTTTTGCAACCCTTCAAGCCGCCGATGCTAGCGGAAAACACAGGCTTTTCAATATGCTATGCGCCAAAGATCGTAATGCAGCCGACCGGTCGCTGCGCAGGCTGTGCTACACTTGCCAGAGAGATTTGGGTGGCGGGAAGTGCATCAGACAAAACAAATTGGCAATCGCGGCGAAGATCTGGCGCGAGCCTACCTGCGGCGGCAAGGCTATGCGATTGTGCACAGCAACTGGTCGTGCATGGATGGCGAGCTGGACATTGTGGCGCGGCGGCGAGGCATCTTGGTTTTCGTCGAGGTCAAGACACGGCGCGATGCCAGCACCGAAGCGGCTTTGGCCAGCATCACGCCCAAGAAACGCCAGCGCTTGCTCAATACCGCCTATCGCTATCTGCACGAAAATGACATCGACCCCGACAAACCCTGGCGTGTTGATGTCATTGCCATCGCGCTGGAGCCGAATGGATCGACGACCATCGCCCATGTGGAGGACGCATTTGATTGGTAAGGCGTCGTTGCTGATCGTCCTGGGCGCGACGGGCGTCGGCAAAACGCAACTGGCCATCCAACTGGCGCGGCGGCTGCATGGCGAAATCATCGGCGCGGACAGTCGGCAGATTTACCGCTACATGGATATCGGCACTGCCAAGCCCACACCCGCCCAGCAAGCGCTCGTCCCGCACCATCTCATTGACCTGGTCGCGCCCGACCACAATCTGAGCCTGGCGGAATATCAGGACGCAGCGAATCGCGCAATCGCCGATTGTCATGCCCGCGGGATATTGCCCATGCTGGTCGGCGGCAGCGGGCAATACATCAGCGCGGTCGAAGAAGGCTGGTCGATCCCGCGCGTCCCGCCCGATGCACAACTGCGCGCCGAGCTGGAAGACTATGCCGACCGCAATTCGCCCGCCGCCCTGCATCAACGCCTGCGCCAGGTCGATCCAGCAGCTGCCGATTCTATTCACCCCAACAACATGCGCCGCGTCATCCGCGCGCTGGAAGTGCAGATGCTGACGGGTCTGCCAATCAGCCAGTTGCAAGCCAAGCGAGCGCCGTCATGGCGCATCTTGAGGCTGGGCTTGCGCTTGCCGCGAGAGATCTTGTATCCGCGCGTTGATGCCCGCGTTGATGCCATGATCGCCGCTGGCTTTGGCGCAGAAGTCGCGCGCCTGCTCGAGATGGGATACGACCGGCGGCTGCCCTCCATGAGTGGCTTGGGCTATCGCGAGATGGCAGCGCATCTGCTGGATGGCATAAAATTGGATGAAGCCATTGAACGCACGAAGTTCAGCACGCACGACTTCATCCGCCAGCAGGATGTCTGGTTCAGAGGACACAACAACGGCATAGTGTGGCATAATGCGGCGCAGATTGACGTTGGTGAGCTGGCAGCGCAGATCGCCGAATTCTTCGCCCAGACGGTGGACACAGATGACAGAAAGCCAATTGACGCACCTGACTGAAGATGGCAGCGCGCAGATGGTCGATGTCAGCGCGAAAGTCCAGACACGGCGCGTGGCTGTCGCCGCGGGCAGAGTCGGCATGCAGCCGCAGACGCTACGTCTCATCCGCGCTGGCGAACTCAAAAAAGGCGATGTTCTGGGCGTCGCGCGCATCGCAGGCATCATGGCGGCAAAACGCACCAGCGAACTTGTGCCGCTGTGTCATCCGCTGCCCATCGAGCAGATCGCCCTGCAACTCTGCCTTAACGAAGAGACGAACGCTATTGATATCCGCGCAACCGTGCAGACGACGGGCAAAACCGGCGTAGAAATGGAAGCGCTGACGGCTGTTTCGGTGGCGGCGCTGACGATTTATGACATGGCAAAGGCAGTCGACCGCGGCATGCGCATCGGCGATATCCGCCTGCTGGAAAAACGCGGCGGTTCGCGCGGCGACTACCTTGCCGAGGACTAAACGGACTCATGCAGATTACGGTGCTGTTTTTTGCTACATTGCGTGACCGAATCGGCGCGCGCCGGCTGGATGTCGCCTTGGACGAAGGCGTGCAGAACATCGCTGGGCTGCGCAGCGCATTGATGCGCCGACACCCCTCCGCCAGCCAGAATCTGCAAGTGGCGCTGGCTGCCATCAACGAAGAGTTCGCTTTTGACGGCGATGCTATCCAGGACGGCGACGAAGTGGCATTTTTCCCGCCAGTCAGTGGTGGCTCTGGTAACGCAGGCCCAGAGATTTTTCGGCTGCCGACTGCTCCCTTTGACCACAACGAGATCATCGCCGCCATCACAACATCTCGCTGTGGCGCTGTCTGCCTGTTCACGGGCATCGTGCGCGGCGAAACCGACAAATCCGGACACCTGCCGCAGACCGAATGGCTGGAATACGAAGCCTACCAGGCAATGGCGCTGACGAAGATGAAACAGGTTGCAGCGGAGATCCGCGCGCGTTGGGACAAGGTCGAAGGCATCGCCATCATCCAGCGACTAGGCAAGCTGCAAGTGGGCGAAAGCACAGTGCTTTGCGCTTGTTCTGCGCCACATCGTGATGACGGCTGTTTTGAAGCGGCGCGTTATGGTATCGACCGCCTCAAAGAGATCGTGCCAGTGTGGAAGAAAGAAGTCGGCGCGGACGGCACAAGCTGGATCGAGGGCGAATATCAGCCCTCAGCCGTCGACAAACAGTCCGCAACGCCGTGAAAGCGCCAATCCCCGCGCAATCCGAGTTTGAAAAGCTGCTCGGCATACAATTTCGCCAGCCCCAGCTGTTGACTATCGCGCTGACGCACAGCTCCTTTGTCAATGAATATGAAGGGGCGGACGAAGCGCGCGACAACGAACGGCTGGAATTCCTGGGCGATGCCGTGCTTGGCCTGGTCGCTGCCAATTTGCTTTTTCAGCGCTATCCTCACCTGGCGGAGGGCAGTCTGACTCAGCTGCGCTCGGCGCTGGTAAAACAAGAATCGCTGGCGAACTTTGCGGATCGCTTTCAGCTGGGGAGGTTCTTGCGTTTTGGCGTAGGCGAAGAACGCAGTGGCGGTCGCGAACGGCGCAGTACACTGGGCGGCGCCTTTGAAGCTGTCATCGGGGCGATCTACCTGGACCGAGGCATGGCGGTTGTGGAGAAATTCCTGACGCCGCTGCTGCTGGAACTGCTGGACGAAGTGCTGGACAAGAGCCTGCACCTGGATGCCCGCAGCGAATTGCAAGAGCGCCTGCAAGCCCGGCAGCAGCCTTCGCCAACATATCGACTGCAGGGAACGAGCGGACCCGAGCACGACAAGCGCTTCAGCATAGAGGTCGGCATCGGCGATACTGTGCTCGGCAGTGGCGTGGGCAAAAGCAAACGAGCAGCCGCACAAGCAGCTGCCAGAAACGCCCTGCTGCAGATAGACAGCTAGGCCGCGCGATTCCGCCGCCGCTTGAAGCAGACTTCGCAGATGCGATAGCGATGCCGCGATGGCAGGCGCGCCCGGCAAGTCCGACAGCGCCGCGCCGTATTGAGATTCAGCAGCAGCGCCTGGTCTATCGAAAGCGACCACTCGCGCCGCTCTTCACGCACCTGGTAATGCGAATCGCCGCAGTCGGCAAATTCCTTGCGCTGCGAAAGCCACAAATAGACATCTGCACAGGCGATGCAGGCTTCGGTCGCGTCCAGATCGCCGCCATCTTTGATGGGCACGGGCGCAGCGGGCGGCAAGGGCATCTGGTGGCCCTCGATGATCATGTAGGCGCAATCCAGCCAATAGGCGCGGGTCGACTTGCGGGTCGGCGCGTTGACCAGCTGCAGCGCTCGCTCCAGCCCCAGCCGCTTGATTTCGTCATCGGTCAGCATCTTTGCCAATTCGATGCGTTCGTCCATGTCGGCTGTGGTGATAATTGCGCGCAATTCCTCGGGTATCGACTTTAGTTCTGCCCAGCGCGTCAGCTGCTCGGCCAGGCTGCCGGGAATGAGTGTCAGGTCATCGACTGTGGGTGCAACGCGCGCATGGCTTAGCTCAGGCGGCTGCTGCGCATAAAGCTCGCGGATAATGTCGATATCGTCTTTGGTGGTAGCGGCGATCAGCCCAGTCTCGCGGATGCCATATCTGCCCGCGCGTCCGCCGATCTGATGCACCTCGGCAGGATACAACCGGCGGTCACTTTTGCCATCATACTTCTCTGTCTCATAAAAGCAGACGACATCGGCAGGCAAGTTCAAGCCCATGCCCACAGCATCGGTGGCGATGCAGATCTCGGTTTCGCCCTCGGCAAAGCGGTCGGCCTGGCGGCGGCGCACTTCGGGCGGCAAGCTGCCATATACGACCGAGACCGCCCTGCCCATGCGCTCGAGGGTCATCTTCAAGTCCAGCACATTGCGCCGTGAAAAAGCCACCAAGATCGTCAATGGCGGCAAGGTCTCCAGCGTGAAGTGATGCTCGGCAACAGCGATAGGCGCGAGTCGCTCGTGCTCGATCAACTCACAAGGCAGCTCGGCGGCGGCAGCCAGCACTTCGATCAGCTTGCGGGCGGTGGGCGGACCGATGATGTGCATCTCTGGCGAGGCGCACTCCATCAACGCGCGCGTCCAAGCCCAGCCGCGGTCGGCATCCGCCAGCATCTGCGCTTCGTCGATGATGACGCATTCGCCGCTGTCATGCGCATTGAACATCTCGATGGTCGCCGCTGTGATCGTTGCGCCTTCCACCGGGATCACCTCTTCGCCCGTCAGCAAATTGCAAGCCACGCCCTCGGCGTTGAGCCGGTCGAAGATTTCGTAAGCCAGCAGCCGCAATGGAGCGAGATACCAGCCCGATCCAGCCGACTTCAGCGCTTGCAAGGCATCGTGCGTTTTGCCGCTGTTGGGCTCGCCGATGTGCAGGTATAGCTGCTGTTGGCCCCGCCAGTCATTGCGCCAATTGGGGAAGGCATCGATCAAGCGGCTGCGCAATTTGCTGCGAGCTTGGCGCTGACGGCGTTTGCGGTGGCGTCCGCCACGGCGACTTTTGGCCTTGCCGTTGCTCGCGCTGGGCTGTTCCCCGCTGCGCAGCTGGTTGAATTCTGCGAAAGTATGCGGCAGATCCCACAATCCGCGAACATCGCGCCACACGATGCGCTTGGGCGAGAGACCGGCTTGGCGAATGCTGCTGTTGAGCGTGCGCAGGTCGACCCCCAAAACACCGCGCAAATCGGCTGGACGCAGTCGCACATAACCAGCGATCATCTCGCGCAGGTCGGGGTCGGCAGCGGTAGGCCGGAATGTGCGCACCGGGAAGCGCAGCTTGCCTCGCGGGTCGAGGAAGCTGTCCAGCGCCAATTCTTGCGTGGCTGTACGCAAGGTCTGCCCATCGACGCCCACCAATTTGGCAGCCTGCTTGGTTGTGTAGCTGCGGGCTGCTACCTGTTGTTCCAGCGCTTTCTTGTTTTTGGGGGGTCGTATGCCTTCGCGGATTTCATCGCCGCAAAGTTCAAGTACACTCTGCCAGGCTTCGGCGTCAACGGACGCGTCCAACTGGAGATTTGCTTTGTTTTTATCGAATGCAGATGCCAAATCGTTGCTCCGGCTATGTTTGTCTATCGGCGCCTAGTCTTCCCAGCGGTATTGCGGCGGGTATTCGGCGTCGCTATCCTGCTCTGACTCTCGCATTCCCGTGTCAGTGGCCGCGGAAAACAATGGCAACTGTCGGGACGCCTCGACCCGATAGTGCGCCAAAACGCGCGCGACCAGATCGGTGCGGACGCCCGTCTCGCTAAAGATCTCCACAGCAAAGCGCGCTGGATGTTTCTGAGACTTGCGTCGATTGCAATCCGGACAGGCAACCACCAAGTTCACTGGTGTATTGCCCCCGCCCTGCGCCAGGCTGACCACATGATCCAACTCTATCTCTGCGCCCACCAGGTTGCGGCCGCACCATTCGCAACGACCGCCAGACTCCAGGATACGGTCGCGCAGCATGGTCGCGGACACTTCGCCGGCTGCGCCAGCCAACGTAGCGCGCTCCTTCAAGGCGCTAGCATACTGGCGAAGCGCAGCAAAATCAAGATGATCCTTGTAAATCATCAGCGCAATCTCGCTGATCGGTCGCGCTAGTATCAGCATACAGCAAGTTTTTCGCGCGGATTGCCGAGTTTCGGCGTGGGCGTTATACTATTGCGCTGGCATCCACCGACAAACAGGAGCAGCCAGTTGGGTATTTTTCGCCGCGGATTGTCAAAAACGCGCCAGTCATTCTTCGGGCGCATTTCGCAGCTCTTGGGCAACACCGAAATCGACGAGGACACCTGGGACGATATCGAGACCTTGCTGATCCAGGCGGATCTCGGATTCAACACCACGCTGCAGGTGGTCGACGCCCTCCAAGACCGCGTGCGCGCCGAGGGCATCACCAAGACCGACCAGCTGCGCGATGCCTTAAAAGCAGAGCTGGCTGCGCTGCTGTCTTTTCCGCCGGCGCTGGATATTTCTGGGCGCGAATTGTCGATCATCTTGGTGGTCGGCGTCAATGGTTCGGGCAAAACCACATCCATCGCCAAGCTGGCGCATCGGCTGAAGAACTTGTCGGGGCGCAAGGTGATGATCGCCGCTGGAGACACCTTTCGCGCAGCCGCCATCAAGCAGCTGCAAACCTGGGGCGAGCGCATTGATGTGCCTGTCGTCGCCAATCGCCCTGGCTCTGATCCTGGCGCGGTCGTCTACGATGCGACCAAAGCCGCCAAAGCGCGTGGCTATGAAATCCTCATCATCGACACGGCGGGCCGGCTGCAAAACAACTACAACCTCATGCGCGAGCTGACCAAAATCAGCGAAGTGTCGGGAAAAGTGGCGCCAGATGCCCCGCACGAGGTGCTGCTGGTGCTGGATGGCACGACCGGGCAGAATGCAATCGAGCAAGCCAAGAGCTTTCAGGAAGCCTCGGGCGTCAGCGGCGTCATCGTCACCAAGCTGGACAGCACAGCCAAAGGCGGCATGGTCTTTTCTATCTTTCATGATTTGCATCTGCCGGTGCACTATCTGGGCTTGGGCGAAACCATAGACGACCTGGTGCTTTTCACGCCCGAGTTCTTCGTCGACAGCCTGTTTGATGACGACGACCCAGTGAATTGACAGCCATTGTGCAAATCACCAGCGCGCAAAATAGCAAGCTGAAGCTGGTCAATCGGCTGCGTAGCAAGCGCGGGCGCGAGGCAGAAGCGCGTTTTGTCATCGACTATGAGCGAGACTTGCGGCGCGCGCTGGCACTTGGTTACAGGGCAGATTTCCTGCTGCATTGCCCAGATCTGGGCGGCGATGCCAGAGACATTGATTGCGAAATGGCGGAGGTCACAGCCCAGCTGCTGCGGCGTATTAGCTACCGAGACAACCCAGACGGCTTGTTGGCCGTCATGCATAGCATGCAGCCCAAGGGTCGAGCCTGGCTGAAAGGCGCATCTGTACGCAGCGCCCTGGTGCTGGTAGACTTGCGCGTGCCAGGCAATATTGGCGCATTGATGCGCAGCGCCGACGCCAGTGGCTGCGAGGCAATCATTCTGGTCGATTGCGCGCTGGACATCTACAATCCCAATATCATCCGCAGCAGCACTGGCGCTTGCTTCCTGGACAATATCGTAGCGTTTACCACTGACGAGGCGCTGGAGTATCTAGGCAGCGCAGACCTGGAGATTGTGGCGGCGGATGTGGGCGGCAGCAGCCTGTACGAACAAGACTTTGCCGCCAAGACAGCCATCGTGCTGGGCGCGGAAGACCGGGGGCTGAGCGCTTCTTGGCTGTCCAGTGCCGATCGCCGCATACGCATCCCCATGGCGGGCCGGGCAGCCGACTCGCTGAATGTATCTGTTAGCGGCGCCATCCTGATGTTTGAGTTGCAGCGCCAGCGCCATCACGGCAGATAGGCAAACCAGCAACCATGGACAACATCATCAGCCAACTGCGAGACTTTCAAGAGCAGATCGATGAACTCATGACGCGCATCGGCATCGCCGACAAAGCCGAAAGCGCCAGCCGCCTGGAATCTGCTGCCAGCCAAAGCGACTTTTGGAACGATCCCGAATCCGCCCAGCAAACCATGCAGCAGCTCGCCCGGCTGAATGCGCTAGTCGGTAAATGGCGCGGATTGGCCGCTCGCGTGTCAGACGCTATCGAGCTGGTCGAGATCGCCGATGGCGATATGCAAGCCGAGCTGGAAGCCGAGACCGAGGCTTTGCGCAAAATCGTCGCCGCTATGTCGCGCGAAGCCATGCTGTCGGGCGATTATGACAGCGAAAATGCCATCTTCGCCATTCACGCGGGCGCTGGCGGCGTCGATGCCCAAGATTGGACCGAAATGCTGGAGCGCATGTACCTGCGTTGGATAGAGCAGAATGGCTACAAAGCCGAAGTCCTTGACCGCAGCGGCGGGGAAGAAGCCGGCTTGAAGAGCGTCACCATCAGTGTCAAGGGAGACTACGCTTTTGGCAACTTGCAGAGCGAAGAAGGTGTGCATCGCCTGGTGCGCCTGAGCCCATTTGACAGCGCCAGACGCCGCCACACCGCTTTCGCGAAAGTGGAGCTCTGGCCCGATATCCAGCGCGACATCGAGATTACGTTGGCAGAGCGCGACATCCGCATCGATACCTATCGTGCCAGCGGCGCGGGCGGACAGCATGTGCAAAAGAATGACACCGCCGTGCGCATCACGCATCTGCCCACGGGGCTCGTCGTGCAGTGTCAAAATCAGCGCAGCCAGGCGCAAAACCGCGACCGCGCCATGCAAATCCTCAAAGCGCGCCTCTTCGAGATGGAACGGGCCAAACAAGAAGCGCAGATGGCCGAACTCAAAGGCGAAAATGTCGATGCTGGCTGGGGCAACCAGATTCGCTCTTATGTCTTGCATCCCTACCAGATGGTGAAAGATCATCGCACCAGCGTAGAGATCGGCAATGCGGCAGCTGTGCTCGACGGACGGCTGGGCGAATTCATTGATGCGTACCTGCGGCACAAGATCAATGGCTGATAGCGCGCCAGCATGCGCCGAAGAACCAGCGCGAATTGGCGTCAGCCGTGGCAAGATGTGGTAAATTAGGCGCAGGCACATCGTATATGGTGGCTGCATGATGGTGAGCGCCAGCAACTTGTACTCCCGCGATCTAGCATCACTGCTTGCTGCCCTGCCAAAGAGCAAGCCCAATGAGATCGACCTGATCGCCGCTGCTTATCAACGGGCCGAATGCGCGCACAGCGGGCAAAAGCGCAAATCGGGCGAGCCCTACTTCACACACTGCGTCGCCGTCGCCAGCATCTTGGCAGAGATGAAAATGGATGCCGAGACCATCGCGGCCGGCTTGTTGCACGATGTCGTCGAAGACACCGACCTCACAATCGCGGATCTGCACCGCGAATTTGGCACGACAATCGCCAAATTGGTCGATGGCGTCACCAAGCTGAAAAACCTGCCGCTGAAGAATGTCTCGCCCAAAAGCGACGCTCGCCGCTCCAGCGCTGTCAATCGCGAAATGGAATACATCCGCAAGATGCTGCTGACCATGGGCGATGATGTGCGAGTCGTGCTGGTCAAACTGGCTGATCGCCTGCACAACATGCGCACGCTGGGTTATATGCCGCGCGAAAAACAGCGCACCGTGTCCGTGGAAACGCGCGATATCTTTGCGCCTTTGGCAAACCGCCTCGGCATCTGGCAGATGAAATGGGAGCTGGAAGACCTGAGCTTCCGCTATTTGAATCCCGAAGCCTATCGCGCGATCGCCAAAGCCCTGGACGAACGGCGCGATGAGCGGGAGACGTATGTCCGCCAGATCAAAGAACGGCTCATCAAAGAACTGCGCGTCGCCAGCATCAATCAAGTCACCATCACCACCCGCCCCAAGCATATCTACAGCATCTATAGCAAGATGACGCGCAAAGACCTGCCGCTCGAGCAGATTTACGATATTCGTGGCATGCGCGTGCTGGTAGACAGCTTGCCAGAGTGCTACCTGGCGCTAGGCATCGTGCACAATCTGTGGCGTCCCATCCCCGGCGAATTCGATGACTACATCGCCAATCCCAAAGACAATTTTTATCGTAGCTTGCACACAGCCGTGCACGATGATGCTGGCAAAACAGTCGAAGTGCAGATCCGCACCTGGGAGATGCACGAGGATGCCGAATATGGCATCGCGGCGCATTGGCGCTATAAAGAAGGCGAAAACGGGCACGACCAGGCATTTGAACAGCGCCTGGCCTATCTGCGCCGCCTGATGGAATTCGGTCCAGAGGTCAACGACGCCTCGCAATTTGTCGACACCGTCAAGTCGGAAGTCTTCCAGGACCGCGTCTACAGCGTGACGCCCAACGGCGACATCATCGACTTGCCGGTCGGCGCAACGCCCATCGACTTTGCTTATCACATCCACACCGATATCGGTAATCGCTGCCGCGGCGCAAAGGTCAATGGTCGTCTTGTGCCGCTGAATACCAAGTTAAAAATGGGCGACCAGGTCGAGATATTGACAGCCAAACGCGGCGGACCCAGCATGGACTGGCTCAACCCCGATCTCGACTACGCCGTTACCAGCCGCGCGCGCAGCAAGATCCGCCAATGGCTGCGCAAGCAAAATCGTGACAAACACATCGCCACGGGCAGAGATGCCTTGGACCGCGAGCTGAAGCGGCTGGGCGTGCAAGAAAAGATGTCCTACGATTCGGTCGCGCGCCTGGTCGGCTTTGACAAGCTAGATGATTTTCTGGCCGCCATCGGCGCGGGCGATGTCACGGGTCCACAAATCACCAACCGTGTGCTGGAAGAAGAACGGCGCAAAACAGCCGAGAGCCAGACCGATGCCGACCTGCTCAAGCCGCGCAGCAAACGCGCCGGCAGCAACTCGACCAAGGGTGTCAGCATCATGGGCGCTGGCGGTCTGTTGGTCAATCTGGCTGGCTGCTGCGCGCCGATGCCAGCCGACGACATTATCGGCTATATAACACGCGGCCGTGGCGTCACCGTGCACCGCTCCGATTGCCCCAATATCAATGCCCTGCGCGAAACCGAACGCCTGATCGAAGTTTCCTGGGGCGCTTCGGAAGATGAGCAGCATTACCTGGTGCCGGTCGAAGTGATCGCCTATGACCGCGAAGGTCTGCTGCGCGAAATTACCACCATCATCGCCGACCAGCGCGTCAATATCGCATCTGTCGATGTAACGACCAGCCAGCACTATGCCCGGCTGAAGCTACAGCTCGAGATCGCCAACAACCAGCAGCTTACGCGCATATTGACCAAGCTGGATATGCTGCACGATGTGCTGGAAGCCCGGCGGCGATACTCGAACTGAGCGCGGCGATTCATGCACATTGCCCTGCTGGAAAGTTATTATGGCGGCAGCCACAAAGCCTGGGCAGACGGCTACCAGCGGCATTCTCGCCACGACATCGAGTTAATTGCGTTGCCCGCTCAATTCTGGAAGTGGCGCATGCAAGGCGCTGCCATCAGCTTTGCGCGCCTGCTGCAATCCCGGCCCGATCTGATCCTCGCTTCCAGCATGATTGACTTGTCGATCCTCCGCGCGTTGACCTTTCGGCGTCTGGGCGATGTGCCGCTGGCGCTCTACCTGCATGAAAACCAGCTCTCATACCCGCAAAACCAGCGACAAGGGCATGGCTGGCGTTATGGATTCATCAATTACATCAGCGCGCTGACCGCCGATGCCGTCTACTTCAACAGCGAATATCACCAAATGGACTTCATGGCACAGCTGCCGCGCATGCTCAAGCACTTCGCCGATTACAACGAGCTGGAGAGCATAGAGACGATCCGCCACAAGTCGGATGTGCTACCACTGGGCATCGACCTGCGCCGTTTCGATGCGCACCGCGCCGAAAAGTCAGCCGGGGCGCCGCCTCTCATCTTGTGGAATCATCGCTGGGAAGCTGACAAGAATCCCGATGCCTTCGCGCACAGCCTGATTCAGTTGGCAGAGAGCAACGTTGATTTCCAGGCGCTTATCTTGGGAGAGCAATTTGGCGAGATGCCAGCGGCTTTTCGCGCTGCGCGGGAACAGCTTGGCGGACGAATCATCCAGCTGGGCTATGCGCAGTCATTCGCCGAATATGCGCGCTGGCTGTGGCAGTCCGATTATGTCGTCAGCAGCGCCTGGCAAGAGTTCTTTGGCGCAGCTGTCTGCGAGGCAATGTATTGTCGCTGCATCCCTATCTTGCCCGACCGACTCAATTATCCATATCTGCTGCCCGACGAGCTCAAACAAAGCTGTCTATACGCGCGGGACAAGCTGAGGGCGCAACTGGCCTATCATCTGGCTGGCGGCGCTTTCGTGGACAGGGGCAGGCTGCGGGCAGAGGCTGCGCGCTATGACTGGTCGCGGATAGCTCCGCACTATGACAAGGAATTGGCGGCGCTGGCTAGTCGTCAAGCGCCAGGCTAGCATCGGCTCCATTCGAGCTGGAAGCGCCGTGTCCCGGCACAGTCTCGGTCTCGTGCAAGGTCGATTCCAACTGCTGCGATTCGGGCATATCGGCGCGAATGTGAATGCGATGGTTGTAGCGAGCGACGCCGACCACCGTTTCTTTGTCGCGCAGGGCGATCACTTCATTGCCACCGGCGCTGCCCCGCTTCAAGGTCTTCGCCAGCCCCAGCGACATATATTTGGCTTTGCGCTTGTTGGTCAGCGCCAGCGCCGTGTCATCCAGACGACCGATAGTCGCAGCTGCGATTTGATTGCTGCCCAATGGCAAGCGCATGGAAAGCACGCCGCTGCCGCCGCGACCTTGCGTCTTGTATTCGTACATCGGCGTGGTCTTGGCGATGCCCTGCTCGGTGATATTCCAAACGTAGAGCTTGTCATCGGCGATGAAAGCAGATACGACACGATCACCCTGCGCCGCCAGTTTGATGCCGCGCACGCCACCAGCCGTCAGACTTGTCGAACGTACATCCTGCTCGCTGAATCGGATAGCATAACCGCGCGCTGTCGTCAGCAACAACTCGTCATCGCCACGGCTGTACAAAGCGGCAACCAGCTTGTCCTTGCGCGCCATTTTCATCACGCTGAATGCCGACGACATCACGCCGGGCAATTCACCCACATGCAGACGTTTGACCTGTCCGCCAGCCGTGACCAGGCAGACGAATCCAACCTGGAGCGAGGCAGGCAGGCACAAGAAGGAGACGAGACGCTGGGCGGGCTGCAAGGCGCACAAATCGCTGAACGGCATGCCCTGGCCGGCGCTTTCCACCTGCGGGACTTGCTGGACGGGCACGGTGGCGCAATCGCCATCGTCTGCGAAAATATACATGATCTGGCCCGTTGTGCTGTGCTGCAGCCAACGCGGAGGATTCTTGGTGGCGACTGTCACGCGCGGTGGCTCGCCCTGTGGCGTTCGTCCCAGATGCCCGCCTGTGCTTAGCAAAACGACAGTCTCTTCTTCTGGCACCAGGAAGTCGGCTTGCGAAAGATCGCTGGCCTCGCCATCGGCAATAATGGTCCGCCGTGGATCGCCATACTGCTCCTGCACCGACGCCAATGTCTCGGCAATATGCGCGCGCTGCCGCTGCGGATCGGCCAGCAGCGCTTCCAGCTCCTTGATTTGCTGGCGCGTTGCCTTGTATTCACTGCGGATCTTGCGGCGTTCCAACGAAGCCAGGCGGCGCAGAGCCATATCCAGGATGGCGCTGGCTTGAGTCTCGCTCACTTTGAATTGCTTGACCAGGTTGCGGCGGGCAGTTTCGCTGCTGCGCGATTTGCGGATGGTCTGAATGACAGCGTCCAGCTTGTCCAGTGCGATCAGCAAACCCTCCAGCACATGCGCTCGTTCTGTCGCACGCGCCAGGTCATAGCGGCTGCTGCGCTGCAATACTTCCAGTCGATGCACCAGGTACACGCGCAGCGCCTGTTTCAATGTCAGCAGGCGCGGCTGCCCATCGACCAGCGCCAGCATGATGATGCCGAAAGTGCTCTGCAGAGGCGTGAGCTTGAACAGACGAGCCAGCACAGCCGTAACATCCACATTGCGCTGCAACTCAATGACCAGGCGGACCGCATTTTGGCGATCGGATTCATCGCGCAAATCTGCCAAGCCCTTCAGCCTGCCCGCGTTGACCAGCATGGCGATGCGCTCGATCAGAGTCGTCTTGTTGGTCTGATAGGGCAGCTCGCTGATGATAATGCGCGACTTGCCGCCGCCCATATCTTCGACATGCACCTTGGCGCGCAGGGTGATCTTGCCGCGTCCGGTCGCCAGCGCTTGCCGCAGCATATCGTCCTTGCCGCGCCGGCCATAAATGACGCCGCCGGTGGGAAAGTCGGGCCCCTTGACAAAACGCATCAGCTCATCGACATCAATGTCGTCCAGCCGATGCCACTGGTCGAGCAGGTAGCGCAGCGCAGCGCAGACTTCGCCCAGGTTGTGCGGCGGGATATTGGTGGACATGCCAACCGCGATGCCAGACGCGCCATTGATCAACAAGTTAGGCAGCATGGCAGGCAGCACAGTGGGTTCGTTGAGCGTGCCATCAAAGTTGTCGGCAAAATCGACCGTGTCTTTGTTGATATCAACCAGCAATTCGCCGCCGATGCTCGCCATACGCGCTTCCGTATAGCGCATGGCTGCCGCGCCATCGCCATCAATGCTGCCGAAATTGCCCTGCCCGTCGATGAGCATATAACGCATGGAAAAATCTTGCGCCATCCGCACCATGGTGTCATAGACAGCTGCATCGCCGTGGGGATGATACTTGCCCATCACCTCGCCAACGATGCGAGCGCTCTTTTTGTGCGAGCTGCCCGCGCCGACGCCCATATCGTGCATGGCATACAAGATGCGGCGGTGCACAGGTTTCAAGCCATCCCGCGCGTCTGGCAGCGCCCGCGACACAATCACGCTCATGGCGTAGCTTAAGTAGGCATCGCGCATTTCGCTTTCAATTGCGACTTGATGAACCGAACGATCTGGCATCGAGCGACCTCAGCGATTATCGAGGAGCAGACAAACGGGCGCCGCGCGGAAGGGCAGGCGCAGCGGCTACATTGTAGACGGCAAATAGAAAATCTGTCAAACGCGCCGACAGCGGGGAATGTCTATATTCCTGAATACAACTTTTTCGTCATGCTTGACACAAGATCAATTCACCACAGAGACGCAGAGAGCACAGAGAATCTCTTGTGTCCCAAATCCACGCTAATCGCCCCGGGAGTGGCGAATTCCGTGTATATGGCGTTTCCCCATCCCCGACCTGCCGACAGAATCCGCGCCTTCGGCAAAGCTAGCGGCAAAACACCCCAGTGGTGGTGGCTGGCGGGGGGGGGGTGCCGCACAATGTGTCATGCCTTGCCCGTTAGCGCTGTGGTCTGGCATTCTCATCAATGCGCAAGGGGCGATGATCACTGCCTTTATAGCCTCGCCGTAGCAGTTCAGGCTTTGCGATTGGCACGCGATGACCAGCGGCAGTGTCGGTGTCGTTGCGCGTCAATATCCCAACCCTGCCAGGACTGATTCGATAAACTCCGGCGCAACTAATACACCTACGATTATTGGCAATGCTATGAGTGCAAGGATGGTGAAAAGGATAAGCAACGTTTGCGTATGCGCAGGAAGTCGTCCGAACATACTAGGCTCTTGGTAAGAGCGTTTGTGTTTCTGCTTCATGTCTCCGCCCCCTGCCCGCTCACCATTCCAGCGAATAGCGCTGCTGCCAATACTGTTGTTATTGCCAGTTTTACTTCTTCTCTCCTTTGCTCACTCATCAAGTATATCACCTAATCAAGCCATGTGTGCTTTGCCTCCCTCTGACCTGTCGGGGGGGAGGGGGGGACCGAGGGGGTGCCTGTATCCAGCAAATTCGCCACTCCCGACAGCGGGGGATGCAGCGAATCGGCACAAAAAAAGCGCGGGAGGCAATAAAACGACACTCCCGCGCTTGTATGGTGACTGCGTCGCGGCTAGATCTCGCTGAGAATCAGCCGTTCAAAGTCGTCGAAATCGAGGGCTGGCTCGGGCTCGAGCGCGCCCTGCTCTTCCAGCGTGGCGATCGGCGCGACAGCCTCGCGGTCTTGATAGGCGTGGAAACCAGTGCCGGCCGGGATGAGCTTGCCAATGATGACATTCTCTTTCAAGCCGTGCAGCGGGTCGACCTGTCCTTGGATGGCTGCGCCCGCCAAGACCTTGATGGTGTGCTGGAAGCTGGCGGCGGAAAGGTAGCTGTCGGTTTCCAGCGCGGCTTTGGTGATGCCCAACAGAACAGGCGAAGCTTTGCAGATTTCCTTGCCTTCTGCGCGTAGGCTTTCGTTGATCTCGCGCAGCTTGCGTTCGTCGATCAGGTCGCCAGGCAAGAGGTCGCTGTCGCCAGTCTTGGTGACTTGCACTTTGCACATCATTTTGCGGATGACGGTTTCAAAGTGCTTGTCGGCGATATTGACGCCCTGGCTGCGATAGACTTCCTGGATTTCGCTGAGCAAGTAAATCTGCGTGGCTTCTGTGCCCTGCACCTCCAAAACGCGATGCGGGCTTTTAGAGCCTTCCGTAAGCTGTTCGCCCGGCGCAATCGTCATCCCGTCATAGATTTCTTTGCGCAGGCGCGCATTGGCGGGAATCTCGTAGTCGTTCTCGTCGCGGACTTCCTTACGGATGAAAATGGTGTCTTCTTCCAGGTGAATGACACCGCTCATCGCAGCCGTCAGCTTTTCTTTGCCGTTGGTGGCCAGCCCCGCGCGCACTTTGACTTCTTGCCCGTCTTTGACCAAAATTTCCCAGCCCTCGGGCAGGACATGCACTTCGCTTTCCATCGTCTCGTTGATGACCGTGGCGATTCGCGCCTTGTCTTCTCGCTCGGACAGCCGCAGGATGCCACCGTGCTCTGTCATCACCGACTCGCCTTTGGGCTTGCGGCGAGCTTCAAACAACTCTTCGACGCGAGGCAAGCCGCTGGTGATATCGCCCTGGGCATAGACCGCGCCAGCCGCATGGAAGGTACGCAGGGTCAGCTGGGTGCCGGGCTCGCCGATGGACTGCGCCGCAATGATGCCAACCGCCGCGCCGATATTGACCATCTCGCCCGTGCCCAGATCGCGTCCATAACACAAGGCGCAGCAGCCGTGAATTAGGTCGCAGGTCAGCGGGCTGCGCACAGCGATTTTTTCCATGCTGGATTGCTGCAGTCGGTCGGCGATTTCTTCGTCGATCATCTCGTTGCGGCTGACGATCAAATCGCCCGTGTCGGGATCACGCAGATCGACTGCGGCACAACGCCCGACAATGCGCTCGCTGATGGATTGCCCGCCGATGTCATCGCTGCGCCGGATTTCCAGCGCATTAATGGTGTTGCAGTCGATGCGATTGACGATCATATCCTGCGCGACATCCACCAGACGCCGCGTCAGGTAGCCGGCATCAGCTGTGCGCAATGCCGTATCCGCCAAGCCTTTGCGAGCGCCGTTTGAAGACATGAAGTATTCCAGCGTGTTCAAGCCCTGACGGAAGTTGCTGCGGATGGGCAGCTCGATGATGCGACCCGCGGCGTCTGCCATCAGGCCACGCATGCCAGCCAGCTGTGTGATCGGTCCATAGCCACCCTTGGTCGCGCCAGAACGCGCCATGATGGCGATGGGTCCATAGGGGTCGAGCGCGACTTCAATTTGATCTTGCAGGTCGTCTTTGGCGCGCGTCCACTCGTCGACGGTGATTTGGTAGCGCTCTTCCTGCGTCATCAGCCCGCGCCGGTAATCGCGCTCGGCACGTTGCACGACAAAGTCCGCCTGCTGCATGATATCTTGACGTTCATCTGGCGTGGCCAAGTCACTGACAGCGATTGTCGTGCCAGAGATTGTCGCATAATGAAAGCCAAAATTCTTCACAGCATCGACCACTTCGGTCGTCCGATCTGCGCCGATGACCTGATAGCAACGCGCGACCAGCTGCTGCAAGCCCTTCTTGCCCATCGTCTCTTGCACGAAGCGCATTTCATCGGGCAGGATGCGATTGAAAATCGCTCTGCCGACGGTGCAGATTGCTGGCTCTTCTTGCGGAGAGCGGTCGTCAAATACATTGCCCAACAAGATAGGACTGTGCAAGTCGACCAAGCCGATACGATACAGGTATTCCACTTCGTCCATATCGACCACCACGCGCCGCTCGTGCAGGTTGGTGATCTCCAACTGGTCTTCCAGCTTGCGCTCTCGCAGGTATTTGCGCATCTCGTAAGCATTCGCCAACAAACAATCGACTTCGCCAGCCAGCACGGCATCGACCGTGCGATCGATTGCCGATTTGATGACGCGATGGCGACCGTTGGAGTCGGTGGTCGCTTCATCCGCGAAAAGCTGCGTCTGCGGCATTTGGCGGAACCGCGCGTAGTAATAGCCGTTGGAACGTTCGGCAATGCCGACGGTATACTTGCCAGAATAGAGTGCCTGCTCGCTGCGGAACTCGTCTGCGCGCGACCGCAATGCCACGACTTCGACTGTTGGGTCCATGGTCAGGTAGTAGTTGCCCAGCACCATGTCTTTGGCAGGACCAACAATGGGCGCGCCATCGGAGGGCTTCAGCAGGTTGCGCGTACTCAGCATCAATTCACGAGCTTCTTTCACGGCTGGCTCGCTCAATGGCACATGCACAGCCATCTGGTCGCCATCAAAGTCGGCGTTGAATGCCGAACAAACCAGGGGGTGAATCTGGATAGCTTTGCCCTCGACCAGCAGCGGCTCAAATGCCTGGATGCCCAGTCGGTGCAAGGTCGGCGCGCGATTCAACAGCACAGGACGATCCTGGATGACTTCTTCCAGCACCTCCCACACTTCGGGCTGTTCACGTTCAATGATGCGTTTTGCGCCTTTGACATTGCTGGCGTAGTTGTATTCCACCAGCTTGCTGATGACGAAGGGACGATACAGCTCTAGCGCCATCGTTTTGGGCAGACCGCACTGATGCAGCTTGAGTTTGGGACCGATGACGATGACCGAGCGCCCGGAATAATCGACGCGCTTGCCCAGCAGGTTGCGGCGGAAGCGCCCCTTCTTGCCTTTGAGCATGTCACTCAGTGATTTCAACTCGCGACGACCGCGCCGGCTCAAGGCTTTGCCGCGCTGGCTGTTGTCAATCAGGCTGTCGACCGCTTCTTGCAGCATGCGTTTTTCGTTGCGCACAATGACATCGGGCGCGCCCAGATCGAGCAGGTGCTTGAGTCGGTTGTTGCGATTGATGACGCGGCGATACAGGTCGTTCAAATCGCTGGTGGCAAATCGACCGCCATCCAACTGCACCATCGGGCGCAGGTCGGGCGGGATGACCGGCAGCACGGTCAGGATCATCCATTGCGGACGGTTGCCATCCGGTTCGTTGCCTTTCTTGTCGCGGTCGCTGTCGACCACAGTTTCGCGGCTCTTTGCCAGGCGTTCGACCACGCCCAGACGTTTGGTGGCTTTGCGGGCGCGCTGCTTCGATCGCGTCGTGCGCACCTCGTGCCACAGATCCTCTTCCATCTTTTTCAGGTTGAGGTTCTTGAGGATTTCATGGAAGGCTTCTGCGCCCATATCCGCCTGGAAGACATTGCCGAACTTGCCTTTCAGGTCGCGGTAACGACTTTCCGACAAGAATTGCAGGGCTTGCAATTCCGTGAGTTCAGTCAGCTGCGTTTCGGCATTCGTGCGCAGCTCATTCATTTTGTCTTCCAGCCCAGCCAGGTGTTCGCCCATGGCGCTTTCGACATTTGCGTTGGCTTGGTCGATATCGCCACTGATCTTTTGGATCTCATCGGTCTTCAGCGCCGCCATTTCGGTTTCCAGCGCGCTGAGGTATTCGGCGACCATCTCTTGCATGCGGCTGACATGGTCGCTGGTGATGGTTTCACCGCGCTCTACGACCACTTTGCCGGCAGATTCCAGGCGGATCTGGCTGGAAGAGACTTGACCAAGCAAGTTTGAAATGCTGTCTTCGACAGTGCGTCCTTCGCTGACAGCCGCGTCACTCAAGCGATCGCGCTCTTTTTCGAAGTGCTGGTCGATTTCGCTGACCAACCTGTCGAATTCTTCGGCGGCACGATCGCGCTTGCTCCGCAGCTCGGCCATCTGCTCGTCAATTCCGTCTTTGAGCTCGACTTCCTTGTTTTCCAGCTCCTGATGAATGCGCGAGATTGCTCGTTTGCGGGCGTCTTCATCAACAGAGGTGATGACATATTGGGCGAAGTAGAGCACGCGGTCGAGGTTGCGCCGGCTGACATCCAGCAGCAAACCGAGATAGCTTGGCACGCGCCGCGTGTACCAGACATGGGCGACCGGCGCCGCCAACTCGATATGCCCCATCCGCTCGCGGCGAACGGACGAGCGCGTTACCTCGACGCCGCATTTGTCGCAGACGATGCCCCGATAGCGGATATTCTTGTATTTGCCGCAATAGCACTGCCAGTCGCGTGTAGGACCGAAAGTGCGCTCGCAGAACAGCCCGTCCATCTCGGGACGCAGCCGCCGATAATTGATCGTCTCCGGCTTGGTTACCTCACCGTAGGACCAAGAACGAATCTGCTCTGGCGAAGCCAAACTGATGCGCAATGCGCTAAAGTCTCTAGCCTCCAAGGACCAACCTCCTCTGCGCTGTGATGCTATGAATGAAAAGTCGCTGAACTGATGCCGTGCCGACGCACGAATTCCAATACCAACAAGGCAACAGAGAGCACAGTCCCTGAGCCCCTAAGACAAGGTCAAATTGTGGTTTTTTCGCATCTTGCGTCCATTGTAGCGCGATTTGCGACGCTGTCAAGGCAAAAGGCGATAGCTTGCTACGAAACCGCATGCTGAGTTTTTGGCGAACGAACGCTGGGATGCAGAATGTATGCTATAATGCCCGCGCAAATTCGCAGCTGGAGCGCAGAACCATGCCGTTATTGCTCAATGTCGACAAAGCGCTGGCGCAGATCCTGGATGATATGCAGCCGCTGGACAGCGAGAGCGTCGCGCTGGCAGAATCGCTGGATCGCATCATCGCCAATGGCATCGCAGCGCCGCTGGACTTGCCGCCATTTGACAATTCGGCCATGGACGGTTACGCCATCCGCCACGAAGACAGCGTCGACGCCAGCCCACAGCATCCAGCAACCTTTCGCGTCACGCAAGATATATCGGCGGGAGCTGCGCCGACAGGCAGCTTGCAGCCTGGGCAAGCCGCCCGCATCATGACCGGCGCGCCCGTTCCGACTGGCTGCAGCGCGGTGGCGCCTGTCGAAGACAGCGATGACAACTGGCGAAAAGGCAGCAACCCGGCCCCGCCTCAACAAGTGCAGATCTACAGCAGCTATGCCTTTGGCGCGAATATCCGACGCAAAGGCGAGAATATAGAGTGCGGCGCAACAATCATGCGAGCGGGCACAATTATCCAACCAGCGGAAATCGGCATGCTGGCGGCGATCGGCTGCGCGCGCTTCGAGGTGCTGCGCAAGCCCAAGGTCGTCATTTTGGGCAGCGGCGACGAATTGGTCGACGTGCATGAACCGCTAGGCGCTGGCAAGATCCGCGATACAAACAGCTATACGCTGGCAGGCTTGATTCGGCAGGCTGGCGGCATCCCGATCCGTTTGCCCATTGCACGCGACAATTTGTCAGAAATCCGCGCTTTGTATCGCCGCGCCCTGGGCATCAACCCCGACATGATCATCAGCAGCGCGGGCGTGTCGGTCGGAGCAGCCGATCTGGTGCGTGAAGTCATGGACGAGCTGGGTGACATCGACTTTTGGCGCATCAATATGAGGCCAGGCAAGCCGCTGGCCTATGGCGCTCTGCGAGGCATTCCTTTTTTCGGTTTGCCCGGCAACCCCGTTTCCACGATGGTGACATTCGAGGTGTTGGTACGTCCGGCACTGGCGAAGTTGGCCGGGCGCGCTCTGCACAGAAAGACGATAAGGGCGACCGTCGCCGAAGATATGCGCTCGGATGGGCGACGCAGTTACGACCGCGTGCGGCTTTCACGCGAAGGCAGTGGCATTGTGGCGCATTCCACCGGCAGCCAAAGTTCCGGCGCGCTGATGTCCATGCTGCTGGCGGATGGGCTGGTCATCATCCCTGAAGGTCAGCGCCTTGTGCCAGCTGGCAGCGAACTGCCAGTGCTGCTGCTGCGAGCGTTCGAGTAGACACCGAGGTTGATTGCCATGCGCGCTATACGCCGAATTCAGATGCTGCTGGTCGTGGTCGGACTGGTGGTCGCGTCGTATCTGAGCTACTTGAAATTGACCGATGTGCCGGCTGTCTGCGTAGAAGCTGGCGCATTCGACTGTAATGTTGTGCTCAACAGCCGCTATTCAGAGCTGGTGGGCGTGCCGATCGCCTATCTGGGGCTAGCGGTGTATGCCATCATCGGCGCGCTGCTGCTGCTGGAAACGCGCGTGGAATTTCTGCGCGAATATGGCAGCCTGCTCATCTTCGGGATCGGTCTCTTCGCCTGGCTATTTTCGATGTGGCTGGTGTATGTCCAGGTGGGCTTGCTGCAGGCGCTTTGTCCCTGGTGCCTGACGCACGAACTGAACTTTACAATCCTCTTCGGGACGATTGTCTACCGCGTATATCGCAGCTTATAAGAGTGGATTAGCGAGGCGCGCCACGCAGGGTTCGCGCCAGGATGTCTTCCTGCTGGCTGCGGTGATTGCGGCGGTTGTTCTGACGTCCGCCTTGTCCTGCGTCAGGGCTGCCATCGCTCTGCATCGCGCGGCGGAATGCTTCTGCCATAGAGGTAGGCAGGGCATCGTCTTCGTCTTCTTCAATTACAGCGAATTCTTCAGCCTGCTTCATAGTCAGGTCGATCTTGCGTGGGCGGCCGCTCTTTTTGATGACTCGCACCTCGACAGCTTGTCCCACGGCGGCGACATCGCTGGGTGAGCGGACATAGCCATCGGCCATTTCTGACACATGCACCATGCCGGGTCGCTCCGCGCCAAAATCGACGAAGACGCCAAAATCTTCTACGCGGATGACTTCACCGGTGTAGGTATTGCCCTGTTTGATGGTCGCCCATGGCACAGCAGGCGGCTTTTCAAAGGTCAAGGCGACATGTCCATCGCGCCGCGTCTTATACACAAACGCGGTGATTTCTGCACCTGGCTGCATGCTGGTGTCGTTCTCGTCGGCGCTTAGCTGCGATACATGCAGCAAGGCATCTTGCCCCGTGCCGATATCCACCAGAGCGCCATAAATCCCCAAATGCCGCACTTTGCCTTGTACTTGCGCGCCGATCATCGGCGCCCCCGCTTCAACTGACATACTTTCCTTGCTCCTCAAACTGGTGTTATCGTGTCGGGCTTAGTTTGTCGGGCAGGCTGCTTCATCGCCAACGCCCTCGCCAACATAATCATAATTTTCGCCGCTGTACGCTGCGAATGATGTAAAGCCCGCCCAGTCGAACAGGCTGGTGCATTCCAGCAATTGCCGCTGTTCCGATTCTCCCAGATACAGCACGCCGATGATCTGGCTGCCAGTCGAAAGCGAACCTTCTGCGGGATTGGCAACGAAGGCATAGATCACCAAGGAGCGGTCGGTGTACATCAGCGCGACATAGCCTTGCTCACCGTTGACCTGCTCGCCAATTGCGTAGGTTGGTTCGCCATATAGATCAAAAATGGGGCCGAATGTCATGACCGGCGCCGTCTGCAGCAAGAACGACGACACAATTTCGCCGTCGCGGCTCACCAATTGACAGCAGCCAGGATTATCGCCCTCGGCAAAGGTGAAGCTGCGCGCCGGGTTGCCCTCTTGTGGATCGGGCTCTTCGACAATCTTGAAGCGGGTATCACTTTCGATGATCAATTTGGAATCGCGATAGGATGTTTCACCGGGGACGATGCCATGCCAGCAGGGCGCTTCGCAGGGCTCGCCTGTCATCAGGCTGATATCGCGCAATTTGGTTTCGTCCAGCAAGTTGACTTCGCCACCACAGGCGGAAAGCAGCAGCGCAGCCATTAACAGACACAGGGGCAGAAGTCGGTTCATCTGGCTTCGCTTTCGCAACCTAGCGGATGTGGCAATGCGACCATCATATCAGAGTCCGCCAGCATAGTGCAATAGCGCGGCAAGTCGAATTTCATCCTGCGCTCAGCCTTCATTCACCGTCAGCGTGAGCGAATAGACGCCGATCGTTCCGCCATACTGGTTGCCATAGCGCGTGGCGATGATCGCGTAAGGCCCGTTGTCCGGCAAGACAAATTCGCTGATCAGCGAATCGGTGCTGCGTCCGGTTGCGTCCAGCAGACTGGGGTCTGCATCGTCATTGGCAGCCAGTTCGCGGTCGCCCGGGCTGATCAAATACAAGTTGGTATCGAGGGTCTGCGATGCCATGCTGATGCTCACCGAATTGCCAGCAGCGCCATTGAAGCCATAGACATCGAAAGTATTGTCGCTGGAGATTATCCCAGAAACAGGCTGCCCAACCTGGATGGCGGGCGGGTCAAAGGCTTCGCTCTGATAAGCCAGCGTGCGGCTGCCAGCGTCAATGAAGCCCGCTTCGCCTGCGCTCGCCGTGCCAGATGGGTCGACACTGAAATTGGTCAGATAGCGCTGACCGGGCAAGGGAAATTGGATCTGGTTGACCAAGGGGACTCCACCGACCTCGATAATCAGCGCGAAATCGACCGGTGGCGGCTGATCGGAACAGGTGTTTTGATACCAGACTTCCACTTCGTAGGTGCCAGGACGCAGGCGGCCGGGGGGCCAATAAATATGCGAGACAGGCGCGCCCGTCTCGGCAGGGACGCAGTTGACATTGCCGTCTTCTGCCAGAATGCCGCCACTGGTCACGATGGGATTGTCGTCATATACCGACTCGCCGACCGGGTCGCGCACCAGCAGCTGCAAGTCCGCGCCGGTGCTCCAGTAGAGGCTGACTTCAATATCGCCTTGCGGCAGGTTCAGGGCGCTGGTCGGGGCGGGGATATCGGCTGTCGCGCCGGTCAACGTGAGCTCAAATTGCCCGACAGTGCCGCCGAGCTCTTTGCCATAGCGCGTGGCGACAATGGTATACAAACCGCTGCTCAACAGGCGCGCATTGGCGATGCTGGAATTGGTCGTGCCGCCGGCATCATCGTTGATATCGACGACGGTTCCGGCTGGATCGACCAGCTGCAGGAGCGTGTCCAGGTTTGGACCGACAGCCTGCATGTTGATCGATACGATTTCGTCTGCCGCGCCGGGGAAGCGATAAGCCACAACAGGCTGAGCATTGGTGATTGCGCCCGTTACAGATGTGCCACGCGTGATTGGCTGGGCGACAGAAGCTGCGGCGGCATATCCGCTGGGCAGAACACTCAGGCTGGTGCTGGGATAAGCGCCACCCCGGCTGACCACGGCGCTGCCATCAGCGACGATTTCAAAACGGCCGACAAATACGCTGGATTGCCCAGGCGCAGGTGGTGATAACGTGCCGGATGCCTGCCCACTCAAAGCGCCATCGACGCTGACATCGGCGAAGAATTGCACGCTGCCAGTCTGGGCATCGCAGGCGGATTCATAATAGACGATGATTTCGTAGCTGCCTGTCGGCAAGTAGCCGGGCTGCCAGGTGGCGGTCTCGACCGAATTGTCGCTGACGACTTCGCAAAGGCCGTTGGCGTCAAAGCCAAAGACACCACCGCTGCTGGTCGTGCGAGAATCCCAGTACAGCGATTCGCCCGTGGGGTCGCGGACTTCCAGGTTGAGGTCGGCAGCGCCGCTCCAGCTCAGGCGCACATCAATGCCAGCATTCAGCAATACAAGCGAGGGCTCGACAGCCGCTGCGCCCGCATCGACAGGCACAGCAGCCGGGGCAGCAATCGCTAGTGAAATCTCGTAACTGGCATCATTTGCTGCGCCGCCAGGGGCGAAGTAGACAAAAGCATGGTAGCGTCCGCCGGCGGAAAGTGTCACATCCGCCAGGCCGATCGCGCCAGCCGCGGCACTATCGGCTGCCTGTGCGATGGCGTTGCCGCTGCTGTCACTCAGCAAAAGCGCCAAGGGACTGCCCTGCCCTGACAGAGACAGCGTTGCAGTTGTGCCAGGAGCGGCATCAAAGACGAAGGCAGACGCGCTGGCATCGGCAGTTAATGCGCCCGACACCGCGACATCTGGCAGCAACACATTCCCACTATCCTGCGCCGCCACCGACAGCCAGCAAGCCAGCAGAATCGTAAGTACAAGTCCCAGGGACCCCGCAGAGCCCTTGCGCAGAACCATTTTGAAGCCAGGCATGCTTTGAACCCTCCACCCGTGCAACACGGAATCTCGCTGTGCGGGGAAGTGTAGCCGATTATGTTGCAGCTTGCCAGATGCGCCCTCGTTGCCGCGTCTAGCCCGCCCGAGCGCCATCCAGCCCCAGTTCGGCGGCGTGGTCTTGCATGGCGCGCAACACCAACGGCACATGGAAGCCCCAGACATCCACGCCCAGCACTGCGCAGCCATCGATCACATCCTGGCGGTTGACGCCCGCCGCGAAAGCCTTGTCCTTCCACTTCTTGCGAATGCTTCTAATTTTGACATCACGGATATCTCTGCTGGGGCGGACGAGGGCAACAGCCGTGATCAAGCCAGTCAATTCGTCAACAGCGTAGAGCGCCTGGTCGCGCAGGGTAACGCGGTCATCGGCAGCCAGCGGACCATGACTGAGGATGGTGCGAATGTCTTCTTCGCTCAAGCCCCGCTCGCGCAAGATGGGCGCGCCGTGCATGGGATGCTGCTCCAGCGAGGGATGAATCTCCCAGTCGAAGTCGTGCAGCAAGCCGACCAGCCCCCAGGCATCCGGGTCTTCGTCATAATGCTCGGCATAGGCGCGCATGGCGAATTCGACCGCCAGCATGTGCTTGCGCAAAGAGTCGGACTGCACGAATTCACAGACGATTGTATAGGCATCAGAACGATTCACGAGAAGATTTCCTCAAATACAGCCGGGATAATGGCATCAAGCGCCGAGTCTAGGTCGCCATGGCAAGGAGCGCAAGGGACATCCAGATAGCGGAAGACAGTGAACATGCGCGCAAAACCTTCGTCTTCGCCCAAGGCGACCCAGTGATGTCCGCGGTTGGTGAGCTGGCTCTTGTTGCGCTCGGACAGGGTGTGGGCGATGAAGATGTTGGAGCGGCGGGCGATGGTGCTGTCGGCGCTTTCCGGATTGCCCTTGCCCATCAGCTTGACCTCGCAGAAGAATTGGTCGCCAGCGCGGTTGATGAAGTGAAAGTCGACCTCGCGGGATTCGCCAGTGAGTCCCTTGCCGCTGTAATGGCTGGGCGGGACTTGGAAGAGCTTCGCCAGCGTGAGCATGAGCGGCAGCTCGAGGCGCTTGCCCAGCCCGCTCCAGGCGCCGCCGCGTATCTCGGCGTGTTTGGTGGCGAGCGTGTTGACGACGATGAGGGATTCACGAAAGCTCAAGTCAACGACGCAATCGTTGTAGCGTATGTTCATCCCCACCCGGATATCGGGGAAGTCTTTGCTTATCAGCGACTGCACCCGTTCCATCATGTCGTCATAATATTCGGGCGCGACTTTGAAGACGACTTTACGCGCGGCGCTGCCATAGATGTTGACGATAGTTTTGTTGTTCAATCCCGCATAAATGGCGGTGGCGTCCTTGGAAAATCGGCCTGTCAAGAAGTATCGCTTGTACCAGTCTTCATCAATGCCCATGCCGTCAATCTTGGCGTAGGCGATGTCCTTGAAAAAGCCGACGGTGAAGCGCATAAAGTCGCTGCTTATCTCGTCGACCACGACCTTTCTGTAATGTTCGCCCTTGAGAATCATACGCAGCACTTGTGGCAGAGCTTCTTGACTCAAGGGCATCAGTTGGGCCTCTCAATCATGGTCGCTAGTTCGTCCAAAGACGTGAATCGCGGCGGATTCGCTTGAAATACATCCGCTGTCAGAGTCTCTTTCATACGCTCGACATAGCGTGGCTCGACTTCCGTAAGGAAAAACTTGCGATTTAGCTCCATTGCCACCCGCCCCAAGGTGCCGCGCCCAGCAAAGGGATCGAACACCAGGTCGCCAATGTACGAATAGTATCTAATGATGCGCTCACACAATTCGTCGGGAAACACCGCGCTGTGCACTTTGTCGCTGGACGGATCAATATGCCACAGGTTGCTTGTCTCAAAGCCGTCAGCGACTTTGCTGGCTTCAATGACTTCGTCCGGATATTGGCGCATATTCCAGTCCAGCAGGCGCGGCGAACTCTTGCGATAAACCATGACATATTCGGTTGTGGTGTTTGGCTTGTATCCAAGTGGCTTGCGATGCTGCTGGAATCCGCCGTTGCGATTTCGCACTGCTGCCTCAGGTTTCGCCCACACAATGTCGTCAATGAAGTCCCAGCCCATCTGTGTGACGATGCTGTTGATGTCGAAGGGAATGGGATAGCGCCGGCTGGAATGCTTGCGGCTCAAGCGCGGCACAATTACCGGCGAAGTGTTGATGATGAGAAAGCGCCCTTCCTTTGTAACGCGATGCACCTCGCGGAAGACTTCTTCAAGAAAGTCGAGATACTGCTGGTAACTGGCGTAAATGGAATAGTCGCGGGCGTTGTAATAGGGCGGCGATGTAAAGGTCAAATGCAGGCAGCCATCGGGCAGCAAGCGCATGATATCGCGCGTGTCGCCTTCGGCAACGAGGTTCTTAATGCAGTCGGGCGAATCAGGGTGCTTGCCGTAGTCGGTAATACACGGCTTTGGATCAAATTCAAATTGAAGCAAGTATTGAATCTGCTCGTTAGGATGATTCTCAAGAGCCTGCAAACATTCCCGGACTCGGCTATGCGTTTTGAAAGCCAATAGCCCCCTAATTGCCTGCAACACAACATTTGGATCATCGTCTCGCAAGAATCGCACCAAGGTAGGAATCGCGCGACTATTCCGCATCCGACCAATTGCAGATACCGCTTCCCGCCTGACAATCGAGCTTCGATCATCTAATGCTACTTCGCTTAATATGTGAAGAAATTGAACGTCCTCGAGCTTACCGAGATTCTTAACAGCCCAGTACCTCGTATCATGTATTTGATCATAGAGGTATGGCAACAGAACGTCGCCGTCGAAATCCGTGGGCAATTTTCCCAGATTTTCCAATATCACTCTTGCTTTGGGCGATGATGTACAAGATCGCAAATGCTCATACAGAGCATCAAGGTCGTTTTGCTTATAGTCATGCAATTGAGTCTTGGTAATCATTTGACATATCTTCGCTGGCTATTGTTGCCTATCCAACTTTTCCGCAGCTAGATGGAGGTTTTATGCCAATTGCACGCAATCACAGATTCGGGATGGGGACACAACACTTGTTATAGAACTAGCTCAGCACCGCGTTCGCAATTGCTTGTTATTCATCTGATCCTTCCAGACCTAACAGGGCAAGGACAGGCAAATGCCGCAATTCCATCCAGCGATCAACACTGAAATACAGTGTCAATTTCTTGCCATCGCTGCATCTAGACGTCGCTGCAATACGATAGTCCTTATCATGTTCTGATGCCTTCAATGGCAGTATCCATTGCTTAATATATTGGGTTACGGCAGACCTGCGTCTGTAGCTCTTCACCTGTGCGAAACGAGAATAATCGTCGTTGCCTGTGAAGACTTTGTTTTGGATGACATAGGTGACTGTTGACATCACGACGGAATCCCTTCTATACCTTCTATTCTCTAGCGCCGATTCTGTAGGAAGAAACGGCTCAATTCTCCTGCCGATATTGTAACATGCCTGCTGTACTCGGCAACTTGCTACCATAAGGAATCTACCCTGCGCTTTCTCACCCCCTAATCCCGCCCTCCGTCATCATCAGCACATCCAGCGCGGCATCCAGCTCATCCGCGTCCATCAGCCCCAGTTCCAGCACGACTTCGCGCACGCTCTTCCCCTCCGCCAGCGCTTTTTTCGCCACTTTCGCGCCGTTGTTATAGCCGATGATCGGGTTCAGCGCCGTCACTAAAATCGGATTGCGCGCCAGCCAGCTCGCCGTCCGTTCGCGATTGACCTCCAGCCCGACCAGCAGCTTCTCGGTGAATGCGCCCACCGCGCCGATCATCACCTGCATGGTTTCGTTGAGGTTGTGGGCGATGACGGGCATCATGACATTCAACTCGAATTGCCCCGCCGCCCCGCAGAGATTAACCGTCGTGTCGTTGCCCATGCAGTGATACATCGCCTGGTTGAGCATCTCGGCCAGCACGGGATTCACCTTGCCGGGCATGATAGACGAACCCGGCTGCACGGGCGGACAGACCAGTTCGGCGATGCCCGTGGTTGGTCCCGCCGAAAGCAGGCGCACATCGTTGGCGATGCGCGTGAAATCCATGGCCAGGTTGCGCAGCGCCGCCGAGAAAAAGACCGTGTCTTGCATGGACTGCATGGATTCGAAGAGGTCATCGCTTTCGTAGAGCGCCAGGCCAGAAAGCGCCGACAGCTTGGCGACCATGCGCGCGTGATAATCGGGATGCGCGTTCAAGCCCGTGCCAGCCGCCGTGCCGCCGATGCCCAGCCGCCGCAGACCCTCCGCCGCGAAGCGCACTTTGTCCATCTGTCGCTCGATGGCGCTCGCCCATGCGCCGACTTCTTGCCCCCGCGTCTTGCAGGTGCGTGCGCCCGGTTTTGACGACATCGTCCCATGCGGCTGCTTTGCCGCGCGCCACCTCGACGAAGCGCCCGAGCGCCGCCAGCAGTTCATCCAGCCGCCAAAGCGCCCCCAGCCGTATCGCCGTGGGGATGGTGTCATTGGTCGATTGCGCCATATTGACATGGTCGTTGGGATGCACGGGCTTGCCTTGCGCATCGACTGCATAGCCCAAAATCTGATTGGCGCGGTTCGCCAGCACTTCGTTGGTATTCATGTTGTGGCTGGTGCCGGCGCCGGCTTGAAATGGATCGACCACAAAATGCTGGTGATGCTGCCCGGCCAGCACTTCATCGCCCGCTTGCATGATGGCATTGGCTAGCGATTCGTCCAACAGCCCAAGCTCCAGGTTCACTTCCGCCGCCGCCCGTTTGATGAGCGCCATGCTCCAGATGAAGGCGGGCAGGGGCTTCATGCCGGTGATAGGGAAGTTTTGCAGGGCGCGCTGGGTCTGCGCGGCATAGAGCGCGTCCGCTGGCACTCGCACTTCGCCCAGCGAATCCATTTCCACACGATAGTCGACCATCGGTTATCTCCTGTGCGCAAAACAAAGAGGACGCCAGCATTCTAGCGTCCTACGAGCGTGTTGAGAATGTAGAGCCAAGCCCTACCCGACTCGTCGGAGAGGGGCGGGGGCGGGGCTTACATGGCGTAAAGCTCGCTCACCTTGTCCCAATTGATGACATTGAAAAAGGCGGCGATGTAGTCCGGGCGGCGATTCTGGTAATGCAGGTAGTAGGCGTGTTCCCAGACATCAATGCCCAGGATCGGCGTCTTGCCATCCATCAATGGACTGTCTTGGTTGGGAGTCGATGTGATGCGCAGCCCGCCATCCTCAACGCAAAGCCAGGCCCAGCCGCTGCCAAAACGCGTGGCTGCCGCCGCGGAAAAAGCCGACTTGAATTCGTCGAAGCTGCCGAATGCGCTGTTGATGGCATCCGCCAGCGCGCCACTCGGTTCGCCGCCGCCATCGGGACTCATGATCTGCCAGAACAAGCTGTGATTGGCGAATCCACCGCCATTGTTGCGCACGGCGGTGCGAATATCTTCTGGCACAGCATCCAGGTCGCCGAGAATGTCCTCTATGCTCTTGCCGACCAGGTCTGTGCCTTCGATAGCCGCGTTGAGCTTGTTGGTATAGCCGGCGTGATGTTTGCCGTGATGGATGCGCATGGTGCGCTCGTCGATGTGCGGTTCCAGCGCGGCATAATCGTAGGGCAGTGGCGGCAGGACAAAGTCTGCTGCATCCTGCGCCATGGTAATTGCCGGGACGAACTGCCCAGCCAGAGAAGCGGCTCCTCCCGCGACAGCGCCTTTTAACACATCCCGTCGGCTAATCATCAGCTTGCCGCTGCGTAAAGCTCACCCACCTTGTCCCAATTGACAACATGGAAGAAGGCGGCGATGTAGTCTGGCCGGCGATTTTGGTAGTTCAGGTAGTAGGCGTGTTCCCACACATCAATGCCCAGCAAGGGGGTATTGCCCGACATCAGCGGCGTATCCTGATTGGGCGTCGAGCAAACATGCAGCGCGCCATCCTCAACGCAAAGCCATGCCCAGCCGCTGCCAAAACGTGTGGCTGCCGCCGCAGAAAAAGCCGACTTGAATTCGTCGAAGCTGCCGAAAGCGCTGTTGATGGCATCCGCCAGCGCTCCACTCGGTTCGCCGCCGCCATCGGGGCTCATGATCTCCCAGAACAAGCTGTGATTGGCATAGCCGCCGCCATTGTTGCGTACAGCGGTGCGAATGCCCTCGGGCACGGCATCCAGGTCGCCCAGGATCGCTTCAATGCTCTTGCCTTCAAGCGCGGTGCCAGCGATGGCTGCGTTGAGATTGCCGGTATAACCTGCGTGGTGCTTGCCGTGGTGGATACCCATGGTCCGCGCATCAATGTGCGGCTCCAGCGCATCTTCGGCATAGGGAAGTGCTGGTAATTCGAAAGCCATGATTCTGCTGCTCCTTATGGACTCGTCTCGTCGTTTTGTCCCAGTAGCCTAGGAACTGCACATAGTATAGCCGCGTCAACAGCAATTGTCCAATCGGCGAAAAAGGGGGGGAGTGTCGAATTCTCTGGTTAAAGACACCCCCCTCAGTCCCCCCGAAAAGTCGGGGGGAGGCAACGGCACGCGCGGATTTCTACGCATGTCGGGGGATGGGGAAATCCCCCACATACACGAAAATAGACACTCCCAAAGGGGTATCGTCTCTACTTCACAGCTGTCAGGCGACGCCTGCCGCCGATTCTGGCTTGCATTTTCTGCCTTTCGCGCCAAGACTCAACTGCAGCGCGCAGGAGGGGACCGTGTGAAATCCGAAGGCAGATCCAGCTACAGCACACCCTTGCGCGCGTATGCCGTTATCGTGCTGGCGATCATCGCCACATCCTCCGCCGCCATCCTCATCCGCTTTGCACTCGCCGAAGACATGCCGCCGCTGCTGATCGCTGGCTCGCGTCTGGCGGTGGCGACGCTGGCGCTGACCCCCCTGGCGCTGGGACGGCATCGAGGCCGGATTGCCAGCCTGTCTCGCCGGGAAGCCACCTTGATTATCATCTCCGGGCTTTGCCTGGCTGCGCACTTCACCGCCTGGGTTTCGTCCTTGCAATACACGACCGTGCTGGTCAGCGTGGTCATCGTGTCCACGGGTCCGATCTGGGTTGCCATCATGGAGGTGGTCTTCCTGCACATTCGCTTGTCGCGGCTGGTGGTGGCTGGCTTGCTGGTGGCGCTGGCTGGCGGCGCATTGATTGGCATTCCCCTGGATGGTGGCGCGGCTCTGGCCGAAGCTGAGCGCTACGCAACAATCACAGGCGCTGCCTTGGCCTGGCTGGGCGCGCTGAGCGTATCCGTGTATATGTTGATCGGCAGGATGCTGCGCGCAGAGCTGCCCGTCATCCCTTATGTGTGGTTGGTCTACGGCACAGCCAGCATCGCGGCGGCGATTGTCATGCTGTTTAGCGGAACGCCCCTGCTGGGTTTTCGCGCCGAAGGCTATCTGATTCTGCTGACGATGGGCTTAGTGCCGCAGCTGCTGGGGCATTCGTCCTTGAATTACTTGCTGGAGTATTTCCCGGCCGCGCTGGTCAGCATGTTCTCGCAGCTAGAGCCGATCGGCAGCGCTGTGCTGGCGCTCTTTCTATTCCGCGAGTTGCCGCCACAGCAGCAGATAGTCGGCAGCCTGCTAATCCTGGTGGGCGTCGTCTTGGCGAGTCGCGGAGAAATCCGCCAGGTCGCGAAATCTGGCTAGGATGCTGCCAAGTTTAAACCGATAAACTGGCTGGAACCGGGTGTAATGCCGAAATCTGGCAGGTCTTCTCCCAGCAGCAGCCCCCCTGTCATACGCGCCAGGCTGCCATCCAGAATCATCTCTTGCAACGTGTAGTTCACCAATTGGCGGAAGTCCGGGTCCTTATAAGGCAGGGCGAAGGCATAATAGTCGCGGCTGTACCAGCGGTCGGTAAGTTTCAATGTGTCAGGATTCGCATTCAGGTGACTCACCAGCTCCAGGCTGTTGGCATAAACAGCGTTGGCGTTGTTGAAGTCGAGCAAGGTTCGTGCCGCGCCCCGCTGCGTCGTATCGAACCGACGAATCGTCATGTTGATGCTGTCCGCCCAGGCCTCCGCCCGCTGCCAGGCGCTGTCATCGCCCATCATCACCGCCACGATCCGATTGCGCAAGTCATAGAAGCCGGCTACCTGCGAGCGCGCCGGCGCCATGAGTCGGTCGCCTTGCAGCAGATAAGGCATGGAGAAATCGATGCCGCTCGCCTTTGTCCAGTCCAGCCTGAGACCAGCCACCATGTCGACTGCGCCCTGACGCAGCAACTGCAAGCCTTCGTCTGTATTGGCTGGCGTATCCGCTACCGTCACGCCCCAGCGCCTGGCCAGCTCGGCAACCAGCGCGCGATTCAGCGTTGTAAGCTGGACCACTCCCGCTTCCAAGCCGGCAACGCGCAACGTCCCGGCAGACAACACATTTGCCAGAGCAGACTGCGCCGGAATGCCTATCTCGGGCGAGAATTGTGCCGGCGATACTTCTTCACCGACTTGCTGCCAGACCACGATAGAGCCTTCGCCCCGCGGCAGATCCGGGAAGTATTCGCGCTGCATCAGCTCGATTTGCTGCGTTTCTGCCAAGTGTTGGATGGACCGATCCAACAGCTGGCGCAGTGGCGCGTCGTTGCGGCGGACGGCGAAGGCATGTGGCTCGCGCAGCAGTGGATCGTCCAATAGGCGCGCCAACCGGATATCTTCTCCCGCAACGCGCAAAAGCGACTGTTCTTCGCCGACGAGCGCGTCTATCTCTCCCAGCATGAGCGCGGCAAAGGCACGGTCCAGCGTGAGAAACTGGCGCTTGTCCGGGTTGATTGCCCTGCGTTCGCGCCACAAGGCAAGCGCCGTTTCTGCGCGCGTGCCGATAACAAAGCCCGTATTGACGTCTGCAAGATCGTCCGGCGCTCGCAGTTGACTTTCCGCCCGCACCATGACCGCCTGATGCCCGACCAGGTAGCGCTGCGTGAATTCGAGGTCGTTTTCATAGCCGCGGTAGTGCAGCAAGGCAGAGGCCAGCGCATGCACTTCGCCCATCTTGAGCGCGTCGATCGCATTCAACCGCGTGACCTGCACAAAGGCGGTCTCCACTCCCCAGACTTCGGCGACAGCCCGCAGCAGCTCAATATCAAAGCCGGCCAGCTCGCCTTGCCATGTGAGTTCGCTGTAAGGAGGGTCGTTATACAGTATGCCCACGCGGAATACTTGCTCGGCGATGATGTCGGCAACGGCGGATTGGCCTGATGGATCGTCCGCTACTGGATTGACAGCGACTGGCAGCGGCGTCGGCACAGCGAGCGTGGGCACTGGCGTGGCATCCTGAGCCTGCAGGGCTGCAGCCAGGCAAAGGACGAATAGGCAAGCGAGCCAGCGATTCATTGATACAAATTGTGCGCGCGGATGTAGTCGAGCACAGCATCGGGCACCAGATAGCGCACGCTATGCCCGGCGCGCAGGCGGCTGACTACATGCGTGGACGAGAGCCAGACACTCAGCAGCGGCACATCGATCATATCGACCTGTTGCGACAAACCCAGCAGCACATCATCGTGCATATCGGGCGCGATATCTTCGTCAGCGCGGCGCATCACCGCCAGCCGGCAGCAGCGCGCCAATTCCTGCGGGCGCTCCCACGTGGGCAGGTCGCGCAGGTTGTCGCCACCCATCACAAAATAGAGTTGCGCCTCTGGCTGTTGAGCGCGGATAATCTTGACTGTGTCGGCGGAATAGTGCGGTCCTTCCCGGTCGATATCCACCCGCGAAATGCTGAAGTGCCGATTGCCCGCAATCGCCAATTCCAGCATCGCCAGGCGGTGCCGCAAGGGCAAGCGCAGATCGCCCTGCTTGACGGGATGATCGCCGACCGGCACAAACAGAATGCAGTCCAAGCCCAGCGTTTCGCGGCTGTATTCAGCCAAAATCAGATGCCCCAACTGTGGCGGGTCGAAGCTGCCACCCAAAATGCCGATTCGCGCCTGGCTCACTCCGACCACTCCAACTCAAAGTCGCCAATGAAGACCGTGTCGCCACTTTGCACACCCGCCTTTTCCAAAGCGCTGACCACGCCCAGCGCCGCCAGGGTCTTTTGAAAGCGTGAAACAGCCTCGTCATAATCCCAATAGGTCATGGCAGCCGCCCGTTCTATCCGTTCGCCGGTGATGTAATAAACGCCTTCGTCAATTCGCAGCTCAAATGGCAAGCCCTCGTCAGCCAGTTCATAGACTGGCGGTTCTTCTGGCAAGGCAGAGGCGCGGGCTGGCAGGCGACTGGCAAGCTCAAACACGCGCTGGACTAGCTCCCGCACATTCTCGCGGGTCAATGCCGAAACCGCCATGACATCGTCCAAGCCGCGTTCGCGCAGGCTTTCACGCAGCAGGTCGAGGTATTCGCGCGCTTCGGGCAGGTCCTGCTTGTTGATAATCACAATCTCAGGGCGTTGTGCCAGGTCGGCGTCATATAGCGCCAGCTCGGCGCGAATCTGGTTGTAGTCGGCGATTGGATCGTCTGCCGCGCCATCCAGGATGTGCAAGAGAATCCGCGTGCGCTGAACATGGCGCAGGAAGGCATGCCCCAGACCGACCCCGGCATGCGCGCCTTCGATCAGCCCGGGTATGTCTGCGAAGACCAGGTCGCGGTTGTCATAAATGACTGTGCCCAGGTTGGGCTGCAAGGTCGTAAAAGGATAATCAGCGATCTTCGGCTTGGCATTGCTCACCACCGAAAGCAGCGTCGATTTGCCGGCGTTGGGCAAGCCGACCAAGCCAATATCGGCGATCAGCTTCAGTTCCAGCGTCAGCCAGCGTTCGATGCCCGGCTCGCCTTTTTCTGCCAGGCGCGGCGCCTGGTTTGCCGATGTCTTGAAGTGGGCGTTGCCTTTGCCGCCGCGTCCGCCACGCGCCACCACTGTTTCCGATTCTGGCAAGACCAGGTCGGCGATCAGCCCGCCCGTTTCTGCATCGCGAATGATGGTGCCTGGTGGAACGCGCACGATTGTCGGCTGGGCATCAGCGCCAGTCTTGTTGCTCGAGCCGCCTTTGACGCCGTTCTTGGCTATGAAGTGCACGCGCTTGCGGAAGAAGAAGAGCGTATTCAGGCTGGCGTCTGCGCGCAGCACAACATCCCCGCCGCGTCCGCCATCGCCGCCCGAGGGTCCGCCGCGCGGCACATATTTTTCTCGGCGGAACGAGACCATGCCGTCGCCGCCTTTGCCGCTCGCTACGAAAATCTTGGCTTCATCAACCAGCATTGCTCATGCACCGCCTCGTTTGGCGCAACTCTCTGCCTGCAAAGCATACCCAAGATTGCGCGGGGCGTGTAGGCAGAAGCCGCTGTGCTACACTCTGGGCTGCGTGCAAAGCAATGTGCCGGGTACAAAGACAATCGTGCTGGACAGAATCAAGTGGCAAGGTGGCGGCAGCTTTCGCATTGATGGCGAGCCGACAATCCAGATCGCTCCCTGGCGAGTAGTCAGGCAAGCATCGCCGCCCGATATCATCCTGATCGGGCACGATCGCTTCGATCATTGCTCGCCCGCCGATGTCGCCAAATTGCGCGGCATCCAGACCAAGGTTATCGGCAGCCGGCGCGTGGCTGAAATCATTGAAGACACGATCGTGCTGCGCGCATGGCAGAGCATCCGCCTGAGCAATGCGACTATCCGCGCTGTGCCCGCCATCTCGCGGCGCGCCGACCAAAGTGCCAGCTCAATCGGCAGTTTGGGCTTTGTCGTTTCTATCGATTATTACGACATCTATTATGTGGGCGATTCAAAATTGGCGCCGGGCATGGAAGTGCTGCAGCCGGATATTGCACTGCTGCCGATTGATGTCAATGGGCGGCTGTCGCTGGATGAAGCGCTCGAACTGGTGGCCTTGCTGCAGCCGCGCTGGGCTATACCGTACAATTGGGGCGGCACAGGTTCGCAAGCGACTGAAATGGATGCGCGCAGCTTCCAGAGTCGCGTTGGCGAGGGCACAGAAGTACGATTGCTGCAGCCCACGAGTTGAGCGCCGCTATTTAGGCCGCAGGGCTGATGGCTTCTGCCAAGCTGATGACTGCGCCGTCTCGCGTGACAATGTGTGGCTTGTCTTCGCCGCGGATGACCGCTGCGTTGACGACAACTTGGCTGATGTCTTCGCGGCTGGGCACTTCGAACATGACATCCAGCAGCGAATTCTCGATGATCGAGCGCAAACCGCGCGCGCCGCTTTCTCGTTCGATCGCCAGTTCGGCTGCCGACTGCAATGCGCCGGGCTCAAAGACCAGATCGACATTGTCCAGCGACAGCAAATGCTCGTATTGACGGATGAGCGCGTTTTTCGGCTCGGTCAAGATACGCACCAGGTCATCCAACTCAAGTGGCGTCAAGCGCACCAACACGGGCAGACGCCCTACCATTTCTGGGATCATGCCGTGCTGCACCAGATCTTCTGGCGAAAGCTCGGCCAGCAGATCGTCGACATCCTTGGCTTCTCTCTCGCGCTGAGCGCCAAAGCCGAGCTTGCTCTGCATGCCCACGCGCCGCCGAATGACATCATCCAGCCCCGCAAAGGTGCCGCCGACAATGAATAGGATGTTGCGGGTATTGATCTGCAAGAACTCCTGGTGCGGGTGTTTGCGGCCGCCCTGTGGTGGCACATTGGCGACTGTGCCTTCCAGGATTTTGAGCAGCGCTTGCTGGACGCCCTCGCCCGATACATCGCGCGTGATGGATGGATTGCTGTTGGACATGCGCGAGATTTTGTCGATCTCGTCAATATAGATGATGCCATGTTCGGCGCGCGCGATATTGCCATCTGCCGCCTGGATCAAACGCAGCAGGATATTTTCTACATCTTCGCCCACATAGCCAGCTTCGGTCAGCGCGGTGGCATCGGTGATGCACAGCGGCACATCGAGGATGCGCGCCAGAGTCTGCGCCAGCAGAGTCTTGCCACAGCCAGTCGGACCGACTAGCAGGATATTGCTCTTTTCCAGCTCGACATCCTGCGGTTCGTCAGCTGCCTGGATGCGCTTGTAGTGGTTATAGACCGCCACGCTGAGGACGCGCTTGGCATCGCGCTGGCCGATGACATATTCATCCAGCCGTTCCATGATCTGGCGCGGCGACAAGTCCAGCTCGTAGCCTGGTTCTTCGGGCGCGTCGGCTTCGGCAGCCGCTTCTTCGGTCAGCAGTTTGTTGCAAACTTCCACGCAGAAATTGCAGATGAAGATCGGCTCGGGGCCGGCGATGAGCCGTTCGACCTCTTCGGCAGGTCTGGCGCAGAAGCTGCAATGGTGTCGCACTTGCGAAAAGCTCACTTCAGCCCCCGTCGGTCAGGCGTTCATTATCGAGCAGCACTTCGTCGACCAAACCAAATTCGGCGGCTTCCTGAGCGGTCATATAGACATCGCGGTCGGTAACCCGTTCGACTTCTTCGGCTGTCTTGCCCGTATGCTGGACGAATATATCAATGATGCGCTTCTTCAGTCGTACGATCTCTTCTGCCTGGATGACGATGTCGGAAGCTTGTCCCTGCGCCCCACCCAGAGGCTGATGCATGTGTATAGTCGCGTTGGGAAGCGCCACGCGCAAGCCCGGTTCGCCCGCAGTCAGGATGACTGTGCCAAAGCTGGCGGTGATGCCAACAGCCACCGTGCCGACAGGTGAGGTAATCTGCTGCATGGTGTCATAGATTGCCAAGCCAGAATAGACGACGCCACCCGGCGAATTGATGTAGATCTGGATGCGGCGCTTTGGTCCTTCGCGCTCCAAGAAGAGCAACTGCGCCACGATGAGATTGGCGATATGGTCGTTGATACCCGACCCCAGCATGATGATGCGTTCTTTCAGCAGCAGAGAGAAAATGTCGTAGGCGCGCTCGCCGCGGCTGCCCTGCTCGATCACCATGGGAATGACATTGTGAAACTTGTTCATAGTCTCCCGCATACCTTTCCGTGTTCTGTGGCTGGTCGTTTATGACTCGCTTGCTTCTACAGCGCCTGCCGCCGCGCCAGATTCTAGGTCCTCGGCATCGGCCTGCTCGGCGTCAAGACTCGCGCGATTGCGTTCGCGTTCCTGCAGGGCTCGTTGCAGGTCGGCCGCCGCTTCTGCGCGTTTTGCTTCGACAGCCGCCGACATATCTTCACCGCGCCCCAGCGCCACCAACTTCGCAGAAAGGTGCGACATGTCCACCTGATCGCGAATGTAATTGCGCATGACTTGGTTTTGGTCATTGTCGGTGTTTTCACTGGCAAAGGGGGCGGCGAAAGCCTCGAGGCGAACCTCAATATCTTCGTCCTCAACATCCGTGCCCAGCTCTTCCCGCAGCTTGCTCATCGCCAGGCTGTGTTCGACTCGCGTCATTGCCTCATCGCGGAATCGTTCGCGCAATTCGGCTTCGTTATTGCCCGTGAAGCGCATGAAATCATCGAAAGACAATCCCTGCTGCTCAATTCTTCCTTTGAATTCGCTCAACTGGCGATTGATTTGATACTCCAGCGCCACTTCGGGATAATGAATGTCGGCGCCTTCGACAATTTTGGTCATGACCTGCTCGGCATATTCGTTTTCGCTGCGCTGCCTCGCTTCTCGATCCAGTTCTTCTCGAAGCGCCTCTCGCAGAGTCGCCAGGCTGCTCGCGTCTTCAGGGCGAATCTTGTTCACCTCTATCAGAAAATCATCATCCAATTCGGGGATATCGATGGCTTCAATGCGTTTGATGGTGACAACAAACTCGACGAGCCGTCCTGCGATTGTTGGATCGGCATCATCGTCGGGGATAGTCAGCTCAAACACGACATCGTCGCCCTGCTGACTGTCGAGAAGATTCTCGACAAAACCATCCATAAACGGGTCTTCGTTGGGATCGAGGATGACGGGCGTATCTTTTTCGGAGACAAAGACCTCGCCTTTCTTGGGCGCTGCCGGCGCGACCGCCGCTTCATCGGTGTCGGCTGGTTCCGCGTCTTCGTCAACTGCACTGTCTTCGTCTTCAGGCTCTTCGCCATCCAAGAACGCACTGTCGACGTCGATGGTGACACGATGCCCCAACTGCGCCGTTTCGACCTCGTCATCAAGCACTTTCATAAACTGCAGTTGATATTGGCGCAGGCGCGCGTCGACATCGGATTCGTCTATCGTGGGCGCTTCGTAGTCAACGCGAACATCCTGATAGCTATTCAAGTCCACCACTGGTTTCATTGGCAGGGTATAGATGAATGTGGGCGGGTCCAGCTTGACATCTTCCAGATCGCCTGGGCCATAGGGCTCCACTTTGGAATTTTCCAGCGCCTGGCGATAGATATCTTGGGTCAGGTCGTCGACAGCTTCTTCGATGATGGTGGCTTCGCCCACGGTTTGCGCCACTCGCGAATAGGGGGCTTTGCCTTTGCGGAAGCCGCGAATAGTCACTTGCCGCGAGATTTTGCGGGCGGCTTTGCGCTTGGCGCTTTCAAATAGCGCTGGCTCTATCTCGACCGTCAGGCGAGCTTTGTGATTTTCCATGCGTTCGGTTTGCAGGTTCAATAGTCGTTCCTCAGGCTGGCGGCGCCGATTGTATCAGCGCCATGGTGGGCAGCGCATAAACAATTGATTAGAGAATGAATAGCTTAGATTCTGCGCCGGTCAAACCCGGTCAAGTGAGGAAGGAGGGACTCGAACCCTCACCTCAAAGAGACATGATCCTAAGTCATGCGCGTCTGCCAATTCCGCCACTTCCTCACGGGCGCAGCAAGCTGGCACAGCATAACGCGGCGGCGGCGCTCATTCAAGGGTAGACGGCTTGAGCAATTCGACGCTGGATACATCGGTCAGGTCGCTGCTGCGCACCTGGTTCAAGATGCTGTTGACGATCAACGATGCAAAGCGAAACAGCGCCTGCATCTGGGCGATGCGGTCGAGATACAGTCGTGCCAGGATCTGTTGGTCGGCGGGAAAATCGGATATGGAATTGGAGATGCGCTGACGGTTTTCTTCCATGACCGAAAGGGCGCGTTCCATATCGCGCATTTCTCGTCCGCTCATGATCGTGGTGAAAATCTGCCAAAAGTCGGTTTCGGCCTGGTAATACTTGCGCCGTCCGCTGCCACCGCGCACCCATACCTGCCGCACCATGCCCATGTGCTCGAGCGAGCGCATGTTTGTGCTGACGCTGGCTTTTGAGATGTCCAGCCGCGACATCATGTCGTCCAGCGAAAGCGGCTCAGCGCTCAACAGCAACGTGCCATAGAGCTGCCCCAAAACCTTGTTGAAGCCGAAGTAATCTGCCAACTGCCCCAAGCCATCCAGCATGCTGTCGTGCACGATCTGCAATTCGCCAGCCAACTGCCGATTCGCGCCGTGACGATTTTCCTTGTTTTCGGGGCTTGGCGTCATGGCAAGATTCACGCTGTTCGGCTCGGTCTTCCGCCACCAGTCTAGCACTGTGCGCGTCCGCCTTCAAGTCGGCTGCGCTAGCGAAGCTTGGCTGGCAATGGTAAACTTGGCTTTGCGGCAGGTTTTACAAACGTTGCGGGATTGGTTTTCTCATGTCGAGCAAGTTTTCGGACGACATACCGGATATCGTCATCGGTCGACTGCCCTTGTATCTGCGTGCCCTGCGGCGATTGCAAAACGACATGCAAATGGTGACCTCATCGCACGAACTGGGTGAACGACTGGAAATCAGTTCTGCGCAGATTCGCAAAGATTTGTCGCATTTTGGCGGTTTTGGCAAGCAAGGCACAGGCTACCAGGTCGGATTCTTGATTGATCGGCTGGAAGCAGTCTTGCATGTGAACAGAGAATGGCTGGTGGCTGTGGTCGGCGCGGGAAACCTGGGCAGCGCAATTTCCCATTATCGCGGTTTCCAGGATCGGGGTTTTCGCATCGCGCATTTGTTTGACATCAGCCCGGCAAAAATAGGCAAGCGGCTGGGCGACTTTGATGTGCGTTCCATCGAATGCTTGGAAGCGACAATACGCAGCGAGGGCATCAGAATCGCCATGCTGGCTGTGCCTGCAGAGAATGCGCAGACCGTAGCCGATCAGCTCGTGGCAGCCGGCATCAAAGCCATCCTAAATTATGCGCCTATCAATATCAATGTGCCCGACCATGTGCAGATCCAATACATCGACCCGGTTACGCACTTGCAGCACATGACCTATTACCTGGACGATTGAAGAGACTACTGCCTATTGAGCCTCAAAATGGATTGGTTTGTTCCAGCCGCCGCATGATGGCCGGGTCTTCCAGCGCCCGACCACAGCCCACCACCACATTCAGTTGCGGATTGTCGGCTTGATAGACAGGCACGCCGGTCGACTTCGTGAGGTAGCTGTCGATGCCGCGCAGCAATGCGCCGCCGCCACTGAGCACGATGCCGCGATCGATAATATCCGATGACAACTCTGGGGGCGTCATGGCCAGCACCGCTTTGACGACTCCCGCGATCTGGCTGAGCGGTTCGGCGAGCGCCTCGACAACTTCGCCCGTCGTGACGCGGACCGTGCGGGGCAAGCCCGATACATTGTCGCGACCCTGGATCTCCATGCTCAATTCTTCGGGCTGGTCGACCGCCGCGCCGATTTGAATCTTGATCGACTCGGCTGTGGGCTGCCCGATAGTCAAGCCATATTTGCGGCGCACATAATTGATGATGCCTTCATCGAGCCGCAGACCGCCGACCCGCCCGCTCTCGGCGCGCACGATGTTGTTCATCGTCAGCACAGCCGCTTCTGTGATGCCGCCGCCAATGTTGATGACCATGCCACCGGCCGGCGTGCCTACGGGCAAACCCGCGCCCAAAGCCGATGCCAGCGGCTCCCACATTAGCTGCACTTCACGCGCGCCCGCCTGCAATATTGCTTCTCGCACCGCCCTTTTTTCTACGCTGGTCGCGCCAAAAGGCACAGAAACGATGACCGTCGGTCGGAAGAGGCGGATGCGACCGGCGATTCGCCCGAAGAAGTATTCGAGCATGGCTTCGGTCACTTCATAATCGGCGATGACGCCATTTTGCAGCGGACGCATGACCTGGATATCTTCGTCATCGACGCGCCCCAGCATTTCGCGCGCCGGATGCCCGAAGTCGACAATGCGCTCTTCTTCTGCCAAGAGCGCCACCAGCGAAGGCTCTTGCAAGACGATGCGCCCATTGTCGTAGATGAGCACATTGACCGTGCCCAAATCCACGCCGAGCCGCTTACCTAAGAGGACCATGTGTCTGCTCAAACATGGTGATCATTTCAGCATTAATTGTAACGCAAAAAGAAACGCTCGGACAGTACTGGGCGGTTCCGAGCGCGGCGATTGAGATTTTGCGCGTGCAGCGGGTCGGCACGCCTAGGCTTCGTTGGCGTCTTCGTCAAGGATTCGCAGCATAGAACCGCGGCTGCGGATTTTTTGGCTGATGCGCACAGCCAGGTGGGCGCGACGCAATGCCAACTCCGCTTGGCGATAGTCTGCGCCAGGCGGTCCTTCGACCAGCAGCTGCTGGGCGCGTTCGCGTGCGGCCTGCGCTTCTTGCATGTCCAGCGCGAAAGACGATTCTGCCAAATCGGCCAAGACAACAACCTTGTCCGGGCGCACATCGACCACACCGCCATAGATGGCAAAGCGCTCTTCTGCAGACCCCTTGCGGACGACCAATTCGCCATAGCCCATGGTTGTCAAGACTGGCGCGTGATTGGGCAACACGCCCATTTCGCCCTCGACAGCCGGCACCATGACGATATCGGCTTCGGGCTCGTCGAAGATTTTTTCGGCTTGCGTTACCAACTCGACATGGATAGGCATGCGCGCCTCCTAGTCTGCCTCGCGATTGCCAAAGCGCTCCAGCACATCCTCAATCGGCCCAGACATATAGAAGTCTTGCTCGGGGATATGGTCGACTTCGCCATCGAGGATCATGCGGAAGCCGCGCACCGTATCGCGGATGGGCACATAGCGCCCGGCTTGGCCTGTGAACTGCTCGGCCACGAACATGGGCTGGCTGAGGAAGTTTTCCATTTTACGAGCGCGCGCCACCAGCACTTTGTCATCGTCCGAAAGCTCTTCGACGCCCAGGATGGCGATGATGTCTTGCAAGTCTTTGTAGCGCTGCAGAACCTGCTGCACTTCGCGAGCAGTGCCATAGTGATCTTCGCCAACGACTTCGGGCTGCAAGATATTGCTGGTGCTGGAGAGGGGATCCACCGCCGGGAACAATCCACGCGCCGCAATTGACCGCTCTAACGCGATCGTGCTGTCCAGATGCGTGAACACCGCGACTGGGGCCGGGTCGGAATAATCGTCCGCGGGCACATACACCGCTTGCATCGAAGTGATGGAGCCGTTCTTGGTCGAAGTGATGCGCTCTTGCAGCATGCCCATCTCTTCGCCGAGGTTGGGCTGGTAGCCGACCGCCGAGGGCATGCGACCCAGCAGCGCCGATACCTCTGCCCCCGCCAAGGAATAGCGGAAAATGTTGTCGATGAAGATGAGCACATCGCGCCCTTGGTCGCGGAAATACTCAGCCATGGTCAAGCCGCTCAAACCCACACGCAGACGCACGCCAGGCGGCTCGTTCATTTGTCCGAAGACCATCGCCAGCTTGTCCAGCACATTGGCTTCTTTCATCTCGTGATACAGGTCGGTGCCTTCGCGGGTGCGCTCGCCCACGCCGGCAAAAACCGACAAGCCATCGTGCTGGGTGGCGATGGAGTTGATGAGCTCCTGGATCGTGACTGTCTTGCCGACTCCCGCGCCGCCAAAGATGCCTGTCTTGCCGCCTTTGGTCATCGGGGCAACCAGATCGATGACTTTCATGCCTGTCTCAAAGACTTCGATGGTCGGCGATTGGTCTTCAAACGAAGGCGCGTCGGCATGGATGGGGCGGCGTTCGGCTTCTTCGGGCACGGCCTCGCCCATATCGACCGGACGCCCCAGCACATTGAAGATGCGTCCCAGCGTCGGTTCGCCGACTGGCACTGCGATAGGCTGCCCGGTCGCATAGGCGCTGGCGCCGCGTGCCAAGCCATCGGTGGAATCCATGGCGACGGTCCGCACAGCGCTGTCGCCCAAATGCAGCTCGACTTCCAGCACCAGGTCGTCTTCGCCTTCGCGCGGGACTTCTACCGCGTCAAAGATATCGGGCAGCTGGCCCGCGGGGAATTCCACATCCACCACATTGCCAAGCACCTGCGTAACCGTCCCTTGCAATTGCGCCATCTCAGTTGCTCCTCATCTGTATAGCTGTAGAACCGCGCCCGTTGACGCCGTTCAACGATTGTGGTCTGTCGTCGCTCGCGTCCAGGATAACTTGGGCGGAATTGTCGATCGCCTGCTGCAGCGCGTTTGCGCCACCGACGATATCCAGGATCTCGGCTGTGATAGCCGCCTGACGCGCCTTGTTGTATTGCAACGTGAGGTCGCCAGTTAGCTGCGTGGCATTGTCAGTCGCGTTGCGCATGGCAGCCATCCGCGCGGCGTGCTCGCTGGCTTGCGCTTCCAGCAACGCCTGATACAACTGCAATTCGGTGAAGCGCGGCACGATCTCGTCGACCACCGCTTCGGCATTGGGTTCGTAGTCATAATTCTGGATGCCACCGCTGACCGCCGCCACATCTTTGACATAGTCCGCCGCCACCTGTTTGGCGATGGTATGCGTGGTCAATGGCAGCCAGCCAAGCACGGCCGGGCGCTGCGCCAGCATGTTGATGAAATCGGTATAGGCGATCAATACCTCGTCGACCTCGCCATCCAGGTAGGCATCCATGGCGATGCGCGCGATAGGCCTGATGTCGCTCAGCGTCGGTTCGGCGGGCATATCGGTGAACGAGGCGACGATATTCGCGCCCAGCCTGACCAGGGAATCGCGCCCCTTGCGCCCGACCGCGACATAATCGACCGGCTTGCCCAGGCGCGTTTCAAAGCCCTGCGCCACGCGCAGAATGTTGGCATTGTATGCGCCGGCCAAACCGCGGTCGGATGTGATCACCACAACCATCACCCGGTTGACTTCGTCCCGCTCGGTAAGCAGCGGATGCAGCGGCAGATTCTTGCTGGCCGCCTGGATGTTGATCAAGATCTCCCAGGCTTTTTCGGCATAGGCGCGGCTGGCAAAGACGCGCGCTTGCGCCCGCCGCACACGCGATGCCGATACCGCCTCCAGCGCCCGCGTGATCTGGGCGATATTGCGCACGCTGCGGATGCGGTTCTTTACTTCTCGGAGCGTCGGCATTTAGTGTCTCCTCACGCCGATTCTGCTGCAATGCGCCATTTTTCCGGCGCGCGCTGTCTCACTGTACATAACATATACTCCACGCTCGCCAGCCCGGACTGCCGCCCTAGCCCCAAGCCTCGTTGAAGGTCTTGATGGCGGCCTCCAGCTGTTCTTGGATCTGGTCCTTGGAGCGGGCGTTGCGGTTGTCGCGAATGAATGCGGCACTGTCGGCGAACTGGGTGCGCCAGCTGCGCAGAAATTCTTCTTTCCAGGCCAGCATGCGTTCGACCGGCACCTCGTCTGCCAGGCCGCTGGTGCCCGCGTAGGTCAAGGCAACCTGCTCGTCCAGCGAAAGCGTTTGGTACTGCACTTGCTTGAATAGCTCTGTCAAACGCAAGCCACGGTCGAGCTGCTGCTGCGTGGCGCGGTCGAGGTTGGAGCCAAACTGCGCGAATGCGGCCAGATCGCGGAATTGCGCCATCTGCAGCTTCAGACCGCCCGCCACATCTTTCATGGCGCGCGTTTGTGCGGCAGAGCCAACGCGACTGACGCTGATGCCCGTATTCAAAGCGGGGCGCAACCCGGCGTTAAACAGCTCGGACTCCAGGTAAATTTGCCCATCGGTGATGGAGATGACATTGGTGGGAATGAAAGCCGATACATCGCCGAGCAATGTTTCGATAACGGGCAGCGCGGTAAGACTGCCACCGCCGCGTTCGTCGCTCAATTGGGCGGCCCGCTCCAGCAGACGGCTGTGCAAATAGAAGACATCGCCGGGGAAAGCTTCGCGTCCGGGCGGGCGGCGCATCAACAGCGAGACCTGGCGATAGGCGTTGGCGTGCTTGGATAGATCATCATAAATGACCAGCGCGTCTTTGCCATTTTCCATGAACCACTCGCCGATCGCGCAGCCAGCATAAGGCGAAAGGTATTGCAGCGCCGCCGCGTCCGATGCCGAAGCGACCACGATGGTGGTGTATTCCATCGCGCCTTCTCGTTCCAGCGTCTCGCGGATGCGCGCCACCTCGCCACGCCGCTTGCCGATAGCCACATAGATGCAAAACATGTCTTCGCCGCGCTGATTGACGATTGTGTCCAGGGCAACGGCGGTTTTGCCCGTCTGGCGGTCGCCAATGATCAACTCGCGCTGTCCGCGTCCGATCGGGATCATGGTGTCGATAGCGAGGATGCCCGTCTGCACCGGTCTGTCCACGCTGCGACGCTCCATCACACCAGGGGCGATGCGCTCAATATTGTAATATTCGTCGAATTGGATGGGTCCGCGCCCGTCGATCGGCTCGCCAAGCGCATCGACGACGCGACCAACCATGCCCATGCCCACTGGCACAGACGAGATTCGGTTGAGCGCGCTGACGCTGTCGCCTTCCTGGATGTCATCGTAAGCGCCCATGATGATGACGCCGACATTGTCTTTCTCCAGGTTGAAAGCGATGCCAGCCACGCCATTCTGGAATTCGACCAGCTCGTTGTAGCGCACATTCGCCAAACCAGAAACCCGCGCAATGCCATCGCCGACCTCTTGAACATAGCCGACTTCGACAGATTCGAGGGCGTCCAGCTCAATATCGCTGATTTGCTCGAGGATCGATTCGTAGATATTGTCTGCCATTCGGCGGCTCCTTGCCTCAATTTCCTGTCGTTATTGACGAAACTCCTGCCATTGTAGCGCAGGGATTCCCGCTTGTCTATATTTTCACAAACGAATCTGGCTTACTCCTCAGCATTGCCCAGCGCCTGCGAACGCCGATAAGCCGCCCACACGCCCTCGGAAAGCACCGTGCGCAATCCGCCTTTTTCCATCTCGTGCAGCGCCGCCGCGGTTGTGCCGCCCGGGCTGGTGACCTGGTTGCGCAGCTGGGCAGAATGCAAGCCCGATTGCCGCGCATAGAGCACCGAGCCGAGCAGAGTCTGTGTCACCAGCGCCTCGGCATCGCGCCGCGCAAAACCCATGTGCACGCCCACATCGATCAGCGCTTCCATGAACATGAAGACATAGGCAGGTCCTGACCCGCTCAGGGCTGTCGCCATATCCAGGAAGCCTTCGTCGGTCGCATAAATCTGCTCACCCAGCGCGCCCAGCAGTTTTTCGGCTTGCTTTCGCTGCTCAGCCTCGACCTCACTGGCAGCCGTCCAGACTGTGATTCCCTGCCCGATCTGACCCGGCGTATTGGGCATGGAACGCACGACGCGCGGGTTGTCCAGGCTCTTGGCGATGGTCGACAGCGGCACGCCCGCCACGATGCTGACGATCAGCCGAACCGCGCCGACTTGGCCGCTCAGTTCTGGCAGCACAACATCCATGCCCTGCGGCTTGACGGCCAGCACAAGCACATCGGCCTTTTCCGCCGCCTGGACATTGTTGGTCGTCGTGAAAATGCCATACTTGGCGCGCAAGCCGTCCAAATGCTCGGCTCGGGGGTCAGACGCGATAATCTGCCGCGCTTCCAGCAACTTTTGATGCAGCAAACCGGCGATGATCGCCTCGCCCATCACCCCTGCGCCAATGAAAGCGATAGTTTCGCCATTGAATGCCATGCTCGCGCCTCAATTCTTGCGATAAGATTCGTCAAAGTGGTGGCTCAACAAATAAAAGCTGCGCCGCCGCCCTTCGAAGAAATCGCTGACAAAGTCGGTAATGATATAACCCGCGGCGAAAATCTGCGTGAAAACCTCGCGGATGTGCCTGCGCCAATCGTCCGCCAGCGCGCGGTCAGCCGCCTCCAACTCGATGAAGTCGCTGGGGATCTCCACTAGCGCGAATGTCGAGCCAGGCACGGTTGTCATGGCGCGCGGTTTCAGCCACTCGCCCGATTCTTTTGCGCGGTTGACAATAGGCGCGCGCACATCCAGATAGTGCTTCAGGTTCAACTGGCTGCCCTCGCCGCGCACACGGGTTTTGACACGGCGCTGCGTCACCCACCACTCTACCACCAGTCGGTCGGAACGCAGCTGGTCGCCTTCCGCCAGCCCAAAATAATTGGCGGAAAATCGCTGCGCCACCGCCCCAAGCTTGCGGATATTTAGGTGAGCGTTTGCGGCAAGCAGCGGGTCGAATGTCCAGGTTATCAGACGAATGGCTTGCTTCATGGCGATCTCGCGCTGCGCCAGCTTCAAACGATAGCCGATATTGCGTCCGCGATAGCCCTGCAGCACGACCATGCGCTTGGACATGATGAGCAGGTTGGCCATGGCTGGTCGCGCGTCGCGGTCGTCCATGTCGATATCTGTGCCGATGAATCCCATCACAAAGCCGACCAGCCGTTCATCAGCATACGCGCCCAAAACATGCCCGCCGTGCAGCGCCAGGGAATAGAGCATGTGGCGTGGCACGAGGTTGCCGGCATCGTGCCCCCAATATGTCTTCTGCAGCTCGACCACTTCGTCCAGTTGCGGTGCGCGCAGCAATCGTTGGATGCGAATATCGTTCATGGTTGCGCGCCTACGAAGCGATGCGCGGACGGCGGCGAAAACTGACGCGCAGGGCAGAGCGAAGATGTCGCCGCTGTGGCAGGTATTCCAGCAGGGTCTCTTCAAATCGGCGCGGCAAAAAACCGAAATAGTCAAACGCCCCGCTCAATGGCGCGGTCCGGTTCGCAGCCAGGATATCCAGCCACTGGCTCGTCATCAGCGCGCGCGGCAGCAGCGTACCATAGGCGCCAGCAATCGCGCGCAGCAGATATGGCGGCAAAGGCACAATCATGCGTTGCATGCCAGTAACGCGCATCACAGTTCGAATCAGGTCAAGCAGCGACATATACTCCGCGCCACCTATCTCTACTGTCGCGTCAACCAGCCGCACGCGACTCAGACTACGATATATGGCTTCGACCAGGTCGTCAATATAGATGGGATGCAGGACAACTTCGCCGCGCCCGGGCATGAAGAAGAAGAGCGGATTGAGCCGAAGCATGCCCGCGATGTGATTCACAAATGCGTCCTCGGGACCATAGACGATGCCGCTGCGGATGATGGTGTAGGCAAGCCCGCTGTTGCGCAGCAGGTCTTCCACTTGGCCCTTGACGCGGTGCAACGTATAAGCCGATGACGGCGAAGCGCCAAGCTGACTCAACGTGATGATGCGCCCGACGCGGGACGCTCGCGCGGCAGCCGTCAGGTTGGATGTCCCCTCTCGCTCGAGCCGCTCCAGGTCGCGCTGTCCGCCCCACCACAGGGCATTGGAAAGGTGGATGACCGCATGGCAGCCGCTGACCGCGCGGAAGACGGCTTCCTCATCCAGCAAGCTGCCAACGACAATGTCTGGCGCATGGGCAGATGCCGTGTCCCAGGGCAATTGACGCAACTGACGCTCGGTCAGCAGACAACGTGTGGGCGCAGCCGCGCGTATCAGCCGCCGCAAAAGATGCCGTCCGACCAAGCCCGTCGCGCCAGTTACCAGGATCATTAGGTGGCTCGCTTGTGAAGCCCACTGTTGCAGGCCCGCATTCATGACAATTGCACGGGGCAGCAAAGCGCGTATTATAGGGCAATGCTGCGCCGCCCGCCATGCAACGCCAGCGCGCCGGGCGTGTTATCATTGATGAATGGCGCAGAGCAAGGAGAGGCGCAGTTGGACAAAAAGCGTATCGTGATCACCGGCTTGGGCATCGTCTGTCCGACCGGCAATAGCCTGGAAGAAGCCTGGGCAAATACAGCCGCTGGCGTCAACGGCATTGATTTCATCACTCGCTATGACCGCTCGCTGACCCAAAATCAGCTGGCGGGCGAAGTCAAGGGTTTCGACCCCGACAAGCTCTTTGGGCGCAAGGAAGCGCGCCGGCTGGACCGCGTCGCCCAGTTCGCGCTGGAAGCCAGCCGCCAGGCTATGGAAGACAGCCAACTGCCCGTCACGGCGGAGAACCGCTACGAGATCGGCTGCATAATCGGTTCGGGCGTGGGCGGCATCAACTCTTTTGTCGAGGCGCAGCAAGGCATTGATTCGCGCGGGCATCGTGGCATCAAGCCCATGGCCATCCCCAAGATACTCAGCGACTCTTGCTCTGGCGCGATTTCGCTGCGGTTTGGGCTGCGCGGGCCGAATCATTGCATCGTCACCGCCTGTGCATCGGGCAACAATGCCATCGGCGAAGCCATGCATATCATCCGGCGCGGCGATGCCAAAGCCATGCTTGCCGGCGCATCAGAAGCAGCCATCGTGCCGCTGTGCGTGGCGGGCTTCAACAATATGACTGCGCTGAGCCGCAACAACGACCGCGATACCGCCTCACGCCCATTTGACCTGAAGCGCGATGGCTTTGTGCCAGGCGAAGGCGCAGGCGTGCTGGTCCTGGAAGAATTGGCATACGCGCGTGACCGGGGCGCGAAGATCTATGCCGAGCTGCTGGGATATGGCCACACCTCGGACGCGCATCACATAACAGCGCCCATGGAAAGTGGTGAAGGCGCGGCCAAGGCAGTCGCGTTTGCCATGCGAGATGCTGGAATAAGCGCGGACGACATCGACTACATCAACGCCCATGGCACCAGCACGCCCCTGAATGATACTGCCGAAACGAACGCCCTAAAACGCGCCCTGGGAGAACGCGTCTACGAAATCCCCGTCAGCTCGACCAAGTCCATGACCGGGCATTTGCTGGGCGGCGGCTCGGCGATCGAAGCCGTTTTTTCTATTATGGCCATTCGCGAGAATTTCATTCCACCGACCATTCATTTGCACACAGCCGACCCCAACTGCGATCTCAATTATGTGCCCCATACCGGCATAAAGCACGAGGTGCGCCTCGTGATGTCCAACGCCTTCGGCTTTGGCGGGCACAATGCGGTGCTAATCTTCGGCGAACACGCTCACAATGGCGCAGTCTAGTTCGCCCGGCGCAGAGGCGACGGCAGCAGCGCGCTTTGCCCATGTCATCGGCTGGGGCAAGGCGGTGCCCGAGAAGGTCATGACCAATGACGATATTGCCGCTTTCGTAGAAACCAACGACGACTGGATATTCACCCGCACCGGCATCCGCCAGCGGTATATCGCGCATGAAGCCGAATCAACGGCGACCCTGGCTTATAATGCGGCGCGGCAGGCTCTGGAAGTCGCAGATATCCTGCCCACCGATCTTGACTTGATCATTGTCGCTACGTCTACAGCCGAGAACATCTTTCCCAGCACAGCCAGCCAGGTGCAAGATTGGCTGAATGCGAGCGAGGCTGGCGCATTTGATTTGAGCGCGGCCTGCTCGGGCTTTGTGTATGGTCTTCAGCTTGCGGCCGATTCGATTCGCGCTGGCTCGATCAACGCGGCATTGGTGATCGGCGCAGAAACCATGAGCCGCATAATAGACTGGACCGACCGCAGCACCTGCATACTCTTTGGCGATGGTGCAGGGGCAGTCATCTTGCGCGCCAGTGATGCGCCGGGCGGTGTGCTTTCCAGCGTTCTCCGCTCTGATGGCGCTGGAGCAGATCTGCTGGCCATCCCCAGCGTGGGCAGCATCGATGCCAAGGACTCGCCGGCCGGCGCCAACGGCAATCAATTCTACAAGATCAGCATGGCAGGCGGTGAGGTGTTCAAGTTTGCCACGCGCGTCGTCAGCGAGAGCATCGAACAAGCCTGTCGGTTGGCGCAAGTCAAAGTCGAGGATATCGACCTGGTTATCCCACACCAGGCCAATCGGCGCATATTGCAGGCGGCGGCTCGCAAGCTGGGCATCGACATCACCAAGTTCATGAGCAATGTCGAGCATTATGGCAATACATCAGCAGCCTCGATCCCAATCGCCCTGTGCGAAGCCATCGAACAGCGGCGCATAAACAACCGCGATCATATTGCGCTGGTCGGCTTTGGCGGCGGCTTGGCCTGGGCGTCCATGATCATCCGCTGGGGCGTGCCCAAACCCAGCGAACAGCACGGATCGCTGATCAAACGTCAACAGCGGCATGTGCAATATCGCATAGCGCGGCTGCGGCGCTTGCGGCGACGGGTGGCGCGGCGTTTGCAGTCGAGCAGCTTTTAGCTCGCCGGCGTGTTGGTCGGCAGTGGCTCGCTGATGTAGATGTGCACCAGACAGTGCGCTTTCAAGGTGTTGGTGATATCAAAGACCATCAGACGAAACTGGTATTCGCCCGGTTCATAACCGGCCGGCACAAATTGGCTGAACTCCGCGCGCTCCCGCACTTCCACAGCCTGATCGGCAATCACTTGAAAAGCCCCCAAAGTGCTCGCTCCGCTGATTTCCAACGTGGCATAAGAAAACTGATCGGCATAGAGCGTGCCAACCACGGGAATCGGTTGAAAGACGCGCATGCCATTGCCCGGCACTTGCAGCTGGGCTTGCGGAGAGTCGCAGCCGATGGGCAGGTCGGCCGGGATAATCGTGCCGACTGGCGTGGGCGTGGGCAAGGGTGTGGCGCGAATTTGAGAAGCCAGGTCGGCCGAGCGCGGCAGCGGGACAGGTTCTATGCCCAGATTCGCGGCGGGCTGGTCGGGCACAGGCGTCTCGAATGTGTCGTCATTGGCGGCAACCTCGGCAGCCAGCGCATCGATTTGCTGGTCGCGCAGCAGCTCGGGCACAATCACCGCTTGCACGCCAGCCACGATGATGGCGAGTTCCAGCAGCAGGATGGCTGCGGTGAGCGCATTTTGTCGGCGGTATCGCGCCAGATCTCGCTCCAACTCGAAATACGACGAACGCAGTTCTTCGCCATGCATGAGGACGCGGCGCAGCGCAAACAAGATCCCAGCCGCCAACAGAAAATAGATGCCGATGGCGACTTGATCAATCAGCGCAATGAAGCCAATCATGTTGGAAAGTCGTTCAGCACGCCCTTTAGTACGGTGGTCAGTCGCGGCACGATGATCTCGCCCGATTCCAGCACTTCTTCGTGATTGGTTTCCAAATCAGTATCGACCTGATCAATGGCGCAATTGGTGATGCCCGAGAATGCCAGCACACGCATGCCAGCGTGCCGCGCTACCAAAACCTCATGCGTGGTCGACATGCCCACTGCGTCTGCGCCCCAAGCCCGCAGCATGCGGATCTCGGCGGGCGTCTCGAATGCGGGCCCCGAAAGTGAGCAATACACGCCGCTGTGCAAGGGGATGTCGTGCTGGGCAGCCACCTGCAGGGCTTGCTCCCGCAATGGGCGGTCGTAGGCCTGCGCCAAGCCAAGAAAACGCAAGCCCAGGGACTCATCATTGGCGCCCATCAGCGGGTTCGCTCCGACCATGCCCGGCAGGTTGATGTGGTCTTCCAGCAGCATCAAGTCGCCAACAGCGTAGTCCTTGTTGATGCCGCCAGCCGCGTTGGTCAGGATGACCGTGTGCATGCCCATCGCCTTCATCACGCGGATCGGGAATGTCACCTGCTGCATGCTGTAGCCTTCGTAGAAATGGGCGCGTCCTTGCATGACAGCGACGACCTGCTCTTCCAGTTCGCCGATGACCAGATTGCCCTGGTGCCCATGTACGGTCGAAGCCGACCAGCCGGGAATCTCTGCATAAGGGATGATAGTGCGCGCAGAGAGCTCGTCAGCCAGTTTGCCCAGCCCCGAGCCTAGCACCATGCCGATCTGCGGCTGCAGCGTCAGGCGGTCGAGGATGGTATTGGCTGCGCGCTGAAAATCGTCCTTTGTGTACATCGCCGCCCCGCCTGGCTCGTCCCCTGGCACAGCGCCATGATAGCACAAGCTGCTGGTTCTCGGTATACTTGGGGCAGCGGCATTTGGGAACTATGCGCGCTGCGGAATAGATTCCGCCGAGCGACCACTTGCTGCGCATGCCGTGCCCTGATTTGCCCAGACAGGATGGGATTGACGTTTGAACGACATCCGCAGGCAATTCCGTGCAGCCGCCATTCTGATTCTCATCGTCATACCTGTTGGCATAATCGGCTATGTGCTGATCGAGGGCAAGCCCTGGTTCGAGGCTATTTACCTGACGATCATCACGCTGACGACAATCGGCTTCGGCGATATCGTGCCCATCACGCCACTGGGTCGGCTGTTCACCTTGGCGCTTATATTTACTGGTCTGGGCGCGCTGGCCTTCTTTCTGTCATCGTCATTCGCCCTGCTCTTCAGCGCCGAAGCCATGGCGCGCCGCCGACAAATGCGCAACAAACGCAAAATCGGCAAGCTGAGCAAGCATTATGTCATTTGCGGAAGCGGCGAAATGGTCGACAAGACAATCGGCTATGTCTTGAATGGCGCTCGCATCCGCCTGAAGCAATATCAGGACATCCGCTTCCAGCCCATTGAATCCTGGCTAGAGCGCATTCCTGGCGGCGCGCAGGGACTGAAGAGCCTGGTGCGCAAGGTATTTTCGTTGTATTTGAATCTCTTTCATGACCATACCACCCTGCTCGATCTCATCGTGGTGGTTACCGAAGACAGCGACTATGCTGAACACCTGCGCAGCGCCGGCATCCTGGTCATCGATGGCGATCCATCGGACGACAACACGTTGCAGGCAGCTGGCGTCGCTCGCGCCCGGGCCATCATGGTCATGCTCAGTCAAGACGCAGAGAATTTGCTCACCGTACTGAGCGCGCGCAATTTGAACTCCCGCCTCTATATCACCGCCGCCGTGGTAGAAGAGGTGCTGAAGCAGAAGATGATCAAAGCCGGCGCCAATGTTGTGCTTGCGCCTTACGAAGTCGCATCGCAGTTTCTCAACAGCGCCACGTTGCGCCCGGCTGTCAACGATTTCTTCAACAGCATACTCTTCGATCAAGAGACGCAACATCAGATCACGCAGTTGGAAATAGAAGCCAACTCGCCCTGGATCGGCAGGCGCATCAGCGATTTGCAACTGGCTGAGAAATACGATGCGGGTGTCATTGGCATACGACTGGAGACGGCAGACTTTTTGCATTCCCCGGCCAGCAGCCGTGTCTTGCAAGAAGATGAAATCTTGCTGTGCGTGGCGCCTGGCCCCATGATCCCGATTCTGCAAGGCAAATGCCAGCCACAGGGCAGAAACGAAATGCGCTTCGCCACTTTCCAGCGATTGGTGCATTCACGCGAGTCGAAGCAACTCAATCAGACGCTCAGTTTGTCCGAGAGCGAAAGAGCCGTCCAGGACATGACAAAGCACTTCGTCATCTGCGGCGATGATCACATCATCGTGAGCGCAGTCCGCTTTCTGGATCCAGCGCGCCCTTTCGTCTTGCTGACCAACGACGCGGCGCTGGCGGAAGGCTGGCGAGCGCGCGGCTTCCGCGTCATTTTGGGCGATTCCACCCGCGACCATGTCCTGCGCAAAGCCGGTGTCGAACGCGCCCAAGCCATTATGATCTCTATGGGCGACCGGGCTGCGGCCGTCTTGACCGTGCTGTCTTCGCGCAGCATCAGCAAGTCGCTGCTGGTTTCGGTGACAGCCACAACCGATGACATGGTCGAGAAACTGCGGCGGTCGGGCGCGGACCGCGTCGTCAGTCCCTTCCATGTCGCCGCCCAGTTTGTGCTGCTGTCTACGACCCGTCCAGAGGTCGCCGAATTCTTGCAGCATGTGCTCTACAACGAGCAGACGCAACTGGAAACGGCGGAGTTTTATATGGAAGACGATTCGCCCTGGATCGGCAAGACGTTGCAGCAGCTCTCGTTAGCCAATCGCTACCGTGCTGGCGTGATCGGCATACGCAAAGCCAAGAGCGCGCGCTATGTCTATGCGCCGCCGCCCGATCATAAGTTGCTGCCCTACGAAGTGCTGATCGTGATTACGCCCATGCGCTTCTTTGATGAAATGCGCGAAGAAGCCAGCGGACATATCAATCGCAGACCAGCCACGTTGCGCCTGCAACTTGACACCAAAGCCAGCAGCAACTGGTCCCGCGATATGCTTCGTGAATTATTGGAGCAGCAAGACAGCTAGCGACTCTGCAACCACAGCAGACCTTCGCCAGATGCATGGTCCTCGACATTGGGCGCAGCAAACCCGGTCTGCTGGTCGAGCACGGCGATGCAGTCATGGAAATGCTGGAGGATCGCGCCAAGGCTGGATCCTCGGGGCAGCGCCGTGATATCTGCCCAGTGTCGCCGTCCGACGACTGCCGAACCGCTTTCACCCTGACCAGCACCTACCGTGATAAACTCGCCATCGCCACGCGCATAGGCTGTCAGCAGTTGATAGACGCGCTTTGGCGTCAGGCAATTGCCATGGGCAGGCACGACCAGCGCCGCAGCGACATGGGCTGGCAACGCGCGAAATCCGGCTTCCAGGGCAGTGACCGCGCCGCCTCGGCGATAAGTCCTGTCGTGAATTGTCGTTGCTCCCAGCGGCTTCAGAGCAGCGCGGACTTTGGCAGCGTCAGCGCCGGTAAGGACCCGGATGTGGTCTATGCGCGAGCGCATCAGCTGTTCGGTTGTCTGCGCAACGCTCCTGGCATCGCTCTCCGCCAGCACGACCGCGCCAACAGCCCGCTGCAGCTCGCCGACCGGTTCAAGTCCGCGCACCGAGCCCATCGCCACACCATGCACGCGCGGACTTTGCAAACACAATCGCGCGATCATCCTGGCGCGTCCGCGAGCATATCCACGCGCTGGCGCCTGGTTCAAATACACCAGGACTCGCGCCGATTTGGGCACGCCTCGCAAGCCCAATGTTTCGTCACGCAGCACCTGCGCCAGCCAAGCCGACTTCACCGGCGAATTCCGCGCGAAGCCATAGCGATTGATCATCGCTGCTGGGTTGTAGACATGCGCTTCATCCAGCGGCGCTCCCAACGCGCTCAAAGACGCCACCAGCACCACCAGCGAGGTTTCCAGCGGGATTTGCGGCTCGTCGGCGCGGGGAGCTTTGAAAGGCAAGCCGGCCGCATGATCGGCTTCGACCAGCACAATATCGGAATCTACGCGGTCCAGCAGGTCGCGCGTCCATGACAGCGGCGGACCATAGACTGTGCCAGCGCGGATGTCGTCATGCAACAGCACAAACTGATCATCGGTCAGCGCCTGAGAGATGGCGCGCGCATCGACGCGGCTGGACATGACGCGCGGGAAGAGCGAAAGCTGATCGGTCGCCAGCTGCGAGGTCGTGGTCGCGAGCACGCGCCAGCCAGCCTCTGCCAATTCATAGCCCAAGCCGACCAGCAGCGACGACTTGCCGCCCGCGCCGATAAAGGCGACGACATCGCCCGGGACAACATGAAATGCTTTTTGCAGCTGCATGTGCCGCCTTGCCGCCCGCTGCAGATGCTCCGCAGCAAGCCCATCCTAGACAGTCGCAATGATAACACGAAATGCGCTGGCGGGCGCGTTTAGACCTCGCCGATCCCGGCCGCTCGCAAGGCTTTGACAACCTTCTGGGCAATAAATGGCTGCGAGTCGACCCAGACGCCAGTCGCATCATATATCGCCGCGGCGATAGCGGGCGCCAGAGGCAAGAAAGGCATTTCTGCCATGCCACGCGCGCCCCATGGTCCGATCGGGTCGGGATATTCCAGCAAGACCGACTTGACCCGTGGCGGCACATCCAGCGATGTCGGGATCAAATAAGTCGACAAATAGGGATTCAGGATGCGCCCGTCGCGAGAGACGAGGTATTCCATCAGCGCGTAGCCTTGCGCTTGTACGACCGCGCCTTCAATTTGCCCCTCGAGCTGCTGCCGGTTGATGATCTTGCCCACATCGTTGGCGCAGACGACCTCCAGCAACTGCACCTGCCCCGTTTCGATATCGACCTCTACCTCGACCGCCTCGGCGACATAGCCATAAGCGAAGTTGGGCCTGGCATAGCCGGTCTGCGCGTCGAAAGATGTCGTCCCCGGCGGATGATACATGAACTCGGCTTTGGCGGGACGTTCTTCATCTTGCCATTTGCGCAGGGCGAGCTCAGCCGCGCCGCGTATGGCATTGCCCGACATGAACGACAGGCGCGATGCCGAAGCGCTGCCCGATGAGCCGGATGTTGCCGTATCGGATGCGACCAGCTGCACGCGCTCGAAAGGCAGGCCCACCGCGTCAGCCGCCATCTGCATCAATGCCGTGTGCGCGCCCTGCCCCACATCAGCGCCGGCATGGTACAAAATGACGCGCTCAATCTCGGCGCTGCCCTGCAGCTCTATGCCCGCCCAGCAATGCTCAGGGAAGCCAAAGCCGAAGCCAATATTTTTGAAGCCGCCCGCCAGGCCGCGCCCACGCACTTTGCTGCTGTCGGACGGTTGTGAGGGCGATTGCAGCTGCCAGCCCGCTTTTCCCTGGCGCCACCATGATTCTGTTCCGCAGGCTTCAAACACGTGCGGCATGCTGACGCCGGGCGGGAATGGCGTGCCCACCGAGCCCATGCTGCCCTCGCGGATGCTGTTCTTGAGGCGGATCTCCAGCGGATCCATGTTCAGCGCCGCCGCCAGCCGATTCATTTGCCCTTCCGCCGCCAGCAGTCCTTGAGGAGCGCCAAAACCACGAAATGCGCCAGAAGGGATGTTGTTGGTATAGACGGCGCAAGTGTCGATGTGAATGTTGTCGACTTCGTAGGGTCCGCTAACTGTCAGATGCGCGTTGCCCAGCACCTTGTTGGAAGTGTAATTGTAGGCGCCGGCATCGCCGATGACTTGAGACTCGATGACGGTGAGCATGCCATCGCGGGTCGCGCCCCACTTCGCGCGCACTTTGATTGGGTGCCGCTTGTGGTGGTAGAGGATGGATTCTTCGCGATTCCACTGGATTTTGACCGGACGCCGCAATTTCCAGGCGGCCAGCGCCAGCACGATTTGCACGGACATATCTTCGCGCCCGCCGAATGCTCCGCCAATCGCCGGGTACATGACGCGCACCTGCTCGGGCGGCAGGTCCAGCGCATGATAGATCTGCTCCTGGTCTTCGTGCGTCCATTGCCCGGCCACCACGACAGTCACGCGATCTTCTTCATCGATGTACGCCAAGCCGGCTTCGGGCTGCAGGTAGGCATGCTCTTGCCAGGTTGTTTCGTAAGTGCCTTCGACAACGACATCCGCCGCCCGCCAGCCAGCCGCCATATCCCCCCTGCGGATACGGTAACGCGCCACCAGGTTGTCTGGGCAGTCGGCGTGCAGCTGCGCCGCAGATGCAGTCATGGCCTCTTCGGCATCAAACACGGCGGGCAAGTCTTCGTAATGTACCTGGATTAACGCAAGGGCTTCGCTCGCGATCGCATCGGTCTCGGCCACGGCAAACGCCACCATATCCATATAGCAGCGGACGACATCAGCGCCGGCTTTGTCGCCACCTGGACCACAGAGCACGGGCTGATCTTTGATGACCAAGCCATATTCATTCACCGGCACATCATGGCTCGTGAAGACGCGCAGGACGCCCGGCAGCGCTTCGGCGGCGGCCACATCGACACCGATCACGCGGGCATGAGCGCGCTCGCTGAACTTGATGCGCATCCACAGCTGCCCCTCGATATCAATATCGCCGGGATAACGCGTTTCGCCAGTTACTTTGCCTCGCGCGTCGATGCGCTTGATCGATTCGCCGATGACAGAGCCTGTTTGAGCTGGCACAAGACTTGCCCTTTCGTGATAATCAGAAGCCCGGCAGCGCCACAAAGCGCGTCTGGCCGACCTGCTCAGTTTCATTGTCAAAGATGCGCCGCAAAATGGCGATGGCTGCGGCATAAGTCGGCTCGACGCCGCCATAGCTCAAGCTGCCCGCGCCGAGATTCTGGCCCGGTTTCATGGGTTTGTCCGATGCGTAATGCAAGAAGCCAATATCGAATTCGACCGAATGCAAATTGACGATCTCGTTCATAGGGTGGCGCTGCGGACGGAAAGCTTCATACGTCGCCGACAGATAAGGACCGCTTTCCATATCAATATCCGTATAACCCTCGCGGTAGAAGACATCCATATAATTGGGATTTTGCAAGAAAGTGCCGCGCACAGTGACGGCCTTTTGGTTGTCCAGGACATTGCCGTGGCGCATGTTGGCGCGGACATGCCGGGCGGTAAAACAATTGCGAAACAGGTAGGTATTCTGCGAATGTTCATCGTGGATCACATTGGGGATCATCATATCGCCGATGCGCCCGTTCAATGTCGCGGCTTTGCCCATCACATAGACCCCAGCCAGCCTGCCCACGCCTTGCGTAATCCGGCTGAGCAATTCGTAGGCCGACATGCCCAGCGGATAGTCGATATTGATAATGAGCGCATTGCTGTGCCGCAGCCGCTGCAAGTCGCCGGCATCGCCCAGACGCGGATCGAACCACTGCGCCTCCAGCTTGCCCAGCTCGATGATCTGTGTTTCCATTTCGAAACCATGTCGGCTAGGCATACGGTGCATGCCTAGGCGATGTTCTTCTCGCGCGAAGTCATTCCGCGTCCCGCTGCCGGTGTCGGAAAGATACTGACGCAACACAAAATACAGAAAATTGTCGGTGCTCTTGTGATAGCTTTCTTTGATGTCTTCGTACTCAGTCAACAGCGATCTTTTTTCAAATTGCTCAATATACTGCACCAGACTTTCTTCATAGCGCCGCGCAAAACCAGCCAGCAGGTTGATGAGGGAATGTGTGTTGCTGGAGACGAAGTAGACGGGTCGTTCGCCAGGATCGATGCCCGCCTGATCCAGTTCGTCACAAAGTTCGTTCCACCAGGAGGCGGTGGCGCGCCGATAGTCTGCCAGCGATCCGGCGATCAATCGCAAGGTCATGCTCTTGCGCTGGCGGCTGATGCGCAGCAGGTTGGCTACGAAGTCGCTTTGCCAGAGAAGTTGCAGCCTGCGCAGATCGCTGACCGCCATCGTCAAGCCCTTTGCCAGCACAGCGAAGTCTTCGTCAGGCAAGTCGCTGCATTCGGCATGCCGCAGCAGCAAATCGCATAAATCCTGGTTTTGCAAGCGCGCATGCAGCTTGTTCCACTCGATTTGATACGCGGTGAGCATGGGGGTGAGATCGTCGATATCCGAGCGGCTGACGATATAAACAGCCAGAGCGCTGCTGCCATCAAAGTGCGTGCGGCGGCGTCTGCCCGTGGAAAATACGCGCTGCCAGCTGGCGATATCGTGATAACCAGCGGCCACAAATCCCCGCTCCAACTGCCCTACCAGCACATCCGTAACATCAATGATGCAGGGCGGCAAGCGCAGCGCGCTGTACATCAGCGCCGAGGCATCGATCTCGAGGGAGCCGGCGCCTTCGTGCAGCGACGAGTTCATCGCCACATGGCTCTCTACCAGCGTATCAATTTCAATAGCATCGCTGGAGCGCAGCAGCGAATAATAAGTGCGCATATACAGCTCAATGTTATCGTTGCCAGACTTGGGCACTGTACGGTCCATGATTCAGCCTTGTTCTGCTTGCAGTTTGCGCGCGCTGGCTTGGTGGAATGCTTCGAGGATCTTGTAATACCCCGTGCAACGACACAAGTTGCCGCTGATGCCATAGTTGATCTGTTCGGTATTGGGCTGGGGGAACTCGTCCAAGAGCTTGGCTCCGGCCATCAAGAGGCCCGGCGTGCAATATCCACATTGCACAGCCGCTGCGTCGATGAATGCCTGCTGGATTGGGTGCAGGGCATCGCCATTTTGCAAGCCTTCTATGGTTAGGACATCTGCCCCGTGCGCGCGGGGAGCGTGGACCATGCAAGCCATCACCGCCACATCGTCCAGGAAGACAGTGCAAGCGCCGCATTCGCCTTCTGCGCAGCCTTCTTTCGTGCCCGGCAGCTTGACATCATCGCGCAGCCAATGCAGCAGCGATTTGTGCTGACCGCTCGCGATGCGCACATCGATTCCGTTGACGCGACTCTCGATTGGACTGTCAGGCCGGTGCACAATTGGCTCGGGCAGCCCACAACCAACCCGGCCACCATTCGCTCCCCAGAGCATAGGTGGATGCGCGGGCAAACCAGAATCGAGCTCGTCCGCCGCCAGCCGCCGCAGCGCCTTCGCCACCAGCACTTTGATCATTTCGCTGCGGTATTCGGCGCTGCCACGCACATCGTCGATTGGCGCGGGGTAATTGCCGGCGATGCGCGCAGCCTCGGCGATCACCTTGGGCGCCAGCTTGTTGCCTCGCAAGAAATCTTCGGCAGGCGGCACGCGGACGACGGTGGGCGCAACGCTGCCCAAAGCGATGCGCGCGTCCCACACAATTCCATCGACATGGCGTTTGATCACGACCGCCGCATCAACCACCGAGATGGCTTGTGCCCGCCTCAATCCCAGCTTGAGGAAGATGCCACGTTCGCCCTCGCTCAGCGCGGGAATATGAATGGCCCGCAGCAACTCGTCGGGTTGCAGAATGGTCTGTCGGAAGCCGCTGTAGAAGTCTTCGAGCCGAAGCCGGCGCTGGCCCCGCTTGGATGCCAAAGTAAGTTCTGCGCCCAGAGCAATGAGCGGCGTGATGGTGTCGTTGGCTGGAGAAGCCGTGATGAGGTTGCCGGCGATGGTGGCGCGATTGCGTATTTGTGGCGCGCCGACTTCCCACGATGCCTGCGCCAGGGGAGTGGCTTGGTCGCGGATGAGCTGGCTGCCCACGACATGATTGTGCGTGACCAGCGGTCCCAGCGTTATAGACCCGTTTTCCAACGTGATATCGTCCAGGCCCGGCACGCGCGTCATATCAACGATGATTTGCAGCTGGGGATGCTGGCCGCGCTCCATTTCGATGATCAGGTCGGTGCCGCCCGCGACGATGCGCGCCGCCCGCCCATGTTCATCCAGCAGAGCCAGCGCTTCGTCAATGCTGCTTATACTATGATAGGCTTGCCACATGCCTTGTCCGCCTCCTGCTGGCCTTGCGCCTAGAGTGGGTTCAATTCCAGCACGGTGAATGGATTTATATTGATGACACAGGTGGACTTGTATTGTGTGCGAACTGTCTTGCGCCGGTCCCAAGTATGCACATGCCCGTGCAGCATATAACGCGGACGAAACCAGCGCATGAAGTTGCGAAAGCTGACGAAACCACGATGCGCGAAATCTTTGCCATCGTGAATATCGCGGGCCGGCGAATGCGTAACGAAGAGATCAATGCCGCGCCGGCGCAGCCATCGATTCGCTAGAATTTTCGGCGCCAATCCCATGACCATGCGATGCATCTGCGCCTGGCTGTATTGTATTTCACCGTTGTTATAACGGATGCAGCCCTCCAGTCCTGTCATGGTCAGTCCGCGATACTGCACGACTTGCTGGTGCAGGTCAATGCCACCCGGCGGTTCTTCGTGATAGCGCTCGTCGTGATTTCCCCGCACATAATAGAGTGGAACTTGCAAGATGCTGGTGATGTATTCCAGGTAGGCGGGCGGCATATCTCCGCAACTGATGACCATGTCAATGTCTTTGTATTGACGGCGCAAGTTGACCGCGCTGTGCAACTGCGGCATTTCGGTATCGCTGACGCAGAGGATCTTCACGAACCGTTCTCCGCGCTCTACTCGGAAAATCCCCCGGCAAAGGTGTCGATCATCAAACGTACATCGTCTCCCAGGGGGTAGAGGATGGGGCAAGTCGCGCCGGCTCGCATATATTCGCGCACCTTGGCTTTGCATTCGGCTGGCGTGCCACTGGCTGTGATCATCTGCACGACATCGTCGGGCACGAGTTTCATCGCTTGCATGATCTGCGCTTCACTGGCGGGCCAAGTCAACACTTGGCCGATTTCGTCCAGCAAATCCTGGCTGACGCCGCTGGCTTTCATGATGTGCGGCTGCTGCCCAAGATACTGCGTCACCAGCTTGCGCGCGGCATCCAGCGCTTTGCCCCGGTCATGATCCACCGAGCAGACGACCAGCTGGGGGCGGTCGACATCAAATACCGTTTTGCCCGCGCGTTTTGCGCCGATCTCCAGTTGCGCCATGGCCGATTCGTTGTATTTGGGCGAAACCAGGTAGTTCAGCACGACGCCATCGGCGATCTCGCCTGTCAGCGCCATCATTTTGGGACCGGTCGCTCCGATATAAATGGGCACATTGCGCGGCTCTTTGCGCCCGTGAACGACATCCAGCTCGACATCGGTGAGCTGCACGAATTCGCCAGCAAAAGTAACCCGCTCGCGGTTGAGCAGGCGGCGCACAGTGGTAACCACCTCGCGCATGGCGAGCAAGTTCCTGCTGCGTGTGATGCCAACTTTTGCCGCCAGCGGGTCCCACCATGCGCCAATGCCGCAATAGATGCGGTCGGCTGCCAAGTCATCCAGGGTCAGGAAGGTTGCCGCGATGACGGCAGCATTGCGCGTCCAGTTGTTGATAACGCCCGAGCCGATTTTGATGCGCGAGGTGGTCGCAGCAAAGGCCGCCATGGGCACAATGGCATCGCGCACCAAGCGGCTTTCGGCTTGCCAGACGGCTTCGAAGCCGCGTTCTTCGGCATATTGCACATAGGCGATTGCATCATTCAGCGGATGCGCGTCTTGCAGATACAGCGCTACTCGATCAGCCATGGGCTTACTCCAAAGATTTTTGCTATGTCTGCCACGCGCCTATTATCGCGCAGAATCGGCGCAATAGGCAAATGCCAGGCTCAGTTTTCGTCCTGAGCGGGTGCAAGAGAGGGCAAGTGGCTGTGTTGTCCCTTTGCAATGATGCGCTGGTACATGTGCAAGTCGGCAGGCACATCAATATCCAGGCTGGTACGTGGCGACTCGTAGCGCTGCACAGCGATGCCCTTCTGTTCTGCCTCTTTGATATGCCGCGCATAGCTGCCAGCGCCATAGGTATATTCAATCGCGCCAGGCGGACGCACCAGCAGCGCATTCGTGCCGTCCTGTTCGCTGTCGGTGGCGATCACAATAGAGCGCTCTTTGGACAAGCTGACCAGTTGGACGATGTCGTCGCCATTGATAAAGGGCAAGTCGGCGGGCAATACCAATACGGCATCGGCGCGCCATGCTCTGAGCACCATCGTCGCCCGCAGCAGCGCCGGATTTAAGTTGGACTCGGCGCTTTCTTGCAGAGTCTTTGCCCCCAGTTCCCGCGCGATGGCCAGAGCCTTCGTATCCCGCGAGATGACCAGCGCGCCTGTGACAGACCCGGCTTGCATCACCACCGACAGCACATGACGAAACATGGCTTGCGCCAGTAGGAAACGTTGTTCGGGCTCCAGCACTGTCGACAGACGGCTCTTGGCGTATTGCAGCGGCTTGACCGGGATGATCGTCCACAGGCTCATGTCTACCAGCCTCGCACCCAGTCTAGTGTATTTCGCGCCAATGCCACTTTGCGCGGCAGATCCGTCATCAGCGTATCCAGCCGCGTCGTCCGCAGCCCGGCGAAATGAAACGGAGGATTGCGCAGATCGTCGACGAATCCGTCGATGATACCTTCATAATAGCACGCGACCGTGCGCGCCGATACGGCCAGGCCCAGTTCGCGCATGATCTTGGCAGTGGGACCCTTGACCGCGTCGCCACCGATAACCGGTGTAATCGCAACTTTGGGGGCAGGCAGCGCTGCCAGCAACTCGCGCAAGCCCGGCACCGCCAGGATAGGCGCAATCGACAGCCAGGGATTGGACGGCGCAATCATGACCATGTCGGCGCTGGTCAAGGCATCGTCTACCCGGGCTGGCAGGCTCGCGCCTTGGCCAGAATCATACTGGATCTGCTGGATAGCCGGCTGCCAGCGCTGTCTGACGAAGTATTCCTGGAAACTCATCTCGCCGCTTTCGCGACTGCGAATCAGGGTGGGCATTTCGACATCGCTCATAGGCAGGATAGTCGATTCAATGCCCATCCGCCGGGCGATCCTGCTGGTGAAATCTGTCAGGCTGACCTGGTCGCGCATGGCCGCTGTCCGCAGCAGGTGCAGCGCCAGGTCCTGGTCGCCCAACTTGAACCAAGCATCCCAGGCATAGCGCCGTATGAGGCTGTCTAGGACATGGGTACTGTCATCCGCGACTCCCCAGCCCAGCTGCGGGTTGACCCTGCCAGCCAACGTATACATCAACGTGTCGATGTCGGGGCAGATTTTCAGCCCCAGGTGCCAAAAGTCATCGCCCGTGTTGACGATGAAGGTCAACTGCGGTGTCGGCTGCAAGTTCGCCAGGCCCAAAGCCAGCTTTGCACCGCCAACGCCGCCTATAAGCACGGCGATTTTTTGCCTCAACGCCATACTGTTCTCGATTCCCAGCCTTCGCGTCCACGTTGACGCTGCTGAGCTGGGTAGCCCAAGGTGATCATACCCTGCGGCTGCCAATCTGGCGGCAGGTCGAGCGTCTGCGCCACCAGCTCGCCACAGAACAAGGGCGCGCACATCCAGCAGGCGCCCAAGCCCAGTCCCTCCGCCATCAGCAAGATATTTTGCCCGGCCATAGCCACGCTCTGCTGCGCCATGCTGCGTTCGTGCTGGTTTCTTGGTGCATCGCGATAAACATCCATATCCCGCAAGCTCATGCACAGCAGGATCAACAGCGGCGCCTCGGTGATGCGCTCATAAGAACGCCGGGCATCCGCCTCGATCAGGTCGTCGGGCAGGCCATCCGCCTTCAAGTCTTGCCGCAGCCTCGCGCCCATAGCCGCCGCCAGACCTTGCTTGCTCGCGTCGTCTGGCATGACGACGAAGCGCCAGGGCTGGCGATTGTGTGCCGATGGCGCCCAGATTGCCGCTTCCAAGAGCTGGGCGATCTTCTCATGTGGCACGGGCTGGGCGCGATAACGCCGCAGCGAGCGCCGTCCGCGCATCTGTCGCAGCAAGTCCGCGGCTGTCATGGCTTAGCGGTAGAGGTCATGTTCGGGAGCGCGGATGAGATCGGCCGCGCAGCCATGCTTTCCGCCCACATCCAAGCCGCGCAGCAGGACCGCCGGCAAGCCTTCGTCTGCCTCGCCACACAGCAGATGCGCGGCAGAAGCCACCAGATCGGCATAAGCGACTTGGGTGATCTCCAGTGTGCGCCCATATAGATCGCGGCTGCCCCGCAAATCTTGGATGGTGGGCAAGCCGGCCGCGCCGATCGCCACACCGATATTGCCGACGCGGAAAGGACGCCCGTGCGTGTCGCTGATGATGACGCCAACAACGATGCCCAGCCGCGCCTGGATCTGTTCGCGGATGGAGCTTGCAGCCTGGTCGGGATCGATCGGCAGCAGCAAAGCCCGGTCGTCGCCGCCTTCAATATTGCTCTGGTCGATGCCGGCGTTGGCTGACACAAATCCCAGTCGATGCTTGGTTACCAGCACGCCGCGGCGTTTTCGCGAAACATGGTCGGACTCGCTGAGAATCAACTCGACCAGGCGCGGATCTTTGTCCGTTTCGGCAGCCAGCTCGACAGCCGCCTGCGAAGCGCGCACATCTGCCAGGCAAATCAACCTGCCCGCCGCCTTTGACACGATCTTCGAAGACAGCACCAAAACATCGCCAACTTGCAGCTCAATGCCAGCTGCCTGCGCCTTGACCAGCATGATGTCGATAATGTCGTCGCCGGCTTGAATCAGCGGGATATCGGGGATGGCATAGGCGGAGAGTTGAGGCGCTCTGCGCATGGTCAAAGGTCCAAGCCCGTGATGCGGATGCCGGCGCCCTTGACTCGATACGCGCGGTTGATGTGCAGCAGCAGCGGCGTCAGCGACTCGGCAGCAACGGCGTTCTTCAACGAACCCGCATCGATGCCGCGCATACCGGCTGCCGCCGTCAGCTCGATGATTTGCGCCTTAGCAGCGGCATCATCGGCGCAGACCAGCACATCGCAATCGACCAGTTGATCAAGCTGGCGCAGTTTGACCGCGCTTACATTTTGGAATGCCGCCACCACAGCCACCGAATCGCCCAGCAGCGCCTGCGCTTCCAAAGCCGCGGCTTGCCCGGCCGGCAAGTTCACCGTCATGATCTGCGGTGGCTGCAGCGGCACAGTCAAGTCGACCAAGATCTTGCCCGCGCAGGCTTCGCGCACACTCTCCAACGTGGCTTTGTGCGCGCTATACGGCACGCTCAATACCACGATATCGGCAGCCGCAGCCGCCTCGGCATTGCCCATGCCGCTTAGCTGACTACCCGGCACTTCTGCCAACATTTCGGCGGCCCGCATTTTTGCGCGTTGGGCCGAGCGCGAGCCGATAATGATCCTGTAACCATGCCGCGCCCAGCGCAGCGCCAAGCCCGCGCCTTCTTTGCCGGTGCCGCCGAGTATCGCCAGTGTTTTCATCGTTTCGTCATTCCGTTTTGATTTCCAGTTGGTCCATCATGCAAGACTGGCATTCGCGTGATGCGCATACCGTTCCCAAACGCCCGGCGCCAAGTCCAGCGCGGCTGCTGCGATCGCGTTTTCATCCAGGGTTTGCAGCTGCCGATCGCGCATCAAGACCTTGCCGGCGCAAATGGTCGTGGTGACCATGGAGGCTTCGAAGCCGAAGAGCAGATGCCAAGGCAGGTTGCCGGCTGTCAGCGGCGTGAAGGGCTGATAATCCACCATGATCAAGTCGGCTGCCGCGCTGGGGATGATCTCGCCGATGGGCATTTCGGGGAAGAAACGGCGCAGCAAACCGGCATTGTTGTCCCATGCCATGCGCGCAATCTGGTCGCCGGGGGCCCGGCGCGGGTCGCGATTGGCAAGCTTGTGCAGCAGATAAGCCGCTTTCCATTCCGCCCACATATTGTTGCTGAAACCATCATTGCCCAGGCAAAGCCGCAGGCCAGCGCCCAACATGCCGTCCATATCGGCCGCGCCCACGCCGTTGTTCATGTTGGAGCGGGGCTGATGACTGACCCAAACGCCGCGCTGCGCCAGCAAATCCCGTTCTGCCTCGTCTATGTGCACACAATGAGCGGCGATGGTGTTGTCGCGCCAGATGCCGAAGCGATCCAGCCGCTGGACTACGCGCAAATCACTGCGGCGCAGGCTGTCGGTCTGGTCGGCTTCGTGCTCGGCGACATGGATGTGAAAGCCTGCCGCGGCCGGCGCTGCATCGACACAGGCGCGCAAGCTGGCGTCCGACAAGCTCAAGCTGGCGTGCAAGCCAAAACTGCCGCGCAAGCGACTGTGATCGGCAGTCCTGACCATGAAGCGCAGGTTTTCGGCGATGCCCGCGCGCATTTTGTCGGGGCCATCGCGGTCGCTGACTTCGTAACAGAGCACAGCGCGCAAGCCAGCTTGGTCGACGGCTTCGCCAATGACATCCAGGCTGCCTTCGATACAAGCGGGGCTGGCGTGATGGTCGATCAGGCTGGTCGTGCCATGCTTAATGGCATCCACCAGACAGACCAGTGCGCTGGCGCGAACGCTGTCGGCATCCAGAGCCTTGTCCAGCGGCCACCACAAGCGTTGCAAGATCTGTGGAAAGTCGCGCGGCGCGGCGCCCGGGATCGCCATGCCTCGGGCATAGGCGCCATAAAAATGCGTATGCGCGCAGATGCCACCGGGCAGTACAATCTGTCCGCGCGCATCGAGGATCTCGGCTTGTGGATAGCGCGCCTTCAACTCGTCTGTTTTGCCCACCGCGCCAATCGTGTCGCCGTCAATAAGCAGCGCATGATTGGGCAACATGTCGGGCTGCGCGCCCAACGTGATGATCCTGGCATTGGTAATCAGCATAGACAACTGCTCCTCCCGTTCAGCCGCGCAGCGCATAATAGACTCGGTCGACATAAAAATCGGCGACGCTGTAGAGATCGCTGATGGTCTCGGCGCTGACGAAGCGATCCCAAGTCGTGCGGATGAAACTGATGGAACGAGCGGGGAAGTTTTCGATAGGCGGGTCTTTTTCGATCAGGTCTCGGAATTGCACTTTGTAATACAGATCATCGGCGCGTTGCGATTCATTGGGCAGCAGGTCGCGTCGCCGCGCCAGCTCGAGGCCCGTGATGCGCGCGAAATAGGCGATGCTGCCGCCACGCTCGCCAAAGACCTTGCGGCTCATAAAGAAGGCGACATATTCGGCATTCAAGCCGCGCCGCATTTTTACCTGGGGGATGCGATACCAGCGCTTTTGCATGGCGATATCAAAGTCGCGCTTACGATTCATCACAGCCACCAAGACCCGATCATCCGCGTACACTGCCGTCCCCCGTTCCGCCTAACGACTGCCGCGCTGCGCCAGCAAACGCCGGTCGATTTCGGCCACGGCGACCTGATGCGCGCGCCACCAGCCCGGATCGCGCTGCGCGTCCAGATCGGCGACAGTCTTGCCCTGCTGCTCGACCCAGGTGTAATACTTCAGGTTGTGCCACCGTTCACGAGTCGCCCGCGTGCCTTCCATGATCCAGTCCCTGCCCGCCCGCCAAAAGACGCCATCGGCGATTGCCAGCGCTGCGGCTTCGTCCAACGCGCCATGCCGCTCGCGCAGCGCCGCCATCACCGAGTCATATCGTTCCATGCCATCGGTGGCGACTGTCACCACGACATCATCGCTGCCGAGTTCATAAAACTTGGCGGTTTTGATGGCGCCGATGATATTGCAAATGCCGCTGATGCCCAGCAGCTGCGCCAAGCGCTCCACGAGGACGGCATCCATGCCCAAGCGCTCGACCAGAAGGCGGCGGCCCGCCGCTTCCGCGAGCAGGCGCAAGCCATTCAGCGCGTCCCTATCATCGATGGCCATCAGCGCATCCATGTTGAAAACATTGTGAATCCAGGTCACATGCTTGTCGCCAATGCCCTGGATCTCGTGCGCTCCATAGCCATTGTTGAACAGGGTTGGGCACTGAATCGGCTCCAAGCCGACGATGCGATGGTCTTGCCAGACCTGCTTGAGCCGGTCTCCCGCTGCAATCGTGCCAGCGCTGCCCATTGCCGAGACAAAGGCCGATATCTTGCCCGCGCCGATGCCCGCGCCTCGCAGGTCCTCCGCCAGCTCGACCAGGGTGTTGCCGGTCACATGATAATGAAAGCGATAATTGCCCATCACCTCAAACTGGTTGAGGATGCGGATTTTGGGATCGCTGCCGCGCAGACGGTTCACCTCATCATAGATTTCTTTGACATTGCTTTCGCTGCCGGCCGTGCGGATGATGCGCGCGCCGTACTGTTCGATGCGCTCGAAACGTTCCTGGCTCATTTCTTCGGGCAGCACGACGATGCTGTCATATTCCATGCGGCAGCCGATGAAAGCGCCGCCGATGCCATAATTGCCAGTCGAGGGCCAGACGAGCGTGTGCTGGTCGGGATCGACTTCGCCCAGCAGTTGTTTTTCTAGCAGCACCGAATAGGCCGCGCCCACCTTGTGGCTGCCCGAGGGGAAACGCCCGCCGTACAAGAGCACGATAGGGGCATCGACGCCGGTCAGCTCGCGCGGGAGCACCAGGTGAAGCACCTGATTTTGCGCGTCCCGCCAGGTGATATTGTAGAGATTGAGCGGATTGAGCGGGTCGGCATCCAGCGCATCAAGCGCGCCTGCGCGCACTTGCGAGTCGATGGTCTGCGGATGCAGCATTTCTTCAAAGGTCGGACCCGTAATCATCGAGCGCTCCTGTTGTCTTCGCCTTCAGTTTGCCTTGGACTGTGCGCTTTGGCAAGCGCGGTCGCTTCGTCTGCTCCGCCAGGGGCGGGCAACCGTTGATTCGACGCGCGCGCCTGCCCCAAGCCAGCTGTGGACGCCACGACATAGAGTGGACGGTCGCGCGCTTCGTCATAACTGCGGGCGACATATTGACCGATGACGAAGAGAAAAAAGAGTTGAAAGGAGCTTAGCAGCAACAACAACATGATAGTGGTGGCTTGTCCGCCAAAAAATTCTTCGCCTTGTGTCAGGCGCAGGATCGTGATCGCCAATCCCAACAACAGCGATGCCACGCCCAGGAACAGACTGATAACAATCATAATTTGCAGCGGAAAAAACGAAAAGCTGGTTACGGCGTCCAGCGCGAAGGCGATCATCTTGCGCAGCGGATACTTCGTTTCGCCCCAAGTGCGCTCGTCGCGTACATATTCGATGCCTGTTTGGCGAAATCCGACCCAGCTAGTCATGCCGCGCACAAAGCGCCGGTGTTCGCGCATTTGCCGCAGCACCGCCGCCACCCGCGCGTCCATAAGACGGAAATCGCCAGTGTCGACCGGGATGTTGATGTCGGTGATGCGGTGAATCATGCGGTAGAAGAGCTTGGCGCTCAACCGCTTCAGCCAGCTTTCGCCCTTGCGGACGGCGCGCACGGCATAGACCACATCGTAGCCTTCCTGCCATTTCTCGATCAAACGCGGGATGACCGCCGGGGGATCTTGCAGATCGGCGTCTATCAGCACCACCGCCCGTCCGCTGGCATAATCAACCCCAGCCGTCACAGCGATCTGGTGGCCAAAATTGCGCGCGAAGCTGATGACGCGCAATCGCGAGTCCTCGGCCGCCAGCTCCAGCATCAAATCCCGCGAACCATCGCTGCTGCCATCATCAACCAGCAGCAATTCCCAGGGTTCGCCCAAGCCGTCCATAGCGGCACGGACCTGCGCGGTGAAAGGCCGCAGGTTGCCGACTTCGTTATAGACCGGCGCGACAATGGAATAGGTCGGGACTTGGCTCACAGCAGTCCGATTTCCTCGAGTCGCGCGCGCAGCACATCGACATCGGCTGGTATCGGCAACGCGCCAGCGACGCTCTCGCGGACTCTGTCGATATCTTTCAGCCCGTTGCCGGTGCTGACGAGGCAAATTTCGTCGTTGCTGTCGATGATGCCCTCTTGCAGCGCTTGCTCGACTCCGGCTGCAACCGCCGCGGCCGCTGGCTCGGCAAAGACGCCACAAAGCCTGCCCAGCAGCGGTATGCTTTCCAACATATGTTTGTCGCTGACAGTGACGAAGGCGCCATGGGACTCTCGCACAGCGCGCAGGGCTTTGCTGCGGTCACGGGGCAGCTCGGCGGCGATGCTGTCGGCGATGGTGCGGACGGCTCGGCGCTTGATGGCTGCCGGCGACAAACCCGCCCGCCAGGCATTGGCGAGCACGGCGCTGCCTTCGGCTTGCACGCCCAGCAAACGCGGTAGCTTCTCGATCCAGCCCAACTGCAGCAGATCCCAAAAGCCCTTATAGATGCCGCTGATGATGCTGCCATCGCCCACGCTGACCGCCACCACATCCGGCGCGCGCCAGCCCAGCTGCTCGGCGATTTCCAGCGCGACTGTCTTTTTTCCTTCGGTCGTGAAGGGATTGACGCCGGTATTGCGCGAATACCAGCCAAATTCTGCGCAGGCTCGCGTGCACAATTCGTAGGCATCGTCATAGCTGCCATCGACCAGAAACACGTGCGCGCCATACGCGAGAGGCTGGGCGATTTTTGCGGGAGGCGCATCGTGAGGCACAAATAGGACGATTTCAATTTGCTCCAGCCCCGCGCCCAAGCCCGCCAAAGCCGCCGCCGCATTGCCCGTGCTGGCAGTAGCGACCACCTCAATGCCCGCTTGCAGCGCCCGCGCCACGACCAATGAGCTGGCACGGTCTTTCAGCGAGCCAGTCGGATTGACGCCTTCGTCTTTGATCCAAATCTGCTTCATGCCCAATTTTTCTGCCAGCCGCGGCGCACAATAGAGTGGCGTCCAGCCAACCGACAAAGATGGCAGTTGGCTGTCTGGCGCCAGTGGCAGCAGAGGCAAATAACGCCAGTGATTGGCGATCTGGCCCCCGCTGATGGCATCGCGGTCCAAGCTCGCGCGCAAAGACTCATAGTCATAAACAATATCCAACGTACCCAGTTCGCCGTGCTGTGGGCAGGTATAGTCGAGCTCGCCTGGTGCAAAGCAACAGTCGCCTAGGACACAGCGGAATTCTTGGAAAGCCGTCACTTTTGCCAATCCTCTGACTTAGCCGCTGCCGCCCGGCACGATGCGCGTGCCCGTCTCGTAATGCAAGGCGCGCGTGATATTGGGCGGGTCGGTGATGATGGCGCGCGGACCGCCATTGTGCACAAAGTCGATAGCCGCTTCGATCTTGGGGTACATGCTGCCATCTGGGAATTGTCCCTCGGCCAGATAGGTCCGAGCCTGCAAGAGCGTCAGTTCGTCCAATGGCTGCTGCTGCGGCGTATTGAAATTGAGGCAGACTTTCTCGACGCCGGTAGAGATCAGCAGCAAGTCGGCGCGCAAGGTCTGCGCCAAGAGGCTGCTGGCGCGGTCTTTGTCGATTACAGCGCTAACACCGCGCAGGCTGCCCACTTCGTCGCGCACAACCGGCACGCCACCGCCGCCGCAGACGATGACGATGTAGCCTGCCAGCACCAAAGCCTGGATGGCATTGATCTCGTTGATCACAACGGGCTTGGGCGAAGCCACCACCCGTCGCCAACCGCGGCCGGTTTCTTTTTTCACTCGCCAGCCCTCCAGCCGCCCCGCCAGCGCCGCCGCCTCAGTCAAATAGCCGCCCACAGGCTTGTCTGGGTTGGCGAAGGCCGGGTCATCGGGATCAACACGAATCTGGGTGATGATGGTGGCGACGGTGTGATTCATGCCGACGCGCCGCAGCGAATTCGCCAGCGCCTGCTGCAGCATATAGCCGATGCTGCCTTGTGTATCGGCCACCGCCAGATCCAGCGGCACGCCATGCAAATTGGAAACTCGCGTGGCGATCTCGGCGCGATTCATGATGTAGCCCACCTGCGGGCCATTGCCATGCGTGATCACCACCTGCCAGCCAGCGTGAATCATGTCGGCGATGTGGCGGCAAGTTTCGCGCACCGCTCCCCATTGGCTTTCGGTATCGGGTTTGGCTGGATCAGGAATCAGCGAGTTGCCGCCGATCGCTACCACCACCAATTTGTCGATCATGCCGCGCGCCCTTTACTACAGCCCAGCCGAAATTATCGCATCGTCAGCGCCATAGCTGCTTTTTGTACATGCAGGCGATTTTCGGCTTCGTCATAGACCACGCTTTGCGGTCCGTCGATGACGCTGTCGCTTACTTCGATATTGCGGTCGGCGGGCAGGCAGTGCATATAGATGGCATGGTCCTTCGCCAGCGCCATGCGCCGGTCGTCGGTGATCCAGTCGCTGTATTTCGCGCCGATCTCTGCCGAAGCCGCTTCGTCTTCGGTGGTCAACCAACTGCCCCAGCTCTTGGGATAGAGGATATCTGCGCCACGAAAGCCGGCATCAAAGTCTTCAAGTATCTCGAAAGAGCCGCCATGCCGCTGCGTATTGTCGCGCGCTTGCTCGACGATATCGGGCATCAGCTTGTATTCCGGCGGGCGAGTCAAGCGCAGGTTCATACCAAAACGCGACATCAACAGCACCAGACTCTGCGGCACCGATATTGGCTTCTGATAGCTGGAGGCATAGGCCCAACTGATATTGATGGTCTTGCCGCGCAGATCGCGTCCAAACTTCTCCATGATCGTCATCAGGTCGGCGAGGATTTGAAATGGGTGATAGACATCGCACTGCATATTGAGCACGGGCACGCGGCTGGCTTCGGCCACATCGTTGATGTATTGGTTGCCGAAAGCCCAGTCGCACTGGCGAATGGCGATGCCGTCTGTGTAGCGCCCGACAATTTCGCCGATTTCTTTGGCTGTGTCGCCATGACTGATTTGCGTGGTCGTATGGTCGATAAACTGCGCATGCCCGCCCAACTGCGCCATGCCCGCCTCGAAGCTGATGCGTGTGCGCGTGCTGGTGAAAAAGAAGAGCATGGCCAGCACCTTGTCGCGAAGCAGCGCATGCGGCTCGCCCAGCGCTCGTTTGCGTTTGAGATCCCAGGCGACATCCAGCAACGTTTCTATCTCTTCGCGCGTCCAATCTTGTGTGCTGATGAGGTCGCGCCCTCGCAAATCGGTTTGCATGGCAGGCTCCTGTTGATGATGATTGTCTATTGCGCGCCATTCAAGGTCTGGCGCAAAATGGCGGGGAAAAGCGCGTACCACTCGGTCGAGCGCACGACATCGTCCAGCGGCACCTGGTCGAGCACCGTATGGGCGTGGATCTCGTTGCCCGGCGCGAAGCCGATGCTGGGTATGCCCGCCTTGCCAGCCCAGTAGATGCCATTGGTAGAAAAGTCCCATTTGCCGGTATCGACCGGTCCATAGAGCACTTCGGCGGCGGCGCAACCAGCCTGCACGATCGGCTCGTCTTCTTCGTATGCCCAGGCGGGATAGATCTTGTCCAGCGGGAAGACGAAGCCGGTATAACTCGGCTCGTCATAGACCAGGATTTCCGCCTGGATGTCATCGCGGTGTCCGATGATCTCGCGCAGGCGTTGCAGTTCGGTTTCCGGGTCTTCGCCAAAGGTGATGCGGCGGTCGACATAAATGATGGCTTCGTCGGGCACGGCGTTGATGCTGGGCGTCTTCACAGCCATATCGGTCACGGTGATGCGCCCCTGCCCCAGAAAGTCGTGGTCGCCCAGCTCTGGCTCGATATGGCTGATGCGCTCAATGATCGGCAGCAGTTTGTAGATGGCGTTGTCGCCCAGGTAATTGCTGGCGGCATGGGCGCTCTTGCCCTTGGCCACGATTTTGAATTCCACGCGCCCTTTGTGCCCGCGATAAATCTGCATCATGGTCGGCTCGCCAATCACCACAAAGTCGGGTTTGATGCCTTCAGTCTGCACAAAAGCATGCGGCGCTTGCCCGTCGTTCCATTCTTCCATATTGCCGAAATAATAGGCGGTGAAGCCCTCCAGCAAGCCCAGCTGCCTCGCCAGCGCCAAGCCATAAACCATGCCCGGAGTGCTGCCTTTTTCATCGCAGGCGCCGCGCGCAAACAAGACACCGTCTTCAATTTTACCGGTGAACGGGTCCCATTCCCATTCGTCAGGATCGCCTATGCCCACGGTATCAATGTGGCTGTCATAGAGCAGGATGCGGCTGCCATTGCCGATGCGACCGACGATATTGCCCATTTTGTCCCAGAAGATCTCGTCATATCCCAGCGCTTCCATCTCCGCGGCGATTCGCTCGCCACAAGCGCGTATCTGGCTGTCCATGCTGGGGATGGCGCAGATTTCGCGCAAGAAGCCGATGATGTCTTCGCGTTTGCTTTCTACTTCGCGGCGCAATGTCTGCAATGTTGTGTGTTGAACCATGTTTTTCCCCGCCTAAGAAACTCTTTCAATAGCCCGCTATTCTAGCCAGAAACCAGCATTTTCAAAAGCGCTGTTTGCGAGATGCGCGCACAGCCATTAAGCGACAAACAAATCGACGACCTGGAAGCGTTCGACATCGACCAATCCATGATCGGTCAACTTCAGCCTTGGGATGACCTCCAAGCCCATGAAGCTCATCACCATGAAGGGGTCGGGCATGGGGCTGCCCAGAGACTGCGCTGCGGCGATCATCGCGTCATAGTCGGCGCGCACTTGTTCAATCGGGTCTTCACTGAGCAATCCCGCCACTGGCAGCGGCAGACTCGCCAGGATGCGCTCGCCTTCCACCGCGACCAAGCCGCCGCCCATCTGCGCCAAAGCCAAGGCCGCTGCGCGCATGCTGCTGTCGTCGACGCCGATGACGGCCAGATTGTGATGGTCGTGCGCGACTGTCCCGGCAATGGCTCCGCGCTGCAAGCCAATTCCTTTGATGAAGCCCAAGCCGATTTTGCCGCTGGCGCGATGACGGTCGATCATGGCGAACTTCAATATATCGCGTTCAACATCGCTGACTGCGCAGCCAGCTACGATCTTGGCGCTTTCGACCAGATGCTGCGTAACCACCTGATCCAGCACCTTGCCGATGACGCGGATTTTCTCGCCGCGCGCCGGAATCGTGAAATTGAGCGAATCGCGGGCGATATTGACGCTGGCTGGCAGGTCAATAACTCGCGCCTGCCTCCGCTCGCTGATCATGACGCCGTTTTCTGCCACCAGTTCGCCGCCGCGATACACCTGTTGCGCATGGAAGTTCTGCAGATCGGGCACGACCAGCAGATCGGCATAACGCCCGGGCGTCACCGCGCCATATTTGCGCAAGCCAAAGTGCCGCGCTGTGTTGTAGCTGCCCATGCGGATGGCCATAACGGGGTCGATACCGGCGGCAATTGCCTGGCGCAGCATGAAGTCGATGGAGCCTTCGTCGATGAGGTCGGCGGGGACGCGGTCGTCGGTGCAGAAGCAGATTGCGCTGTGATTTTCGGGCGTGATGAGCGGCAGCAGCGGCAGCAGGTTGCGCGTGGTCGTGCCTTCGCGGATGAAAATAGTCAAGCCCAGACGCAGTTTCTCGCGCGCTTCCGCCAGCGTCGTGCATTCGTGCTCGCTCTGTACGCCAGCCGCCACATAGGCATTCAGCATCTTGCCCGTCATAGCCGGCGCGTGCCCGTCCAATACACGCTCTTTGAAGAGGGTTATTTTGTCCAGCATGCCTTCATCGCCCAGCGCCACGCCCGGATAATTCATCAACTCCGCCATGCCCGGCACCCAAGCATGGTCCAGCAGCGGCGCGAGGTCTTCGGCTTCCAGCTGCGCGCCAGATGTTTCCATGTGGGTGGCTGGCACACAGCTTGAGGCCATAACAAACATATTTAGCGATCCGTGCTTGGCTCGTTCCAGCATATAGCGGATGCCGGCGATGCCCAGCACATTGGCGATCTCGTGCGGGTCGGTTATTACGCTGGTGACGCCGTGCGGCAAGACAGCCCGCGCGAATTCCGGTGGCGTAACCAGGCTGCTCTCGATATGCACATGGGCGTCGATCAAGCCCGGCGTGACATAGCTGCCGTCCAGATCAACATCACGAGCGCCGCGATAGCCTTCGCCAAGCGCCACGACATGTCGGTCGTGCACAGCGATATCGCTGGGATAAATCTCGCCGCTGAAGACATTGACCAGGCGGGCATTGCGCAGGACGAGGTCGCACTCCCGTTCTCCGCGCGCCGCCGCCAAACGATCGACAATGGACATGGGGCTGCCTCCGATATTAGCTCTCGCCACGAATCAACTGCCTAGACAGCTTGTTGTGCGCTTCCACCACGCTCGGCACATCGACCGTCAGCAGCTGCCCATCTTCGACGACAATGCGCCCGTTGATGATGGACAGGTCGACGCGCTGGGGCTGACAAAATACCAGCGCAGCCAGCGGGTCGCTCAGCGCGCCAGCCAAGGCGATATCGTCCAGCCGATACGCGATGATATCCGCCGACATGCCCGGCGCAAGGCTGCCAATATCATCCCGTCCCAACACGCGCGCTCCGCCCAAGATCGCCACTTCCAGCGCCTCGCGAGCCGACAAGCCGGCTGGATCGCCCAGCGCCCGCTGCAGCAGCATGGCCTGCCGCGCCTCGCCCAGCAGATGACCGCTGTCATTGGAAGCCGAGCCATCAACACCCAGGGCGACTGTCACGCCGCGATCCAGCATCGCCCGCACTGGCGCAATGCCCGAAGCCAGGCGCATATTGGACGACGGGCAATGGCAGACGCCGGTGCCGGTGCGCGCAAACAGGTCGATAGCGGCGCCGTCCAGCTTGACGCAGTGCGCATGCCAGACATCATCGCCCACCCAGCCAACATCTTCTGCATAGTCGCCGGGTCGCATGCCAAAACGCTCTATGCTGTAGGCGACATCGGCATCGGTCTCGGCCAGATGCGTGTGCATCTGCACGCCATACGCTCGCGCCAGCGCTGCCGACTCGCGCATGAGGTCGACGGTCACGCTGAAAGGCGAGCAGGGCGCGGCCACGATTTGCAGCATGGATTGGGGCGCGGGGTCGTGCCAGGTTTCGATCAGTCGCCGCGTATCGCGCAAGATGTCGTCTTCTTGTTCCACCAGGTGGTCGGGCGGCAAGCCGCCATGCCCTTCGCCGACGCTCATGCTGCCCCGAGCCGCGTGAAAGCGAATGCCCAGCTCTTGCGCCGCGCGTATCTCGTCCTCCAGCTGCACATCCTTGGGGAAAACATAGTGGTGGTCGCTGGTGGTTGTGCAGCCAGAAAGCAGCAGTTCCGCCATAGCCAGCCTGGCCGCCGTATACACATGCTCGGCGCGCAGCCGTCCCCAGATGGGATAACAAGCGCGCAGCCAGTCGAAGAGATCGCCCTGCTGGGCAAAGACGCGCGTCAGGCACTGGAACATATGATGGTGCGTGTTGATCAAGCCGGGCAGAGCCACATGTTGCGACAAGTCGATGACGCGGTCGGCATCGGCAGGCGCTTCGCCAGTGCCCAGCGCTGTGATAATCTTGTCGCGCATGAGAAGCCAGGCGTCGGACAGTTCGCGCCGCTCGGCATCCATGGTGGCCAGCCGCTGGATATTCTTCAGCAGCAGGGTCGTCATGCTTGTGCCGCTTTCAGGGTATTCGCCAGCAGCATGGTGATCGTCATGGGACCGACGCCGCCCGGCACCTTGGTCAGCCAACCGGCGACTTCTCGCGCCTGCTCAAAGTCGACATCGCCGACATATCGATAGCCCTTGTCGCTTTCCGAGTCGGGCACCGCATTCGAGCCAACATCAATCACGACTGCGCCGGGCTTCAGCCAATCCGCCTTGACCATCTCGGGCTGACCGACGGCGGCCACCACAATATCGGCGCGCCGCGTTACCGCCGCCAAGTCGATCGTGCGACTGTGACAGCGCGTCACGGTGGCATCGGCATTGGTGAGCATCAGCGCGATAGGCAAGCCGACGATATTGCTGCGCCCGATGACGACAGCTTCTTTTCCAGAGAGGTCGATGCCCGATTCGGCGATCAGATGCATGACCCCGGTAGGCGTGGCTGGCGTGAAGGTCGGCTCGCGTCCGCGCATGCCCAGGAAGCCAAGATTAACCGGGTGGATGCCGTCCACATCTTTTATTAGGCTGATTTCATTCAACACCGCTTCTTCATTGATAGAGGAAGGCAGCGGCAATTGCACCAGAATACCATCGATGGCGATGTCTTCGTTGAACGCGCGTACGGCGTCTTCCACCTCTGCTTGGGTGGCGCTGGCTGGCAGGATGCTCGCGGCCGACTGGATGCCCACTCGTTCACAGGCGCGCTGTTTCATGCGCACATACATGGCCGAGGCGGGGTCATCCCCGACCAGCACGACGCCCAAGCCAGGCACCCTGCCCAAACGAGACGCAACTTCGGCCGCGCCAGTCCCGATTTCGGACTGCATACGCCTGGCGACTGCCCTGCCATCTATGATCGCCGCTGTCATTTCTGCACTCCCAAATCGGACTTGCCGCTTGTACACGCTGGCTATGGAGAATGCGCCTCGCCCTTGCTACACTGGGCGCGTGTACTGACGTTAAGGATAACACAGAGTGAGCGCATCGGAGAGCCTGCCAGGCGTCATTTTCGTGATGATCGGACCGGGCGGCGCGGGCAAAAATGCCATCATGCGCGCCATTATTGCCGGCTCGCGCAGCATTCGTCAGCTGCCCACGGCGACCACCCGTCCCATGCGTCCGGACGAGAAACAGGGGCGCGAGCATCACTTCGTGAGCAGAGTGATTTTCCGACATATGCTGAGAGACGGGCAGCTGCTGGAACACCAGGAAGTAACGCCCGGGAAATATTATGGCATTCCCCGGCAGCTGGTTATTGATTGCCTGCAGGCGGGCAAAGCGCGGATCGCCGATATCGAAGTCTTGGGCGCGCAGAAGCTGGCGACAGCATTCCCGCAAAATGTCGTGCAAATCTTCGTCACTGTGCCCGGCGCGAAAATTGATGCCCAGCTGAACGTGCTGGAAGAGCGGATGCGCCTGCGCGCCGATACCATAACCGATATCGACAGCCGGCTGCAACGCGCCAAAGAAATTGAGCTGCCCTACCAAAGCCGCTGCGACCATATCGTGGTCAATGACCGCTTGTCCAGCGCAATCGAGGCAACCCGGCAGATCATCGAAGCAGAAATGGCGGCGCGCCGTCTGCAGGAGGCAGCATCATGACAGCCCTTTCGCAGTGGCACCTGTCGCTGGGCGCGCGCCTGGCAGATGATGGTATCCCGCTGGATTATGGCGACCAGACCGCCGAGCTGGCAGCGGCAAAGAGCGGCGCTATCTTCTTGGATCGCTCGCACGAAGGGCGCATCTTGCTGCGCGGACGCGACTGCCTGGCCTTGCCCAACCGCATGTCGACCAATGACTTGATGTGCTTGTCCCTTGGACAAGGCTCGCCGACCATTTTCGCCAATGCCAATGCGCGGATTCTGTTTCGGGCGCTGTGTCTGCGAACTGACGATGGACTGTTGCTGATCAGCGAGGCGGGGGATGGCGCGGCCCTGGCAGCTTATCTGCGACGCAGCATCTTCTTCGGCGATCAGGTGACAGTCGCAGACCAGAGCGCGGAAACAGCGCAATTTGCGTTGCACGGGCGCGCTGCCGACCGAGTCGTGGCGGCGCTGTCTGCCGAATTGACCGCGCTGCCTGTGTATGCCAGCGTACAGATCGACAGCGACTTTGGCCCCCTCAGGCTAGCCAGGCGCAAGCCCATCTGTGGCGATCACTGGCTGATCATCTGTCCGGCGAAAAAGGCTGCCGAATTGCACAGACGGCTGCTGCAGCTGGGCGAGGCGCAAAAACTGCTGCCCGCTGGATCGCTGACCTACAACAGCCTGCGCATCCGCAGCGGACGACCGGCGGGCTTGGAATTGTCGGCAGACTACATTCCGTTGGAAGTCGGATTGTGGGACGAAGTCAGCTTCACCAAAGGCTGCTACACAGGGCAGGAGATCATCGCGCGCATGGAAAGCCGCCAACGGCTCGCCAAGACTTTGGTTCGCGTGGCGCTTTCGTCTTATGTGCCTGCGCCGGCAACAATGCTTGCAAATGGCAGCGTGGTCGGCAAGCTGACCAGCAGCGCGCAAGCGGCGAATGGTGAAGTAGTTGCGCTGGCTGTGCTGAGAGTGGCATTCGCTGCTCCGGGCAGCGCATTGGAAGTCGGCGAAAATCGGGTGTCGGCGCGGGTAATCGACTATGCGGGCGCACAGCCATCATTCATTACGGAAGCAGCAACCGACACTGCCTAGCTCCTGTCGGGCGGCGGCGAGTCGAAGAAGAGCGCCCACCACAATTGCCAGTTTTTGGGCTTTGGCGCGGTCGTCTCAAAGGCCACCAGGCTGGTTGTGGCGGTTTGCGCGCTGAGATCGCTGGCGATGCTCTTGGGCATGATCAAGACTTCACCTTCGCGGATCATTTTGCCATCATCGCGGGCCCAGATTTCGACATAGGCATCGCTCTTGACATAGTCCAGCTGGAGGCGCAAGCGCTGCTGTTCGCTTTGCAGGTCGGCGATTTCTGCCTCGAATTGCGCGTGGATGCGCCCGAGGTCGCGGTCCAGACTGATGCGGCCGCTGAAGTTGAGGATGAGCACCAAGCCCAGCGCCAGCGCAACCGCCAGCATCACCTGAACGCTGGTCAGGCGCTTCCAGCCGGCTCTTGGCTGTACAGGCAATTCATCGCTGCCCGCCTCGGCGATCCCCGCATCAAACATATCGGTTTCGCTCATGCCTAGTATCATATTGCAGGCGCAGAAACCTGCCAGCGCAATCGCCCACAATTGGTCGCCGAGTCGGGCTGCCAAAACGAAGACCCGGCGCATAGACCGGGTCTATAGAAGTGCCGAAGGTGGGAGTCGAACCCACACTCCCCGAAGAGAACTACGCCCTGAACGTAGCGCGTCTGCCAATTCCGCCACTTCGGCTTGAGCTTGACAAGGAGTATAAAAATCGAATGCGGTCCTGTCAAGTCGTGGCAGCTGGCAATCGGGGCGAGATTTTCCGCGGCGGCATCTGTGATACAATGCGCGACCGTCGGGGCATGTTGATTGGAAGAAGACGCTGCAACGAACGTTCGCTATTCTGAAAACCATTGCGCGCTGGTTCCTTGGCAGTTTGATTCTGTGCACGGGCTTGACATGGGCGCAGCCTGCCGATACAGGCCTGCGGGCAGAAGCTCTGGGCAGCGCCAATCTGCGTGCAGCCGCCACAATAGAATCGCCCATCGTCGGCGAAATCCACGCGGGCAGCAGGTATCCCGTCATCGGACGCAGCGAATTCTATCCCTGGCTGCTGCTTGGCGAGCCAGATTCACAGTTGCCCAAAGGCTGGGTGTACGAATCGTTGGTGTCCGTATCTGGCAGCCTCCAGCGCGTACCACTAAGCCTGTTGGTCGTGGATGAGTCGGCGCCAACAGCTTTGCCAGCGCCGAACATTGCGCAGCCAAGCGCCTCGGCAACTCCTGCGCCGACTGCCAGCCCCTGGACAGTTTTCGGCGTCGTGCGCGGCGAGGTCAATATCCGCCATGGCCCGGGCGTCGATTATCCGCGAGCAGGTGTGGCAACTGCTGGCGACCGCTTTGAGATCACCGGCTATCACACGCAGTTTCCCTGGCTGCGCATCGTCTATACTGCCAGCGTCAACGGCCATGCCTGGATCGCGCGCGACCTGCTCGAAGTCAGCGGCGACATTTTCTCCACCGCCCCCGTGTCTCAGGCTCGCTTTGAGCCGCCGCCAGCCACAGCCACTCCACAAGTTGTGCGCGCCGCGGGCATCGATGGTGGCACACCCGCCCCGCTGGAGCCTGCCTTCGCCGCCTTGGGTGAAGAATTGTGGATGCTGCTGCTGGAAAATGGATTTGACCCGCAGACCAGCCGTTTTGGCTCGCTCTTTGTGCTGGATTTGCAGACGCGCCAGGCTTTCACTTTTGGCAGCAACTTTGCTTTCAGCGGCACCAGCCTGAACAAGATCGCCATCTTGGCCCGCCTGTACGAATCGCTCAGTGCGCCGCCCACGCTGGAGATGGCTACGGATATGTTGAATACAATGATCTGCAGCGAAAACACCGCCACCAACCGCTTGCTGAGCGCCGTAGGCAATGGCAATGTCTGGCTGGGCGCGCAGTCGGTCAGCGACTTCCTGGACCGGCATGGCTGGACGCGCTCCTTCTTGACCGCGCCTTTCACCACCATTGGCACACCCGAGCCACCGCCCTTCCCCATAACCGCGCCACAAACCAGCGCCGACCAGGTCAAAGCGCAGCCCGACTTCTCCAATCAGCTGGTTGCCGCAGAGACCGGCGCGCTGCTGGCCGCGGTCTACGATTGCGCATACGGCAGCAGTCATCCGCTGGGCGCGGACCTGGAAGGCCGCGAATGCCGCCAGATGCTGCATGTTATGAGCAACAATACGGTCGATGCGCTGCTGAAATCGGGCGTGCCAGCCAATACGCGCGTCGCCCACAAACACGGCTGGATCCCCGACACGCATGGCAACAGCGCTCTGTTCTTCACGCCTGGCGGAGATTATGTCATTGCTATGCTGCTCTTCCAGCCCGACTGGTTGGATTTTCAGGAGTCGTTGCCGCTCTTCGCCGAAGTCTCGCGCCGCGTCTACAACTACTTCAATCCGCAGCAGCCTTTCCTCGACGAGCGCGAATGGACCATTCCCGATGTAAACAGCTGCAACTATTTCGGAGACGAACTGGTGGTCGATTTGCTGCAGTGGCAGTGGGACAGTTGAGCAGCTAGCGCAGCTTGTAGTGCGTTTCCGCCAAGCCTCGCAGCCGCAGCGCCGCTGATTCGGCAGTGATATCGCGCTGAGCTTCCGCCAACATTTCGTAGCCGACCATGAACTTGCGCACTGAGGCCGAACGCAGCAGTGGCGGATAAAAGTGCGCGTGCAACTGCCAGTGCCGCGAGTCGCCTGCTCTGAATGGCGCGCCATGCCAGCCCATGGAATAAGGAAAAGATGTCTCAAAGAGGTTGTCGTATTTGACCAGCAGCCGCTTCAGCATATCCGCCAGATCGCCGCGTTGCCGCTCGTCCAGGTCGGGCAGGCGCAGAGCAGGCGCTTTGGGAAGCAGCAAGGTCTCGAATGGCCAGACCGCCCAGTAGGGAACGACAGCCAGCCAGCTATCGTTTTCGATGACGGTCCGATGGCCGCGCTCGCTCTCTAGCCGCGCATAATCCAGCAGTAGAGGGGCGCCATGACGATCTCGATAGGCGCGCTGTTGGGCGTCTTCGCGCTGGACGATGCTGCCCAGGCTGTCTGTCGCCCAGATCTGGCCGTGAGGATGCGGGTTGGACGCGCCCATCATGTCACCGCGATTTTCGAAAACCTGCACCCAGCCGAAGCGCTCGCCAAGCTCGGCTGTTTGCGCTGCCCACAAATCGACCACCAGCCGAATTTCGTCCCGCGACATCTCCGCCAGGGTCAAATCGTGGCGTGGCGAAAAGCAGATGACCCTCGCCTCGCCTCGCAGCGACCTGGCCTGCAACAGCGGACTATCTGCGGTTTCCGTCAGCGGCACATCGGGCAAGACTGCAGCGAAGTCATTGACAAAGACGAAGGTGCTGGCGTAGTCGGGGTTGCGCTCGCCATTGGCGCGCCTGTTGCCGGGGCACAGATAACAGGCTGGATCGTAGGGAGGACGGCTGTCGGCGCGGCTTGCTTCGGCTTGTCCCTGCCAGGGTCGTTTGGTGCGATGCGGCGAAACCAGGATCCACTCGTCCAGCAGCGGGTTGTAGCGGCGGTGTGGCTGTTCTTGCAATTCCATCGTCATGCTTTACTCCACCAGCCGCGCCACCGCATGGCTCAGCACGACTGCAGCGCGTTCTTTGCTGCGCGTCTGAAAGCGGATTTCGCCAGCGGGAAGCGACCATATCTCGGTAATCAATGTCTCGCCGGGGAAGACATGTTGGCGAAAACGCGCCCGAATCGAGCGCAGGCGCGAGGCGTCGTTTGCACAGCAATGGTTGATGAGGGCGCGAGCAGCGAATCCAAACGTGCAAAGCCCGTGCAGAATTGGGGCGTGGTAGCCGCCGCGAGCAGCCATAGCCGGGTCGGCGTGCAGTGGATTGGCATCGCCAGTCAAGCGATAGAGCAGCGCCTGACTTGGCCGCGTCGCTTCTTCGTGCACGATATCCGGCGGACGAGCTGGCGGCGGCAGCTTCACAGTTTCGCCGCGCTGACCGCCGAAACCGCCGATGCCGCGAATGAAGACCGATATGCGCGCGGATGCCAGTTTTTGGCCCGCTTCTGTCGCGCTCTCCACCGCGAAAATGATCAGCGCGCCACTGCCTTTGTCGTAAATCTCGGCGATGCGCAGGCGGGAAATGACCGATGCGCTGGGCGGCAGGGGGCGATGCAAGTCCAATTCTTGCTCGCCATGCAGCAGCATCATCGGCTCGTATTGGATGCCCGCAATGCAGCCGCTCATCAACTGGCTGATCAAGTCTTTGCTGAAGAGAACGGCAAAGGTCGGGAAAACCTGAAAATCGGGGCTTAGCTCGTAGACCGATCGCAACTCGTCAGCGTCCAGCGGATCGGAAGGCGCGCCAATGCCCAAGGCATAAAGCACGGCATCGCGCTGGCTGTAACGAAAACGCAACGTTGGCAGCTCCATGCCGATGGCGGCGGCGACTTGTTCCAGCGAAGGAGTTGGCATGTCCAGCTAGCCTTTGACCGCGCCCTGTGTCAAACCGCCGACGATCTGATCTTGCAGCATCAAATAAATCGCCAGGCTGGGCAGCGCGCCGATGATTGCCCCCGCGCCAAACACGCCCCAGTCTTGCGCAAAGTTGGCGCTGATGTATTGCCAGAGCCCGACCATCAATGTCCAGGTATCTTTGTCGCGCAGCATGACCCGCGCCAGCACAAATTCGTTGTAGGTGCCGACAAATGACAAAATGCCCACCACGATCAGCACCGGGCGCACCAGCGGCAAGATCAAATACCAGTATACCTGCCAATGACTCGCGCCATCGACCAGCGCCGACTCGTCAATATCGCGCGGGACCGAGTCGAAGAAGCCTTTCATCAGCCAGATGTTGATGCCCATACCGCCACCGATATACACCAGCATCAAACCGCCGGCCGTGTTCAATCCCAAAAACGGAATGTGATTGCCGATCTGCTGCAGCATCAAGTAGATGGCGACCAGCGCAAGCAAGTTGGGAAATACCTGCACCAGCAAGATCAGCACCAACAGGCTGCGTCTGCCGTAAAAGCGAAAACGCGAAAAGGAATAGGCGCTGAATGCCGTGATCAATACGATGATGATCGCGGACAGGCTGGCGATGACGCAGGAATTGAACATCCAGCGCAGGAAAGGCTTGCGCGGCGTATTCAGCAATGTGTCGAAATTGATGAAATAGCTGGAGCTGATGTCGTAGAGCGCATCGCCCTCGGCGTAGGATTCGCCGACAGAAACGCGGATATTCTCCACATAGCCGTTTTTGATGGCGCGCAGCTCTTTCTCTTTGCCATCGACTTCCACCAGCAGCACCAGCTCGGCGCTGCGTTCGACGCGCGTGCCATTGGGCGCGGCAATCTGCAGCAACGTGCCAGGTTGCTTGGCATAGACGACGCGGACCTCGGGCAAGAGCGGGATGATGGACTGCGTCACCATGGACTGGGCGGGGTTCAGCGCCGCAGAAGCAACCCAGACGATGGGAAACAAGGCGAAGACGACCGCGGCGACCAGAATGATGACTTGCAGCGCCAGTTGGACATTCTGCCCCAGGCTATATCGCTTGCGCTTGCGGACGGGGCTAGACATTTTCTGATGTCTCCTCCCAGCCCTTGGTCAGCCGATATTGCAGCAAGGTAACACAGGCGACCATTGCGAAGATGACGATCGTGATCGCCGATGCCAGGCCAAAGTCTGAACCGCGCCCGGAACCAAATGCCAGACGAAAAGCATAGCTGATCAATATATCGGTGTGCCCGGCCGGCAGGTTGCCCGCCTCTTTCATGGGCGGTCCGCCTTCGTCATAGGCTTCGATAATCGTGAAGTTGTTGAAATTGAACGTGAAGGACGCGATCAACAGCGGACCCACCGCCACCAGCAGCAGCGGCAGGGTCAAATCGCGGAACTTCCGCCACCAGCCCGCGCCGTCCACCTCAGCCGCTTCGTACATATCAGTGGGAATGGCAGCCAAAGCGCCACTGCAAACCAGCATGAAGTAGGGATAGCCCAGCCACAGATTGACCAGCAGAATGCCCAGCTTCGCCCAGCCGGGATCGATGAAAAAGGGGGGCGGTTCCAAGCCAAAGGCGCGAATGATATTGGAGATCACGCCCAGATTCTCGTTGAGCATGCCCCGCCACACCGCCACCGATATCAAGCCGGGGATCGCCCAGGGGATAATCAGCAGGGTGCGGAAGACTTTGCGCATGGGGATGCGCTGGTTCTGCATAATCAGCGCGAAGAAGAGCCCCAGGGCAAAGGTCGAGAACACGGACGCCAGCGAAAAGCTGATCGTCCACAAGAATATGCGCAGCAACGGCCCGCGGATGTCATCGCGCTCGATGAAACTGCTGAAGTTCTGAGTGCCAATACCAGCGATGAAACCGGTACGCAGCGTCTTGCCCTGCCCGTTGACGAATTGCCCGGTCTTATGTGGCTCGCCAGTTGTTTCATCTCGTCCGTATTCATAAACAGCGCGATACAGCGAAGCGCTTTGCATATCGAGAATGGCGTCTGTCTCGGGCTGATACACCAGCCGTTGTGCGAATTCACCGGCTTCTCTGCGGCCAGCGATTCCAATTGGCTGGGCGGCACTGCCAAAAACCAGGTCTTCTGCTTTGCGCGCCGCTTGCAGCGCATCTTTGCGGCCCAGCAGCCGATAACCTTGATATTCCTCAGGCAAATCTGCGCCTGGCTCGATCGATGCAACTGCCTCGAAGCCCCCCAACGTAGCGAAGTAATAGCGGTCGTCATCGTTGCGGTCGGTCAGCCACAGCGCATAATCGCCAGCGGGATTGGCGTAGATTGCCCAGGCATATACGTTGCCGCCTTCGGGCAGATAGGTTTCTTGGGCGAGGATACGGATGACCTGCTGCTTGGTGAGCAGGTTGCCATCGCCGAAGTTCGTGAAAGACACATAGACGGTGTAGACAATCGGGTAAACGACCATCAGCACCATCAGCGAAAGCGCCGGGGCGATCCAACGCAGCGCATACAAACCCTGGCGCAAGTTGATGATGTTGACGCCGATGGTGACGACGCCGACAGCCACCGCCAATTCGATGACGCCGTCCGCGGCAAATACATACATCAGATAGACCGCGAAGGCATCCACGAGCGCCAATGCCAAATAGGTGACGAACAGCCGCAGCAGGCCACTGCCGCCACGTATGCGCCGATTGGGATTGTGCTGGGTTGCCTGTCGATTCATGACGATTGCAGAAATAGTGAAGTAGCGGCATCCGAATCAAAATAGCGGAGGGCGCTCCTGTGGATTGGCGCTCCCCCCGCTCCTAAACTTGCTTGTCTGTCAACGACCGTGGTCGCCGCCGACTATTCTTCTGCCAGCAGCGAACGGATCTGCTCGCCAGCGTTGCTGAAAGCGGCTTCGGCATCCAGCTCGCCCGTGCGCACCAGTTCCATGGCATTGCCCCAGGCGGTCCATACCGACGACATTTCCGGGATAGCCGGCATGGCCAAGCCCTCTGTGCCAGCATTGGCGAAGCCGACCGTGAGCTCATCTTCCATCGCCTCGCGAACTTCGATCATGGCCGCCGGGCGCGGGCTGGCGCTGTACAGCGACTCGATGCCCTCGGGACTGCCCACATAGTCGAGTACGAAGGTCTCGGCGACCAGCTTGTTTTCGCTGAAGGCGCTGATCATGAAGCCCCAGACTCCCAGGAAGGGCTTGCCGCTTCCACCAGGACCAGCGGGGATGCCAGCGACTTCGAAGTTCACGCCCGATTCCAGGATGCGCGGGATAGCCCAGGGACCGGTGATGATCATGGCGGCATCGCCAGACTCGAACATGGAGTGCATAACTTCGTAGTCAATGCCGCTGGGCATCAATCCATCTGTGCCATAGGCTTCCAAGTAGGCGGCTGCGGCGATCGAGCCTTCGCTGTCGATGCCTACATCGTTCGGGTCGTAACCGGCCTCGGTCAAACCAAAGACATAGCCGCCGAACGCGGTCATCAACGGGAAGAGATGATAGGGATTGTTGTCGAACATGATAAAGCCAAATTGCGCATCGCCACTTGCCTGCAGCTGCTCGCTGATCGCGCGTACATCGTCCCAGGTTGCCGGGTTTTCTGGCACCAGGTCGGTATTGCGCAGGAAGCCGACATTTTCTGCCGAAGTGGGCATGCCGTACTGAACGCCTTCGTAGACGAATGCCGCAACAGCCGAGGGCAAGAATTGGTCTTCAACATCGGTCAGGTCTATTTCGGCCAGCAAACCATTGACAGCCATCTCGCCCAGCCAGTCATGTGGACCCATCAGCACATCGGGACCTTCGCCAGCCGGCGCGGCGGTCTTGAATTGATCGCGGATATCGCCGAAGCCGATCTCGTGAACGACAACCGGAATATCGAAGTCTTCGGTGAATTGCGCGGCGATTTCTTCCACAACGGGCGCATGGGCTTCATCCGCCCAGACGATCAAGCCGTCGTCCTGCGCCGAAACGGCAAATGCGCTCGCCAACAGCAATATGCCAAGCAGAATGAGCAACTTCGCGAGTTTCATGGTGTTTTCCTCCTGTCTCTTTAGCATTGTGAAAGGCATGGCGTGGTGCGTAGATTATAAACGCTGCGGGCATTGTCGCAAGAGAAGACTTCAGTCAGGCTGTTGCGGCGACAGGTGGCGCAGGTATTCCCAGGTGTAGATGCCGGTGTTGTGCCCATCGTCCCAGCTGGGCTGCAGCGCATAATTGCCCACCGCGCTCAAGCCAGTGATGCTGTACGAACGGGCTGGCGTCAGCGTAAGCAGATTGTCTGGCGCGAAGTCCATGCCCATGTTGGCGTGGCCGCCGCGGCATTCAACGCAGGGACAGGCTTCGCGCAACTGCGCAAGCGGATATTGGCTGACCAGTCCATCGTCCCAGCTGATCGCCAACTCTGCCTTGCTCTTGTCCAGCGTGATATTGCTTGGCTTGGCGTCCATCGTGGGCGCATCCTCTTGCAACCGCGCTAGCTTCCAACGCGTAATGGCTTCAAAGCAGTAGACACGAGCTTTCCAGCCGAGTCACAAGCATTGTAGCACGCCCGAGCCTCGTCCGCTGTCTTGTCCATCTGCTAGGATAGAATCGCGCTGGCAGCTAGATGAAAGCAAGGTGCGCCATCAGACATTTTGAGCACTTGCGGCGACAACAGCTCGAACCCGACCAGCCTTTTAATTATGTCATCGCGTCCGATGCCCGCGGCAGCCGGACAGATTATTGCGATGACCAAGCCTGGCGCGTGAGCCTGGGGGCGCGGCAAGAGCCAGCGCTGGCATTCCAGACACAATTTGGCGGTCGCGCCGACCTCGTCAGCCTGGAGCCTGGCTTTCGAGTGGGCGATCAAACTTTTCATCAGCAATGGGCCTATGCGCGGCGTCCCGTCATCACGCATTTTGCGCCCAACCTGATTCAGCTTGAGGCGTCGCCAAGAGCAGATTTGGATCTGGTCGCGCGCTTCTGGACGATGGAATCGCGGGCTGCTGGCGGTGAATTCCAGCTGAGCAATCTTGGCGGCGAAGAGCTGTCTGTGCAGTTGGAATTGCGCGGCAGCGTGATCATCGGCGGGCGCAAACGCAGACTGAATGTGCTGACTCTGGCGGATGGCACACTGGCGCTGCATCTGGGCGAAATCGGCGACATCAATCCCGTGGTCACGCTGGAAGGCGCCGGCATCGAAATCTACGGCGGGCGCATCCGCGGCGCGAAACTGGGGGCGCGCTTCACGCTACTAGCAGGGCATTCGGCACGCATTCCTTTTGTTTGCGCGGGACTGGCCGATATGCGCGATTCTTTCAGCCTGGCCATGAACTGGCTGTCGCGACCCTGGGATCGACACTATGCAGAAATCGACCGCCAAGCCGCCGCTGTGCCAAAAATCAGCACGGGCAATGCCGACTGGGACCGCGTCATCGATTTGTCTTATGCCACCTTGCTGAAAGCGTTTATGAATGCCACCGATGCCTTGGCAGAGCCGTCCTTTGTTGGCAGTCGGGGGATCAATCGCGGCTGGAGTCGCAATGGCAGAGGCGATGACCACATCCGCGCCTGGGCTGGGCAAGATCCGCTGTTGGCTTATCTTGCTGTTCCCGCCATCGCTGGCATCGATCCGTCGCTAGCCAAGGCGGTCATCCGCAATTACCTGACAACCCAGGACGGGAGCGGCTTTATCGACCGGCAGCCCGGTTTGGGCGGGCAGCGGCAAAACCTGCTGATGATGCCCTTGCTGGCGCGAATGAGCTGGCTGGTAGTTGATCAGACGGCAGACAAGTCATTCGCCGAAGAAGTTTATCCCGGCTTGCAAATGTTCTTCCAGCGCTGGTTCGCGGATGACATGGATGCCGATGGAGATGGCGCGCCCGAATGGCAGTCGGAGCGGCAGTTAGGTTATGTGGCGTTTCCGACCTTTGGATTGGGGCGCGGCTGGTCGCAGGGCGCTGATATCCGCCTGCTGGAAATGCCCGACTTGCTCGCCTATGTGATCTCGGAAGCCGATGCCTTGTGCCAACTGGCGCGGACATTGGACGATGTAGAGGCGCAGGCGATGCATAGGAAACAGCTCAACAAGTTGGAAGCCTCATTGGAAGAATTCTGGATGGGGCGGCGCTATGGCTACCGCGACCGCGACACCCATGGGCACAGCGCTGGCATAGAACTGCTGCGGGGCGGCGCTGGCGACGAGCGGCATGTCATCAACGAGACTTTTTCTCAGCCCGCGCGGGTGATTGTGCGCATTGTCGGCGGTGTCAGCCAGATTCCGCGCATCCGCCTCAGGCTCGCCGGACAGGACACAGAAGGCGCGCCTTGCACGATCGAGGCGGCTGCCGACGCTTTTCACTGGCAGAATCGACAAGGCCTATTCACCGCTCCCCAGCCGCTTTCAGCTTTGCACAGCCTTGAAGTTGATGGGTTAAGTCGCGTATACAAGGTCTATGCCAGCACGGTCGACAGCAGCCGGCTGGATATCAATGCGCTGCTGCCCTTGTGGACCTCTCGTCTGTCGCCTCAGCGGTCCGAAGCAGTAGTCGCGTTGGCGCTGGATGAGGCGCATTTTTTGCAAGCGAACGGACTGTCCATGGTAAGCACCAGTGACCCGGGCTTCGACCCGTCCAATGCGCGCGGCGGCGGCGGCATCTGGATGTTCTGGCAGGCGCTGCTTGGCGAAGGCATGCTGGCAGCCGGCTTCCGCGCTGAATCGACCGCCCTGTTGCAGCGGGTTCTGAGCCATTTGTCGACTGTGCTGGAACGCGAAGGCAGGCTGTCGCAATTTTATCATGCCGATGCGATTCAAGGCTTCGGCGAAGCGCATCATCTGGCAGGCATCGCGCCGCTGAAGTGGCTGAGCGATGTGCTGGGACTGCAGATTCGCAATTCGGAATGTGTGCTGGTCGGCGGCGAATTCAGCTGGGGCGCGCCCATCCGCATCGTGCAGCACGGCGTCATTGTGCAGCGCAGCGCAGGCGGTATTGAGATCGACTTTCCATCTGGTCACAGCGCAAAACTTCCCGCCAATGCGCCAGCCCAACTGGTTACAGACCCCAGGCCCGCCACAGCCGAAACAGACGAGGCGCCCGCCCCTTCCGCTCCGGCTGTACCCGCCGATCCCGACCGCGGCACAGTCGTCATTGAAGTCGAAGACAGCGGCGACAAGGACTAGGCAGCTATGATGCGCATGCGGACGCGCGGAGGAAAACGTCAGCAGGAACGCGAGGTCCCGGCTACGCCCATGCAGTGGTGGCGGCTGTTGTCTTATTTGGCAGGCTACAAGCTGCGTCTGCTGGCGGCGTCAATCGGCTTGTTCTTCGCTGCCGCGCTGAGCCTGGTCTTCCCTGCTGTCATCCAGCGAGTCGTCGATTCAGTCTTCACCGATGCCGATGTGGCGCTGTTGGACATCATCACGCTGGCGCTGTTGGGCGTGTTCCTGCTGCGGTCGCTGGCGAGCTTCGTCCAGACTTACAACATGAATTATGTTGGCGAAAAAATCGTAGTCGATATGCGCTGCCAGCTGTATGCGCACTTGCAGACTCTGTCTCTGCGTTATTACGCCGACCGGCGCGTTGGCGAATTGATCAGCCGCTTGTCGTCCGATGTGACTGTGGTGCGCACGGTGCTCACCGGCAACATCAGCACGGTTTTGCAACAGGTATTGACCTTGATCGGCTCGGTGGCCATTATGTTCTGGCTGAATTGGCGGCTGACCCTGTTCATCATTGTGCTGATGCCCTTTATTGTGATCGTCGCTTTTGTCTTGGGCAACGCCATCCGCCGCACCAGCACGCGCGTACAAGACGAAATCGCCGGCGCAACCATCGTCGCCGAAGAAGTCTTCCAGAATATCCGCGAAGTCAAGAGCTTCGTCCGCGAGCAATACGAAATCAGCCGCTTCAACAGCGCGATAGAAGTGGCTTTTCGCGCAGCGGTCAAGCTGCTGACTGTGCGCTCGGTATTTGGACCAATCATCGGCTTGATCGCCTTCTCGGGCTTGGCGCTGATTTTGTGGTTTGGCGGTCGTGAGGTGCTGGACGGGCGGCTGACGGCGGGCGAGTTGATCGCCTTTTTGATTTATGGCTTGACGGTGGCTGGCAGCTTCGCGGGTGTCATCGGCGTGTATTCGCAATTGCAAGAAGCGCTGGGGGCGAGCAAGCGCGTCTTTGAGATCCTGGATACACAGCCGGATGTGCAAGATGCGCCCAATGCGCGGAAACTGCAGCCCGTGCAAGGAGCGATTGCACTGCGCAGCCTCAGCTTTGCTTACGAGGCAGAGCAAGTTGTGCTGCGTGATATCGACCTGGAGATCGCTGCCGGAGAGATCATCGCCCTGGTTGGACCCAGCGGCGCGGGCAAAAGCACGCTTTTTAACCTAATTCCGCGCTTTTATGATCCCGACTCTGGCGCGATTTATGTGGACGGCAGCGACATCCGTGGCCTAACCCAAGCCAGCCTGCGCGAGCAGATCGGCATTGTCCCGCAAGAGACCTTGCTCTTCGGCGGCAGCATCCGCGAAAACATCCTCTATGGCAAGCTGGATGCCAGCGAAGCAGAGATGACCGCCGCAGCCCGATCTGCCAACGCCCACGCCTTCATCAGCGAGTTGCCCAAGGGCTATGACACCGTGGTCGGAGAGCGCGGCATCAAGCTGAGTGGCGGGCAACGACAGCGAGTCGCCATCGCGCGCGCCTTGCTCAAAGACCCGGCCATTCTGCTGCTGGACGAAGCGACCTCCAGCCTGGACAACGAAAGCGAGCAACTGGTGCAGGACGCGCTGGGACGGCTGATGCGAAACCGCACCACGTTGATCATCGCCCATCGCCTCAGCACCGTGCGCGTGGCAAATCGCATCGTCGTGCTGGACAAGGGGCGCATCATCGAGCTAGGCACACATGACGAACTGATGGCGGCGCGGGGATTGTATGCCCGGCTCTATGAGATGCAATTTCGCGAATCCGACCTGCTCGCCGCAACATGATGCTGCTCGCCTTGGCGCTTGGGCTGGGAATCGCCTGCTTCTTGATATGGTGGCTGCTGGTCGAAACCGAGGGCGTCTATCTGGGGCGGCGCGTTGTGATCGCATTATACGATCTGGTCGCGTATCGCTACGACCGCATCAAGCAATTCGATGAATACGCTGATCATGCGCTGGTATCGCAGGCCATCGTGGCTGCCATCGCGCCAAAGACCGATCCGCTCATCCTGGATGTCGCGACCGGCACGGGCCGCGTTCCCCTACTGATGGCGCGCAATGCCGGCTTCCACGGGCATGTCGTAGGCATCGACGCCAGCAGACGCATGCTGGCTGTGGCCCGAGAAAAAGTGACGGCGCAAGGATTCGAGGGCTTTATCACCTTGCTGCGGCATGACGCCTCACGGCTGCCCTTCCCCGCTGGGCATTTTGATGTCGTGACCTGCCTGGAGGCGCTGGAGTTCATGCCTGACCAGGCTGCCGCGCTGGCAGAGATGGCGCGCGTCTTGAAGCCGGGCGGGGTTCTGCTGACCACCATTCGCATCGACAGTCGCTGGATGCCGAACCGAACCTGGAGCGAGCCGAAAATGCGCGAGGCTTTGACAAAGCTGGGCATGCGCGGTATTCACTTCGCCATCTGGCAGGAAGACTACAGCCAGGTCTGGGCGCAGAAGCCAACAACTGCCGCTTAAATTCGCCGCCTAGATTTGCTAGACTGTGCGCATTGTCCGTCTGCCAAGGAAATCCGCTTTGGAACAGCTGAACAAGACGCTGGAAGCCGCCATAGAAAGCGCGCTGCGGACCGCACAGCACGATGGCGACCTGCCGCAATTCGAGATTCCGCGCATCCCCGTAAGCCCGCCCAAGCGCGCTGGTCAAGGCGACTGGGCCTACCCGGCCATGGGCTTGGCGCGGCTGGCGCGCAAGAGTCCGCTGGATATCGCGCGGCTCATTGTCGACCGTCTGCCAATGCTGGATTTCGCTGGCAAGACCGAAGTTGCGCCGCCCGGCTTCATCAACTGCACCATCGCCGACGACTACCTGCGCAAACAGATTGATGCCATACTGGCCGCTGGGCAATCCTTCTTTCGTCTGGATATCGGCGCGGGCAAGCGCGCGCAAGTCGAATTCGTCAGCGCCAACCCCAGCGGTCCCATCACCATCGGGCACAGTCGCAACGCGGTGGTCGGCGATGCCATGGCGCGTCTGCTGGAAGCGGCAGGTTATGCCGTCCAACGCGAATATTATTACAACAATGCCGGAAACCAGATGATCATCCTGGGCAAGAGCCTGCAGCTACGTACCTTGCAGGAGCTGGGCGAAGATGCGCCGCTGCCCGCCGACCATTATCAGGGCGAATACCTGGTCGATATCGCGCGCGATCTGGTGGCCGAGCGCGGCGAATCCCTGCGCGGCGAAAACTGGCGTTTTTTCAAAGATGCGGCTGAGCAGGTGATGTTCCGCTGGATCAAGCGCTCACTGGCGGCTATCAACATCCAGCACGATGCCTTCTTCAACGAAACCTCGCTCTTCGAATCGGAGCAAATCTGGTCTGTGCTCGATGCCATGCGCGAAAACGGACATGTCTATCAGGCGGCGCATTGGGAAGGCGCGGACGCAGACGAGATCGCTGATGTAAGGGCCAAGGGCTATGAACCCGCGGTCTGGTTCCGCAGCAGCAGCTTTGGAGACGAAAAAGACCGCGTTATGGTCAAGAGCGACGGCGTGCCGACCTATACCCTGCCCGATATCGCGTATCACGCCGACAAATTGCGGCGCGGCTTTGATATCGCCGTCAATGTGCTGGGCACCGACCATTTTTCGCAGGCGGCGGTTGTCGAATACGGCATCCGGGCATTGGGCATGGAGCCCGCGCCTATTGAAGTCATCTTCCTGCAGATGGTGCGCGCCGTGCGCTGGAATGAGGGGCTGGGCGAATTCGAAGCAGTCAAGCAATCCAAGCGAGCCGGCGAATTCGACACATTGGATGATCTGGTCGCCATGACCAGCGCCGATGCCGTGCGCTATCACATGCTGGCGCGCAGCCCCAATTCGCAGTTGGACTTCGATGTCGACCAGGTTGTCAAACAGAGCAATGAGAACCCGGTTTATTACATTCAAAATGCCTATGTGCGCTGCGCGGGCATCTTCCGCGAGGCGGCAGAACGCGGCATTTGCGATACAGACGCCGACCTGAGCCTGCTGGGCGAAAGCGAGCTGCGTTTTGTTCGCAAGGCGCTGGAAATCGGCAATGTGATTGAGCAGGCGGTTCGGCACTACGAGCCGCAGAAGATCGCTTTCTTTGCGCAGGAACTAGCTGGCGTTTTTCACCCGATTTATGATGAAGTGCGCGTGCTGCACAGCGAAGTGCCCGCCGAAACTGCCAAGGCCCGTCTGCGCTTTTATCGGGCAGCCAAGGCGATCTTCCGCTATCTCTTGGACTTGATGGGCATGAGCGCGCCAGAACGGATGTGAGGAGCTTGCTGTGGGATTAAAGCCCGATCACTGGATCAAAGATATGGTGCGCCGCCACCGCATGATCGAGCCCTTTGTCGATGCCCAGGTGCGCGACGGCGCGATAAGCTATGGCGTCTCTTCGTATGGCTATGACATGCGCGTCTCTGACGAATTCAAAATCTTCACCAATGTGCGTTCGGCGGTGGTTGATCCCAAGCACTTCGACACGGCATCTTTCGTAGACTTCTGCGGCGATGTCTGCATCATACCGCCAAATTCTTTCGTGCTGGCGCGCTCGGTAGAATACTTCCGCATCCCACGCAAGGTGCTGACGATCTGCCTGGGCAAATCGACCTATGCCCGCTGCGGCTTGATCGTCAATGTCACGCCCTTTGAACCGGAATGGGAAGGCTTTGTGACGCTGGAAATCAGCAATACCACACCGCTTCCCGCCAAGGTTTATGCCAACGAAGGCTTGGCGCAGGTGCTCTTCTTTGAGGCCGATGAAGTCTGCGAACAATCGTATGCCGACAAGAAAGGCAAGTATCAGGGACAATTGGGCGTAACGCCCCCGCGCATGTAGACGTTCTTCATCTTGACGCGCGCGATTCCACTATGCTATACTTGAATTCCGCAGCGGGCGATTAGCTCAATTGGCAGAGCATCCGGTTTACACCTGGAAGGTTGTAAGTTCGAGTCTTACATCGCCCACAATTTTCATGGCGCTGGCGCAAGCTGGCGTCTTTTCTTTGCTTGCGGCAAGTCTCCCATGTAGACAGGCCCATGTGCCGGGAGTGTCGAATTTGCTGAATACGAAGTCATTTGTAGGGGTGATCTACCAGGTCGTCCGCGTTTCCAGATACAGTTTTCGGGTGACTTACTACGTCGCCCCTACAGTATCATTCAATATTGGCGCGTGCCTGTCTTTCGCCACTCCCATACGCCGGTATGCTTGACGCAACGTTGTAAATTGTCTACAATAAGACAATATAAAGATAAGAGTGCCTGCCGAGATGACATCCGCCTCCAAGCACATCCTGGAAGTCCGCGACCTGCGCACCTATTTCAAGCTGACGGAGGGCACGCTCAAGGCGGTCGATGGCGTGGACTTTGCGATTGCGCCGCGCCAGACTGTTGGCATCATCGGCGAGTCGGGCTCTGGCAAAAGCGTAACAGCCCAGTCTATCTTGCAGATCGTGCCAACACCCGGCTATATCCAGTCTGGGCATATCCTGCTTTCCCACCAGACGGCAGCACAACCGACCTGTGCGAGTTGGGTCCGCGCAGCCGCAAGATACGCAAGATACGCGGCGCAGAAATCTCCATGGTATTCCAGGAGCCGATGACCAGCCTGTCGCCGGTTCACACGATCGGCTCGCAGATTGTCGAGGCGATCCGCCTGCACATCACCCGCGACAAACGCAAGGCGAAAGGCTTGGCGCTGGACATGATCAACCGCGTCGGCATATCCAATCCGCGCCAGCGCTTTGACGAATATCCACATCAACTATCGGGTGGCATGAGGCAGCGGGCGATGATCGCCATGGCGCTTTCCTGCAGCCCCTCGCTGTTGATCGCCGACGAGCCAACAACCGCGCTGGATGTCACTGTGCAGGCGCAAATCCTGGAGCTGATGAAAGAACTGCAAGACGAATTTGGCATGGCGATTATGTATATCACGCACGACCTGGGAGTCATTGCCGAGATCGCCGACGAGGTCAATGTGATGTACCTGGGGCGGGTGGTCGAACGCGCTTCGACCCGCGAACTTTTTAAGAACCCGCTGCATCCCTATACGCAGCGCCTGCTGAAGTCTATCCCTCGTTTGGGCGGAGGCGGACGCCGGCTGGAAGCCATCCGCGGCAATGTACCGGTGCCCCTCAATCCACCCGCGCAGTGCGGTTTTTGCTCGCGCTGCGACGAATTCATGGCGGGCGCTTGCGATGCGGCTGTGCCAGCGCTCGTCGACATGGGCAGCCACCACTATGTGCGCTGCTATCTGCACAGCCAGGAAAGTGAGCCGACCCATGCTTGAGACTTCTGACCCATCCGCTCGCCAGCTTGGCGATGTTTTGCTGGAAGTGCGCGACCTGAAGAAGCACTTCCCGATCGAAAAAGGCTTCTTTCGCTCTGTAAAAGGGCATGTCAAGGCTGTTGACGGCGTCAGCTTTACCATCCGCGAGGGCGAGACATTCGGCCTGGTCGGCGAATCGGGCAGTGGCAAGACAACCTTGGGACGTTGCGTCGTGCGCGCTATCGAGCCGACAGACGGGCAAGTGTTCTTCCGCCTGTCAGAAGGCGAGGCGGTCGATGTCGCCGCGCTGGACAAGCAAGCATTGCGCGATATCCGCAAGCATTTTCATATGATCTTCCAAGACCCCTATTCTTCGCTGGATCCACGCATGTCGGTGCTGGAGATCATCGCCGAGCCGATCCGCAACAACAAGCTGCTTGCCGATTCGCGCGATATACAAAATCGTGTGCGCGAGCTGATGGAAGTGGTTGGCTTGGACATTCAGCATCTCAATCGCTATCCGCACGCTTTTTCCGGCGGGCAACGTCAGCGCATCGGCATCGCGCGCTCGCTTGCGCCCAACCCGCGGCTGATCGTCTGCGATGAGGCGGTCTCGGCGTTGGATGTGTCGATTCAGGCGCAGATCCTCAACTTGCTGGAAGACTTGCAAGAAGAATTCAACCTGACCTTCCTGTTCATCGCGCATGATTTGTCCGTGGTTGAGCATATATCCGACCGCGTTGGCGTGATGTATGTCGGCAAACTGGTGGAAATGGCGGATACCGAGTCGCTGTTCACCCAGCCCAAACATCCCTATACCGAAGCGTTGCTGTCGGCTGTGCCCAACACCGATCCCGAAATCAAAATGGACCGCATCATTTTGCCCGGCGAGGTCGCCAACCCAGCCAATCCGCCCAGTGGCTGCTACTTCCATCCGCGCTGCCGATATGCGCAAGACATCTGCATGACCGACGAGCCACAATGGAGCGAAGTCGCGCCGCAACATTTCGCTGCTTGTCACTTCGCAGAAGAGTTGGAGCTGCGCGGCGTGGACGAAAGCCGCTGATGGAGCTGCTGGCGCTTTTTGTGCTGGCATCGGCGCTGGGCGCGGCGGGCGTGGCGGGCGTCATCGTCTGGACGACCAATCGCTCTGCAGCCTCAGCCATAACTCGTCATTTCAAAGCGAGCGAGCACATTCTGGATACCGGCGAGCCGCCAGCAAACTGGCGCAACAAGCGGAAAGATCCCTTGGCAAGTCTCGACGAGCTCATCCTGTTCTTTGAAGGTTGCAGCTTTTTTGAAGACGAATTTGCAAGAGAGCAACTGCTTGCGCAACTGGCGAACGTGCGCGAAGACTGGGCGCGCCGCTACAGCGCTTGAGCGTTATGCCAGCTGCACAATCGCCCACATGTCCAACTCGGGCACATGGATAGTCGTCATCTGTGAATCGGCCCGACAAGCGATTTCACGCGGTTCTTTTCCCGGCGCAAAGAGCCGCGCGCTAGTGAAAGTTCTATTCAGCAGGCGGCGGTTGATGCGCAATTCAATGTCGCGCATTGTTTCGTAGCGGTCGGTACCAGCGTCATAATTGGCATTCAGCAAGTGGCATACAATTGGCGCGCCCCCGTCGCCGGGCTTGTGGCGTGGCAGCGCCGAGATATTGACAGCGCCAGTGATGCTGATATCTGCGTCTAGCTGCGAGAGCAAGGCATCCTCGCCACAGTAGGTCAGCAGTTTCTCGCTGGCTCTGCGCAATGTATCTTCCTGCCTCGCATCCAGGTGCGACTGCTCAAAGCGCAGGACGACGCGATAAGCCGACAGATCCGCATCCAGCAAGCGATCGGCAATCCAGTCATCACCCGCCACCAAAAGGTGGAAAGGGATGTTGGCGCGGCTCAGCGACTGGCAGGCTTCGTATAGCTGCGTGCGCGGGGCGCTGCGATTTTGTCCGCCCAGGTGCCCTTGACTCAAGCGCTCGCCCAGGTATTGACGCACAGCATTGTTGCTGAATACGAGCGCGACCGAAGCCACGGATTCGTAGTCATCAAATAGCTGGGGGAAGTCGCGCACAAAATGATAGAGCGCCGTATAATCATCGGGATCGGCATAATACCAGCGGTCGGCTTCTCTCGGGCTGCGCAGGGTCCACATTTTGTCGGGGACCATGAAGACATGCCCATGCGCGTAGGCTTGGGCGATCCAAATACCGATGTGGCCCGGGCGCGGCTGCAAACGATAGGGTTCGAAGGCGCGCGGCACGCCGGTTATGGCAATCAGCTTGCCCAAGGCGTCAGCCAACTTGAACGTATAGATCGGCTCGCTCGGCAAGATTTCGACATCCGGCGGCTGGTAATCCATTTCATTGGTATAGAAGTCCTGCGCGTCAACGGCATAGATGAACTCTGCCCAGTAAAACGGCGAATTGGAGCTCATGGGCACATTCTCGCCGTATGTCTGCCCGGCGCGCTTGAAAGCCCGGAATAGCGCGTTGACCTCGCGCCACTGAAAATCGAAATAGGCTTTTACCAACGGCAGTGTCGGCGGGAAAGCCAGGATCTCTGCGCGATAACGCTGGTCGGTGATGCCGCGCGCGCGCAGTAACTCGCCATAATCGAAGCGGTCGATGTCCTCTATGCCCGCGGATTGCAGCTGCTCGGGACTCATCGTCTCGCGCAGAAATTCGCGGAATCCCGTCATGCAGTGCTGGCAAAAGCAGCCGCCATATCGCGCATTCAAGGCCCCGATGGTCGGGATAGCCGAGTCGATCATCAGCCAGTCCGTACCAGCCGACATCACGCGATGCAACTGATAGAAGAGATAATGCCGATAGCCAGGCGCGTTGGTGCAATAATGATAGGCAGGATGCCCTTTGTAGGTGTGCGTCCACCAGGTAACGGCAGGCTGGTTGTTCAGGTCGCGCACGGTCGACTCCATGAAGTTGGAATCGAAGTCGATCATGCCCATCCAGTCGGCGTCCAGTTCGACGCGCCCTTGAAACTTGACGCCGCAGCGATGCGCTTCATCGACATCGCGCATCATCTCTTCGTCTGGCGGCAGTCCACGCCGATCTGGTTCTGGCAGAAAGCCCCAACCCAAGCCGGTCGCGCGATAACGCCGATAGACTTCCATGCCACAAGGACGGGTGATCCATACATCCGAACGTTTTAATGCCATCGGCCGCGCTCCATTATTTGCCCAGTTTCTCTACATAAACATAATAAGCGCCGCGCTCACGATCGCCAGCCGCATCGTCCAGCCAAGTCTGCAATTTGAATTCGCCTGTTGGCAATTCCAGCGTGAAAGTCGCCGCCGTGTCGCCAGCCGATACAGCCCTTTCCGATGTTGTTTCGCCTACTTGCAGTCGCGCTGTTGACGCGTTCATGACGAGGTTCGCCTCGCGCGGATGTGTGCGCAGTTCGATTCGATATGGATCCCTCTGCGCAATATCGATCAGCCACCAGCCATTGGAGTCAGCTGCGGGATCGTTGATCCAGGCTTGCAGCCAGGGGACTCTGCCCGCGGTCGGATGCCAATCGCGCGCCGACAACAGCACGGGATTTTCGTGCCCTGTCCCGACCGGCATGGCTACCGTGCTGGCAAAGGCATCTTGCAGGTCTTGCCACCAACTTTCGTAGTCATTGCGCAGCGCTGCAAGGACCTGAGGATTGGCCGCTGCCACATCGTGCTGCTGCGAAGGATCGCTGTCTAATTTGTACAGTTCGCTGCCGTTGATTAGCCGCCACGTGCCATTCAGCACAGCGCAATGATGCCACTTCTGCGGCGTATCCGGCTGCAATTGGACAACCAAGGACCGCTGCGGCAAGTCGCGCTCTGTGCCGAGCAGCTGCTGCGCCAGGCTGATGCCATCAAATGGACAGTCGCTTTCTATATCACACAGGTCGAGCAACGTTGGCAGCACATCAATATGCGCCGTCAGCCCAGGCAGTTTGTGACCGGCTGGAACTTTCCCTTTCCAGCGCAAGAAGAAGTTGACGCGATGCCCGCCCTCGTAGACGGAGCCTTTCACCCCGCGCATGCCCGCGTTGAAGCCGCTGCCCGTCGCTTCGTCCCAGCCAGCTGCCGTGCCATGATCGGCGGCGAAGAGGACGATTGTATTTTCATCCAGCCCCAGCGCTTTCAGGCGGTCCAGCAGCCTGCCCATGTTTTCGTCAAAATTGGCGATCATGCCGTAGAAATTGGCGCGGTCTGCGGGCATATCCATATCGTTGTATGGTGCGGCATATCGCTCTGGCACGATGAAAGGCGCGTGCATGGCATTGGTAGCCAGGTATACAAAGAATGGTTGCTTGGCGTGGCGGTTTACAAAATCCAGCGCGGCATCAAAGAAGACATCTGTGCAATAGCCAGCGCACTGTAATGGCGCTCCATCCCGAAAATAGACATCGTCAAGATAGCTGTTGCCCCAATAATCGGGCAGCTCGCCAAGTCCGCCGCCACGATGACAAAGCACTTCGTCAAAGCCACGATATTGCGGAGCAAAAGGATAATTGTCGCCCAGGTGCCACTTGCCGAACATGCCGGTGCGATAGCCGTTTTCGGCGAATAACTCCGCCATGCAGACAGCGCTGGGATCCAGCAGATGCCGCCCGTGGATGACATGCCAGACGCCGTTGCGCGCCGCATATTGGCCCGTCAGCAACGCAGCCCGAGAAGGCGAACACAGTGGATCGTGGTGATGATCGTCCAGCTGGGCGCTTTCGCTGGCCAGCCGGTCGAGATGTGGTGTTTTCAGATGGGGATTTCCGTGGCAGCCGATATCGCCGTAGCCCTGGTCATCGGTGATGACGAAGACGACATTGGGCGGTCTAGGCATCGTGCCCGTCTTTGCCCTTTGGCAACCCTTCGCGCTCCCAGCGGATGATGAAATCCCAAGGCTCGTCAATTTTGCTCAAGCCCAGCGGATCGCGACCCTGCCAAGACAGGTGGGCGCTGTAGGTCGTCACATGGCTGAGCCCCCAGCTCAAGCCGGTCAATGGCTCGCTGCCCTCGCTGTCTGGCACGCGCAGGGCGCCAGTGGCTTGGGGAGGCGCGATGATGGTGGCCATGGGCTGGAAGTCGATGCCGTCTGGAGCGAACTGGATGGTGTTTTTCTCGGGCCCGCAGCGAGTCAGCAGCGCGCCGACGCCGCCAGCGTATTCCCACACCATGACCTCGTGCCCGCTGTTGGTGACGGGGTTCAGCGGCGACTTGCTATAAGGACCGAGCGGATTATCGGCGATGGCGACGCCCCACTTGCTTTCCATATTGCTGTGCCCAATGCCCTCGCCCTTGAAGTAGAGCCAATAGCGCCCTTCGCGGAAGAGCAGCGCCGGGTCGTGCACGCGCAAGCTGTCGAAGCTGCCCTGGGCTGTCGCCTGTTCGGGATGCGCGCGTTCATCGACTTCGCCCGATGGATCGGGTTCGACGACCGGCGCTGGACTCTTGTTCCAGGGGCCATGCGGCGAATCGGCCCAGGCAATGGCGATTGACTCGGGTGTGCAGCGATAAGAAGGCGATGTCGTTACCTGATAGACCAAATAATACCTGCCATCATGCGCCAGCACATCGGGCGTAAAGACGCTGCGTTCGTCATAACTGCCCGCGGGACCGCGATTTACGGCTGGACCCTGTTCTTGCCAGCTGTGCCCATCGCTGGAAGTGGCATACCAGACATCGCACAAATCCCAGGCGACAGCGGGCAATGTCTCGGTGGCATGATCGTGCCCAACCGGGACAGTAGTGTGTGCGCCGCGTGTGTACCAGACGAAGTATGTGCCATCGACCTGGATGATGCAGCTGGGGTCGCGCCGGACAATGCCGCGCTCATAGCCCAGCCCGTCTATCAACTGATAACGAAAGCGCGTGAACCAGGGATTGTGGCGGTCGGGCTGATAACGTGCCATTGCGGCGCTGGTTGTCATGAGACTGCCTTTCCACCCCGCCCCCGTCCCCGCCCCGAAGAATCAGGGAGAGGCGAAAATGTGCCACCTCCCCCCGACTTTTCGGGGGGATTGAGGGGGGTGTCATCTCGCTAGCTGCCGCCCTCGAAGTACCATTGTTCGGGCATGAACATGACCCACTGGCGGTAGGTCCAGCTCCATTGCCCGGTCGTGTCGTTCGGCGGCGTGTTCTTCAAGTTGTTTTTGAAGAGCAGTGGCTGCGGCGGACGTTGGATCGTGCCGATCTGGTACAAGCCACCCATCGACAGGCGATAGAATTCCTTGCCCAGTTCCAGCCATTCGTCGGAACCATAAGGGGCTTCCAGGAAAGCCTCGCCGGCTGCCCACAGGTCTTTGATCTCCTGCGGCGGTTCTTCGCCGTCTTCGCCCTCGGATTGCAGCCACTGACGCCACAAATGTCCCGAAGCGCGCGCGCCCCAATGCGGACGCATATTCGCCAGGCCGTTGGCTATCTCGCCAATGTCCAGCATGTCGGTGCCCCAGGCGGCCATGTCCACCCCGTTGCTATCGCGCAGTTCACGATACAAGCCGATTTCAATGAGCTTGTACTGCGTCTTGACGCCGACCGCATTCCAATAATCGGTGATCAGCTCGCCGATCCTGCGCCACGAATCTTCTGGCACAGATACCTGGAAGTTGATGAAGAGCGTTTCGCCATCCGGACGCATGCGGAAGCCATCGCCATCGCGCTGGTCCAAGCCCATTTCGTCCAGAAGCTGGTTCGCCAGGTCGGGATCATACTGCGCGTAATGACCGGGCATCCAGTCTTCATAGAAGAGCGATGTGGGCACGGGCGCATTCTGCGAGGCGTTCGCCAAGCCGAAGTAGATCAATTCGTTGATCTCGTCGCGGTTGATCGCCACCGACATTGCCTGCCGGAAGCGCAGATCCCAGAAAATCTCGCGCAGCGGCAGGTTTTCGGTCGTGAAATTGAACATGACCGAATACTCATTGCCGCGGCTGTATTCAGCGGTCGCAGTGCGGTAGTCGCCCGCTGCTTCGTTTTCACGGTAGGTGGGATAGCTCAGCAGCGTGCCCCAGCCATAGTGTGAGTATTCGCCGGCAATGGCTTTGAGATCCTGGACTTGCAGGTCTTCTACCAGGATGCGGCGCAGCGTATCTGTATAGGGCAATTGGTTGCCAGCCGTATCGACCTTGAAGAAGTAGGGATTGCGCACATAGTGCTTGTTGCCGAAGCTGTCTTCGCTTTCGAAGACGAAGGTATTGAGCGTTGGGGCGTAGGGTTCTGTCTCCGAGCCCAGATTCCAGGTGAAGTTGTAGGGGCTCATCTTGGAGTTGAACATCTGCACCCAGCCATCGTAGCCTTGCTCGGCCGCCAGCGCCTCTGCATCGGAGTTGTAGTCGATGTGGAATTGCTTGAAGTAATGCGCCGGGCGGAAGCCGCGTTGACCGACCTCGCTGCCAATCGCGATCATAAAGGTTGGACGCGGCTCGCTGAAGGTATAGCGCACCGTCGTCTCGTCGATGGCTTCGAACATGGGCAATTCGCCATTGGCTGTCCAGGGACCGCCAAGCGATGGCGTAATGTCGCTGTTGCCCAAGATGTCCTCGATATAGAAGCGGAAATCTTCCGCCGTGAATGGTTCGCCATCCGACCAGCGATGCCCTTCGCGCAGGTGGAAAGTGAAGGTCGTCTGATCGTCGGAAACCTCAAAGGCGCGGGCGACATTGGGAATAATGGTGGCCAGGTCGGTGTCGATGGTGAAGAGCTTCTGCAAGCGCATCTCCAGGACATCCCAGCCGCAGCAAACGGGGTTGGTCGAAGGACCGGCCAGTTCGCCGCCATATTCGCCGATCTGCTCCAGAGGCTGGACGACAGCCGGTTGCGATGGCAGCCGTTCCTCGACAGGCGGCAAGTCACCCGCAGCCACCATTTCTGCCAGCATCGGCGCCCCCCCCCAACTGTCGATGCTGTTGCCAGTCGCGGCCGTGTAGGCATCAAGGTCAGCGTATTGGAATGGGTAGACGAGTTCGCCCTCGTTCATGGCTTGCCCCAGCGCCACCGCCGGCAGCAAAATCATGGCGAAGATCGTCAGCAGTACAAAGTTGCTTCGTTTCATGCTTGAACTCCTCTCAAAGCTTTGAACCGTAAAGAAAGAGTGAAATCATGGATTCGTCTCATTCAGCCTCCTTTCACTTCGTATTCATTCAGATTTTCCCAATCAAATTGCACGCCGTGGCCTGGTTCTTCGCCGGCGCGCATTAGGCCGTCATGCAGCTCGGGCGGATTCTTGATGAAGCGCTCTAGGCCGAAGCTGTGCACTTCCAGGAAAGAAGCGTTGGGGATAGCCGCCAGCAAATGCAGGTGCAGCTCGTGCACGCCATGCGAAGTAACTTGCAAGTTGTGCGCATAAGCCAGCCGCGCCACGCGCATCCAGTTGGTGATGCCGCCGATGTTGGATACATCCGGCTCGGGGAATGCGATGCCCGCTTCTAAGGTGTGGCGGAATTCATAGATCGTGCGCAGGTTTTCGCCCGCGGCGATTGGCAAGCCACCTTCGCGCGCAATGCGACTCATGCCCGTGTAATCGTCGGGGATGGTCGGCTCTTCCAGCCAGAAGACATCATAATCGCGGAAGCTGCGCGCTGCGCGGATCGCCTGCTCGGTCGTCCAGCGCATATTGGCATCGACCATCAGCGGCACATCATCGCCGAGAAAGTCGCGCACCGCCCGCACCCTGGCGACATCTTCGGACAGCTTGTCGCGCCCCACCTTGATTTTGATGGCCCGGAAGCCTGCTGCGAGGTTGCAGCGCGTTTGCTCGACCAGCTCGTCCGGTCCCAGCTGCAAGTCGATACCACCGGCATAGGCCCGCGCCTCGCCAGAATAGCCGCCCAGCAGCTTCCAAAGAGGCTGCTCCTGGCTGCGCGCCAGCAGATCCCACAGGGCAATATCGACCGCCGACATGGCGAAGGACACCAGCCCGCCCCGCCCGACATAATGCAAGCAGCGCCACATGCGCTCCCAGATCTGCTCGATGCGGCAGGCCTCAGCGCCCAGCAGCAGCGCTTGCAAGTCGCGTTGGATCAAAGAGCGGATCGCCGCGCCGCCGCGCCCAATCGTGTAGGTGTAGCCGATGCCAACGCGGCCACAGGCGCTTTCCAGACGCAGGACCACCACCTCAAACTCGGTGTGTACGCCGTGGCTGGCATCGGTCATGGGATGGCTGAGAGGCAGCAGGAAGTGTCGCGTTTCGACGCAGGCGATGCGCAGCGGCTCGTTCATCGACAGCGCTCCCGACGCACAATGACCGGCGGGACTGTCGGCGTAAACCATGCGGAAAGAATCGTGTGAGACAACATAGGCGAGTGATAACCGATTTGCGGCAAATTGTCAAGTGTACATTGTTGACAATCTGCAATTCTGCGGATACAATGCGAGCATGAGCGGTTTTCAGTTTACGATGCCAGTGGTTGCGGCGGGCGCAGGCGCATGAGAAGTTATGTGCTGCAGCGCCTGGTCTATATGGTTTTCTTGCTGTGGCTGGTGTCCATCGTGACGTTTATCATCATCCAGTTGCCGCCGGGCGATTATCTTTCCACCTATATCAGCCGGCTGGAACAAGCCGGACAAGTCCTCGCAGATGAAGAAGTCGCCGCGCTGCGCGAACAATATGGGCTGAACCTGCCCATGTATGCGCGCTACTTCAAATGGTTTGGACAAATGCTGCAAGGCAATTTCGGCTATTCCTACAACTGGGAAAAGCCGGTGCGCGACTTGATCGGCGAACGACTCGCGTTGACATTCACAATTGCCATCTTGTCAGCCATCTTCACTTATTCTGTTGCCATCCCCATCGGCATTTATTCCGCGACTCGGCAGTATTCAATCGCCGATTATGTCATATCTTTCGTCGGCTTCATCGGCCTGGCGATTCCCAACTTCATGCTGGCGCTGATCTTGATGTATGTCGCCTGGGCGCACTATGGTTTGAACTTGACCGGGTTGTTTTCACCAGAATTCCAGGGGGCGCCCTGGAGTTTGGCGAAGCTGGGCGATTTGGCGATTCACCTGCCGATACCTGTCATCGTGGTGGGGACGGCTGGCACAGCTGGCCTGGTCCGCGTCATGCGCGGCACCTTGCTGGACGAGCTCAACAAGCAATATGTCATCACCGCGCGCAGCAAAGGCGTCGGCGAAGTAACCCTGCTCTTCAAGTATCCGGTGCGGGTGGCGCTCAACCCCATCGTCAGCAGCCTGGCCTGGCTCTTCCCCAGTTTGATATCGGGCGGCACCATCACCGCCTATGTGCTGGGCTTGCCCACGGCGGGACCGATGCTGCTGCGTTCCCTGCTCACGCAAGATACATTCCTGACCGCGAGTTTGCTGATGTTCGTGACGATCTTGACCGTCATCGGCACGACCGTTTCCGACATCCTGCTGGTCGTCGTCGATCCGCGCATCCGCATGGAACGCGCGGCGAGTTAAGCCGAGACAGTCATGCTGCGACGATTGGGAATTAGACGCGAACCAGCCAAGACAGATGCTGTCACTTATGACGACAGCTATTATATGGCTTCGCAGTGGCAGTTGATCTGGCGCAAGTTTCGGCGGCATCGCCTGGCGATCGGCTCGCTGGCAGTCATCCTTATACTCTATTCCATGGCGCTCTTTTCCGAGTTCTATTCCATCAACGACTACCAAAAACGCCATGTCAAGTTTGCAAAATCGCCGCCGCATACCATTTACTTTGTGGACGAAGAAGGCAATTTCAGCTTGCGGCCTTTCATCTATCAGATGAAGCAGACATTGGATATGGACACATTGCAGCGCAATTATTCCGAAGTGCGCGATAAACGCTTCCCAATCCAGTTCTTTGTGCAGGGCGAGCCTTACAAGATTCTGGGCTTGGTAGAAAGCAATATCCACTTGATGGGCGTAGAAGCGCCGGGCGTCTTTTTCCCCTTTGGCACCGACGATCTGGGTCGCGATTTGTTTTCTCGCACCATGCACGCGGCGCGAATCTCGCTGTCGATCGGTTTTCTGGGCGTGATCATCAGCTTTGTGCTCGGCTGCCTGTTCGGCGGCATCTCCGGCTACTTCGGCGGCTTGGTCGACCTGGTGATACAGCGCCTGATCGAATTCTTGATATCGATACCATCAATCCCGCTGATTATCGCGCTGGCGGCTGCCCTGCCAGCCGAGTGGAGTTCGACCCAGGTGTATTTTGGCATCACCATCGTGCTGGCCACTGTCGGTTGGACGACGTTGGCGCGGGCGGTGCGCGGCAAACTGCTGGAATTGCGCGAGGCTGATTTCGTCATGGCGGCGCGCATATCCAATATGGGCGATCTGGACATCATCATAAAGCATCTGCTGCCCTCGTTCGCCAGCTTCCTGATCGTCGTGCTCAGTCTGTCGGTGCCGGGCATGATCCTTGCCGAGACGGCGCTGAGTTTCTTGCAGATCGGCATTCGCCCACCCGCCGTAAGCTGGGGCGTGCTGCTGCAAGACGCGCAGAATATCCGCAGCCTCAGCCAAAGTCCCTGGCTCTTGATTCCCGGTCTTTTTGTCATCGTCACTGTGTTGGCGTTTAACTTCCTGGGCGATGGCCTGCGAGATGCCGCCGACCCCTACAAACAATAATTGTGGCTGCTAAACTCTCTTTGTATTGATGCACAACTAGCGGAAGCAGAATGAAGTCGATGAATACAATCGAAATCTATCGTACGCTGCCCGAGCAGATCGCCGCGCGTCTGCGCCGAGAAGTGCTTTCCAACAAACTGAAACCGGGCGATCCACTGCGCGAGGCCGATCTATCGCAGCGATTCGGGGTCAGCCGCGGACCAGTGCGCGAGGCTTTCCGGCAGCTTACCCAGCAGGGATTGCTGGTGCTCGAGCCCAACAAGGGAGCGCGCGTCGCCCAAAATCCCAGTGTGGAGGTGCGTCCGCTGGTCGTGCAGTTGCGCCGCACCATCGAGACTTTCGTGCTGGACAGCATCTTTGATCGCATCACCGAGATTGATATCGGGCGCTGGGAAGATATCTTGGCGGATATTTATACGGCTTGTCAGAACAACGATGTCGATGCGCTGACCGACTGCGACCTGCTTTTCCATCAAGCGATCATCCAGAGCCACGATGACAAAGACATTTTCACGTTGTGGCAGCCGATCGCCATGCGTATGATGATGCAATACACGCGTCACGGCGATATCCTGGAAAGCTACCGCGAGCACAAGCGCATCCTGGATGCCATCCGCAGCGGTGACAAGAGAGGCGCAATCGACGCGCTTTACGCCAATATCCAGTAATTGATCGACACCACGAAAAAGGAACGGAAAAATGGCAATCGCAGCCTTTTATGAAGGTGAGCGCCGCATACGACAGGGCGAATGCGAGCCCCGCCCACCTGCCGCAGACGAGGTGCAGTTGCGCGTTTCGCATTGTGGCATCTGCGGCACAGACCTGCACATTTTTCACGGCGCGATGGATGCGCGCGTGCAGATGCCGCTGGTGATGGGCCACGAAATGTCGGGCACAGTGCATGCGCTGGGCGCAGGCGTCGACACCTTCGCGCCGGGAGACCGGGTGGTGGTGATGCCTCTGGCAGCCTGTGGCGATTGCCCCGCTTGCGCAGCCGGTCACAGCCACATCTGCCACAACCTGGACTTCCTGGGCATCGACACGCCAGGCGCATTCCAGAGCTATTGGACGGTGCCAGCCCATACGCTGCACCGCGTGCCTGCCTCACTTTCGCTGCAACATGGCGCGCTGATCGAGCCGCTGGCGGTCGCCTGTCATGATGTGCGGCTGGCCAATGTGCAGGCGGGCGATCAGGTAGTCGTGCTGGGCGGCGGCCCCATCGGCATGCTGGTGGCGCTGGTGGCGCGGCAGGCTGGCGCAGAGGTGCTCGTTTCCGAGATCAACCCCTACCGCGTCGACCTGGCGAGGCAGCTTGGCTTCGAGGCGATCAATCCAGGCGAAGACGATCTGCTGGCCGCGGTTATGCGGCGCACAAGTGGCGCCGGCGCCGATATCGTCTTTGAAGTATCGGGCTCGCAGGCAGGCGCGTCCGTGATGACCGAATTGCTGCGCACGCGCGGATTGGCAGTGGTAGTCGCCATCTTCGCCCAGCAGCCCAAGCTGGACCTGTTCCGCTTCTTTTGGCGCGAGCTGCGATTGCAAGGCGTGCGCGTTTATGAAAGTCAAGACTTCGCCACGGCAATCGATCTGGCTGCTTCTGGCGCGTTGCCACTGGACGAACTGATCACCGATATCCGCCCCTTGAACGCGCTGAAGTCCGGCTTTGAAGATATGGAAAAGGGCGGACGCGTCATGAAGATTCTGTTGGAGGTGCAATGACCGTACTCGATACATTTCGGCTGGATGGCAAGACGGCGCTGGTGAGCGGGGCGCGCCGCGGCATTGGCTTCGCGATGGCCAGCGCGCTGGCAGAAGCCGGCGCAGACATCGTCGCGGTCAGCGCCAGCCTGGAATCCAGCGGCAGCGATATTGAACGAGCTGTGCATGCGCAGGGGCGGCGCTTCACTGGCTATCGTTGCGACTTTTCAAAGCGCGACGAACTGCGCGATTTCATCAGGCAGGTAACGAGCGAGCATCCCGTCATCGACATTTTGGTCAACAACGCGGGGGCTGTGCTGCGCGAGCCGGCTGCCTCGCATTCGGATGAGTATTGGGATCGCATCATCGAAATTAATCTGAGCGCCCAGTTCGTGCTCAGTCGCGAGATCGGCGCGCGCATGCTGGAACGTGGCAGTGGCAAGATCATCTTCACGGCTTCGCTGCTGACTTTTCAAGGTGGCATCACGGTGCCAGGTTATGCGGCCAGCAAGGGCGGCATCGGGCAGTTGACGAAAGCGCTGGCAAACGAATGGGCGAGCGGCGGCGTGCAGGTCAATGCTATCGCGCCCGGATATGTGCGCACCGATGTTACCGAAGCGCTGCAAAATGATCGCGAACGCTACCGCGCCATCTTGGAGCGCATCCCGGCCGGTCGCTGGGGCACGATCGACGATTTTAAAGGTCCGGTCGTCTTCCTGGCATCGGCAGCGTCCGATTTCGTCAACGGCGAGATTCTGGTTGTCGACGGCGGCTGGATGGGTCGCTGATCAAGTGCCGATGGTCGGTTTGTCGAAGTCGGCTTGTTCCGCCACGATTCGCTCGCGCCAGTCTTCGGGCAGACGCGCCACCCGTTGAAAGAATGACTCTTCGCTGAAGTGCAGGTTGCTGCGCTTGAATTCCGGGCGATGGCAGTCGCGCGATAAGTCACAATCGAAGCGGATGATATGACAGCCCATGCGCGAACCACCGCCGGGTGGCGTGATATGGCTTAATCCCCAAGTGATGCCACGCCCATCGCCGTCATCCGCGAAGGCATCGGGGCAGAAGGGACCTGGCGCCACCGGCGACAACTGCACATGCGCCATGGGCTGGAAGTTCAGTCCGTCCGGCGCAAATTGAATGGTGTCTTTTTCCGGCCCATCCAAAATCAGCAGCGTGGCAATGCCGCCTTCGTAATTCCAATACATCGTTTCGTGCCCGGAATTGGTGACCGGATTCAGCTCGGACTTGATGAACGGTCCTTCTGGCTGGTCGGCGATAGCGACCCCCTGCGCCCGCAGCAAGCCACCCGAGACTTTCTCGAACGGCGAGCCTTTGTAATAGAGCCAAACCTTGCCTTTGTATACCAGCGGGAAGGGATCGTGAATGGCGCAGCTGTCCCATTCGCCGGGCGCGCCTTGTGGAACGATCGGCACATCCATGCGCGTCCAGGGACCATCCGGCGAATCGGCATGGGCCATGCTGACGCCAACGCAGTCATTCTCGCGCCACATCGTGGTGAAACACTGATAATACAAGTAATAACGCCCCTTCCAGACCAAGATATCGGGCGTGGAAAGCGAGCGATCGCCATAGGCGCCTTTGGGCGCGCGTGGCACGGCAACTCCCTGCTCTACCCAATCGAAACCGTCTTTTGAGGTGGCGTAGCAGATATCCGCCAAGTCCCAATCGACGACCGGGATTTCGTCATTTGCCGCGTCGATATGGAAGCGCCCAACCGGCACATGCTCGGTGATGCGCCGCGTATACCAAACATAATAGGTATCGCCGATCTTGAGCACTTTGGACGGGTCGCGCCGCGAAACAGACAGCTCCGATTCGTCTTTGCCGATGCCGCCGACGCGCGAATAACGAAAGTTGGTGTAGAAGGGATTGCCCGGGTCTTGTTTGGGCGTCCACATATCATAGACACGCTCGGTAGCCGCGCTCAAGGGGCGGTCAGTGGGTTTGGTCTGCGGCAACATGCCGGGGAAGGCGCGAGGTTTCTTGCTGTCTTCGTTCATTGTGTCTCCTTTTGAACCTGTCAAGCGATAATCGCCGCAGATGACATTCGGATACCTTGACACTGGCACTGTCAATTGTAGACAATTGACAACAAAGCCGCAAGCGAGGACAGTCGCGTAATTCGATTGCGATCGGCAATGGCATGCAATCGTGGAGGAGACAATGCGCGAGGCGGATTACATCATCATCGGCGCTGGTTCGGCCGGAGCAGCGGTCGCGGCCCGCCTGAGCGAAGACCCGCGTTCGGCTGTGCTACTGCTGGAAGCGGGCGGACCCGACAGCGACTCGACTATCCATGTGCCGGCGCGTTTTTCCGATCTTTTTCACAGCGAGGTCGACTGGGATTACGAAACTGTGCCCCAGCCCGGTCTGAATGGGCGGCGGGAATATGTGCCGCGCGGCAAGGTCTATGGCGGCACCAGCTCAATAAACGCCATGGTGTATCAACGCGGGCATCCATCCGACTATGATGGCTGGGCGGAGAAAGGCAACAATGGCTGGACATACCGGGATGTGCTGCCCTGGTTCAAAAAGATGCAACATCAGGAACGGGGCGAATCACAGCATCATGGCATCGGCGGACCGATCAATGTGGCAGACCTGCAAGACCCGAATCCGCTGAGCCGGGCATTCGTGGCTGGCGCGCTGGAACTGGGATATGCGCCGCGCGCCGATTTCAACGCTGGCGAGCAAGAGGGTTTTGGGCTCTACCAGGTTACGCAGAAGCGCGGACAGCGTCACAGCAGCGCAGTTGGTTACTTGCGAGCAGCCCTGCAGCGACCGAACTTCAGCGCCTTGCCCTATGCCCAGGCTACTCGGCTGTGTATGGACGGCGAACGCTGCAGTGGGGTCGAGTTTTGGCACGAGGGACAGCGCAAGACAGCACGCGCGAGAAGGGAAGTGATCGTCTGTGGCGGCGCGATCAATTCGCCGCAACTGCTGCTGCTTTCGGGTATTGGGTCGGCTGCGCAGTTGGCAAGGCACAGCATCCCAGTGGTCGCAGACCTGCCGGGCGTTGGGCAGGGTTTGACAGATCATATGCAAGTGCCGGTCGCCTATCATTGCAATGCGCCAATCAGTCTGGTTGGCAAAAATGCGCCGGAGCAGCAGCGGCTTTATGAAAAAGAGCGCGTGGGCATGCTGACATCAAACTTGGGCGAGGCTGGCGGTTTCCTGCGGCTCGACCCGCATTCATCCGCGCCCGAACTGCAATATCACTTTGGTCCCGACTGGTTCATTCGCCACGGCTTCGATCCGCCACCGGGGCACGGCTTCACCATTCTGGCTGGCTTGGTCGGCACAAAGAGCGCCGGCAAACTAGAATTGGCATCGGCTGATCCCTTCGCAGCGCCCTTGATCGACTTCGATTGCCTGAGCCACGATGACGATGTTCGCGTGCTCTTGGCGGGGGTCAAGCTGGCGCGGCAGATCGCAGGGGCAAGCGCATTTGATGCCTATCGCGGCGATGAGTTTTTGCCCGGCGCGCAGGTTATAGCGGACGCGGAACTCATCCATTTCATCCGCGAATTCGCCACCACGATTTATCACCCAGCCTGCACCTGCAAGATGGGGGACGATCGGCTGGCGGTTGTGGACGAACGGCTGCGCGTGCATGGAATGGAAGGGTTGCGCGTGGCTGACGCTTCGATTATGCCGCGCATCATCAACGCCAACACCAATGCCCCCTGCATCATGATCGGCGAAAAAGCGGCGGACATGATCCGCGAGGACAACAGACGATGACCGCAATAGAAGACAAGCCGCGCCTGCCCGGCGAGCCAAACACTGCCAAGCCGATTGGTCGCCAATGTAGCGCCGCAACGCATCGCCTGTATGACAAGTGGGGGCGTTATCAAGATTCCACCAGCGAATTCTACACAACATTCAAATACAGCCGCCTGACGGGGATCGGCAAAGAAGCCGGCATCACACGGCGCGACCCGACCAAAGTGCTGCGCATAGAAGGCACATACTTCGTCTGGTACACGCGCCGGCAAACCACAAACGATCGCGACAGCCGCAACAAGCCACCGCACCAGCAGCAGACCTGGGATACGCCCGTCTTTGATTGGGATCTGGCGGAGATCTGGTACGCGACATCCGCAGACGGCTTTCATTGGCAAGAGCGTGGACTGGCCGTCAGGCGCGGACCGAAAGATGCCTACGATGGTCGTTCGGTGTTCACGCCCGATGTCCTGATGACCAAAGATGGCTTCTATCTCTATTATCAGGCGGTTGACTACCCTTACTGCACGCGCACGCGCAACAACATCGGCATGTCCTTCGCCAGCTCGCCGCATGGTCCCTGGCAGCGCGCAGAAAAGCCCGTGCTGCGGCCAGGCGTCGCTGGAGAATGGCTGGGCGATGACGACAGTGATGAAGTAATCCGCTATGGCGACTGGGACAGTCACAAAGTGCACGACCCCTTCATCCTGGCGCGGGATGGCAGGTACTGGCTCTATTACAAGGGGCAGCCCATGGGCTGGACGACCCGCTATGCGCGCGGAATCGGCTGGGGTGTCGCTATCGCTGAAAAGCCCGAAGGCCCCTTCGTTAAGTCGCCACTGAATCCCGTAACCAACAGCGGTCACGAAACTTGTCTGTTTCCCTATGGCGAAGGCGTTCTGGCCATTTGCGGGCACGATGGCCCCGAGAAAGACACCATCCAGTACGCAGCTGACGGGCTGAACTTCGAAGTGGTCGCGCATGTCACGCTGCCGCCGCCAGCCGGTGGTCCGTTCGCGCCCGATTCAGGTGAGCACAGTCGTGATGGCAGCGGAATCGCCTGGGGGCTCGCGCACATCGCCACCGAAGAGATGAAGAGCGGCAACTCGTACATCATTCGCTTCGACTGCAACTTGCGCCGCGGGCTCGAGCGACCCGGTTATCGCGGCACAAATATCCGCTTCCCCGAAGCCGTCTATTTCTCGCCGGATATGGCGCTGAACGAGCGCAACCGGCAGCCGCTGCGCTATGCCAACGAGCCACAGAAGCCGCCAGAGGCGCCACCAACCCCACTTAGCCTGGCTTCGCAACGGGTCTACAAGACCTATGGTGTTTACAAAGACCAGGGCAGCGAATTTTTCTCGGCGTTCAAATATTCGCTAGTTAGCGGGCTGGGCAAGGAAACAGGACTTACGCGGCGCGACCCGTCCAAAGTCATTCGAGTTGGCGATAAGTATTATGTTTGGTACACGCGCCGCAAAACCGTAGAGACCTGGCGCGGAATCCAGCAAGCCAGCCAAACCCGCCCAGCCTGGGCCTGGGACATGGCGGATATCTGGTACGCCGAATCGACAGATGGATTTCATTGGCAGGAGCGGGGGCCGGCTGTGATTCGTGGCGCGGCGGGCAGCTTTGACGACCGCTCGGTATTCACGCCCGATATCCTGATGCGCGGGGGCAAATTCTATCTTTATTACCAGGTGATACAGAGCGTATGGACGCATCGGGCGCGGCATCGCATCGGCATGGCATGGGCAGATTCGCCGCATGGTCCCTGGACGAAGCTGGACCAGCCCGTCTTGCAGCCCGGTCGGCGTGGCGAGTTCGCTGGCGCTGATGATGATGCCGACGCCATCGCCAGCTTCGGAGAATGGGACTCGCAGAAATTGCACGATCCCTATGTCCTCGTCTATCGCGGGCAGATCTGGCTTTATTACAAAGGTGTGCAATATGGGCGGACTTATCGCAAGGACCTGGGAATCGGCTGGGGCGTTGCCATCGCCGATGACCCGCGGGGTCCCTTCGTCAAGTCGCCTTTGAACCCACTCACCAACAGCGGGCACGAGACCTTCCTCTATCCTTTTCGCGAAGGCATCGTCGCCATCACCAGCCACGAAGGACCTGAGAAGAACACAGTCCAGTACGCGAGCGATGGCTTGAACTTTGAAGTGCTTGGCAAAGTGTCTGTGCCGCCAGTCGCCGCTGGACCCTATGTGCCGGACGCATTCGCCAACAGCGGAGACGGGCGCGGCATCACCTGGGGCTTTTCACATATCCACCACGATGATGCCGGACCGCTGGCGGATAGTTACCTGGTGCGCTTTGACTGCAATCTCAGCCGCGACGAGCAGCGCGCCGACTTCTACCGCGCCTGGAATTATCGCTTCCCCGAATCGGCTTATTTCAGCCGAGAATTTGCACTGACGCCGCAAATGAAAGAGGAAGCGTTGCAACTCATGGCGGAGGTCGATACGGATACGCGCGCCTGAAATCCGAGCTGATCCGCAGCGCCTGCGATTACGCGGTCTTTTCTGCGACCAGGCTGAACATCAGCGGGATGCGCTGTGGCAGGTGGCTGGGCATGGCATAACGGCGCCCGCCTATCTCACGCATATCGGGCATGGGCTTGAATCCGTTGCAATAGTCATATTCGCCCAGGTGTGTCAGCGTTAAGCCCGCGCCTACGAGCGCCATGGTGATCTCGGCGATGCCCCACTGGTATTCGACGCCGGGATAAGGATTCACAAAGTCGACCATGCCAGGCTGCAACTGGTCGGTTTCTGCGGCGCTGCCGGTCAATGCCACATAATCGCCGACGCCCGACTCGAATTCGTAGACCACGCCCCCCATGAAGTCGTGGCGCAGCTGCCACTGCGCGTCAAACATGGCGAAGGCCGGATGAAAGTCCACCAGCACAAAGCGGCCACCGGGCCTCAAGCAGCTGGCGATGCCTCGTCCCCAGGCAGCCAGATCGGACAGCCAGCACAGCACGCCATAGGATGAAAAAACAGCGGCAAATTGTCGCTCGTTATGGTCAAAATAGTCGTATATGTCGGCGCGCAGAAAGTCGGCAGCGATGCCCGAGTCGCTTGAAAGCTGCCGCGCAAAACGAATCGCTTCGTCACTGATATCCACGCCTGAGCAGCGCGCGCCCAAATGCCCGGCGATGCTCAGCGTATCTTGTCCGCAATTGCACTGCAGATGCAGCAGGTCTGCGCCGAGCACATCGCCGAGCAACGCCGTTTCTTCGGGGAATAGCGTATTGCCGCCGGCACGGAAGAAGGCCGCCTGGTCGCCCTTGTGGCTGTTGTGCGCTTTTGTGCCCGCGTTCCAGGACAAGCGGTTGATCTCATGATGCGCCTTGTTGGGCATGGTCGATTTGCGCCTCCGCAAGACTGGGCAGCGAGCATTCTAGTTGCATGATCGCCCGCCTGCAAGCATCTTGCCGCTGCGACCGGCGCACACTATAATGCCCGCTACACGACAATGAGCGCCCTGATGATCGAAACCGACTTGGCGAGCGCCGCCATTGACGCGCTGCAGCCCGCAGCCGACAAACAGCCTTCTCAACAGAATCAGACTCTCGCGGAGAGTCTGCGCGCCAAGATTGTTGGCGTGTTGCTGCGCAAGGTTCGGCTGGCTGCCGAATGCGCGCCGGAGGAATGCGCCGACTTTTTGCAAGTGACGCCAGAACAATACGAAGCTTGGGAAACCGGCGAAGCAGCCCCAAGCCTGCCAGAGCTTGAGTTGCTTTCCAGCTATATGCAAGGCAGGCCGATACCGGCCCGGCAAGACGACTACCTGCTGCTGCGCCAACGCATCATCGGCGTTTTGCTGCAAAAGGCGCGTCTTGCTGCAGATGCAGACGTTGCGCAGACGATAGTGCAGCCCGAAAGGCTCAGCGCATACGAACTGGGCGAATGCGCCACACCGATGACGGATCTCTGCACGCTGGCTCAGGCGCTGGGCTTGGAGTTGAGCGCATTCCTGGAAGCCCCCGAAACAAGAAGACCGATCGCAACGATCAGCGGCGCGCAATCTATCGATGACAGCACAACGGCATTGAATGACTTTGCCGCCGACCGCCAAAATGCTGCCTTCATTCGATTGGCGATGGCTTTTCGTCACATCAGAGCGGACGACTTGCACCGTATCGCCGATGCGCTCTTCGCCATCATCAACGCGCGTGCCGAACGCGACATCGCCGAGTCCAATGCCGCGTCGTGATGCCGGCGCGATGACCCCCAGCCGCAACTTGTTCCAGCGCGCCCGGCTTTGCCTGCTGCTCATTGCTCTGATGGCTGGCGTTTATCTGCTGAGCTTCCGCGCGGTGATCCAGTCGGGCGATACACTGCGCGCCTTTGATGCCATAACCAGTTACGCGCGCTATGGCGATTGGCTGCTGGATGAATCGGCCTGGACAGAACTGCCGCTGCGCATCCGCCAGTCCGATCATTTGCCCCTGCGCGAGTATGATGTCGAAGAGCGGCTGCAGGCGAAGCTCGTCCTGCCCTTGCTGCAGATGGCGCAAAGCCTCCCCCGCCTCGGCAACATTCACGCCGTCTGGCTCTTCAATGTCATCGTTACAGCGTTGACTGTCGCGCTGATCTTTCTGCTCGCGCGCGCGCTGGGCTATGCCGATGCCACATCACTGCTCGTCGCGCTGAGCAGCGGGCTGGGGACGAATCTGTGGGCATACAGCCAGGCCTTGTTCCGCGAGCCGCTGGCGACATTATTCATTCTATTCGCGCTGTTGTGCCTGCAGATCGGCAGGCGGCGGATCTGGTGGATTCGCTTGCTCAGCTGGGTCTGCGCGGCAGGGGCGCTGCTGTTGGCCACACAAGTGAAGTTGTCGGCGGGGCTGGCATTGCCGGCTGCGCTGGTCTTTGCCCTGCCCGAGCCAGAAGAACCGCCCGGCTGGCTGGCAAGGCTTTATAAGGCGCTATTGGCTGTGCCGCTGATGGCGCTGGCAGTCATGATGCTGCTAGATCCGCTGCCTGGCGCGCTGCTCGACCTGCTAGCTGGCCTGGGGCTGGACGGCGAATATGTAAGCATCGCCTTGCGCAGTTATCTTTTCAGTCCAGGCGCGGGCATCTGGGGCACTTCGCCGGTCGCGCTGCTGGCGGTCGGTGGCTGCCTGTTGCTGATTCGGCGTGGACAAGGCCGATTGCCAGCGACCATCGTCTTGCTGGTGGCGGCCTATACGCTGGGGCATGCGCTGTTGGTGGGTCGGCACTGGTTCGGTGGTTTGAGCTTCCCGCCGCGCTTCCTGACGCCCGTTTTGCCGCTGCTGATGCTGGGGACAGCGCCAGTAGTCCAGCGCATCTTGGGTGGGCGCAGCCGCAAACTGGCCGCATTGTGGATCGCGCTGCTGCTTTACGGCGTCTGGATTCAATTCAGCGCGGTATCACTCAGCTGGGAGCATTATGGCGCATCACTGCCAGCGGAATCGCAGGGCTTGTCGGAGTGGCTGCCAGCGTTGACGCAGCCGCAGTTCTTTCGCTGGTTCGTTTTGCCGCGGCGCTGGGCCGATCTCGGCTTTGACTTTCTATGGATTCGCGCCAATCTGCCCGTCTGGGGCATCAGTTTCGCCGTCCTGGTCGCCATCATCGCCATTTGCCTGTGGCGCATCCTGCGAGATCCAGGCAGCCGCTGGAGACATGCCGCGCTGCCTCTGGCATTCTTGTGCCTGCCCTTGACTCTGCTTAACCTCAGCGCAGCTTATGACCAAGACCCGCGAACTCGCTCGCAAAGCTCGGCTCTGCGAGAAGCCCTGGATTATCTGGTTGCGCATAGCCGCGCCGATGATGTGCTCTTGCTGGGCAGCAGCGATTATGCCGGTTTCGTCATGAATCATCTGGACGACGACCAGCCGCGCCCGATCATTTTGCCGCGTCCGCCAGCACAAGCCGCCAGTGACAGGCAGCCAGCGATAATCGAATCGTCCAATCCCAACGACTGGATAGACCTGCAAAGCATGCGCACGATCCAAGATCTGGCTCACAAGCAAGAACGACTGTGGCTGTTGGCAGAGACCAGCCCTTTCATGGACTGGAGCTTCCGCCCGCTGGAGCGATATTTGGCGCTGCACGTCTATCCGCTGCGGGAGGTCGCGTTGGGACACAATGACCCGGCGGTGCGCCTGCTGGAATACAGCACAGTCGCTGCCGCGCCCAACCCCCTGTCACCCTTTGCTGGCGATACGCCAACAGACCTGCGCTATGGCGAGCACATCCGTCTGGCCAGCGTCACGCTGCCAAAGGGCTTGCGATATCCGCCGGGCACAACGATCGAGATCTCGCTGCATTGGCAGACGGACGCGCCTGTCAGTCAAGATTACACTGTGGCGCTCTTCGCCGCCGACGAGGGCACACAGCAGGTGCTCGCGCAAGGGCAGGACTCCGCCCCGCAAGCTGGTTTCGCGCCGACATCCAGTTGGACTTCGCGACAAGGCGTATGGGACAACCGAGCGCTGCGTCTGCCCGATGACGCGCCAAACGGCCTGCGACAGTTGTGGCTGGTGATGTATCGATGGGATAGCGAAATCGGCGATATCAGACGGTTGCCGGTGACCAGCGGGCAGTCTGTGCATCAAGGCGAAATCGGCGTTTTGCCTGTGCAGATCATCGTGGCGGAGTGAGAAATAATGCAAAGGGAATCTGAGTAGGGGCGAGCCAATGGGTCGCCCGCTTCATCATGTTGGGGAATCGAAGGGGTAGAATCTCTTATTCTGCTTTTCGCCAGACTCGGTTAGACTTCGACTGTGCGCAGGGCCCTTCATCAGAGACAAGATATGTCCGCTGAATTCGTCGTCAAATCGCCGATAGCGACAAACCACAGCAGTCCCTTTCGCTTCATCCTTTCGCATATCTTGCGGCATCCGATAGCTGCTCTGCTGCTGGTGGCGGGGGCATTTTGCAACGCCTTTTTGGCTGGCGTCGTTCCTGGCGCGGTGGGTAGCGCATTCGATGCCATCCTGTTGCGCAACGAGCAGACGATGAGCTTGATCCTGAACAGCGTGCTGCTCATCATCGGCTCGCAGTCCTTGCGCTCGCTGCTGCAATTCATGCGCAATTTCTCGGCTGAGGTTTTCGCCCAACGTTTTGAGCGCGATATTCGCGATGAGTTGTATTCCAGCCTGCTGGGCAAAAGCATGAGCTATCACGACCGGCAGCCAGTAGGCGAGACGATGGCGCGCGTCACCAACGATGTGCGCGAGATGAACCTGATGATGAATCCGGGCATCAACCTGGTTACGGGCGCGAATATGTTTTTGATCATGCCCGCTTTGTACGCGCCTGGCATCCACCCGCAGTTGATCCTGGCGCCGCTGCTTTTCATCGTCTCGCATATCTGTGTGCAGGTCTATTTTGTTTTGCGCCTGCATCCGATCGCGCAGCAAGTACGCGGCAGTTTCGGGCGCATGAACGCGCGTCTGGCAGAAGCGCTGGACGGCCTGGAAGTGGTCAAAGGCGCGGCGCAGGAACAGAGCGAAATGCGCGAATTCAACAGCCTGGCCGACTTGGTTCGCGACAAGTTCATCGACCAGGGCGAATTCGAGGCGCGCTATCTTTCGATCTTTCTGTTTGGCTTGACGGTCGTGGCGGCTTTGGCGCACGCTGCCTGGCTCTTCGAGGCTGGCGCGATTGCAGAGGGCGATGTGATCGCATTTCTGGGTTTGATCAGCCTCTTCCAGTTCCCCGTGTTCATATCGCTCTTTTCGTCATCGCGCATCGCATCGGGCTATGCCAGCGCCGCCCGCATTTTGGAAGTGATGACGACACGAACGCTGCTGGACCAAAACCAACACGGAAGCAGCGGCGATATCGGGGGCGAAATTGTATTTGACAAGGTGCGCTTCGGCTATTCGCCAGAAGACGAGGTGCTCTGTGATGTATCGTTTTCTGTTCAGCCCGGGCAGACGGTCGCCATCGTCGGGCAGACCGGTTCGGGCAAGAGCACGCTCAGCAAGCTGATCAACCGAACGTATGATGTTGATAGCGGACGTGTGTTGGTGGACGGCGTTGATGTGCGCGACTGGAATTTGCAAGCGCTGCGCTCGCAAATCAGCATCATCGAGCAGGACATATTCTTGTTCAGCCGCAGCGTGGCAGAAAATATCGCCTTCGGCACAGAGCATGTCGACATGGACGGCATCGTCGACTCGGCCAAGGCTGCGCAGGCGCACGACTTCATCTCCAGCCTCCCGGCCGGCTATGACACCATCATCGGCCAGCGCGGCATGACACTCAGCGGTGGACAGCGGCAGCGACTGGCATTGGCGCGCGCCTTCCAGACCGATCCACCCGTGCTCATCCTCGATGACAGCACAAGCGCCATCGACAGCGCCACAGAAGACAAGATTCAACGCGCCATTTGGTCGGCGGCTCGCGGACGCACGACGCTGCTGATCACACATCGTCTGTCTCAGATCCGCTGGGCAGACCATATCGTTGTGCTGCGCAAGGGTCGGGTGGTGGCGCAGGGCACGCACCAAGACCTGCTGCGCCGTTCGCAATCGTATCGGCATATCTTCGACCGCTATGCCTCAACCGACAGCCATACACAAGCGGCGCGGGGAGGCTAGTCATGGCGGCGATATTCGGCGGATTGCAAAGCGACAAGTACGATCGGCACTATACAGATGCCGATCTTTTTCGACGCATCGGCGAATACCTGGGCGAGCACAAGCGGATAGTCGGGCTGGGTTTGCTGGGCTTTATGGTGGTGGGCATCGCGCGGGCTGTGCGCCCCGTCTTCATCAGCGCGGCCATTGATGACATGGTGACCGCTGGCGATGCGCTGAGCTTGATCTTGATGGCGCTGGGGGCAATCGCCGTCTCGGAATACTTGTTCAACTATGGCAGGCGGCGCTTCACCGTAGTAGTCATCGGTCGCGTAGTGGCGCAACTGCGCAAAGACGCTTTCCAGGCAGCCATCGAGCGCGATCTGGCATTCTATGATCGGCACAAGTCCGGCGCGGTTATCAGCCGCATCACCAGCGACACGCAAGAGTTTGGCGATGTCATGCTGCTGGGCAGCGATGTCGTCTCGCAATTCCTCAGCGTGGTGATCCTCTTTGCCGCGCTGTTGAGCTATTCGCTAGAGTTGACAGTCATCTTGCTGCTGACGATGCCCATGGTGGTCTTGGCTGCGCTGGTTTTTCGCTTTCTGGCGCGAATCGTGACTCGGCAGGGCGCGCGTGCCATGGCTGTCGTCAACGACAATATCCAGGAGAGTGTGACCGGCATCAGCGTCGCCAAGAATTTCCGTCAGGAAGAAATGATCTACCGCGAGTTTTCGGCGGTCAACAATTTGAGCTATACGATCAACCTGCGGCGCGGCATGGTCATGTCGCTGGTCTTCCCCACGATGGGCGTGTTGTCGGCTGTGGCCATGTCGGTGTTGGTCTGGACTGGCGCGCAATCGGTATTGGCTGGCATGATCAGCGCTGGCACATGGTATCTCTTCATCCAGGGCGTAGATCGATTCTGGTTTCCTTTCATGAATCTGGCTTCATTTTGGAGCCAATTCCAGCAGGGATTGAGCGCTGCCGAGCGCATATTTGCCTTGATTGATGCTGAAAACTCTGTTTTGCAATCCGCCCATAACAAAGTTACCCAGCTGCCCGGGCGCATTCAGTTCGATGGCGTGACCTTCCAATACGACCGCGGCGAACCGGTACTGCGGACCTTTTGCCTGGATATCAAACCCGGCGAAAATGTGGCTTTCGTGGGGCACACCGGCGCGGGCAAGAGCACAATCGCCAAGCTGATCACGCGCTATTACGAATTCCAGCAGGGTCGCATCTTGATCGACGGCGCAGACATTCGCGCCTTGGATATGCAAAGTTTTCGCGCGCGCCTGGGCATCGTGCCACAGCAGCCTTTCCTGTTCAGCGGCACCGTGCTGGACAACATCCGCTATGGCAACCCGCTGGCGACTTTGGACGAGATCAACGAAGTCTCGCAGAGCATTGGCAATGGCGAGTGGCTGGACAGCCTGCCAGATGGGCTGAATAGCGATGTGGGCGAACGCGGCGCAATGCTCAGCGTCGGGCAGCGGCAACTGGTCAGCTTGCTGCGCGTGCTGGTGCAAAAGCCCTCCATTTTCATCCTGGACGAAGCCACCGCCAGCATCGATCCATTTACCGAATCGCAGATTCAAGACGCCATAGAACTGATCTTGGCGCGCTCTACCGCCATCTTGATCGCGCATCGCCTGAGCACAGTGCGCAGCGCCGACCGCATCATCGTCCTCCGCGATGGCGATATCATAGAAGAAGGCGATCATGAACAACTCTTGCTCGCGGCCGGGCACTATGCCGAGCTTTACAACACCTATTTTCGGCATCAATCGCTGAAGTATGTCGAAAGCGCGAAAGAGATGTTCGCGGCGGCGGGCAATTGATATGGCTGGCGACCGGTGCGGCGGATGAAAGCAGAACCAGACAACATGATACGCGCTGCTCTGTCCTGGCTGGGGCGCGGATTCGCTTCGTTGCGAGTGGCGGCGCGATGGATCGTTCTGCGCGCTTTGACGTTGGTTGTGGCTGCCTGGCGCTGGCTAGACTCGCAGAATATCCCGCTAAGCCCGCTGCAATGGCTGCTGAGTTTCTATGCGATCTTCGGCCTGCTATATCTGTTCGCCACGCCGATATTTGAAGCCAATGAGGAATTATGGCACTTCGGCTATGTGCAGCATCTGCGCGAGACCAAGAGCCTGCCGGTGCAAGACTTGGCGGTGCGCGACACGCTTTACGGACAGCACGGCAACCAGCCCCCGCTCTATTATCTGGCGCTTGCGGCACTAACCGCCCCGATAAGCCTGGATGATGCCGCGCCCTACCGCCAACTGAATCCGCATGTCTTGGCCGACCAGCCCAGCGCATTCGGCAATAAGAACCGAGTAACGCATGATGAAGGCCTGGAAGCCACCCAAGGCACAGGATTGGCGGTGCTGGTGGCGCGCGCGCTTGGTTTGCTGCTGGGCGCTGGCACGATCTTTTTTGTCTATCGCATCGGCCAGTTGATCTCGCCGCAGCGCCCGACAGTCGCTTTTGTGGCCGCCGCCTTGACCGGCTTGAACCCCATGGTCATTTTCGTCAGCGCCTCAGTCACCAACGACAGCCTGGCTATGTGCCTGAACAGCGCGCTGATTCTGCTGCTGCTGCGCACGCTGCGCGACGGCTTCTCCACTCGCGCCAGCCTGGCGATGGCTCTGCTCTTTGGCTTGGCTTGCCTGACAAAAACGACTTCGCTGGTCTTGCTGCCTGCACTGGTCGGCGTGGCATTGTTCGTGCGGCGCAAGACCGACGACCGCCGAGGCATGCTGACGATGCTCTACCTGCTGCTGCTGTGCTGGCTGCTGATCGCGGGCTGGTGGCATATTCGCAATCTGCAGTTGTATGGCGAAGCATTTGGCATCATCACGCAGGCGACCCTGGCTGGTCCGCGCGGGATGTACTTTGATCTGGCCGATCTATTCGCCGAATTTCATCAATTTCGCATGTCATTTTGGGGACTGTTTGGCGCCTCCAATATCCAACTGGCGAGCATCTTTTATGTCTTGTTCGACCTGGGCGCTTTTCTCAGTTTTGCCGGCTGCCTTTTCTTGATTTCGCAGCTGCTTGCCATACGCGACTTCGCCTACGCTCGTTATGAACTGGCGCATTTGCTGACGTTGGCAGGCACGTTGGGCTTGTTGTGGCTGGGCATCCTGTACCTCAGCACGTTGACGCCTGTCACGCAAGGACGGATGCTCTTTCCATTGATCGGCGTGGTTTCTCCGCTGCTGGCGGTGGGATTGGTAGAAACAGTCTGGTGGTTGGTTTTTTGGCTGCGACCGCCCAACCTGGACTTCGTGCGCGCTGGAGATGCTGTGCCAAAAGAATTGCTGCAAAGTAGCATGTTGTGGCAGTTGCGTGCGCTGGGCATAGCAGCATTCCTGGCGCCACTGACGGTCATCGCCGGGCAATATGGCGCGCCCAGCCCGGTCGACGCGCCGCCGCAAAACGCCCGCCCGGTGTATGCCGAGTTTGGGGATGTGGCGCTGGTCGCCTACGAACGCAGCGACCGGCGTTATTCGGCCGGCGACCAGGTCCGTCTCACGTTGTATTGGCAGGTGCTCGCGCCATCCGCAGACGACAACAGCCTGTTCTTGCGCCTGGTGGACGACAATCAACAGACAATCGGCAGTTACACGACGTATCCCGGCGCTGGCAGCCTGCGCACATCCAAGTGGCGCGCGGACGCGATTTACCCGGACGAATACATCATCCCGATCAGCTCGGCGGCATACGGGCGCTATCCGCTCGACCTGCGCGTGGAATGGCAAAATGGCGATGACAGCATCCTCGCCACCGACGGCGCCGGGCGACAGATAGAGCCTGTCCTGCTGGATATTGGCGCAGTAGTAACACCGCGCCAGCACAGTGCCGCTATCGAATTCAATAAGATTCTAAGTGATGAGCAGCCCGTCTTTGACGATGTCATTCGCCTCGAGGGATTCGAGCTGGATATCAGCCGTAACGAGATCGGCCTGCACTGGAAGGCGGACTCTGCGCCAGAAGAGAATTACACAATCTTCGCGCATCTGCTGGACGAATCGGGTGATATCCTGTCCCAGGCCGATGCCGCGCCGCGCCTGCCGACCCGTTATTGGCGCTGGGGCGAGACCTTCACCACTTATCATCAATTTCCCGCCGAGCCGCCTATGCTGGATCAGCGAGTCGCCGTCGGATTGTATCTGCGCGATGTGCAGGGCTACCCCAAAGCCGAGTTCGTCTTGCAGCCGCAGGAAGACGCCGAGCCGCCAGAGCTTGACTCGGTCATGGTCGTGGAAACCGAAGCTGCAGCCGATATACAAGTGGATGAAGAGCCCGCAGCGGAAACCGAAGAGATCCTGGATGCCTACACTATCATTTGGGATGCGGCAGCAGAAGTCATCGCGCTGACACCGACGCCCGAGCCCACATCTGACAGTGCAGACAGCGCGGACGAAAGTTAATCGGTTCCGTAAAGCCCTCGCCAGGTTTCACGCATCTGCTGGCGGATGGTCGACAATTCAGCTGCAATTGTTTGCGTCTCGCCGATGCTGACCATGAAATTGGTATCGCCGGACCAGCGCGGCACAATATGGAAGTGGAAGTGGGCGGCAATGCCCGCGCCAGCTGCCGCGCCGATATTCGCGCCGATATTGAATCCATCGGGATTGGCGATCTCGCTCAACACGCGCATGATGCGGTTTGACATGGTCATCAATTCTGCCAAAGTTTCCGCCGGCAGCGATTCGGGCGACGAACTATGCGCATAAGGGACGACCATGCAGTGCCCAAACGTATAGGGATAGCGGTTCAGCACGGCATAGTTGTTTTTGCCGCGGGCGATAATCAGGTTGTCGGGCGCCGATTCGTCTCGGGCGGGAATGTCACAGAACACGCAGCCAGCCAAGCCGCTCTCGCGTTTGCGTTTGATGTATTTGATGCGCCAAGGGGTGTAGAGCTGGTCCAAGTTTGGCTCGCGATGGCTGGATCGGTCCGCGCATTCTAGCGGCAGTCTCGTCTGTTACAATGCGCAAATTGACAGCCACCACAGGTGCAGCATGACCTTATCTCACGATCGCCTGGCAAAGACCCTGCCGACGCCATTTCGCTATTATGAGCGCATTGGCAGCACCAACGATGCGGCCCTCGACTGGCTGGAGAATGACGCGCCGGATGCGGCCGTGGTCATCGCCAACGAGCAGACCGCGGGACGAGGTCGTCGAGGAAAACGTTGGTGGACACCGCCGGGCGCGGCGCTGGCTATGTCGGTAATACTGCGGCCGCAAGCGCGCTGGCTGCCACGGATCACCATGCTGGGCGCGCTGGCGGTGTGTGAATTGGCGGAGAATATCGGCTGCGCAGATGTCAGTATCAAGTGGCCAAACGATGTGCAAATCGGCGGCAAGAAAGTCAGCGGCATCTTGTGCGAGGCGAACTGGACAGGCGAGCGGCTTAGCGGCGTAGCGCTGGGCATCGGCATCAATGTGCGCAGCGATTTTCAGGGCACTCCGCTGGCGACCACCGCGACCAGCCTGGAAGCCGCGCTTGGCATGCGGCTCGATCGGTCGCAGTTGGCGGGCGCTTTGTTAGGCTTGATTTTGCATTGGCAGCGACGCATCCATACGCAAGCGCTGTTTGAAAGCTGGCGCGCGCGGATGAATATGCTTGGCCAGCTGGTGCTTGCGGGTGGCTTGGCGGGGAAGGCGCTGGATGTTACTGCCGATGGCGCATTGCTGCTCGTCGATGAATGCGGCCAGCGGCATACCCTGCATGTCGGAGACCTCTCGCCGCTGGCAGGGACGGGCGCAGGCTCATGAGTCGCATCCGATTTGAATGGGAAGTCGAGGCCGACAAAATCGACCAGCCCGATGGCGAAGATCCGCATCTCAAGCGAACTCGCCGCCGCAACCTGCGTCGATTGCTACTGTTGATCGCGCTGCTGGTTGTCGCTTTCGTTTTGGGCGGGCTGGCTTTGTACCTGCGGCTCGTGCAAGTACAGAACGAGATTGCGCAGCAGCTTACGGACACCATCAAAGTGGAGGTGGCCGCCTTGCGCATCGGCGATCGCAGCACGTTTTTGCATATACAAAGCAGCGATGAGGGTTGGCTGGCGACGCAATCGGCGCTATTCGAGCACTATGAAGCGCTGAAAGCCGCCAATGCTATCGAGCTGCCTGGAGACATTCTGTCGGTGACGATTGAAGGCGAACGAGCGCGCGCCTTGGTGCGGGAAGATCGAAATCGATTGCCTTATGCGCGGCTGTCTTTCTATCTGTGGGCAGATGGGGTCTGGCGACATACCGCGCCCGATTTCACATTTTGGGGCGAGCGACAACGAACCGAATCAGGGCGCATAGTCGTCCAATATCGGGATGCCGATGCGACTTTCGCCAGGCAGATGGGCGCTGACTTGGCCAAATGGGTCGAGGCTCTGTGCGCTGCCGCTGCCTGCGACAAAGACGCAAAGTTGCAGATTGATATCGAAGCCGAGACGGAAGAAGCGTTGACCTGGATAGATGCAGGCGCAGGGCGGCTCGTGATTCGCTCGCCTTATTTGGACCTCGTTCGCGCCGATACGCCATTTGACAGCGAGCGCGCCGTGCCGCTCTACAAACTAATCAGCGAGAGCTGGGATTTCGGTGCAGAGTAAAAAAAAGAACACCCGAGTTGGTTATACACCAACCCGGGCGAAGTGATCTGATCTGGTGAATGCTGAGCGATTAGCTGTCCATGCCCATTGCAGCATTGCGCAGTACTACCAGGAACGCAAGTACATGACCATAGATTACATGCCCGAAGAGACTGGGGTCCGTTAGCGAAATCTGCAACATTTCCCCACCGGCGATAGCGGGCATAATGATGAGACCACCGAGAATCCACCAGATCACGCCGTAGATGAGACCGCCAAGCGCAATGTCCAACAGCGGGTTGTCCATCTTGACATATTCCTTGAAGAGACCGGTGTAAAGCGCGCCAATCACTGCGCTAATGATGATATGCAGGATGAAGCCAATAAAGGCATCGGCCGATATCATCCCGCCGACCATGCCAGGCATTCCCCCACCCATAAACGCGAGGAATACATACCCGGCTATGATGCCCGGGATGATTCCCTTCATCATTTTGTCGCTGTCCATTAGATTCCTCCTGATAAGTACTACATCACTACTTTCCGTTAGATAGGATTGCTGCGCACAGTCCTCCTTCCTCGGCTGGCAACGCCGCCAAACTACTTCTTAGTTATTATAACCCATATTTGGATTGCGGCAACAATTTTACGATATGGCTTCTTTTTCCTCGCTGGCTATTGCGTTTGCTAGGCTGCGGTGTTTTCCAAATCTTCCGCGCCCACATGCGCTAGACACAGATTTTTCGCTGTTCCTAGCGCGCGTCTGCCATAGCGTGTTTCCCGCCAATGTGATATAATTCTACTGCATAATTGGGCTGGAATCGTAAAGACGAATCGAGGGCGGCGAGCCGCACAGTATGGACGAAACAACGACCAGCGTCAGCGACAATTTCGCCGGCAGCATCCGCAGCGTCGCCATCAACGAGGAAATGCGCGGCAGCTACCTTAGCTATGCCATGAGCGTGATCGTTGCGCGCGCCTTGCCCGATGCTCGCGATGGATTGAAGCCCGTGCACCGCCGCATCTTGTATGCCATGCATGATATGGGCTTGCGGCCTGGCGCCTCGTACAAAAAGAGCGCGCGTCTGGTCGGCGAGGTGATGGGCAAGTATCACCCGCACGGCGACCAGGCGATTTATGATGCTATGGCCCGTTTAGCCCAAGATTTTTCGCTGCGTTATCCCTTGGTAGACGGGCAAGGCAATTTTGGCAGCCAGGACGGTGACAAACCCGCCGCCATGCGATACACCGAAGCGCGCATGGCGAACATCGCTGGAGAAATGCTGACCGATATCCATATGGATACGGTCGATTTCGTCGAAAATTATGACACGACCCAAGACGAACCCAGCGTGCTGCCGGCGCGTTTGCCCAACCTGCTATTGAATGGCGCCAGCGGTATCGCCGTAGGCATGGCAACCAATATCCCGCCGCACAATTTGCGTGAGCTGGTGGCGGCCATCACCCATCTCATCGACAATTACGACAGCATCGAGTCGGTGACCGTCGACGATCTGATGCACTATGTAAAAGGCCCAGACTTTCCTACCGGCGCTACCATCGTGGTCGGTGACGAACTCAAGGAAGCCTATGCAACGGGCAAAGGACGAGTCGGCGTTCGCTCCAGCGCACATTTTGAAGAAGCTCCCGGCGATGGCATCAACATCGTTTTTACTTCGATCCCCTATCAGCTGAGCAAATCGACCATCATCGAGCGCATCGTCAGCCTGGTGCGTGACGGGCGCATCGAAGCGATCCGCGACCTGCGCGACGAGTCCGACCGACAGGGGCTGCGCCTGGTGGTCGAGCTGAAACGACACGCCCAGCCACAGCGCGTGCTGAATCAGCTGTATCGCTATACCCAGCTGCAAGGCGTCTTCAGCATCCAGATGCTGGCGCTGGTCGATGGCGAGCCGCGCACGCTCAGCCTGAAACGGTGTCTGCGCGTGTATATTGAGCATCGGCGCGATGTCATCGTGCGACGCTCGCAGTACGACCTACAACGTCAACGTGCCCGCGCTCATATCTTGAGCGGCTTGCTGAAGGCGGTCGCCAACATTGACGCAGTCATCCAAACTATCCGCAGCTCGCCCGATGTAGAAGCGGCGCGCGCCCAACTGATGGCGAACTTCTCGCTGGACGAAACGCAAGCCAACGCCATCCTCGATATGCAATTGCGGCGGCTGGCGGCGCTGGAACGCCAAAAGCTGCAAGACGAATATGAGGCTGTGCAGGCGCGCATCGCCTACCTGGAAGACTTGCTGGCCTCTCCCTATAAAGTCTTGCAACTCATCCGCGATGATATTCAAGAGATCGCCGAGAAATATGGCGACGAGCGCAATACCGATGTGGTCTATGGCAACATCGACTTTCGCGAGGGCGATTTGTATCGGCGCGAAAATGTCGTCATCAGCTTGACCGAAAATGGCTATATCAAACGGGTGGCGGCGCGGCATTATCGAGGGCAGCGACGCGGCGGCAAGGGCATGCGCGGCTTCACGCTCAAAAACGACGATGCCTTGTTGGATGTCTTTTTCGCCTACAGTCACGACACCATTCTATTCTTCAGCGATCGCGGACGGGTCTATTCATGCATCGCCTACGAGATCGCCGATACAGCGCGCGAGAAACGCGGCACGCTCATCCAGTCCTTGCTGCCGCTGGAAGGTGACGAGAAGATCAGCGCCATTTTCGCTTTGCCCGACGATCAAGCCCACGATGAAACCGGCTACTTTGTGCTGGCGACAGGTCGGGGCAAAATCAAGCGCGTCGAACAGCGAGAATTCATGGGCATCCGCCAGAGTGGCTTGATCGCCATGACCTTGCTGCCCGGCGATTCCCTGCGCTGGGTCAAGCGTACGGAAGGCGACCAACAGATCCTGATGGCCACAGCCAGCGGGCAGTGCATCCTGTTTCATGAGAGCGATGTCCGCGCGATGGGCAGGCAAGCAGCCGGCGTCCGCGGCATCGAATTACGCGATGGCGACCAGGTGATCAGCATGGATGTCGTGGGCGCAGACGACAGTCATGTGCTAGTGACGACGCAAAAAGGGCTGGGCAAGGTAACGCCGCTGGAAGGCTATCGCGTGCAAGCGCGTGGCGGGCTGGGTTTGCGCACTCAGAAGATCAACCAGCGCACGGGACCGGTCGTGGCGGTGCGCAGCGTGCGCCTTGGCGACAAGCTGATGCTGATGCTGATCACCGAAAAAGGCAAAGTCTTGCGCACACAGATCGCCGAAATCAGCGAGATTGGGCGCAACACCCAAGGCGTCATCTTGATGAACATTGATAAAGATGACGAAGTGGCTGGCATCGCCATCATGCGCGACGAGGAAGAACCATCAAGCCCCGAGCTCGAGGCGGCGGACACAGACGGGCCAGAGAAGAATAACGGTCAATTGCTGTAATTTTCCGCGTTACGCAGTCGCACAAGGAAATCTAGCGCAATACTGAAAAAGGGGCGCCTCGCCGAGAGACCCCGATATCGTGCTTCCAGCCTGAAACTGAACGGTATGAGCACCGACTATTCGGCGGGCGCTTCGTCTGTTTCTTCTCCCTCTTCACCCTCGATTTCACCTTCTTGCTCGTCCAGATCCTCTTCGGCGCGCGCGGCGGCAGGCTGTACGATCTTCGCCAGCATTTCGTTGGGGTCATTGTGCACGGTGACATTCTCGCCGAAGGTGAGATCGCGCACCAGCACCTCAGAGCCCAATTCGGTCAGCTGCGACAGATCAATGATGATGCTGTCGCGAATATCGCTGGGATAGACCTCCAGAGTCAGCGAGCTGCGACCGGTGATGAGAATGCCTTCGCGCGCGACAACCACCGGGCTGCGGCCATCCATGACAATCGGCACTTCCACCGAGATGCGCTGTGTCGGATCGACAGCCAGGAAGTCGACATGCAAAATATCGCCGCGCACGACATCGCGCTGCACTTCACGAGCCAGCGATGGATACACCTCTCCCTCGACTTCTATGTCGATCAGGTTGGTGCCGCCGGCATCCATCAGCATCACTTCAACCGCGCGGTAGGGAAACTGCACGCTGAGCGGATCGGTTGATGGACCATAGACGACGCCTGGCACAAAGCCGGCGCGGCGCAACTGACGGTTTTTCTTGCCGTGCGTTCGGCGCTTTTGGGCGGCAAGCTGAAAGTCGGACATGAGTTTGCGCTCCTGTTGTGCGCGCAGCGGTTGGCGCGCTTGCTGCTGTTTCAGAGAATGCTTCGTGCGCCCATGCTATTGCCCAGTTGCGCGCAAGTCAATAGGCGAGACGAGATATGCCCACAAGACTCATTTATTCCCCTTCCAAATCACGGACGGAGGATAGCAGCTTTGCCGCAGCTTGTGCTGGCGCAGGAACATGGGGACAAATCTTCAAAGCGGGTAACGGGACTCGAACCCGTGACCTACTGCTTGGGAAGCAGTCGCTCTACCGCCTGAGCTATACCCGCGCATGGTCCGTAGTCTAGAGATCGCCGCCGCGCTTGTCAAGCTGCTGTGGTATATTGCGCAGGCAGCCGTCATCGAAAGGCGCAGGATGCAGCCAATCTGCCCGCAGTGCCAGCAGCCGGTCGAAGCCGAACAGGTCAACATCCAGCAGATGGTGGCGCTCTGCCCAGCCTGTAGCAGCGTGTTTGCATTGCGTCCAGGTTCGCAGCGGCGCAAATCGCGCAAAGTGCAGCAACCGACCGGCTTGCAACTGCACGATGGCGACCCGCTGACTTTCACGTTTCGCACCAATTTTCGGCTCGACAAAAACGAGCATTTTGTCAACAGCGCCATGATGAGCGCGGTCTTCAGTCTGGTGACGATTCTGATGATCGCGCTAAACCTCGAAGGCGAAGTGCCAGTATTCCTGCCCCTGCTCTTTGCAATCCTGGCTTCGGGCGCATTGTATTGGCTGGGCAGCATCGCCTGGAATCATACCGAGATTGCCGCCAGCGGAAACAATCTTATGGTCTCGCGGCGTCCGCTGCCAGTGGCCATGCCCAGCCGCGTTCTGGATCGAACCGATATAGTGGCGTTCTATGCGGAAGAGACAGCCGCCTCGCAGCAGGCAGGTTATGACACGCCCCGCTTTCATGTCTGGGCGAGCAAAACTGAGAGCGGGCGCAAGCTGGTTGTCGGCGACCTGACTGAGGAGTATGCGACATATATCGCCTCGCGGCTGGATGCCTGGCTGCAGGAAGGCGATGACCGATCTGTGGACCGATTGTCGCTGGGCGAAGCAGACGGTGGCAGGGCACAGTTGGAGGTCCAGGCGGAGGCAGCTGCGGCAGTCGACAGCAATAGGGCTGCCCGATAGGCGCGCGGTACGAATCGCTGCGAAGACCTATAGGCAGGCATAGAGATTTGCAGTGACCTGAGCGAACCGCCAGGCGGGTGTTGCCGCCCCTAGGACTATGCGCAAAAGGCGATTGTGATAGAATGTGCGGTTGCGTCCAGCAACGACGGGAAGCGAATATGTCAACTGCCGGTCACGATTCCGGCGGCGAACAGCGCAAGCTCAAGATCTTGATGCTGCTTCTCTATTACTATCCGCATTCCACTGGCTTGACGAATTATGTGCGAATGCTGGCAGAGGCGCTTGCGCAGCGTGGGCACGAAGTCACCGTTGTGGCTTCGCAGCATACGAAGTCGCTGCCGCGTGGAGAGTCTATGCTCAATGGCGTGCGCATTTTGCGTTTGTGGGCGCCAATTCGCATCAGCCGTGGCTTTATCATGCCGACCTATCCCTGGCAGGTGTACCGCCTCATCCGCCAGCACGATATCGTCAACATTCATGTCCCGTTGCTGGAGACGGCGCTGGTCGCTTTTCTGGCGGGATTGGCTGGCGTCAAGCTCATCGCCACACATCACGGCGACTTGATCTTGCCGGCCGGGCGCTTCAATCGTTTCATCACCCGTGTCATGTTCGCCTTGTACAAGCAGATGGCAAGGCGAGTCGCCTGTCTGGTCGGTTACAGCGATGATTATGCGGACAACTCATATTATTTGGGTCCCTTTCGTGACAAGGTGCGCATCATTTACCCGCCCGTGCAGATCCCAATGCCCGACCAGGCCAAGGCAAGGAAGTGGCGCGCCTCTTGGCAGCACAAAGGCGGACCGATCATCGGCTTTTCGGGCAGATTCGTGCAGGAAAAACGACCCGACCTGCTGATACGCGCGCTGGATGTGATCAACAAACACTATCCGCATGCGCGCATCGTCTTCGCCGGGGAATACGACATTCCCTACGAAGGCACCTGGCAGCGGCATGAAGCCCTGGTCAATAAAAACCGATCGCAGCTGACCTTCCTGGGACTCTTGCGCGACCCGCAAGAGCTGGCGAACTTTTATGCGGCCTGCGATGTGCTGGTGCTGCCCAGCGACAGCGACTGTTTTGCCCTGGTGCAGGTCGAAGCCATGCTCTGCGGCACAGCGGTGGTCATGACAGACATTGCCGGCGGGCGCGTGCCAGTGCAGGTGACGGGCATGGGCAAATTGGCGAAGGCCGGCGACGCGATCTCGATTGGCGAGGCGGTGCTGGCTGTGCTCGAGGACCGTGCGCGATTTACAAAATCGCGGGAAGAGATCGCGCGGATTTTTTCATTTGAGGGGACGCTGAAAAGATACGAAGAATTGTTCCTGCAGCATGCCCGAAAATGATAGTGGATAGCAAAGATTGGTCGGTACAATACGCGCAAAGGACACAAGCCTAGGCGAAAATGGCGAAACGCCAAACGATAGTCGCTGCGCAGTGAGCCAGGACACGATGACCAATTTGGCAGAACAGGCTCCTGTAGCGGACGACCAGTTGAATAATGGACAAGATATGCCAGCAACTGGCGACCCAGCCCGACCTGAAAATCCCGAATCCGCAGCGGATGCCAACCTGGAAACGTCGTTGCAAGAGTTGACGGTTGCCCAGCTTCTCAGCCTTTTGATCAAAAAACCGATTGCAACCAGGCGGCGAGTCCAGCGCACAGCTCGGCAGCGCAGGGCAGCTCCAAAACCCCTGCCAGGAGAGCCAGGCGCGCCTGTGCCTTGGTCGGCGGAAGCAGCGGCTCGGGCGGGCGGATCGCGATTGCCTGTTGGGCGGTCCTTGCAGGGCAAGCATATGCAGCTGATTCTGTATTTGGCCGCCGTTTTCTTTGCCTATATCGGCAGCGTCTATGGCCGCGGCACGTCGGAGATCCCGCGTACAGATTACTATTCGATGGAAGTTGCCGCGCCCTACTTGTGGGCGGGCTTCTTGCTGTGGCTGCTGGCGGAAATTGTTGGCAATTGGCAGCAGCTGCGTAATGGCTGGCGAACGCTCGACGAACCCGACCGCTGGCGTTGGATGGCGCGCATTGTCCCGGCGCTAATCTGGATCAATGCCATCTTTATGCTAGCGACATCCCTGAACGCGCCCTCTGACGAATCTGTTGATATGGCGGCCCGCGCTCTCCTGCGTTTTGCCATAGGCGGAGTCGTCTGGCTGGGCATCAACCTGGGCTTTCGGTGGGTTCGCCAGCGCAAGCAGCAGCCGCTTGATGCAAGCGCGTCGGCAGCAGAAAAACATCAGCGGAATTATCAGCGGCAGCTGCTGCGACCGCCCATTTGGCGGGAAATCAGTCCATTGCGCATCGTGATGATCGTGATCGCCTGCGCTTGCAGCCTGCATGTGTGGGAGAACTCGACCGGCAACTACATCCCGCTGGACACGATCAAAGTGTGGTTTGGCGCTTCGTTGCTGTGGTGCTTCATCTTTGCGCCGCTGCGCTGGAATGCCTTTGATTGGGCGGCAGGGGCAATCGACCAATGGCGGCGCATCCGCTGGCGCAACTATCGAGGCGCGATTATCATTTTCGTCCTGCTGATGATCCTCGGTTTCAGCTTCCGATACGACATGCTGGATCAATACCCGCGCTATATGTACGGCGATCTGGTCGAGAAAATCCAGGATGCCCACAAAATTTATTACCATGACGACTACCGCATTTTTATGCAGAATATCGGTGGCCGCGAGCCGCTGCACTTTTACCTGCTGTCTATCCTGGCCAGCCAAGAGGGGATGAACTTCGATCACTTCGCGCTGAAGCACATGTCGGCGCTGTGGACGATCTTGGCGATGCCGCTGATGTTTTGGATGACGGTGGAAGTCTTCTATGGGTTACAGCGCGATCGCAGTTGGTCGCTGATCGTTGGCCTGGCAATGTTGGGCTTGGTGGCGGGCAGCTTTTGGCATGTGGTGCTGGGCCGACAAGGCATGCGCATCAACACAACTTCGTTTTGGGTGCCCGCCATCATGATATTTTTTGTGCGAGCGCTGCGCAGCAATCGCCGTTCCTATTATATTGTGGCTGGTCTGCTGCTCGGCTACGGCTTGATCAGCTATCAAGCCATGCGCATGATACCGGCCTCCCTCGTGGCCGGCGTGTTCATTGCCCTGCTGATACGCCGATACGCATGGCGGACGCGCGTCAGCTATTTGCTGAACCTGGCAGTTCTAGCTGGAATAGCCTTCACTGTCTTTATGCCGATTATGCGCTATTGGACGGAATATCCGGAAGATTACATGCGGCGCACCAGCACGCGCATGTTCGGCGATATGCCCGCTTCGGCAGATGAACGCACAGAATTCTTGCTAGACAGCGGCGCCCGTTTCTTGAAGAACTGGCATGACCAGTTTCTCATGTATCATTACAATGGCGAGGCGACCTTCATCACCAGCGCGCCCGGCAAGCCGGCAATGGACCCCGCCTCAGCCGCATTCATGACATTGGGACTGGCCGCCTGGATCGTGTTAATGATGAAAAAGCGAGACCAGTTCGTTTGGTATGTGCCGGCTTTCTTGATTATCGCGCTGCTGCCATCGGCGCTGGCTTTGTCTTTCCCGATAGAAGTGCCGAGTTTTGCCCGCGCCAACGCGGCTGTCACGCCGAGTTATCTCATCGCCGCGCTGCCCCTGGCTGTGCTCTGTCGTCAGCTTTATCGCTGCCTGCCGAGGCTGCCTGGATTGCTGGCTGGCATCGGCTTCGGAGCGCTGGTGATCTTGGCATCAAACCAATTCAACGCCGACTATTATTTCGGCTATTTCACTGACAATTTCAACGCCTCGTCGCATCCTTATGTCGAAGCTGGCACGGTGCTGCGCGGATTTGTGGACAGCGATGGCGCTTTTGGCAATGCGTATGTCGTGGCGATCCCCCATTGGCTGGATCATCGGGCTGTTGGCATCGAGGCGGGCGTCATGTACTTCGACAACGGGGCTTTTATTGACGACATACCCTGGCTCATACGCCGAAACACCCTCAGCCCAACCCAGTGGCCCTTGGATCCGCAGCGCGATTTGCTCTTCTTCTACGCCAGGCAGGACCATGAGACGCCGATAAGGCTGGAGAAGTGGTTTCCGCAAGGCAGAAGCTTGTTCATAGAAGCGCATCAACCCAATCGCGGCTTCTATGGTTATCGCGTGCCGGCTTTGGGGCAGCAGGGCTTGCAAGACTTCATTGATCAGCACGCATCATGATGCAAACACCCGCGCATAACGAAATCCAGGCAGCGAAGCCAATGCTGTTGCGCCCTGCGCTTTCGAGGCGAGACATCCTCATCGGCCTGCTGCTGGCGCTTATTCTGGTGTATGGCGGTGGACTGCGCCTGGTCGGCCAGAATTGGGACGACTATTCCCACACGCATCCCGACGAGATGTTCCTGACCCTGTTGTCATTGCCGCATTTTGGGGGCGCCAACAATTTCACGCCGGACGAAGTCAACTTCCCCCGACAGCAGATCATCGTCCATGCCCAAGGACCCGACATCCGCACGCACCATGACATTCTCAGTACATCTTCGCTGCGACTTGGCGCGGTGGCGGGCACATTCTCGGCTGAGGCAGCGCATTGGCTGGCAAATGGCAGATCTGTCGCGGCTTACAGGGACATGGCAGCTGCCCAAAATGCGCTGCGTTCGCGGCAGGTGGATGTCTTGCTGGCGCGAGCCGCAACCAGCCTGAGCGACGCCGATATCGTGGCTGCTGATGCAATCGAGTCGACCGACCTGCAAGGGTTGCACTGTCAATACCATAACCCAGCCAGCGATGGGGTCGGCGGCTATTTTGACACGCGCTGTTCGCCGCTGAACCCGCACAATGCCACACAGCCTTTCTTTGTCTATGGGACCTTGCCCATTTTTCTGGCTCACTTTGGCAGCGAGATATTGCGCGCGGGCACAGAAGCTGGCTTGCCATTCTTCGACTTTCTGACGCCGCATCTGGTTTGGCGCGGCATCAGCATGATCTTTGATTGTTTGTCGATTCTTGTCGTTTTTCTGTTGGGTCGGCGCGTGCATGATCATCGGGTGGGACTGATTGCGGCGCTCTTCTATGCTTCGTCTCCACTGGCGATCCAATTGGCGCACTTCGCCACTGTCAATGCCATCGCCTGTTTTTGGGTTTGTCTGGCGCTCTATTTCGCGGTTGGCGCCCAGCAGCGTGGCAAATACAGCGCCTACTTGCTCTTTGGCATCGCTTGTGGCGCGGCGGTGGCCAGCCGCATCAATCTTGCGCCCCTGGCTGGCATCATCGTGCTGGCGGCTGCTCTACAGTTGCTGCCTGCGCTCAGCCCACAGCTGGGCAACAGACTGCGCCGGCAGCTTGTCTTGCACAATGTCACCGGCTTGTTTCTGGCGGGGTTAGGGGCATTCCTGGCTTTTCGCATCCTGAATCCATACGCCTTTGCAGGACCAGGCTTCCTGAACATCTTGCCAAATGATCGTTGGCTGGAGAATATGCAGCGCGTCAGCGTCACCGTTTCCAGTCCGCAAGAATTTCCGCCCAACTGGCAGTGGCTGGCGAAGTCGTCGATCGTGCATCCAGCCAAGGACATGCTGTTTTGGGGCATGGGCATCACTTTCGGCGTTCTGGGCTGGTTTGGCTGGGGCTGGTCGGCGCTGCGGACGCTGAGCTTGGGGGTGGGCTCGACTCGCCAACTGCTGCTGCTGGTTTGGGTGGGCGGCTACACGATCTGGATGGCGCGGCTCTTCGCCATGACGATCCGCTATTACCTGCCGCTCTATGGCGCGCTGGCTGTACTGGCCGGCTGGTGCCTGGTCGAATTGTGGAGGCGAGCGCAATGCGCCGAGCGCGGTCCCCCGATAGCCGCCGGTCTGCTGCTGTTTTTTGGCGCGTTTTTTGCTGCTATAGGCTGGGCGCATGCCTTGGGATTCGCTGCCGACACCACAGCCATCACGGCGATTGCTTTGGGTCTGCTCTTGCTGGTGGCGGGTATTGTGCCCAAGTTCCGGCGAGGGCGCGCCATTGTGCTGGGCGGCTTCGCGCTGGGATTCGCGCTGATCTGGGGATTGATGAGCGCGGGCAGATACCAGCATCAGACGACGCTCGTGCAGGGCTCGCGCTATCTGTTTGAGCAGGCGCCGGGCGACTTTGCCATGCGCGTAGACGGCGCAGACCGCAGCATGCCCCTGATAAACATCGCCTTTCACAACAGCGGCCTGCCCCTGCCCGGCTTTGAAGGCGCGCCTTATATTGGCGCGAACCACTATCGAGAGAACGATCCAAAACGACAGACTTTCGTTGCGCCAGCCAGCGGCGCGATATCGTCGGTGCATGCGCCGCACCTCTTCGACCCGCACGACGACGCGCAACCAGAACATCTCGTCATCCGCCTGTACAAGGGAGACGGTGTAACGCTCTTGGCAGAAGCGACTCTGTCTTCGAATTTGCCGCGCGACAAGCATGCCTTGGGCGATGCCTATGACATCCCGTTTGCGAGTCCGGCAAAAGTCAGCGCAGGCGACATCTATACATTTGAGGTGGTGGTATTGCCGGGCAGCGGCGATGTCGCCGGTTCGGGCTCGGTGGTGCTGGTAGAAGGCTCTTGGGACAACCGCCTCACCGGCATCCATACCTGCGATTTGCCCAGGGGCATGAGCCTGGCAGACGACTTGCCAGCCGGCCGCTTCCGACCCAGCGACTGCCGCGGCACGCAAGCCTGGTACGGGCTGGTGAACTCAGTCGACCAGATCATGTCCTACCCGGTCGATGACCTGGTCAAGCGAGACGACATCCTGCGCAGCCTCGAGCTGGGCGATTATCTGACCATCGCCAGCAACCGTTTTTACGATCATCTGCGGCGCAACTTGAAGCGCTGGCCGCTGTCGACGCTCTATTATGAGAAGCTCTTTGCCGGCGAATTGGGCTACGAACTCGAGCTAACGATAGACGAGCCATTTGAGTGGGGTCCCTGGCGTATTTCTGACCAGCACCTGCCGACCTATGATTCGCCCGTGTGGCTGGACGAGCTGGAAGCCGATGAAGCCTATCATGTCTATGACCATCCGGCCGTCTTCATCTTTCGCAAGACCGACGAGTATTCGCAAGCCAGGGTCGAAGCCATTTTCAGCCAGGTATCCCTGCTCCAACACCATGAATTGCGACCAGACTCGGGGGTGGCGCAAGACCTGGGATTGTTCTACTGGAATCTGGGAGAAGCCGAGCGCGCTCCGACCGCGCTGATGTTCTCGCCAGAAGAACGCATGACACAAACAGAGGGCGGGACCTGGTCGGAGCGCTTCTTCAGCGACAGCATCGCCAACACCAACCAGGTCGTCGGCGTGATCGTCTGGTACGCGGCGATCTTCCTCATTGGCGCGCTGGTTTTCCCGCTGATGTACAGCATCTTCCCCAATTTGGCTGATGGTGGCTATGGCGTCAGCAAGCTGGCAGGCATGCTCATGATCGCGTGGCTGGCCTGGGCGGTCTCCAGCTTGAAGATTTCCCTATGGTCGCAGGCGGGCCTGCTCTTGGCGCTGCTGCTCGTTGGCTTGCTCAGCGCCATGGTTGCTTATCGCAATCGCCTGCGACTGTTGGACTTTCTGCGCGAGCACTGGCGGCGGCTGGCTTGGATGGAGCTGCTTTCGATCGCGGCTTTCTTGCTGATGATCGGCATTCGTCTGACCAATCCAGATTTGTGGCATCCCTACAAGGGTGGCGAAAAACCCATGGATTTCGCCTTTTTGAATGGCGTGCTGCGCAGTACGACCTTCCCGCCAATTGACCCGTGGTTCGCTGGCGGTTTCATCAATTATTACTATTTCGGATATGTGCTGCTGGGCGCGCCGACGCTGCTGCTGGGCATCGTGCCCGCCTTTGCCTACAATTTGATGATTCCCACGATTTTCAGCCTGACGGGCATGGGCGCATTTTCCGCCGCGTACAATATCACCGACCGCCTGCGCAGGAATGATGGCGAAGGCAGCGCAAAACGCAGTCGACGCTGTGGCAGCGCCTGGCTGGCCGGCGTGATGGCGCTGCTACTGTGCGTCGTGCTGGGCAATCTGGATACCGTGCGCGTGCTGGGGCATGGCTTTGCTCATCTGGGCGGTTACAGCATTCCCGAAGGCTTGGAGACATTCCTGGTTGATGAATACCGGGCGGCGAACGAATTCACCATCTCTAGCCAAGCGCGCCAAGAGTTGGCAGAACGCGCGGCTGCGGGCTCGATCGTCGATTCGCTGCGTTACGAACTCAATAATTCTGTGCAATTGGCAGGCAGCATCGGCCGCGGCATAGGTCGGGCGCTGGAAGGCGCGCAGCTGCCAATCGGCAGTGACCGCTGGTATTGGGGTCCTTCGCGCATTTTGGCAGAGACTCCCGGCGTCCGTGGCGGCGCGATCACCGAGATGCCCTTTTTCACATTTGTGTATGGCGATCTGCACGCGCACATGATCAATATGCCCTTGATTCTGCTGACGGCGCTCTGTTTGTTCAGCGAGATAATCCAGGTCGGACGCGAGCGGCGCGGCAACCTGGAGCGATTGCTGGCGCTGGCGCTGCTGGCGCTGACGGTCGGACTAATGCAGGCGACCAACACCTGGGATTACCCGTCTATGCTGCTCTTAGCGCTGGCGGGATTGGCTTATGCCTGGTATTTGCGCTGGCAGTCCACATTCCGCCCTGTGCTCGATATGCGCTTCTTTTCGACGCTGCTCGGTGTCCTGGCGCTCATTGTCGCTTTGCTGTCGATCATTGCCGCCAACAATCTTGGCAGCTTGTTCAGTTCGTCGCTCATGCTTGCCGATGTCGCCCAGGCCGCACGGACGGCACTGCTGCTGTGCATGGGATTGGTGATCGGCTGGCTCGTCCTGCGCAACTGGCTGACGCGGGCATCGGCGCTGGATTTGGCGGCGACGCTGGGTGGCTTCGCGCTGCTTGGCTGGGCATTTGCCCTGCCCTATACCTCGTGGTATGCCGCGAGCTATGGCAGCATCGAGCTTTGGCAGGGGGGCAAGACGCCGCTTTGGGCTTACCTGGATATTCACGGTCTTTTCGTGTTTCTGCTGGTTTCGCTGCTGGTTTGGGATACAGCGCACTGGCTGCGAACGACACGCGTGCAAAGCCTGCAAGACAACTGGCGGCGGCTGCGCTGGGCGCTGGCTGGCAGCGTGGGGATCCTGCTGCTGGCTGTGGCGATGGCCTTGGCGCATGTGCAAGTCGCGCTGATTGTGCTGCCGCTGGTCTGCTGGATCATCTGGTTATTCTTCCGTTCCGGGCAATCGCTGGCGCTGCGTTTTACACTGGTGCTGGCTGGTTTGGCGCTGGCCATGAGCCTGGGCGTGGAGATCATCGTCATCGGCGGCGATATCGGTCGTCAAAATACTGTCTTCAAATTCTACATCCAGGCTTGGCTGCTGCTGAGCATTGCCGGTGGCGTGGCATTCGCGTGTCTGCTGCGGTCCTGCGCAGAATTCAGCCCCAGATTGCGCTGGCTGTGGACTGTGCCCTGCATTGGGCTATTTGTCGTTGCCGGGCTGTTTCCCGTCATGGCGACGCGGGGACGATCCTTTGACAGGATGGCGCCCGACACTCCCTTGACGCTCAATGGCCTGGATTACATGCGGCAGGCGCAGCATTTCCAATATGCAGAAACGGGCGGGCAGCCCACGGCGATTCCCTTGAGCACCGACCTCGCGCTGATCCGCTGGCTGCAAGAACATGTCGATGGCTCGCCAGTCATTATGGAAGGTCGTCACTTCCCCAGTGAATACCAGTACAACGGGCGCATATCCATTGCTACGGGCTTGCCCTCTGTGCTGGGCTGGAACTTCCATCAGCGGCAGCAGCGCACCCTGTTCCCCATGCACCAGATGATCAACCAGCGCGAGGCGAATGTCCGCCAGTTCTACAACACCGACAGCATCGATATCGCTGTCGATCTGCTCCATCTGTACGCCGTCAAATACATCATCGTCAGTGATTACGAGGCGGCGCATGCCAGTCCCGAAGGCTTGGCGAAGTTCCAGCGCATGGTAGGCGGCGGGTTGCTGTCGGTTGCCTTTGCCGTGGATGGCGGGGCGATTTATCAAGTGCAAGAGGATGCCCTGCTCAATTACCTGGTGGACCGTTACCGATGACGTTGGTGATTGATTGGCTGTCGCGCGAAGGGCATTATTTGCTGGGCTGGTGGCTGTGGATTGCGCTGGCCGGCGCGGCAGTGCTGCCCCTGTGCTGGCGGCTGCTGGGTGGTTTGCCCGACCGTGGCTATACATTGGCACGCGCCATTGGGCTGCTGTTGGTGGCGTCGCTATATTGGCTGCTGGGCAGTTATGGATTCCTGGATAACTCGGCGGGCAGCCTGGTTTTGTGCTGGCTGTTGATCCTGGCGGGCGCGAGCCTGCTCTGCTGGATGCTGCCTGGCGGATTCTGCATCCGCGAGTGGTGGCGCGAAAATAGGACGCTGGTCGTGACGAGCGAATTGATCTTCGCCGCGCTATTCATTGCCTGGGCGCTCTTCCGCGCTTTTCAGCCGGAATTGTACACAACCGAAAAACCAATGGAGTTGGCATTCATCAGCGCCAGCCAGCGCAGCCCGAGCTTTCCTCCGGCCGATCCCTGGATGTCGGGTTACGCGATCAGCTATTATTATCTGGGCTATGTGATGTCTGCAGCGCTGTCCCTGCTCAGTGGCCTGAGCAGCACGGTCGCCTTCACTTTGACAAACGCAATGCTGATCGCGCTAACGGGTGCTTGCGGCTTTGGCGTGGTCTACAATCTCGTCCGCTCGCGTGGGCGGTACGCGGCAGTGCCTGGCAGCGCAATGATCGCCGCTGGCATGGCTGTTGTGATGCTGACGCTGATGGGCAACTTCCAGTTCTTGCTGATCGAAGCGCCCTATCAGTCACGCGCAGCGCCATCAGAGTACTTCCAATTTTGGGCTGTCAATGAACGTGCCGACCTGCCCGGCAGCGCAGCCCACGCAGCGGACTCCAGCCTGAACCTGGATACCAGCGCTTGGTCGAACTGGTGGTGGTTCCGCGCCAGCCGCGTGCTGAGCGACTACAACCTGGACGGCAATCTGACCGCAATCCAGCCGATAGACGAATTCCCGGCCTTCAGCTTCTTGCTGGCGGACAATCATCCACATGTGCTGGCCTTGCCTTTTGTGATCAGCGCAATTGGCTTGATGCTGAACTTGCTGCTGCTGCGCAGACCGCCGACTGGCTGGGAGACCGTTCTATATGGCCTGTCGTTGGGCGGTCTCGCATTCCTGAATGCCTGGGATGCTCCGATTTATCTGTGTGGCATGGTCGGCGTCGAGGCGCTGCGCCGATTGATGACCGGCGAACGCGGCAGGTTGGAGGGTTACGACTGGCTGGGGCTGGTCGGATTCGCAGTGAAGCTGACATGGATCGCCCTCCTGGCGTACCTACCCTATTTTCTGGGGTTTCGCTCGCAGGCTGGTGGCATCTTGCCCAACTTGGTCAACCCGACCTATTTTCCGCGTTTTTTCATCATGTTTGGTCCCTTCGTCCTCATCTTGATGGCGTATTTGCTGGTCGAATTCTGGCGCGGCAGAGCGACTCCCCGATTCAATTGGCGGTTGGGCTGGCAGGTGGGCGCCTCGGTCCTGGGCATCAGCGCGGGCCTGCTGGCATTGGCGGCTCTGGCGCAAGCCCGCGTCTATCCGCAGCAGCTTTTCCCTGGCATTGGCTCTGAGTCGGCGCAAACTGGGTCTGAATGGCTGGTCATGTTCTTGGAGCGACGTCTTTCGCACAGCCTGGTTTCGATCCTGCTGCTGCTGGGCATGGCGCTTGTCGTGGCCCGTCTCTTTCCCGCCCGCCACAACCCCCTCCGCGACGAATTCGTGGCGATTCGCTGGATAACGTATCCGCCGGCGACCGGTTTTGCCCTGCTGCTGATTGCCATGGGCTTGGCGCTGGCATTCTTCGTGGAGTTTTTCTATCTGCGCGACAATTTTGGCGTTCGCATCAACACGGTCTTCAAGTTGTATTATCAGGTCTGGGCGCTGTGGAGCATCGCTTGCGCCTACGCCCTATTCAGCATGATAGGCGAGCGCCAGCAGCCCAGACCGCAGGCGCTGCTTCGGCTGGGTCTTGTGGGGATGGCCGCTGCCAGTGTCATCGCCGGCACAGCCTATACGATTGCGGGCGTCAGTCACCGCGCCTGGATCGAAACAGGCAGGCAGCAGGCACAAGTTTCAGCGCGCTACGCTGCTCCGCCCGATTGGGACGACAGCATTCGCCATATCGCAGCGGGCCAAGAGGTGTTGAGCGGGTCGCAGCTCTTTTCCCGCGCAGACAGACAAGAGGACGACAGCGCAGACAGCGTCATTTCTTTGCATGATGGCATCCTGCTGCTGGATGGCGATGCGGTGATCGTGCAAAAGCCGCTCTCGCTGCATGGCGATCTGGGCGGATTGAGCCGAGACGACCAAGCTGTCATCGCTTGCTTGAGCGAGCTGGTCGGGCGCGGCGCAGCGGTTGTGGCCGAAGCGGTGCAGAACGCCTATGACATTCAATACGGACGCGTCGGCACGCTGGTTGGTATCCCCAATGTACTCGGCTGGGAAAATCATGAACGGCAGTGGCGCGGCGATACCTATACTGCGATCGCCGGCACGCGGCATGACGACCTGCGCAAACTCTACACCGCTGCCGACTTCGCTTCTGTCGAAGACATCATAGCGCGGCAGGGCATCACGCATATACTGTATGGACAGACAGAACGATCGCAGTATGGCAGCCTGGGCGAAGAGACTCTGCAAGCGCAGCTGCCGGTCGTCTGCGAATCCGGACAATCGCGCGTGTACGCCATGCGCCATCATGAATAGGGACAGGGCAGCTTGACGGCGACATCGGGACTGAATGACTTGAGCGCGGCAACTGTACAGACTGCTGACAGCAGTTTGCGCCGCGAACTACCTGCCGAGTGGCTGGCATACCTGTGTCTGGCGTTGTTGGCGCTGCTGTTGCGCGTCGCCGAGCTGGACAATTTGCCTCTGGGCGATGCCGAAGTTGGCAACGCCCTGCATGCCTGGCACAGCATTGAAGACGATGCGCCGGGCAGAACCAGCGCCGCCAGCAGCCCGCTCACGTATATCAGCCAGCTGCTCACATTCAGCCTGCTGGGCGCGAACGAGTTCAGCGCGCGCATCGTGCCCATGCTGGCCGGCTTTGCCCTGACGTTGACGCCGCTGCTCTTCCGCGACCATTTGGGACGGACGCGTACGTTCGTTTGGGCATGCCTGCTGTCCTTGTTGGCCATTCCTATCGCTTCTTCGCGCACAGCCGATGGCAGCAGTTTTATGCTGTTGTTTGCGCTGCTGGCTGTCTGGATGGTCCGCCGATATTGGTATTCGCAGCGACTGTCAGACGCGCGCTGGTCTTTTCTATTGGTTACGCTGATGACGGTGTTGTCCAGTCCGTCCGGCATTCCGCTTCTGATCGTCATGCTGGTGGCCGGTTGGTTGGCGGTATGGCGGACTGCGATAAGCGCTCCCCAGCGACTCGACTTGCCCGGCGATGATATCCTGCAGCTGGCCATGCGCCGACTGCGCGCCTTCCCGCTGGGGCAGACAGCTTTTGTGCCGCTGGCGGTGCTTGGCTTGGTGGCCACTGGCTTCATGTTGAATCCCGCTGGACTGCGCACTGTCAGCCAGTTGATCGCTGAGGCGCTGACCGGCATCACGCAGAGCAGTGCAATTGACGGCACAAGACTGGGGCTCGCCGCGCTGCTTGCCCACGAACCGCTGCTGATCGTCTTTGCGCTGGGCGGCGCCTGGCTGCTGTGGCGACATGGCGATGTAACCTATATCGACCGCTTCGCCGCGGCTTGGGCGCTGATTGGCGCGCTGGCATTGCTGCTTTATCCCGGCGCGAGACCCGCCGACGCCATGTGGGTCGTGCTGCCGCTGACGCTGCTGGCCAGCTATGGCATCACCCAGCTGATGGTCGACAGGCGCGTGGTCATCTTGTGGGACGATGACGAAGGAGAAGAGCGCATCGCCGGCGAAATTGGCGACTCGGACCTGTACAGCACCGCCTACTGGTGGGTGAAGTGGCTGATCGGCACCGTCGTATTAACGCTGTTGCTCATCCTGTCTGTGCAATTCATGCAAGCGGCGCGGCTGATGCTGGAGCTGCCAGCCGATGCGGGATTGGGCGAGGCGCTGGCATTGCTGGCGGATTCCCGATTCTTGCGATTGCTGCATTCGCTGGGCATGCTGCTGTTGACATTGATTGTTCTGATAGCGGTCTGTCTGCTGCTGGCGAATTACTGGGGTTCGGGAACCTGTTTGCAAGGCATTGGCCTGGGCTTTCTCGGCTTGATGCTGCTCTCTGGGCTGGGCGGCGGCTGGGGGATTGCGGCGGCAGACCCGACTGTGCCCGATGGATTATGGCGTCAGCGGGCGATCAGCGGCGATGGCAAACTGCTGCAAAGCACCTTGCACGAGTTGTCTGCGCGGCAAACCGGCGGTTTTCCCCTTCTCGATTTGACTGTCGTCGAAGACCATGCGCACGGTATCGGCCGCGAAGGCATGCTCGCCTGGCTGCTTCGGGATTATGTCAATGCGCGTTTTGTGCCCAGCGCCTTGCAAGCCGCCGGCGAGCCTATCGTGCTGATGGCGGACGATGACGCGCAGTCGGCGCAGTTGCATGGTGACTATGTCGGTCAGCGCTTCGTGCTCGGCCGCAGCTGGTCGTGGACACAGCAAAGTGTCTGGGATATGCCCGCCTGGTGGACGCAGACAGGCCGCCGCCCCGTCAGCGATTTTAGCGAAGACGCGCTCATCGTCTGGTTGCGGCAGGATGTCTATGATGGCGTGCCGATCCTAGAAGCGAATTTCTTGTCAAACTGAGGAAAATGCCGTGGCGATGTGTACACATGAAAGTGCCAGCCCAGCAGCCGTCCCAAGGCGTCGACTATGACCATTAGCCGCGCGCAATACAATGCCGAGATTGACGCGACGATCGCGCGCGCCCTGCATGGCGATCAAAGCGCCTATGCCGCGCTCTACGACCAGTATGCAGCGGGGCTGTATCGGCTGTGCTACAGCTTGTTGATGAATGAGCAAGACGCCGAAGACATCTTGCAGGAGTCCTTCTTGTACGCTTTCAAGAATCTGCATCGCTACGATTCGCGAAAGTCGGCGCTGAAGACCTGGCTGTATACCATTGCCGTCAGCCGTTGCCGCAACACGTATCGTCGCAAACGTTTTCTGACTGTCGATATATCGCAATGGTTCGGCGCAGAGTTAAAAGCGCCGCCAGCCGAAGCGCCCGAGGCTGCTGCCATCCGCCGCGACGCCAGCGACACGATTACACGCGCGTTGGGAGAATTGTCGCCACGACTGCGCGAAGCGATCGTGCTGCGCTATGGGCAAGGCATGACGTACCGCGAAATCGCCGAAGTCATGGGCTGCCCGCAGAAAACAGCCGAAAGCCGCGTGCGCCTGGGGCACCAGCGATTGCGCCAGTCGCTGCAGCCGGTCGGCTTGGGCTTGCTCGAAGAAATGCTGCGTGTACATTGAGGCAGCAGACAATATGCTGATTCGCTTCAAATACCAGTATTGCAAAGTACACATGGCGCGCTTCGTGGCCGGTGATCTGTCCGATGCTGTGCGTAGGCGAATCGGCCGTTACATTGACGAGTGCCCAGATTGTTACCGCGAGTATATGCGCCACCGCGCCTTCGACCACAACCTGTCTTGCCGGCTGCCGACGCTTGGACGCCCCAGCCGGCAGCAGCTGGATGGTATGTGGATGGCGCTGCAAGACGAACTCGTCGCGCCCGCCAAGCCAATCGATACCTTGGGCGACTTTGCCCGCCGCAGCAGTCTGCACTTCAGTTATGGTCTGGCAGCCGTGGCCATCTGCCTGGCGGTGCTGCTGCCGATCGCGCTGGGCTATCATGCGTCCGTTGCGGCAGTCGACATGCGTCCCGTGCCGCGGCTTGTCTCTCTCGCGCGCACACCGACCTCGGGCAATCTCAATCGCTCGGCAGTGATTGCTGCGACCCCGCCACGCGCCGGCGCCAGCCGTCCGCAACTGCAAAATACGCCCGAGCCGCGTTGATACCAGCCTAGCTGGCTTGGCAAACCGATTTTTGTCGCGCAGGTTGATGCCAAATGATTACGACTCCCAATCAAATTGAAGACAACGCCCTCAGCCGCCTATTGAGCCTGCGTCTGACGCTGAACTGGCAGCTCGCCGCGACTATTCTCATATTCCTGCTGGCCGTTTTCAGCCGCTTCCACATGCTGGGCGAGCGCGTTATGAGCCACGACGAGAGCCTGCACACGCGCTATTCCTACAATTTGTACAACGAGGGGAATTTCACGCATACGCCGCTGATGCACGGTCCCGTGCTCTTCCACGCCACTGCCTTGTCCTTCTATTTCTTCGGCGACAGCGACTTTAGCGGGCGCATGTACACCGCCGTGCTGGGCGTCATGCTGGTGATGTTTCCCCTGCTGTGGCGGCGCTGGCTGGGCGAGTGGGGATCGCTGCTGGCTTCGCTGATGATTCTGATCTCGCCACTGCTGCTCTATTACAGTCGCTACATCCGTCACGATACGCCATCGATCCTCTTCGGCATGATCATGGCCTATTGCATCCTGCAATACCTGGATGGCGTGGGGCGCGTTCGGCGGCGCGCCTATTGGCTCTACCTCTTCGCCGCGGCGATGATTTTGAATCTGGGCTCAAAAGAAACCGCCTTCATCTACCTGGGCATTTTGGGCAGCTTCCTGACGATATTTTTCCTGGTGCGGCTGGCGCAGGCGCGATTCGACTTGCGCGGCAAAGCCCTGTTTCAGCAGATCATGCTGGGCATCTTGCTGGGCGGGATGATGACGCTGGGCATGTATATCATTGTCGACATTGTCCCGGCGCAGATTATCCCGGGGCGCGGCACAAGTTGGGACGCCTTGAGCGGCTTGCAACGTTCAACATTTGCAGGCTGGATGGCGCTTGCGGTATGGAGCGGCGGATTTGTCTTGACGACAACTGCGCTCTACGCCTTCCGCGATTCTATGCAACGGATTCCTTGGCGCGAGCTGGGCTTCATCTTTCTCATCGCGCTGCTAACCGCTGGCGGGCTGCTGTTCATCGAGGAGATTTCGCACTGGTTTGAGTCCAGCGCTGCCACAGACAGTGAGGCAGTAGACACATTCCCTGTGCAAATCAACTGGTTGCCTCCCTTGGCGCTGTGGGCTATCGCCATAGGCGTCAGCACAATCTTGCTGCGCGACCGCCGGCGAAGCAGAAACGCCGAGCCGAAAGATGACGGCGCCACTGGCGGCATCTGGGGTTTTTTGCAGCATTTCCCCGAAGTCGATTTTCTGGTGCTCATCATCACGTTGATATTGCCCTGGACCACTGCCTTGTTCACGCGCATGATGGGCGGCTCCAGCGAGGCATTTGCGGCACTGGCGGCATCGCTGCCCGCGGGCCTCAACAGCATCGTATCGGCAGTGCCTGGCGTTGGCGATGGCAGCGGCGTGGGACAATTCCTGGCTGGCGTGACGGTTTTCCTGCCGCTGGCGCTGCTGTCGCTGGTCATCGGCTTGGCTTGGAACAAGAAGCGCTGGCTGATATCCGCCTCGATATTCCATGTGATTTTCGCCATCTTTTTCACCAGCGTCTTCACAAATATCGCCGGCCTGGGCACAGGCATGATCTACAGCCTGGGTTATTGGCTAGAGCAACAGGGGGTGCGCCGCGGCAGCCAGCCACAATATTATTACCTGCTGATCATTCTGCCGACGTACGCCTTCCTGCCCATAGTCAGCTCTGTCACGGCCATGTTCGCTGGCGTAACCTGCTATTGGAAAGCGCGCCGCGAGCGAATTATCGAGCAGGAGGCCATACAGCCATCTGTAGCAGATGCGGCAGAGCAAGATGAGGGGACAAAGTCGCCAGCGCCGATTGCTCGCGCAGCCTCTACAAACGACGGCAAGCTACAGCGCTTGTCCGTTGTTCTGCTACTGGCTTGGTGGGCGATATTGAATCTGGTCGGATATTCGCTAGCTGGCGAAAAGATGCCCTGGCTGGGCACACACATGACGCTGCCGCTGATCTTGCTAAGCGCCTGGTATTTCGGCGGCGTGATTTCGCGCATCGACCAGCGCAAATTGTGGGCGAGCGGCTGGCTGGCGCTGCTGGCGATGCCAGTGTTCGTCATTGCTGGCGCTCAGGCTGTTGGGGCATTCATCGTTGGCGACCCGCCCTTCATGGGCTTGGCGCTGCACCAGCTGGAGCGCAGCTATCAATGGCTGGCTGCACTGCTGGTGACTGTTGGCAGTGGCGCGCTGCTGGCACGCTGGGCGCGCTCTCTGGGCTGGATGCACTTGCGGCGTTTGTGCGCGCTTACGATTTTTATGCTGCTCTGCGCCTTGACTGCTCGCGCCGCCTGGATGGCGTCTTTCATCAATTACGACCTGCCGACCGAACTGCTGGTATATGCCCATTCCGCTCCAGGCGTGAAGTGGGTGCTTGATGACATCAGCGAGATGAGCTTGCGCACCACCGACGGCAATGACTTGCGATTCGCCTACGACGATGAAGTGTCCTGGCCCTACAGCTGGTACTTCCGCGACTTCCCCAAGGCGGTGTTCGTGGGCGGCAATCCGACGCTGCAAAATACCGAAGAGGCTGCCTTTGTGGTGGTCGGCGCTGGGCATCGTGGCGATGTTGAACCGATCCTAGAAGACCGCTATGTTCGCCGCGACTATATGCGCATGTGGTGGCCCATGCAAGATTATTTTGGCTTGACGCCAGAACGTTTGCTGAATGTGCTGGATTTCTCGCCGGGCAACACAGATGCGGCAGCGCTGCGTCGGGGCATCTTTGATATCTGGTGGACGCGCGATTATGACCAATATGCAAATGCCACCGGCAAGGACTTCTCGTTGACGAATTGGCCCGTTTCCGACCGCATGCATGTTTTCATCCGCAAAGACCTCGCCGCCGAGATTTGGGAATATGGCGTCGGCGATGGCGAAGTGCCAGTCGAAGCGCCGGCCGAGATCAATCAATGCGCCGCCAACTGGCAGCTGCTATTGCCGCTTGGCGAATTTAATACCAGCGCACTGGTCATGCAGCACCCGCTGGCGCTGACGGTTGCGCAAGGCAGAGTCTATGTCGCTGACGAGAATGCCAACCAAGTGCAGGTTTTCTCGGCTGATGATGGTTCGCCCCTGCGCACGTATGGCGGCGCTGACGGCATCCGTTTCAACCGCCCCAACAGCGTGGCTGTGTTATCAAATGGCGACCTGCTGGTGGTCGATACCTGGAATTACCGCATCCAGCATATGGATAGGCAAGGCAACCCGATCTACAACTGGGGCGCGCCGGGCGAATATGGATTTTCCGCGCCATCCGAGCCGACCGATGGCTTCTGGGGTCCGCGCGATGTGGCCGTCGATAGCACAGGGCGCATCTTCATCGCCGATACGGGCAACAAACGCATCCGTGTTTATTCGTTGGAAGCAGGCAAGGCTGTATATCAATTCGATATCGGCAGCGGCGGCAGCGCGCCAGGCGAACTGGACGAGCCGGCTGGTTTGGCGACAACGAGCGATGGGCGCCTGTATATCGCCGACACCTGGAACCGGCGCATAGCTGTTTTTCATACCAGTGGCGTTCATCAGGCCGATTTCCGCGTGCGCGGCTGGTACAACAGCAGCTTCAACCGACCCTACCTGGATCTGGACGAGAGCCGCGATCTGCTTTACATCACCGACCCAGACAGCCGCCGCATCCTCGTGCACAATCTGGCTGGCGACTGCATTGGCTCTTTTGGCGAGCAAGGCCTGTCTGGCAGCAGCGGACAATTCCAGGATATTGGCGGTATCGCAGTCGACGCCGATGGCTTCGTCTATGTGAGCGATTCCAGCGCCGGCAGCGTTGTCAAGTTTCCGCCTTTTGTGCGAGGCTAGGCTTGCGCTTGCTGGCACTTGACTAGGGGCGCATTCGCTGTTAGGCTTAGGCTGGTTGTTCTGTTCGGGAAAAGTGGGAAGCCCCCACTTTTTGTTTTATGTGGGCATGGTGACAGTTGCCAGCGTACAGCAGGTCCATTTTGGAGTGAACAAGTATGTCGAACGAATTGCAGACCGCCTTTAACGAGATCGCTCAATTGCGCGAGCTGCCGTCCGAGATCGTCCTAGATGCGCTGCAGACGGCTCTGGTATCCGCCTTCCGCAAGGACACGGGGGCCAGCGCGGCGCAGGCAATTGAAGCGGAGATCGATCCAGCCACCGGGCACGCCAAGGTATTCGTCGAGAAAGAAGTCGTCGACGAAGTCTACAGCGATGCCACCGAGGTCGACCTGGAGCGGGCACGCGCTTTTGACCCGGCTGTCGAGCTGAACGATGTGGTCATGGTGCAAGTCGAGCACAACACCAGCACGTTCGGGCGCATCGCGGCGCAGACAGCCAAGCAAGTCATCTTGCAGAAGATCCGCGAAGCCGAACGCAGCGCCTTGTATGACGAATTCATCAACCGCGAAGGCGACTTGATGATCGGCACAGTGCAAAGCACGAATTCGCGCAAGGTGACACTCAGCCTTGGGCGCGCCGAAGCCGACTTGCCACGCAGCCAGCAGATCCCCGGCGAGCGCTATCGCACTCACGAGAAAATCCGCGTCTATGTTGTGGAAGTGTCCAAGAGCAGCCGCGGACCACAAATCTTGGTCAGCCGCGCCCATCGCGAAATGCTGCACCGTCTGCTGGAATACGAAGTGCCGGAAATATACAACGGACAGGTGGAAGTCAAAAAGATCGCGCGCGAGGCCGGGCATCGCTCCAAGGTAGCTGTGGCAGCGCTGCAAGACGGCATCGACCCGGTCGGCGCTTGCGTCGGCATGCGCGGCATCCGCATACAAAATATCGTCAAAGAGCTGCACAACGAAAAGATTGATGTCATCGAGTGGAATCCGGACGCCGTCCAGTTCATCACCAAGGCGCTCAGCCCGGCGCGGGTTGTCGGCGTTTTTCTGGACAATAATCCATTCGAGGGCAAGACGGCTGTTGTGCTGGTGCCCGATGATCAGCTCTCCCTGGCGATAGGCCGCGAAGGACAAAATGCGCGCCTGGCCGCCAAGCTGACTGGTTGGCGAATTGATATCAAGAGCGTGCTGGAAACAGTTCAGACTGCGTTGGACAACCTGGACGCTCCACCATTGGAGGAGTGGTCTGCCCCACATAGCGACCTCATCGCCGAATCGCTGCGCATCATGGAAAAGCGCCGCCTCGAGCTGGCGGTAATGCCAGAAGAATTCAAATCGCTGGAGCGCTTCGCCAGTTTGATCGAAGAGCGCATGCAAGAAGCCCGCGATGCCGCGCACAAAATCTACATCCACCGCCGCGATAATGTTCGTGAAACACTCGCGCCCACCCTCTTCGAGCTGCCGCTGGATGTCTTGGATGTATCGCAAGAAGTGCTGGACGCGCTCGAACCCTATGAAAATATCGGCGAAGTCATGCTGCACCACCTTATTGACGAATCGATTGTTGCGCGCAAGATCGCCGACATTGAAGGCGAGCCAACAGCCGAACTGCAAGCTGCGCTGGACAGCATCATGGCAGCCGATCTCGACCAGTTGCTGGCAGAAGCCATCTCGATAGAAGAGGATGAAGACGAAGAATCCGAAGCAGAATTGGCAGACGAGCAGCCGCCCCGGCCGGAGGCGGAAAGCGAAGCCGCAGAAACGGATGCAGACGAGGCAGAAAAGACGGATGTCGTCCTGGACGCCTTTGGACAGCCGGTCGTTCCAGAAGAAGAAGAAACGCCAGTTGAAGAGGTAGTGACGCCGGAATTGGTACTTGCCGTGCCAGAACCAGCGCCCGAAGCTGCCGACCAGCGCCGCGATGGCCGCGACGAACGCCCGGGCGAAGCGCCATTCGTCGAAGAAGACGGCGAAAAAGAATTCGAGCTGGAGTTGCGAAAAGGCAAGACACAGCGCCGCAAAGATCGCCAGAAACGCCGTCAACTGGTGCTGGACGAAGCCAGCGGCGAGGTCATCGCCAAACGCCGGCGCAAGAGCAGCCGTGGCAACTGGGACGAAGAAACCTGGGAAGATTACGACTATTAGTTGGCGCGAGGTCTGCGCATGCGCAGCAAATCCCGCCCGCAGCGGACCTGTGTGGTCTGCCGCGAGAAGCGCGAAAAACGCCGGCTGACGAGACTCGTTATGGTGAGCGACAGACTTCAGGTCGACCCCAGCGGCAAGCTGAATGGACGTGGCGCTTATCTGTGCGAAAAGCCAGCCTGTTGGAACGAGGCAGGGCGCGCGACATTGAGCCGAGCGCTGCGATGTGAATTAAATGAAGACGATTGCGCGCTGCTGCGGCAGATGACACCGTCATGAAGCGACACCGCTGACGGGGACAGGGACACGCAGCCTGCCTCGCACAATCGCTATAAGGAAAGGAGGCAGGCATGACCAAAGCACCAAAGGCAGTCCTGATACCCGATTTCATCACAGTTCGCGAACTCGCCGAACTGATACAGAGCAGCCCAATCGATGTCATGAAAAAGCTGATCTCGAACGGGATCATGGCGTCGATCAACCAGCAGATCGACTTCGACACAGCAGCGATTGTGCTGGAAGAAATGGGCTTCAGCGCGCAGTCGGAAAGCGCCTATGCAGCTGCTGAAGAAGAAGAAAAACGCGCCGAAGAACGCGAAGAAAAATGGAGCGCGATGTACGAGGGCGAATCTGCCGATTTGCTGGTCGCGCGTCCACCCATCATCACGATTTTGGGACATGTCGATCACGGTAAGACCACCCTGCTGGACACCATTCGCAAGACCGCCGTGGCTGAATACGAAGCAGGCGGCATCACCCAGCACATCGGCGCCTACCAGGCACAGCACGAGGGTCGAACGCTGACCTTCCTCGATACGCCCGGGCACGAAGCCTTCACCGCCATGCGCGCTCGCGGGGCACAAGGCGCAGACATCGCGATCCTGGTGGTAGCGGCTGACGACGGCGTCATGCCAACTACGCGTGAAGCCCTCGATCATGCGCGCGCCGCCAATGTGCCGCTTGTTGTCGCCATCACCAAGATCGATCGCCGCAATGCCAACCCAGAGATCGTCAAGCAGCAGCTGTTTGAGTTGGAACTGGTGCCCGATGATTGGGATGGTTCCACGATCATGGTGCCGGTCGACTCGCTTTCTGGCGCTGGCATCCCCGATTTGCTGGAAGCGCTGGTACTGGTCGCGGACGAGCACGAGATTGTCGCCAACCCCAATGGACATTTGCGCGGATCGGTGGTCGAAGCCGAAGTAGACCGCAGCCGCGGCACGATGGCAACGCTGCTGGTGATGAATGGCACGATGAAGCGCGGCGATTCGATTGTGGCTGGCACCGCCTATGGCAAGGTCAAGGCCATGTTCGATTCGGCTGGCAAGCCTGTCAAACGCGCCCTGCCTTCGCAGCCAGTGGCTGTGCTGGGGCTAGATTCTCCACCCGCGCCCGGCGTCATGTTCGAAGCCACCACCAGCGACAAGCAGGCGCGCAGCATTGCCGAAGACCGCCGCCTGGAAGAACGGATTCGCATTGCCAGCGGCTCTGCCCCAGCCACCATGACGCTGGAAGACTTCTTGCAGCAATTCCAAGAGGGCGCAGCCAAAGAATTGGCCATCGTGCTAAAGACGGATGTGCAGGGATCGATCCAGCCCATAACAGAGGAGCTGCAGAACATTTCGCGGCGCAACGAAGAAGGCATAGGCGTGCGCGTGCTGCGGCAAGAGGTCGGGCGCATTACCGAATCCGATGTCATGCTGGCCAGCGCCTCGAATGCCATCATCGTCGGCTTCAATGTGAACGCGGACAACCCGGCGCTGGCATCTGCCGAGGTGCAAGGCGTAGAAATCCGCCGTTACAACATCATTTACAAACTCTTCGAAGATATCGAGCTGGCGCTGCATGGCATGCTCGAGCCGAAGTTCGCCAACCGGGTCATCGGCGTTGCCGAAGTTCGCCAGACATTCCGCATCCCCCGCAGCGGCGTCATTGCCGGCAGCATGATCCGCGAGGGCGAGGCGCGGCGGAATGCCAAAGCCAGGCTGCGGCGTGGCAACAAAATTATCATTGATGGTGTCAATGTCTCGTCGCTGCGCCGCTTCCAGGACGATGTGCGCGAGGTGCGCAGCGGCTTTGAATGTGGCATCGGCTTGGACGGCGTCAACGAATACGAAATCGGCGACTTGATCGAGTTTCTCGTGCGCGAGCGCGTGACCTAGAGGCTGCGCATGTCAATCAAGCAGCAGCGCATGAACGACCGCATCCAGCAGATTCTGAGTCAGCTGCTTCAACGCGAAATTGCCGACCCGCGCCTGCGCGATGTGACAATTACCGAAGTGCAGCTGGACCCCGAGCTGGTGGTCGCCAAGGTCTATGTGAGCGCCATGGGTGACGAAAGCCGCGAGGCCGAGGTGATGAAGGGATTTCGCCGCGCCCGGGGCTTTCTGCGCCGCGAGCTGGGCAAGCGCATCCGTCTGCGTCACACGCCCGAGCTGCATTTTGACTGGGATCACACGTTGGCGCAGGCCGACCGCATCAACCAGCTCATCGCCGGGTTGGATATCCCCGCGGAGATCGAAGCAGATAGCGATGCTCCCCGCTGAAGCAAACTGGCAAGCTGCAGCAGACGCAATCGCCGACGCACAGACAGTGCTGGTCGCTTCGCATGTATCGCCCGATGGCGATGCCATTGGCTCGCTGCTGGGCATCGCGGGGGCGCTGCGTGGGCTGAGCAAGATCGTTACCGCCGCCATAGACGAGGGCGTGCCAGACGAATTGGCATTTTTGCCAAACAGCCAGACTATCCTGCCCAAGGTAACGCGCGGTGAATTCGATCTGATGATCGCGCTTGACGCCAGCGATATCGAGCGGATTGGCAGCGTCGGCAAATATGGGCTAGCGCACAGCCGGCGCGTCATTAACCTGGATCATCATCCGACCAATACGCGCTTTGGCGATATCCTGCTGGTCATGCCAGAAGCGGTCGCCGCCGCCGAAGTCGTCTTTGATCTGCTGCAATATGCCGGCTGGCAGCTCAGCCGCGATGTCGCATTCAATTTGCTGGCCGGGCTGGTGACCGACACGCAGGGCTTTCGCATCCCCGCAACCAGCAGCCGCTGCCTGGAAATCGCCCAGGCGCTGATGGAAGCCGGCGCGCCGCTTTCCGAGATCATGGCGCGGACATTGAACCGCCGCAGCTTTGCCGAAGTGACACTCTGGCAGAATGCTTTGCAATCTGTGCAGTTGCAGGACGGCTTGATCAGCGCGGCGATCACACAAAGCGACCTGGAGCAAGCGAGCCTGCACAAAATGACCGATGGCGGGCTGGTCAACTACCTTGTCGATGTCGATGCAGCGAAGGTGGCGGTCGTATTCAAAGAATTGCCCACAGCGGTCGAGATCAGCTTTCGCGCCAAGCCCGGCTATGATGTGGGACGGCTGGCGCTTGCGCTGGGCGGCGGCGGTCATGTGCTGGCGGCGGGCTGCACGCTGGCTGGCTCGTTGCAGCAGGCGCAGGAACTGGTCTTGGCTTTGACGCGCAAAACCATCGACGCGGGAGAGGGCGGCTGATGCCAGTTTCCTACGCGGGATTCCTGAATGTCAACAAACCCTTGCACATGACGAGCCACGATGTGGTGGCGCGCATCCGGCGGCACCTTCGCGAGCAAGGCAATCCGCTGAAGGTTGGGCACGCTGGCACGTTGGATCCGCTTGCCGATGGTGTGCTGGTCGTCTGCCTGGGCGCGGCGACTCGACTCAGCGATTATGTGATGCGCGGACAAAAAGGCTATCACGCCAAGGTTCAGCTGGGCATTGCCACCAGCACCTACGATGCCGCCGGCGAGCTTGTCGGCTGCGAGGACGCCAGCCAGGTAACAATGGACGAGATTCGCGCTGCGTTGCCACAATTTATCGGCGATATTCAGCAGCTGCCGCCCATGCACAGCGCCATCAAAGTGGGCGGCAGAAAGCTCTACGAATTGGCGCGGCAAGGCAAGACAATCGAAAGACAGCCCCGCGCTGTAACGATTCATGCCATTCAGCTGCTCGCTTGGGATTCGCCTGTTCTGGAGTTGGATATCCACTGTGGATCGGGAACATATATCCGCAGCCTGGCGCAGGATCTGGGCGAGGCGCTGGGAGTCGGCGCGCATCTTTCGAGCTTGACGAGAACGGCCAGCGGCAACTTCATGCTCGCCGACAGCCTCGAGCTGGATGCGCTGCTGCAAGGCAAGGATTGGTCTCCGCATATCGTTGCGCCCTGGTGCGCCTTGCGCGATTATCCGCGCCTGGATTTGGCTGCGGATGAAGTGGCCCGTCTGCGCAATGGGCTGTTCATTGACCAGCGCGACTGTCTGGATGCGCCTAGCGTATTTGGCTTTGATGCGCAGCGCCACTTGGTCGCGATTTTGCAGCCGCGCGGGGATCGCTGGAAGCCGCATAAAGTCTTCCCGCCGGCCGCCGCTGCAAACTTGGCCGAGGGCTGACGATGCGACACTTGCGCAACCTGGCAGATGCCCGGCTGGAGACAGAATCTGTCGTGACGATCGGCGTCTTTGATGGCGTGCATCGTGGTCATCAAGCTTTGGCGAGCGAACTGGTGCAGCGTGCGCGCCAAAGCGGGCGAAACGCTGTGGTCGTCACCTTTTTTCCGCATCCCGACAAAGTGCTCGATTTGACCGAAGAGCACTATTATTTGACGCAGCCAGACGAACGCGCCAAATTGCTGCTGGACCTGGGCGTCGACTTGGTCATCACGCATCCTTTTGACGAAGCAACGCGACGGCTGCGAGCGGTCGACTTTGTGACGCTGCTGCTTAGGCACTTGCAGTTGCGAGAATTGCGTGTGGGCGCTGAATTTGCACTGGGTTTCCAACGCGAGGGCGATATAGCCTTTTTGCGCGCGCAGGGACACGATCGGGGCTTTCAGGTTGCGACTGTTGCGCCAGTCACAGCGCATGGCGAACGCATTCGCAGCTCGGACTTGCGCGATCTCGTGCGCGCCGGAGACGTCCAAAGCGCGGCTGCCCTGCTGGGAAGAAATTATTCGCTCTCGGGTGAAGTCGTCATGGGTGAGCAGCGCGGACGCAGGATCGGCTTTCCCACGGCCAATCTGGCAGTCTGGCGGGAGCAGATCGTCCCTGCCCGGGGCGTTTATGCAGCTTGGGCGCAGGTCGCTGGCCAGCGGCACATGGCTGCCACCAACATCGGCCTGCGACCGACATTCGGCGGCGAATCACTGTCAGTTGAAGCGCACCTGCTGGATTTCAGTGGCGAATTGTACGGCGCGCGCATGACGCTGGCATTCGTCGAGCGGCTGCGCAGGGAACAGAAGTTTGCGAGCCTGGACGAGTTGACCGCGCAGATCGGCGCAGATGTCGAGGCTGTGCGCGCTCGTTTATCGGGCGGTTCGGCGACCTAATCGCGCCCGCGTTTGGAGTAGCCATAGCCCAGCCGCCGCAGGAAATCTTCGTTGCTGCGCCAATTCCGCAGCAGCTTCACGCGCAGATCCAGCCGCACCCGCGCCTCCAAGAGCGATTGCAGGTCGCTGCGCGCGGCGCTGCCCAGGCGCTTGATCATCGCCCCTCGTTTGCCAATGATGATGCCTTTTTGTGAAGCGCGTTCGACAAAGATCGTCGCTTCAATCTGTGTGCGCTGGGCTCCTTCTCGGAAGCGCGTGATTTCGACAGCGACTGCATAGGGGATTTCGTCGCTGGTATGTTCGATCACTTTCTCGCGGATAAGCTCGGCAGCCAGGAAGCGCAGATTGGCGTCGCTGGCTTGCTCGGCAGGATAATAACGCGGTCCCAGCGGCAGCAATGGCAGCAACGCCTCCAGCAATTGGACAATGCCCTGTCCTTTTGTCGCGCTGGTCTGTAGCGCGCACTGACAATCGCAAAGCGCGACATGCTGGCTGAGATCTGCGTCATCATCGAGTAAGTCGGACTTGTTTAGCGCCAAGACGATGGGACGATTCGGGGCAAGCTGGCGCAGCAAATCGGCAATGCGCCGGTCAGCTTCGTTTGGCGCGCGCGCGGCATCCAGCAGCCACAAAATGGCATCGGCATCGCGCAGGGCATTCCGCGCCGCGCCCAGCATATATTCGCCCAAACGATTTTGCGCTTTGTGTATGCCTGGCGTATCGACAAAAAGAATCTGCGCGTCCGCCGATGTGTAGATGCCCAACTGCCGCTGACGTGTCGTCTGGGGCTTCGCTGTTACGATGGCGATCTTCTGCCCGAGGATGGCGTTGATCAACGTGGACTTGCCGACATTGGGCTGCCCGACCACTGCCACGATTCCCGAGCGATGGTCTTCGCCCCAATCATCGCTGAAGATAGAGTCCAGATCAGTCATCGGCGCGCCAGTCTGCCAAGCGGCTATAATTCGGCAGGTGCGCGAGCAGTCGCTCCGGGAATGCGCTGGCATCGCGGGCGACCAACCCGTCTATCCGCGCCAGGGGCTTGACATCCGCGGCATCGGCATAGACATAAACAGCGAAAGGCAGCGCCAAATCCAGTTGCTTGAGGAAGAGCATCTCGTCTGCGCCATCTTCAAACCGCCCGCAGACATCGGCGCGTGGGAACAGATGACCGCGCTCAATGATGAACTGCCAGGCGGCTTCCCCAATCAGCATCTCGCCGCGGTCGGCCACAACCAAGTCGGGCACAATCGTGAACTGCGGCTTGCCCAGGATGCTGATGCCATAGCGAAGAATCAGCTCGCCTTGCGCCGCCACCCTGCCGCCGACCAAGGCGTGATCTGCAAGCAGCCAACAGTCATCCAGCCGCATGAGCAAACCACGAACGCTGTCGGATATGGGCAGGCGCTGCATAGGAATTCTAGTGATGTTCGGGTTCTGCGGGGACGTTGATGTCGTCAAAGCGCTGGAAGGGGCGCACCCAGCCCAGCCAAAAGCCTATCGCCAGCGCCAGCAGCAGCAAGCCAACCACGATCAGCAAGCCCAGCCCGTGGGTGGTCTGCGCGTCCAGGTCTGCGCCAAAAACGACACCAATGGACGCGCCGGCAATCATCAGCGTCATGCCCAGACCGCCCACCATCGCCAAACCATACAGGGTCAATCTGCTCGGCTGCATCGCGCTACCTCGTTCTTTGCTGGCTGTTTTCTGCCAGGCCTGTGCTACACTGGCGGACCTTGATTTTGCCGCGAGGGAGCGATTCCGTCAAGCCTGAGAGGTGGCAATGCCCACAGAAACGTTGCTGCTCATTCGTCATGGGCAGACCGACTACAACTTCCAGCAACGCCTGCAAGGCACATTGCCAGTGCCGCTGAACGATGCGGGGCGGGCACAAGCGCGCAGCCTGGCAGCGTATTTGGCGCACCGTGGCATCGGCGCCATCTATTCCAGCCCCATGCCGCGCGCCCTGCAGACGGCGCAGATTGCCTCCGAGCGCCTGGAGCAAAAGCCAAGAGAAGATGCGCGACTGGGCGAGATCGACTATGGCTGCTTCCAAGGCTTGACAAAAGCCGAATCGGCAACGCAATATCCAGAGGCGCATCGGCGCTGGCAAACTGGCTATCTGGCGTATCGCGTGCCGGGCGGCGAATCGCGGCTGGATGTGCAAAAGCGCATGCAGGCTGCTTGGGAGGACATCCTCCGCGTCGACGCTGCCTCGACAGTCGCCGTCTTCGGTCATGGTTCAGCGATAGCAATCTTACTCGGGTCGCTCTTTGCCGTGTTGCCCAAAAAGAGCCTGTCCAACACATCGATTACCACGCTAAAGCGCCGCGGCGACATCTGGGAAATCGCTGGTTACGGCGAGACTCCACATCTATCAACTTGAGCAGATCGCTGGCTTTGCAAAGCAACTGCGCCACTTCTAATTGGCGTTCGTTTGCGTACAATCGGCAGGCAGATCGGCAAATTCTACAAGAAAGGAATAGCCAGCATGTCGCAACCTATCCGAGTGGCTGTAACGGGCGGCGCCGGGCAGATCGCCTATAACCTGCTCTTCCGCATCGGCAATGGCGAGGTCTTCGGCGCAGATCAACCAGTGGTCCTGCAGATCCTGGAAATCCCGCCGGCCATGGATGCCCTGCGCGGCGTGGTCATGGAACTGGAAGACTGCGCGCAGCCGCTGCTGCATGACATCATCATATCATCCGACCCCAATGTCACCTTCAGAGACGCCAACTGGGCGATCCTGGTGGGTGGCAGACCGCGCGGACCGGGCATGGAACGAGGCGATCTGATCGCGGCAAATGGACCGATATTTGTCGAGCAAGGCCGAGCGCTGAACGAAGGAGCCGCCGCCGATATCCGCGTGCTGGTGGTCGCCAATCCCTGCAATTCCAATTGCCTGGTGACCAAAGCCAATGCGCCCGATATACCCGCCGACCGCTTCTTCGCCATGACGCGCCTGGACGAGAACCGCGCCAAAGCCCAGCTGGCTCTGAAAGCTCGCGCACAAGTGGCGGATGTGCGCCGTTTAGCTATCTGGGGAAATCACAGCGCGACGCAATTCCCCAACTTTGAGCATGCGCAGATCCATGGCATTCGCGCAGAAGCAGTGCTGGGCGACCGCAGTTGGCTGGAAGGCGAGTTCATGACGACGGTGCAGCAGCGGGGCGCAGCTATCATCAATGCGCGCGGCAAAAGCTCGGCCGCCAGCGCAGCCAACGCAGCCCTCGATACCATTCGCAGCTTGATCACCCCGACAGCGGACGGCGACTTCATCAGCGCAGCCATCCCCAGCGAAGGCAATCCCTACGGCGTGGCTGAGGGGCTGCTATTCTCGTTCCCGTTGACCAGCGCTGGCAACGGCGAGGCGGAAATGGTGACGGGGCTGCAACTAAGCCGCTATGCGCAGAACAAAATCCAAGCCACCGAGGCCGAATTGCTGGAAGAACGAGAAGCGATCGCCGACTTACTATAGATCGGCGCTAGGCGGCTTCTGCGCGTTTGGGTTTTTCGGCGGTGGCCTGGATAAATTCCGGTTCTTCTGGCACCACCGCCGCCATGACGATGTAAAGCAGCACAGCCGGACCACCCGCCATAGACAAGATCACCCACGCGATGCGCACCAGGCTGGGGTCGACATCCAGGTATTCGGCAATGCCCCCGCAAACGCCCGCGATGCTGCGTTGTTTGCGAGAACGATACAGTCGTTTGCGCGGGTTGAACTTCGCCATGGATTATTCTCCTGAATTGCTGCTCTCACTCCATTCTACGCAGCCATCAGCGCGTGGTTGCGCGGCAGCCAAGAGCAGCTGTCAGCATTTGGGGGACATTCGGCGTCGGAAGGGACTCTTGCCGATGCCAGGCGCCAGCCTTGCTACGCCCCAAAATGCGCGAATGACCATCCACAGCAGCATTGTCAGCCAGACGCCGGCGAAAGCATCGTCAGTGTGCGTGGGCAGCAGCGCCAATCCCGACATCGCGCAGAAAGTCGCCATCAGCATGACATTGCGCAGGAAGCGATAATCGCCCGTGCCCCAGTGTATGCCATCGGTGACGAAAGCCAGCGCATTCAGTGGCTGTGAAAGCGCGGCGATGATCCAGGCGAGGTGAAAAACGGCGGTCGCATCGGGCGGCACGAAGACAAGCGCAACCAGCGGAGTCGCCAATAACGCAAGAAACATCAACGCGATTCCAGTCGCCAGACTCCAGCCGGTGCAGGACATGGCAACGCTGCGAGCGGTTGCCATCCGCGCCGAACCGAAGAAATAGCCAACCAAGCTCTGTGCCGAGCTGGCCAGCGCCTCGGAAATCAATGCCGCAAAAAACCACACCTGGCGGATGACCTGATGCGCCGCGCCCGCTTCTGCGCTCATCTGCGTGGCAACGCGCGTGGCAAAGAGCAGGAAGAGCGTCAGCGCGCCCGAGCGTATGAGCAGATCGCGCCCCACGCGCAGCAGCCGCAAGCCTGATCGCAAGTCGAAATCCCGGCTCAAGCCCAGCCGCCGATGCAGCTGCCACAGCAACCAGAGCGCGCCAAGCCATTGACTGATCGAGCTCGCCAGCGCAGCGCCAGCCACACCCAGGGGCGGCACAAATGCCCAGCCGAATATGAGCAGGTAATCCAGCGCAATATTGGCGATATTGATGCCCAGGGCGATCCACAGCGGCCTGCGCATATCTTGCAAGCCTCGCAGCGCGCCAAATCCAACAAAAACGATGATCACGGCTGGCGCGCCCAGCAAACGCAGCTGGATGTACTGATCAGCCAGATCCAACACAAGGCCTTCTGCGCCCAGCAATTGCGAAATGAACGAGCCGCCCGGCAGCAAAGCAAGCGCTAGCAGAACACTGGCAAACAAGCCCATCGCCAGCGCCAGGCTGACCGCTCGGCTGGATTCTCTGTGTTGGTTCCGCCCAGAGGTCTGCGCGACTTCGGTTTGGGTGGCGATGCCCAGAAAACTGAATATCCACAATATCGACGACAGCGACCCCGCGCCCACACCAAGCGCCGCCAGCGGCTCTGTGCCCAGTTGCGAGACAAAAGCGGTATCCACCAAGCCCGTCACCGGTTCTGCGATGAGCGACGCCAATATGGGCAGGGACAACGTCAAGATGGTGTGATTGGGACGCCGCAAGTAGGGATGGCGCTCGGCGGGCTGCGCTGCGATCTTCACTTGCCGAGCTGCGCGCCGATGAATGCGGGATAGCCATTGATGAAATCGTCGACAGGCAAACGTTTCTTGCCCGGCAACTGCAGCAAGGCAGGCAAGACGAGCCCGTCCCCTGTGCCAATAGCGATGCTGTTGCCCTGCTGGACGACCTGCCCGGGCAAGGCTTGTCCATTCAAAACGACGCCAGCCTCAATAGTCAATCGCGCGCCTTGCCAATGCGTATATGCGCGAGGCCAAGGCTGGTATGCGCGCACCATGCGCTCGATTTCATCTGCCGATTGTGACCAGTCGATTTCGCCATCCTGTTTTTTGATCTGCGGCGCATAGGTCGCGAGCGAGTTGTCCTGCGCTTGTGGCGTGATTTCGCCGCAGAGCCAGCTTGGCAAGGTATCCGCCAGCAAATCTGCGCCAAGAGTCGCGAGTTTATTGTGCAATGTGCCGCCGGTTTCGTCGGCTGCCAGCGCAATCTCGCGTTTCGCCAGCATAGGTCCTGTATCCAGCCCGGCATCCAGCAGCATGATGGTCGCGCCGCTCTGCTCGTCTCCAGCGCGGATGGCAGCCTGGATAGGCGCAGCGCCCCGCCAGCGCGGCAGCAGCGACGCGTGTACATTGACCACGCCTCTATCTGGCAGATCCAATACAACTTGCGGCAAGATCTGTCCAAACGCCGCCACCACAAAAACATCCGCGTGGTAAGCTGCCAGCGTCGAGATAGCCGATTTGTCGCCGCGCAAGCGCTTGGGCTGCAAGACAGGGATGCCCGCGTCCTGCGACAGTTGCTTCACAGGTGATTGGCGGACTCGTTTGCTGCGCCCGGCCGGGCGGTCGGGCTGCGTCACCACAGCTACGACATCCTGCGCCATCAGCAACGCATGCAGGCTGGGCAGGGCGAATTCGGGCGTGCCCATAAAGACGACTCTTGCCATAGCGCCTCTGTGGACGAACTGGTAGGATCAAAGGCTAATTGTAGGGCAAGCCGCGGGCGCAGTCTATGATGCAAAAGCGATGGGTGCTCGTGGAGTCCACGCCAGACGAAGGCATGGTGCGCGGCTCCAGCTTCAACCCAGCGCTCATCCAAATCCTCTGCAATCGTGGCTTTGCCGATCCACAGGCGGCGCAGCAGTTCATCCATAGCCGCGACCTGAACGAAGACCCGTTTGCGATGAAAGACATGCGCCCAGCTGTCGAGCGCATCAATCGCGCCCTCGCGAGTCGCGAGCCAATCGCCGTATATGGGGATTATGACGCGGATGGCGTCTGCGCGACGACGCTGCTGCTGACGACGCTGCGCAAGCTGGGCGGCAATGCGAAAGCGCATATCCCGCACCGCGACGATGGATATGGATTGAGCGAGGCGGCTTTGCTGCAACTGGCGGAAGATGGCGCGCGGCTGGTGGTGACTGTCGATTGCGGCATACGTTCTGTGGCGGAGGTGGCGGCTGGCAACGCGGCCGGGCTGGATATCATCATCAGCGATCATCATTCGATTGGCGCTGCCCTGCCGCCGGCGCTGGCGGTCATCAATCCGCGCCAAATCGATTGCCCGGGCGAAGAACGGCTGTCGGGGACGGGCGTGGCGTTTATGCTGGCTCTGGCGCTGCTGAAAGACCGCTGGGCAAAAGACCGCGACAACTTCCCGCCTGGCCTGCGCGTTTCCGACTTGCTGGATTTGGTTGCGCTGGGCACCGTCGCCGATGTGATGCCGCTGAATGTAAGCCTGAACCGACGCTTGGTAGCGCACGGTCTGGCTGTCATCAACCAGGGGCGGCGGCCGGGCATGGCGGCGCTGGCGGCTGTGGCTCGCCTTCCGGCGGGGGAGAATAACGGGGGGGGACCCCGCCTTCCGCCTGGGGCGCGCCCCACCATCGCGCGGCGGGGAGCGGCCTGGCCTTCCGGCTGGGACCGCGCATCAATGCGGCTGGACGGCTGGGCTCGGCGGAATCGGCTTTAGGGCTGCTGCTGGCGGAAACATCCCATCAGGCGCGGCAGGCTGCCGAGCGCTTGCAGCAACTGAATCAGCGTCGACAAATGAAGACCAGCGATGCGCAGGCGGCAATCGACAACCAGACCGGGCAAGCGGCGCGAGAGACATCCGAAGTCTGTCAAATGTCCGCGGCGATCATGCAAAGCGCTGACAGGAAAATGGCTAGCGTGCTGCGGTGCAGGCCAAACTCGGGCCGCGAATCCGCTCGTCTGCTAGCGCGTTTTCGGCAGGTGGCGAGCCATGCGCAGCGCGAAATAGCCGAGATTGCAGATGCAGAGCAACATTGGCGTCTGCGGCGCACAAGCGCACGCTGGCGGGCGTCAATCTGCGCAAGAGCAGCACGCATAGAACGGCTTTCTTCGCAGCGAACAAGCCGCCGCGCCATGGCAAGATCGCTGCGCAGGCTCGATGCGGCGCGAAAGCAAAGCACAGCGCGCGCGCTGGCCGACATCAGACGCTGTCAAGTCGATGCCGCAGAACCCATGCTGATCTTCGCCGCCGCAAATGAAGATACCATTCCCGCGGGCATCGCTGGGCTGGTGGCGGGGCGGTTGACCGAGGCGCATTATCGCCCGTCTGTGATCGTTTCTTTGGGCGAAGGCGAAAGCCGCGCATCATGCCGCAGCATCCCCGAATTCGATATCACGCGCGCGCTGGATGCCTGCGCCCATCTGCTGGTTCGTCATGGCGGACACGCCCAGGCAGCTGGCTTCAGCGTGCGCAACGAGAATCTGTCTGCCCTTCGCAAGTTGTTGGAGCAACTGACAGATGCCCAGCTGCGAGGCAAAGCCATGTCGCCGGGGCTGCCAATCGACGCGCCGCTCCAACCATGCGACTGGAACGAGTCTTTCTTGCAAGAGCTGTACGCGCTGGAACCGACCGGCCATGCCTTCCCACCAGCAGCCTTCATGACCGGCGCGCTGCGCGTGTTGACATGTCGCACTGTCGGCAAGGACGAAAAACACCTCAAACTGAGATTGGAAAAAGACGGCGTGCGCCTGGACGCGATTGGCTTTGGGCTGGGGGAGTGGGCGGCGAATATCCCAAGCCACATCGACGCCGCCTATCGCTTGGAGATAAACGAATTCAATGGACGACGCAGCCTGCAGCTGCACTTGTTGGACATCCGCCCGGCACAAACACTCCCTGCGCCATTTCCGCTTGACCGAGTCCATGCGCAGACGCATAATGACCGGCAGACACCGGACAGGGAGTGAGCGTTGCAGCCAAAGAGTAAAGCGGGTGGCGAGTTGAAGTTTTCTTATGGCGGGCAAGCTGTCATTGAGGGCGTGATGATGCGCGGCGCGCATTCTATGGCTGTGGCGGTCCGCGACCCGAAGGGACAGATCGTCGTTCACGAGCAGCCCTTGAGCGCGCGCTTGTATCGCGGTCGCATCGCGCGGACTCCTTTCTTGCGCGGGCTGATCGGCTTGTGGGATGCGCTGGGGCTGGGCATCCGCGCTTTGATGTGGTCGGCGGATATCGCGCTGGATGAAGATGACAATGTCAGTTTCAATGGGCCGATCGGCTGGCTGACCATTGCTGTGTCCATGCTGATTGGCGTGGGCATTTTCTTCTTGCTGCCCACCGCTGCCGCCACTGGCATCGGCAATTTGCTGGGCTTGAGCACAGCCGCGCAGGAAATCGTCATCGACGAAGCGGGCAACGAAATCGAAGTCGCCGCACAAGCCAACATCCTGGCATACGAGGCGCTGCCCATCGGTTGGGACGCTTTCTTGATCAACCTGATCGAAGGCGTGGTGCAATTGACGATTCTGGTGGTGTATATCTGGTTCGTGGGCAGGACGACCGATGGCCGGCGCATCTTTGCTTATCACGGCGCAGAACACAAAACCATCAACGCCTATGAAGCCGGCGCCGAGCTTGAACCAGAAATCGTCAGTCGCTACCCGATCGAACATCCACGCTGTGGCACGGCTTTTCTGCTGACGGTGGTTTTCGTCAGCGTGCTGCTGTTTTCCTTGATCGGCCGCCCGCCTTTCGCCCTGTTGATCTTGTCGCGCGTATGCTTCATCCCCGTTATCGCTGGGGTAGCTTATGAGTTGTTGAAATACTCGGCAGCGAATTTGGAAAAAGCCTGGATCCGCTTCATGATCCAACCCAATCTGGCGCTGCAGCATCTGACCACCAATCAGCCCAGCCTTGACATGGTGGAGGTCGCCATTGTTTCGTTCAAGCGCGTGCTGCTTTCCGAAGGGCTCATCGACGCCGATGAAGCTGCCATCCCCGCGCCACGACCTGAAGCGGCGCATAGCCCCGGCGGCGACAACTAGCCACATGGCGCTGCGGCGCTTGTGCTGGCTGCCAGTGATAATCGCTGTCTGCTGCATTTTGGCGCTGTATTTGCATACCGCGCGCATCCAGTCCGGTGTCAATTCCAAGTTGTCCATGAGCGACCAAAGCGCTTATATGGACTTCGCCATCAGCGCTTACGATTCGCAGCTTCACTACACGGGCGGTCGCAACCGCATGCCCTTGTTCTCGTGGTTGATGGCGCTCTTTTATTTGCCAGAGTTGTCCGACGAAGCCTTCTTCGCAGTCGGCAAGCTCGTCAATGTTTGGCTGTCGGTACTGATCCTGGCCTTACTGGGCGCGGCATTTTTGCGCAGATTTTCAAAGCTATACGGCGCTTACGCCACGCTTTGCATCGCCTTCCTGGCCTTTGTGTTGAAGTCGCCATTCTTCCAGGCCGAGATATTGTTCTATGGATTGTTCGCGGCCGCCTACATCTGCGCTATCGACAACCTGCGCAACCCCGGCTGGCGGCGCTCGCTGGCAGTCGGTCTGCTGCTGGGCCTGGCGCATTTTACAAAAGCCAGCGCCTTGCCCGCCCTGCTGATTTATCTGGCCAGTCTGGCATTGTGTTGGTGTGGCACGCTGCTGCGCGCAGAACGCAAGTCAAACCAAGCCGGGTCGCTGCCTGCGCAGGCGCTGCTGACGGTGCTGGCCTTCGGCGGCTTGCTTCTGCCTTATCTGCACGAAAGCTATCAACATTATGGCAGCCACTTTTATAATGTGAACACAACATTCTATGTCTGGTACGACTCTTGGTCAGAAGCCAAAGCCGGCACGAGGGCGGCTGGCGACCGCATCGGCTACCCCGACCTGCCCCCGGACAAAATCCCCAGCCTGCAGAAATACCTGCGCGAACATAGTCCTCAGCAGATTGTCGACCGTGTACTTGTCGGCTCGCAGCGACTCATCAGTTACGGCTGCACGCGCGAGAAGAGTTTCCATCGTTATGGATATTGTTCGCAAGTCGCGCTGGGGCTGCTGGTGTTCGTCTTCGCTGTGCCCTTGCTGATAAGACAAACTGCAGCGCGCAAGCCGCTGGAACACGCGCAAATTGTCTGCTTCACGCTGGCCATATTTGCGGCCTATGCCTTGGGGGCTGCCTGGTACATGCCCATCACTGGCAACGAAGGACCGCGCGTGCTGCTTGTATTGATCGTGCCTTTCTACTGGACACTGGGGCTGGCAACGCACGCCGAGCCGGTGCAAGCGCTGAAACTGCGGCTGTGGGGTTATCGATGCAAGTTGACGAGCCTGCTCTTCGGGTTGATGAGCCTGACGCTGGTCTACGAGATTTATCAGGTGGTGGCTTTCCGCGCCGCGACCATGTATGGCGGAAAATAACCTGAAGGGCGCTCAGTCTCGATAGCCCAGCCGCCGCATCATATCGCCAGCCTCTTGCCTGAAGAAAGCCAGATCGCGTTTGTCGAAGTGACTGCGCCAGTCGCCACTGCGTCCGACGCGAGGCTGCTGCGGCTTGCGGATGCCCAGCCTGCCCAGCACGCCGGCCGGTTCAGGCGCGTTCATCTTGTTCAAGGGCTGCAGTGTGGGGTTGGCGCGCACAGCGAGGAAGTCGGTCAGCTTGTGCACGGTCGCAGCGTAGCGCGTTTCCAGGTCGGCATACGAGATCACCAGCAGGTTGTCTTGCGCCAGCCAGGCGCGCGCATGATATGCCCAAAATCCAGGGCGGCTGAGGCCCGTGTCTTCACCTTGCAGCGCTGGATCGCCGCGCAGAAACTGCGAAAAACTCTGGTTGCGCACGGTTTCGCTGATAGATTGCATAGAATAATATAGCGATACCATGACATCCCTGCCGTCGCGGTGCACAAAGATGGCTGGCGAATTGCGCAGGATCGTGCGCGCAAACAAGCGCTCGTCCAGTCCCCGCCAATAGGTCGCGCTGGGCAGGTCCTGCACCGAGACCAGCACCCGACCTTGCAGCGACAGCAATTCGCGGCGGAAGCGCCCAAGCGGAATATTGGCATCGTGGCTGGCTTCCGTTTGTTCCAGCGCCAGGAAAGAATCGCAGATATCCGGGCTGTTGTGACGCAGGGCATCGAGCGCCCAACGCAGTCCCGAACGCCGATGCGCCGCCACCACGATCGTATTGAAGACAAACATTTATGCCTCTGCCGCCAGTCGCTTCAGTTCGTAGAGTTTCGTCAGCGCCTCCAGCGGGCTGAGTCCGTCAACTTCCATGGCGCGCAAGTCGGCAAGCGCCGGACTTTCTGGCGGGTCAAAGAAGCTCGGCTGCTGTGGGCTGGACTTTGGCGGCGAAAAATCGCCCCCGCTAGATTCCAGATGCTGCAAGATCTCCCGCGCCCGATCGACCACTGCTCGCGGCATGCCAGCCAACTGCGCCACATGCACGCCATAGCTTTGGTCGGCGCCTCCCGGCAAGACTCTGTGCAAGAACACAATGTCTTCGCCTTGTTCTGCCACCGCCACATTGAAGTTGGCTGTGCGCGGCAAGATGCTGGGCAGCTCGGTCAATTCGTGATAGTGCGTGGCGAAGAGCGTCCGACAGTTGAGGCGCGGATTGTTGTGAATGTATTCGATGACCGCGCGCGCGATCGCCACGCCATCATAGGTCGAGGTGCCGCGACCGATCTCGTCCAAGATGAGCAGGCTGCGTGTGCTGCTGCCAGAAAGCAAGCGGGCTGTTTCGACCATTTCCACCATGAAAGTGCTTTGCCCGGCATGAATCTCGTCTTGCGCGCCGATGCGGGCAAAAATGCGGTCGACCAAGCCGATTGTCGCCGAGTCGGCTGGTACAAAGCTGCCGATCTGCGCCAGCAGGGTGATGATGGCCACCTGGCGAATGTAGGTGGACTTGCCCGACATGTTGGGACCCGTGATGATATGAATGCGAGACTGCTCATGGAAGTGGCTGTCGTTGGCGACATAGCGCGTGCTGGTTTCCAGCAGTTTCTCGACGACCGGGTGCCTGCCCGCCTCGATTTCCAGGATATTGTCTTCGCTGAGAAGGGGACGGCAATAGCCTTCGCGCACCGCCACCGCCGCCAGCGACAAGAAAGCATCGAGATGGGCGATGGCGCGCGCCGTTTTCAGCAGACGTTCTTTGTGTCCCGCGACTTGCTGACAAACTGCGGTGAAGATGTCCTGCTCGCTGGTCAAGATTTCTTCTTCGGCATTCAACACGCGCGCTTCGTATTCCTTTAGCTCTGGCGTGATATAGCGTTCGGCATTGACCAACGTTTGCTTGCGCACATAGTCATCGGGGATCTTGTCGGCGTGGGCATGCCTGACCTCAATGTAATAGCCGAAGACCTTGTTGAAGCTGACCTTGAGGCTGGGGATATCGGTGCGTTGGCGTTCCAGCGCTTCCAGATTGGCAATCCAGTCGCGGGCATCTTGCGAGGCAGCCACGATGCTGTCGAGTTCTTGCGAATACCCGGCGCGTATGACACCGATACGGTTCATTTGCAGGGGCGGCTGGTCGACGATGGCGCGCGATATCAGCTCACGGACCGGCTCGCAGGGATCCAGCCAATCGCCAATGGCGGCCAGGCTGCTCAAGCCAGCGATCAGCTCACGCAGAGTCGGCGCCTGTTCCAATGCCAACCGTAGCCCGACCAGGTCGCGCGGATTGGCTTTGCCGATGATGATGCGGTTTGTCAGGCGTTCAATATCGCCAACTTGCTTCAGCGCCTCGGCGATCTCGTCACGCAGGATTTCGCCATTGACCAGCGCTTCGACCGCATCCAGGCGCGCATTCAGTCGCTTGATATCCAGCAGCGGTTCGTTCAGCCAGCGCCTCAGCAATCGCGCGCCCAATGAGGTGATTGTGCGGTCGAGCACGCCCAGCAGACTGCCTTGCGCCTTGCCGCGGCGGATGGTCTCTACCAATTCCAGGTTGCGCCGCGTGAATTGATCCAGCACCATGAAAGCCTCGGTGGAATAGGCGCGGATGCTGGCGAGCTGCCCAAGCGATTGTTTCTGCGTCGTGCGCAGGTATTGCAAGACGCCGCCAGCCGCCGATACCGCGTCATGCCTTCCGCTCAAACCAAAGCCAGCCAAAGTGCCGACGCGGAATTGGTCGAAAAGCAGTTGCTCGCAGCCAGCGAAATCAAATGTCCAGTCTTGCACCGCAGTCAGATGAATGCCTTCGGGCAGGGTAACCCCGCGCGCCACCCAGCTTTCTGGCATGATGACTTCGCGGGGTTCCAGGCGAGCCAGCTCTTCAAAAACACGCATGCCGACAGCTTCGCCAGCGAACTCGGTCGCGCAGAATTCGCCTGTGGATATATCGGCATAGGCGATGCCGGCGCGATTCCAGAGACCCGCTTCCGCATCGCCCACCGGCAAAATGCTCATCAGAAAGTTGGACTTGCCCGCCTCCAGCAATTCCGGCTCGATGACGGTGCCCGGCGTCACCACGCGCGTGACATCGCGTTCCACCAAGCCTCTGCCAGTTGCTTCGCTCAGTTGGTCGCAGACCGCGACATGGTAGCCCTTTTCGATGAGCTTGGCGATGTAGCCGTCCACCGCATGGTAGGGCACGCCAGCCATGGGCACTTTTTCGGCGCTCTTGCCTTGCGCGCGGGCAGTCAGGGTGATATCCAGCTCGCGCGCTGCCAGTTGGGCATCTTCATCAAACATCTCGTAGAAATCGCCCATGCGGAACAGCAAGATGCAATCCGGGTATTGCGCCTTGATTTGTAGATACTGCTGCCGCAGAGGAGTTAGCCGCGCCATGCCCTCGTCCTATATGCGCCGCCCATCGAACTTACTCGCCACCACAATCTGTGCTATTTTAGCAGCGCGCAAGAGGCGGGACAAGCGGGCTGACACAGCAAAGGACGAGCGACACGATGAATAAAGAAATCATCGCCGTTGACCTGGGCGGGACACAGCTGCGTGCGGCGCGATACGATGCGGGGCTCAATCTGCTGACGCGTGAACACACGTTGACGGGCGCGGACGATGGCTTGGAGGCTGTCTTGGCGCGCATGAAAGCCATCATCAGGCTGGTCATGCCCGCAGAGCACGATCGTGTGGAGAGCATCGGCATCTCTGCGCCCGGACCGCTCAACAGCAAAACGGGCGTAATCGTTTCGCCTCCCAACTTGCCAGGCTGGCATGATGTGCCGCTGGGCGCGATTATCGAAGCGGAGTTTGGATTGCCCGCCTACATCGGCAACGATGCCAATGTCGCGGCGCTGGCAGAAGCCTCACAAGGCGCAGCGCAGGGCTGCAGGCATGTCTGCTACATCACAGTCAGCACCGGCATCGGTTCTGGCATCATTTGCGATGGCATGCTGGTCACCGGGCAAGCTGGTCTGGGGTCCGAACTGGGGCATATCCCCATCATCGTCGAGGCTGGCAGGGTTTCGTCTATTGAGCTGGAAGCGGCTGGACCGGCGATCGCTCGACAGGCCAAACAAGCGCTTCGAACTGGCGCAAACACAGGCATGCTCGACTTGGTCGCTGGCGAACTGGAGCAGCTGGATGCGCGTGCTGTCGGCAAGGCAGCTGCCAATGGCGATTCGCTGGCGATTGACCTGCTGGCCTATGCCGGGCGCATCATCGGGCTGGGCATTGTGACTGTGCTGCACCTCTTCAACCCCCAGATTATCGTGATCGGCGGCGGAGTCAGCAAGACGGGCGAGCTGCTATTTGCACCCATCCGCCAAACCGTGCGCGAACATGTGCTGGACAGCGCGTTTACAGCGGGCTTGCGCATTGAAGCAGCGGCGCTGGGCGATGATGTAGCGCTGGTCGGCGCGGCCGCACTGGCTGCAACACATGGCGGCGATATGGACATCAGAAACCTGGACCGGCGCTTCTGATAGCGGGGCTGCCTGCGCGGGGAGCGTGCTACAATCCAGCCATGTTAATGCGACCCGACCTGCGCACACAGCAGCGAGACTTTCTGCTGGGCATTACGCGCGCCATTACCGCGCAGCTGGACCAGAGCGAAGTGCTGCGGCGCGTCTTGCATGCCTCGCTGGCCATGCTGGCAGGACGAGTCGGCATTGTCGCCTTGACCGACCGAGCAGACGGCAAATTGGTCATACGCGCCTACAGCGGCATCAACGCCGATGTCGTGCCACAGCTCAACCACTTGCTGCACGAGTTGATGAGCGCCCGTGATGACGATGGTTTCAGCCGAGAGTACCTGAATGCCAAGCTGCAAGAAATGGCTGACGCGATTGACAAGCGCCTCGAGCAGTCTATCGCCATGCCCCTGGTCTTTGCGGGCAATCCGCTGGGTCTGCTGATCGTCTTTCGTTCTTATCATACCGCTATAACGCCCGAAGACCTGAGCGCCCTGCAGAGCTTCGCCGATCAAGCAGCCATCGCGGTCAATAATGCCCAACTGTACGGCGAGATCGCGCATGAACGCAAGCGGCTGGCCGCCATCCTCAACAGCAGCGGCGATGGCGTCTTTACAATGAGTCCGGACTTGCGCTTTCTGCAGGTGAACGCGGCATTCGAGCGCATGACTGGCTGGCGCAATGCCGAAGCAATCGACAGGCACAAAAGCGAAATCATCAATTGGGCGCGCCTGGACAGCCCGGATATTGAACAGGCGCTGGAGGCTGGCTGGGCGGCGACAGACGCGCGCGACGACCAACGCGAAAGCTTGTATGTGGAAGGCGACCTCATCCGCCGCGACAGCAGCGAGCTGAGCATCGGCATTACCTATGCGCCTTTGCGATCGGCAGAAGGTCGCCTGGTCAGCATCATCGGCAATGTGCGCGATATCACCAACTTCCGCAAAGCGCAGGAGATGCAATCCCTGTTCATCTCCACCGTGCATCACGAGTTGCGCACGCCTATCGCCATCATCAAGGGCTATGCCAGCACCTTGGGCAGAAACGATGTCGAGTGGGACTACGACACGGTGCGCAACTATGTGGCCATCATCGAAGAAGAAACCGACCGCCTGACAGCGCTGGTCGAGGATTTATTGACAGCTAGCAAGATCCAGGCGACGCGCGAATTGCAGCTGAATATCGCCGATACCGACTTGCATGCGGTGGCTGCGCAATCGGTTGCGCGGCTAGAGAGCGGCGTAAGCCAAGTCATTGTGTTGAGCTTCCCCGAAGATTTCCCGGTGATACAAGGCGACGCCGCACGCCTGCGCCAGGTCATCGACAACTTGCTGACCAACGCGATCAAATATTCGCCAGCGAAATCGACCATCACCGTCGGCGGTCGCTATTCGCGGACGACTGTGACTGTCTTCGTGCGCGACGAGGGTCCGGGCATCGCCAGTGACCAGCTGGAGCGCATATTTGAGCGCTTTTATCGCATCGACGACCGCCTGACTCGGCGCACGCAGGGCACGGGTTTAGGGCTTTATCTGGCGCGCGCAATCGTACAAACGCATGGCGGAGACATCTCTGTCAAGAGCGCGGTCGGCAGCGGCTCGACCTTTTATTTCAGTTTGCCACGCGGATAAAATCTGGCTATTCGTCGTAGCTCAGCAGCCATAGATCGGCGAATTGGCAAGTGCTGTCAACAGCCTCATAATTGACGACCGCGATGCCCAGGCTGCCGATGCGTGGCTGTGAAGGCAGACTGCCGGCATAGACTTCGTCAACATAATAATGAATGACTTCGTCGGAGACAATGAGCAGCAGCTGGCGCGTTGAGTCGGGGAGCGGTTCTCGCTGACCATAGATGCCTGGCTCGAAGCCAGCCCCTTTGCGTCTTGATACGCCAAAATCGCCTTCGCTGGTAACATAAGCTAGCGTATAATGTTCGTCATTGTTTAAATGAAATACGATGCCGCAGCCGCCGTTGCCAGCCAAGCGCCTCTCCAGCTTGACCCTGGCGCCCAAGGCGAATTCCGCAAATGCCAGATCAGACGCGATCGGCACACGGGTAACGCCGGCTCGGTTGTTGTGTACGACGCTATCCGACAAGCTCAACTTGATTTCGCCGAAGCCTTCTGCCAGTTGCTGACGCGCCAGATCGTGCGCCATCAAATAGGCGGGCCTCGTCAAGATTCGCTGTGGGATAACTGGTTCATCCAGTCGCGTCGGCACAGTCATCTGCGCCTCCAGCACTGCGAAGGACAAAAGTCCGCCAAAGGTTTCGTCGGTCATCATGGCAATGCCGACTCCGCCCGCTTCGGCGGTCCGCGCATCCCAGACAGTGCCGATGACTTGCCCATCGTAGACAACATCAATATGCTGCCCCGCCACAAGCACACCCAACCGAAAGTCGACATCGCCGGGCACGATGGCCGGATGCGTCGCCCAGTCGTCCAGCGGCTCGACCACGCCGTCGGTCACTCTTTCCAGCCGCCAGTATCCCGTCTTGCTCAGCAGCAGGCGCTGATAATTTTCTGGCGATTGAAAGCGAAAAACCAGCCCAAGCTGCCAGTTGTTGACCGCGCTGACAAAGTCGAATGCCGCTTCGAAGTAGAATTCACGCCGCGCCGGGAAGCGCTTGCCCATGATGACAGCCGAAGCCCCCAATCCTGACATATCTATCGCGAACAAATTGGAAGTGCCCAAACCAACTGGCGAGTCGCTGTGCGCGACTTCCCAATCCTGGATTGACATGTCAAGATCGCGCAGCGCCAAGTTGTCATAACCGGGCAGAACATGCAGGCGATAGGCGCCAACACTGCCACCCACGCCAGCGACCGTCAACGTGTATGTGCCCGTATTGGGCAGGACGAATGCTTGTACAAGCGCGTCAAGCGTGGTGGGATAGGCGAAGTCATCATTGGCGGCCACCAGCACGCCACTCGCGTCAACTAATTCGAGCTGCGGATCGAGCCGATCATCGAGCGCTTCGACGCGAATTGACACCAGGGTCAAGGCCAGCGCAGTCAACGTGTAGCGCTGCGTTTCGCCTGTGCGCACTTCGCTTTCAACTAGGCTGCCAATTGTCAATGCGCTGTCATCGGCATGCAGCGCAACTCCAGGTGATAGCAGCGCGAAGAAAACGACCAGCCGAGCCAGCCAAGTCATTTGTCTTTGGGCATCCACGAGGTATAGGTGTCGGCGAGGTAATCAAGGTAGGCGTGATAATCGTCCAAAGTTAGCTCTGCGCCCAGTTCGCCGCGGTGGAATTCTGCTTGGGCGATACGCCGCTGTACGCCGGCTTCGCGCAGGTTTTGCTCTTCGCCTTTTTTTCGTTTCTTCTTCTGAAATTTGACCGACAAGCGCGAGAGCGGCAGGGCTTCAAAGTCGGTCGGCGAGGCAATGCTGTAGCTGACGATCATTTCGCCGTCTTGTTCCAGCGCATTGGCGACCACATACCAGCCTTTGGGCACGCGGGGATGACGCTTGGCTTCGAAGTGCCACATCAACAGATTGACTGTCGAGCCACCATGAATTGCGCCTTGCAACTGCTCACTCTTGAGCAGCTGGATCATATCGTCGGCAAACTGAATGACCCGGTTGCTGGGCCAATATCGCTTTGCCAGGTGATCCCCCAGGTAGGTCAATGCGACCGCTATCGCCAATGCCGCGCCCACCGCCAGCAAACCGCCATTGGAGAAAAGCGAACTCAAAACAAAATAACTGGCGATTGAGCCGAACAAGAATAGGAAGCAGCCCAAGAGTCGTACGCCGGAATGTTCTCGATCGACTTCGAATACCAGGTCGGGCGCCCGTTCGGGGGCATTTAACGTTCGCATGCGCGGTCCTCCAGCGGCTGCCAACAATCTTAGCCGATATGACGCAACTTGCAAGAGCATCCGCCAGGCGCGACAATCGCATCGGCACACAACAGGAGGGGACATGCTTGGCGCGATCTGCTTTGGCGCAGTCTTTGGCCTGCCTTTCATCATCTGGGGCGCGCTGCTGATCTTCGACCGCGACCGCAGCTGGCAGAGGCTGCAAAGGCGCGCAACTGCCTCGCCGCCCCGCCGCAGAAAAGCCTGGGATCGGCGACAGATCGTCTACGGCTGCCTGCTGGTTGCGCTGGGCTTGGCTCTGCTCATCTCGCTGGGCGCGATCAATTTTCTGCTGCAGGCTGTCTCGCCACCAGCGCCATTCTGACTCTCTTACCCCCTCGGTCCCCCCGAAAAGTCGGGGGGAGGCAACGGCGTTCGCAGCTACTGTTGACAAGTCGGGAGATGGAGGGGGCGTCATGCACACGGGAGTCGCCAATCCCGATATGTGGGTGTAGAAAACAAATCCCCTAAAAGCGCTTCCACCAGATTCCCGTGCATTCGGGCAACGTGAGGCTTGTCCGGTCCGAGTCGCGTGCACAGGCGCGGGGACTCAGCTGGCAAAAGCCTCGACCTGCGCCAGGAAGTTGCTCTGGTCGATCTGCGGATAATTGTCCAGTTGCGCTTTGAATATTTGCAGGTAGGCAGCGATCTGCTCACGCGTATAGGCTTCAAAGCGCAAGGTCACCGCTGGCTGCGTATTGCTGGCGCGCACCAAGCCCCAGCCCTTGTCAAACAAGACGCGAGCGCCATCGACAGTCACGACTTCGTATTCGCTTTGCAGGCTGGCGGTCATCTCGTCGATCATGGTGAACTTCAGCTCGTCGGGCGCCGACAGCACGATCTCGGGCGTGGCTACCAGCTTGGGAATGTCTTCGAAGATCTCGGCGATGCTGCGGTCGGACTTGCTGATGATTTCCAGCGTCTTCAGCGCGACCAGTGGCGCATCGTCAAAGCCATAATAGTCCTCGCCGATGAACAAATGCCCGCTGACTTCGCCGCCCAGCAACGAGCCGATCTCGTTCATTTTTTGCTTCATCAGGCTGTGGCCCGACTTCCACATGACAGGGATGCCGCCGAACTTCTTGATCTCGTCGGGCAGCGCCTGCGAGGCTTTGACATCGAATACGACCGGCGTATTGGGGTGGCGGCTGAGCAAATCACGCGCCAGCAGCGCCAGCAAGCGGTCGGCCGCGATATGATGCCCGCGATTGTCGATGAAACCGCAGCGATCGCTGTCGCCATCAAAAGCCAAGCCCAGGTCGGCGTTCAACTCCAGCACTTTGGCTTCCAGATCGCGCGTCATCTCTGGATCTTCAGGGTTGGGCAGGTGGTTGGGGAATGTGCCGTCCGGCTCGCAATACAGGCATTCCACATCCATCCCCAGCGCTCGCAGCACCGGCGGGATATAGGTGCCCGACAGGCCATTGCCGGCGTCCAGCACGACTTTCATGTGACGCGCCATGCTCACCTTGCTCTGGATGACTGCCATGTGACGCTGGATCAAGTCAAGGTCCCGCGTGACCTCGCCGCTGCCCGTGTCAAAAGCGCGGTCATGGATGATCTGCAGCAACGATTGAATCTGCTCGCCAGCCAGCGCCAGCTTTCCATAGGCCATTTTTATGCCGTTGTAGCGCGTATCGAGGTGGCTGCCGGTGATCATCACGCCAGCGCCGCGCTCGCCATAAGCAGCAGAAGCAAAATAGACTGTCGGCGTCAAGACTTCGCCAATGTCAGTTATGGACATGCCAGTCGATGCCAAGCCCTCGATGACGGCGTCTTTGAGCGGCGCCGACGTAAGGCGATTGTCACTGCCGACAAAAATGCGCTCGCTGCCGAATTCTCGAGGCAAATACGTTCCCAGCGCCTTGCCTACCAACAAGGCCACTGCCGGCGTCAATTGGGGGGTATCGCCAGCCGCAATGCCGCGGATATCGTATTTGCGGAATATGGATGCATCGAGTTTGGTCATCGGTTCCTCTTGGTTTGTGGCATCGGTTCAGGACCAATCGCTAGGATGAAACTTCAATTGCTTGTCCGTCTATGCTGGCGTCAAATGCCAAGCCATCGGCTTTTTGACCGTTGGCCTGTACGAGCACTTGAGTGCCTTCGGGCGGGTCGCTGCGCAGCAAGAAGTCGGCAAGCGGCTCGCGCAGGTTGCGCCGCAAGATTCGCCGCAGCGGTCGCGCGCCAAACTCCGGTTCGTCGTTTTGTTCCAGCAGCCATTGCTTGGCTTCGGGCGTGAAGCTCAACGACAAACCGCGTTCTGCCGCCAGCTTGTTCTCTTTCTCTATCAACAAGTCAAGAATCAGCACGAAGTCATCATCGCTGAGCGCATTAAACAGAATCACTTCATCCAGGCGATTGACGAATTCGGGACGCAGGAAGTCCAGCACCTGGTCCAGCACTTGCTCGCGCAGGTCTTCGGTGATATTGCGCACCATCAGATGCTCGGAGCCGATGTTGCTGGTCAAGATGACGACGGCTTCGCTAAAACGCGCGGTGTTGCCGCGGCCGTCGGTCAGTCGGCCTTCTTCCATCACTTGCAGCAGCACATCCATGATACGTGGATGGGCTTTTTCGATCTCGTCAAGCAGCACGATGGTGTAAGGTCGGGTGCGGATGCGCTCGGTGAGCTGACCGCCCTCTTCGCTGCCGACATAGCCAACTGCCGACCCAAGCAGCCGATTGATGCTGCTTTCGTCTTTGTATTCGCTCATGTCCAGCACAAAAAGATTCTCTTCGCTGCCAAACATGAAGTCGGCCAGCACTTTTGCCAGCTCGGTCTTGCCGATGCCGGTAGGACCCAGAAAGAGGAATGTCCCCACCGGCCTGCGTGGATCTTTGAGCCCGACGCGCGCAGTTTTGATCGCGCGGCTGACCAGTCGCACCGCTTCTTCTTGCCCGATAAGCCGCTGGCGGATGTGATCGTCCATATTGGCATAGCGCTGGCGTTCGTCCGCGCCCAGCTTGCTGACCGGGATGCCGGTCATTTGGCTGGTTGCCACAGCGATATCACCGACATCCAGCGTGGCGTCGTTGCTTTCGGGTTTGAAAGCCAAATGCGTCTGCTTTGCCATGTTGACCAGGGCGGCGCTGCGATGCAAGAGCTGCTCGGCGCTCTGTGGCAGGGGATTGATGGTCAAAAAGCGTTGTGCCATGCGAGCAGCCATCTTCAGCGCGTCATGTTCGACCGCGATTTCATAGTCGGCTTCAATATGCGGCGAAATCGTCTCCAGGATGCGCACCGTCTCGTCCAGCAGCGGCTCTTCCACGCGGATAATCTGGCTGTTTTCCATGATGGCGCTGACGCCCTGGATGCGCGCTTCGAATTCTTGCTGGGTTGTCGTGCAGATGATGACCGGGTCGTCGCTGAGGAACGCTTTCTGCACCAGCGAAGTCGCCTTGCTGAAGTCGGCTTTGATGGGGCCGCCAAAGAAGCGATGAATCAGCGGCAGAAACAAGATGCCACGACGCGCAGCGCTCATCCCGGCACGAAAAGCCTCTTGGTCGCCATCAAGCAAGGCGGTTTCGCTGATCTGCACCAGGTTGGACAAGCTTTTGGGTCCTTTGTCTTCCGCCATCAGCAGCGCCAGGCTGTAGGCCAGAGTGCGCTTGCCGACTCCATCAGGACCCACCAGGATGATGTGCCGGTTCACCGATTGCGTGAGCACATTAATCATGTTGCGCAGCAAGTCTTCGCGGAAATGCACAGCGCGCAACAATCCACGTTTTGCCCGCGCAACATAATCGACCGTCGTGCTGTCTGCCCGCGCCGGGATGATCTTGCTGGCATCGCTGTAGGCGTCCTGGATGGCTTTGGGCGTGATGCTGAACTGGCGCAAGACGCGCCCGGTGCTCACCGACGATTCCGCCAGCACAGCCAGCGCGTGGTCGGTGTCGATTTTCTGCTGGTTCATGGAGTTGGCGATCGTCAGCCCATCGTCCAGCAAGATGATCGACTGGCGGCTGAGCGAGACTTTGCGGTTGCCGATGGCGATGAAGTCCAGGCTGCCGTCGGGGTCGCGCCGCGACTGGATGGCCACGCGGACTTGCCGCTCCAGGCGCTCCAGGTCGACGCCGCGCTCGCTTTCGAAGTCCTTCAGCATGCGCCAGGCTGCTGTGTCTTTCCGCCGCAGCAAGGCGAACAAGACCATCTCGGGCATGATGGACGACTTGCGGTATTCCGCCAGCAGGGGCACCGCGTCGTTCAGCACGGTGTCCATGTCTTTGGTGATCAGGTCGGGGTTGAGAGTCGACATCGTTCTGTCGCATCCTCGGGCAATCGGCAGGCTGCATTATATCGCAGGCAGGCAGAACGCGCCTAGCTCGCATAGCAGGGCGCAACAGATAATTACCATAGTTTTTATCGGAATCGCGTAAGAAATGTCTCGCTTCGCTGCAGGCTAAAACGAACTCTTCTGAATCAGCATAAAATGCAGGAAGTTAAAGCGATCTTCACCTTCCAGCAAACGGGGACGCGCGCGCCCGTCGATAATGCCAGGGAAGAGCTCCACCGCCAGCAGCCGCCCGTCATAGAGATAAAGCGTGTCCATGAAGAAGCGCCGCTGCCCCCAGAGTTCCTGGTCGAAGAACAGATTGCCCAAGCCATAGTGAATATAAGCAATCTCGCCGCGCCGCGTCTGGTATAGCTCAATGGACATGGACTGATGCTGGGCAGTGCCGATGACCACATCCGCGCCCCATTCGGCGTAGGCTTGATAATCGTGAATATGCCGTTCGTTTGGTTCGAAGCCGCTGAATTCGCGGAATTGCAGGGTCAAAAGCACAACATCGTGTTGAGAAGCCAGCACAGGCAGCGCTTCATGCAGCCAGGCTTTGTTGCAAAATGCGGCGCCCGGTCTGCGCCCAAGAGCAGATTCGGGGTCATCATTTGCCAGCGCATAAGCTGGACCAACGGCATTGCAAGCCAGCCAGGCAATGCTCGATCCATTCTGCTGCAAGATCAATGGCGAGCGCGCCGACACCTGATCGCGACCGCCGCCCACCAGTTGAATGCCCTGTGCAGCGAAGTGATCCAGCGTATTTATGAACGATTCATATCCAAAGTCGGCGATATGGTTGCCGCTGACATCAACCACATCGACCCCCAGCAGCCCAAACAAATCGGCATGTTCGCGTTTCATGCACAGGCTGCTTTGCCCAGCCAGCGCGGCATCGTTCAGTTGCGGGCAGCCGGGCGCGATCGAAGCTTCGTTGGCGATATGAAAGTAATCCGCCAGCCGCACATAGTCTTGAATGCCGCTCGCCGCCTGCTGCAAGCCCATCTCGTCCAGCGCCGTCAAGGTGTGGCGTGCCAGCGCAGTCGTGCCAGAAAGCGTGATGCGCGTCAATTTATTCGGGTCATAATTTGGCGCGTCGCTTTCAAAGACCAGCTGATATCCCGCCAATTGATCGACGACAGGCGCGTCATCCAGCCACAAAGGCCGCAGCCGCATGTGCAGCTCGTCAAAGGGCAACAGCGTGAACTTGCCGGTCGAAAGCCACAGGGCATTGAAAAGCCGCAAGTCGTCAACGATTTCGATGTCCGCGTGCAGCTGGAATCCATGCGCTGCCAATCTCGACTGTGTAGACTCGCTGATGATCAGTCGATCCTCCGCTTCGCCCGCCAGGATGGCATCCAACTCCGCCCTGTCCAGCGACAGCATGGTCTCGCCAAAATCGACAGCCGGCAGCCAAAGCTCGACGCCGGCGCTTGCTGCAGCTGGCTCGGGAATCGGTCGCGGCTCGCTGAACGCCCGCGCATAAAAGTCCAGATATGCGCCGACATGCTGCGACCAGCTGTCTTCGCTGTGCGTGCCGCCAGGATGCACAACATACTCGTGGGGCAGCTTGGCGCGTTGAAAGATGACGCGCATCTGTTCTATGCCAGGCACCGCATGATCGGCCGTGCCGCGATCCAGCCACAAACGCGGGTAGCTCTCGCGGTCGAGCGATTCGGCGATGTGCAGCGGGTTGTGCGCTGACGCGACATGAGCGCGGTCGAAGTAGGGGCTGTGCCCGCCAATAGCCACGAAGTCATCGGCATGGCGCAGTCCGATCTGATAGGCCCAAAAGCCGCCGCGCGATATGCCGCCGATGGCTTGCGAGCCGCTGCCGCGATAGCGAAGCGACATCTGCTCCAGGAAGTCCAGCAATATGCGGTCATAGCTGGTCGTGTCGAAGCGGTTTTGGTTGGCTTCGGCGCTACCATAGGGCATCAGCACGATCATGGGCGGGGCGCTGCCAGCGCGGATGCCGGCCTCTAGCGCATCAATGAAGCCGAGCCGAGCCCACTGGCTGTCGTTGGCGTTCGAGCCATGCAGCAACAGCAAGACAGGGTAGGCAGCGACACCCGAAGTGTAACAGGGCGGCAAATAGACAGCGTATCGGTGGTCGCGCCTGGTGATGCTGCTGGTATACGTTTCGCTGTGCAATGCGCCAGTTTCTTCGCAGCTGGCCTCTTTCAATGTCTGCGCCTGCGACAATCCGCCAAGCCAAGAAAGCGCGAACATGAGCATGAACAAGTGGCGCATACCAACCTCGCCGACGGCATAGAAGCAGAAAAACGGGCATTAGCTTAGCAAATATTGTGGCAAAAGGCAGATGGGCTTCAATCGGCTTGCGCAGCGTCTATCAGGCGGTAACCCGAGCCGCGTACATTGGCGATCATATCGGCATTGTCCAGGCTTTTGAGCTTGCGGCGAAGATTGCTGATATGCGGCCGGATGACTTCGCGGGCTTCTGGCTCTTCGACATGATAGCCGCGCACCTCGCGCACCAACTCGCTGCAGGGCACGACACGCTCGCGATGGGCAGCCAAGTACAGCAGCAGGTCGAACTCGGTTGGTGTCAGGCTGGAGCTTGCGCCACCAGCGGCGATTTCGTACCTGCCCGGCGCCAGCTCAAAGGGACCCAAGCTGATGACATTCCTGTGCATCGGCGGCAGTTGGCGAAGATCTCGCAGGTTGATAGCCGGCTGGCTCTCGTCGCGCGCTGCGCTGGCCAACTCGGTCGTTAGTTGAGCAACATCCTGTTTGATGGCAATCAGCAGACGACGCCGGCGCATTTTGCTGCGAGCGCTTGCCATGCCACGTTCGACACTGGCGCGCAATTCATCGCTGGAGCACGGCATCGGCAAGAAATCTCCCGCCCCAGCACGCAGCGCTTGCACGGCGCTGCGCACATCCGCTTCCGCCGACATCAAGATCACTACCGCATCGGACGAATGCTGTTTGAGGCCGCGCAGCAACGCAAAGCCGTCCATGCCAGGCAAGTCAATATCAGCCAGCACGAGGTCAAAGTCACGCCGGCGATAACGCTCTAGTGCCGCCTCGCCGTTGGCTGCCTCGTCTACGACATAGCCCTCGCGCTGCAAGGTCATGCTCAGCGTGTAACGGCTGACGCCATCGGCGACAACCAACAGCAATCGCATAAGCTGTCTGTCTGCCATCTCGCGAAGCACCGCACCCTGAACCATTTGCTTCGTATTATAGCGGGATTGCCTTCCGCGCCCAAATTCGACTGGTGGCCTGTGCTCGTCAGTCCAACAGGATGGCGACTCGCGGGACGTCTACAGGCGGGTTGACCTCGGCAAGATGCCAGGTATCTGCCAGGCAGATGGCGACAACCGCATCATCGGCGCAGAGCAAGGGAATCTGGTCGCGCAGCATTCGGGGAATCTTGCGGTCGATCATCCAATCTTTGAGCTTGCGCGAACGACCGCCCATACCTTTGGGCTTGAATGTTTCGCCCCTGTGCCGAGTGCGCAGACGAAGCTCGGCATGAGCAGGCAGTTGCATGCTGGCACGATGCCCCGTCTCCATTTCAGACAAGACGCGCAAGCTGATTCCGTCCAGCGAGACGGTTTGTCCCAATATCAGCTTGATATCGGTGTCGCGCGCAATCAATCGATATCGACCTGGCTCTGGCAATGCGCCGCTCTTCTCCACAATCAGCGCGTCATAACCGCAGCGCAGTCGGATGCCCGCCCCCACATCGCGACAAGCGCCGACACGCGCATCCCGCGCCCAGGCATCCAACTCAATCGCTAGGTCCTGCGTCAATCCAGCCGAGCCATCCGCCAGTTTTTCCACCGCAGCCAGTAAGAATCGCCGCCGCAGCGCCACATGCAGCGAAAAAAAATCTGCCTGGCCGATGCGCCATCTGTCGGGCGATTTCTTCACATTGGGCTGCACAATGTGCACAAAGTGATGCTTGATGAAATCGTCGTCGACCGCAGCCGACTCGCTCAGCCGCTGCATTGCGCCCACTACCGCTGGATTCAGCTTTTGCAGGCGCGGGATGATCTCGCTGCGGATGAAATTGCGCCGATAACGCGTATCGTTGTTGCTTTCGTCCGTACGATAGGTCAGCTTGTGTTGGGCACAATACGACTCAATATCTGCGCGCGAAAAGCCCAGCAACGGACGCAACAAGCGGATATCTGGATAGCCTGGCAGGGTTGATACCGGACGCATCCCCCGCAGACCGCGCAACCCACTGCCGCGCGCGATGTGCATGAGCATAGTTTCTGCCTGGTCGTCCGCGTGATGTGCGACAGCCACACAAGCACGATCCAGTTTTGCTGCCACCTGCGCCAGAAAATCGTAGCGAGCCCTCCGCGCCGCCGCCTCGATGCCGATTCCCCGTTCCCGCGCCAGCAACGGCACATCGACAGCATCCAACGTGCAGGACAGCCGCCAATCTGCCGCTAGCGCGCCAACAAATGCCAGGTCTCGCTTGCCAGCCTCGCCCCTGATGCCATGATCCAGCGAAGCGACTTGCAGTGAGACTCCCAGCTTTCCTTGCAAACGGTGCAAGGCATGCAGTAGCGCGACCGAGTCTGCGCCGCCTGAAACTGCCACAACCAGCGCAGCCGAGTGGTCCAGCGCGCCAGGTTCTCGCAGCGCCCTCAGCAATTCGCTGCGCAACTTGCAACCGACAGCATTGTCCATGTCTGACGCTTCCTTGCGGTGGGCTACCTTGCCAGCAAGCCACCAGGATTTGCCCGCAGAGTCGGTCCGCGAACTGGCATTGCACTGCCTAGCGTAGCACAATTGCCCGCGCCCTTGTGGACAAGCAGCGAAACTTGGGCATACTTAAGCTGTGTTATAATTTGCTCCATTCGCGCGTTGACTGGGAGCCATCCGTGCTTAGTCCCCTGGATTTCCTGTTCGGGCTGTTTTCGCTCGACATTGGCATAGACTTGGGCACAGCCTATACGCTGGTTTATGTGCGTGGCAAGGGCATCGTCATCAACGAGCCTTCATTCGTGGCTATCGACCGGCGGACACGCGCTCCCATTGAAGTCGGCGCTCGCGCAAAGGAGATGTGGAGCAAGAATCCGCGCGATATCGTCATCGTGAGACCTGTGCGCGATGGCGTCATCAGCGAGTACGAAATCACCGCGCGCATGCTCGATTACCTCATAAAAAAGGCGCACGAACAAAGCTGGGTGCCCGTGCCGCGTCCGCGTGTCGTGGTCGGCATCCCCAGTGGCGTAACTGAGGTGGAAAAGCGCGCTGTAATCGAAGCGACACTGGATGCCGGCGCGCGTGAAGCCCACCTGATTGAAGAGCCAGTGGCCGCAGCCATCGGCGCAAATCTACCTGTGCTGGAAACGCGAGGCAGCATGGTGGTCGATATAGGCGGCGGCACGACAGAAATCGCGCTCTTTTCGCTGGGCGGCATCGTCATCAGTCGCTCCATCCGTGTGGCTGGCGATGAAATGGACGAAGATATCGTCCAGCACCTGCGCAACAAACACAATCTGCTGATCGGCGAGCCAACCGCCGAGAAAGCCAAAATCGATATCGGCTCGGCTTATCCCTTGCCCCAAGAACGCACCTACATTGTCAAAGGCCGGAATCTGACGACGGGCCTGCCCGACTCGGTCGAAGTCAGTTCCATTGAGATCCGTGAAGCCATTGGCGGCTCGATCAATATCATCATAGATACCGTCAAGGACGCGCTGGACGACACGCCGCCGGAACTGGTCGCCGACCTGATGGAAAGCGGCATCACGCTGGCGGGTGGTGGCGGACAACTGCGCGGTTTGGGCGAGCGCCTGCGCGAAGAAGTCAACATTCGCTGCTGGCTGGCAGAAGACGCCATGACCTGCGTAGCTCGTGGCGCCGGGCGCGTTCTGGAAGATTACAACAACCTGCGCCGACTGCTGACAGGTCCCGAACGCGGCAGCACCAAGCACTGACAAATACACTTGTCATTCGGGCGACTTTGCAGGCTATGCTAGACTCAGGGTGTACAATCTGCGCGTCCCGATGAGTGGCGAGGATGTCCGCGTGCGATCCTTAGCGCGCCCCGGTCGATTGCTAAGTCTGTTGCTGATGCTCACTTTGTGTGGACTGTTGATGACGTTTAGCATCGCCGGTGTGCTGGCGCCGGTGGAAGATGTCGCCGCTGCGCCGCTAACTGGCTTGGCGGGGCTGCTGAATCGCGTATCGCTGACCGCCAACAGCGCTTTGGAATCGTTGAACGATTGGGGAAGCGCGCAGAACCGCATCGCCGAGCTGGAAGAGAAGCTGGCGCGTCGTCAGGTCGAGCTGATTCGACTGCGTGAAGCCGCCAGCGACTACGAACGGCTGGTCAGCCTCTTAGGATACATATCGGCATTGGAAGAACAGGAATTCATCACCGCTGATGTCATCGCGGTCGAGCAAACGGGCATTGCTCGCCATATCATCATCAATCGCGGCACACGAGACGGCATCGCTATCGGCATGCCTGTTACCACCGAGTTGGGACTGGTGGGGCGCATCGTCGATGTCGGCGCAAATGCCTCGCAAGTGCAGTTGCTCAACGATGAGAACAGCTCGGTAAGCACACGCCTGCAGACCACCCGCGCGCATGGCAGCATCATTGGGCAGGCATCGGGGGCGCTGCGTCTGACCATGGTTGATCTCGATGAAGAAATCCGCCAGGGCGACCTGGTCATCACCTCCGGCTTGGGCGGCAACTTCCCGGCCGATATCGTGGTCGGGCAAGTTACCAGCGTCCGCCAATTTGAATTTGAGCTCTTCCAAGAAGCGGAAGTGCGCAGCCTGATCGACTTTGCCTCGCTGGAATTCGTGCTGGTCGTATCCAGCTTCGAGCCTATCGACTTGTCGGCATTTGATGAAAGCGGCGGCGGCTGATATGGGGCGCTACTTGTCTATCCTTGTGCTGGGTGTCGCTGCAGCGCTTTCAGCCAGTTTGCTGCCCCAGGCGCTGGTCATTGTCGTTGAGCTGGGAGGCGCTGTCATACCGCTGCTCGCAGATACGCGCGGACAGCTGAGTCTGGTAATGCTGCTGGTTCTTTGCTGGTCGCTGCATGCCAGCCTGACAGAAGGCTTTGTCTGGGCTTTGGTTGGCGGTATCGCGCTGGATCTGCTTTCGGTCTTGCCGCTGGGCACGACCTCGGCTGCGCTGTTGATCATGGTCTATGGAATCAACCGATTGTCTCAACATCTGCTGCGCGCGCGTATTGTGCTGCTGCTGGCGATGGCGGCTGTTGCCACGCTCGTCATGGCTGCCTACACCTATGCGGCGCTGGTATTGCTGGGCTATACTTACGATCTGTGGGCAGTTGGTCGCTTCGTGCTGTTGCCAACACTCTTGTACAACCTCGTTGCTGTGCTGCCGCTGTTCGCGATTGTGCGCTTTTTCCAGCGCCGGTTGGAAGGCGGATTGCTGGTCGCTCCGCAAAGTTTGTCACAGATGCCCGATGCCCGGAGGCAAATGTGAAGAGCAATCGCCTCGTGCCCTTCCAGACTTGGCGTCTCACGTTCTTTCAAGCCGTCATCTTCGCCGTGTTTCTCATCTTCGGCATCCGCATGTACGAGCTGCAAGTCACCCGTTTTGCCGAGTTCAATGCGGACGCAGACGAAAATCGCTTGAGTCGTCTGCCGATTGCCGCGCGGCGCGGCGCCATCTTCGACCGCAACGATGAGCGTCTGGCATTCAATGTGCCCGCCTACAATGTCACGATCATCCCGGCGCAGCTGCCCGCCGATGTCGAAGCCGAGCTGGCTGTTTACAATCGTCTCTCGGCGCTGGTCGGTGTGCCGCCAACGCGCGATATCGCGGAACAAGCCGGCGGCTTTGTGCGCAGCCTGGAAGACCTGGTCGAAGAAGGCGAAGGCATCGAACCCTTCAGTCCGGTCATCGTCGCCCTGGATGTGCCTCAGCTGACAGCCTTGCAAATCCTGGAAGAACGCATCTTTATGCCCGGCGTCGATATCGAACCGGTTGCCGTACGCGAATACCCGACCGGCGAGCTCACCACGCACATTGTCGGTTATATGGGACCCATCCCGGCTGAAGAAGCCCAGGAGCTGGAGGCGCAAGGATACAACCCGGCATTCGACCGCATCGGCTATGAAGGTGTCGAACGGTATCTGGAAAATCGCTTGGCGGGTGTGCGGGGTTCTATCTTGCGCGAAGTCGATGTCGCTGGCGAAGTGGTCAAGGTCATCAACCAGGTTGATGCGCAACCCGGCCAGAATGTGCGCCTGACGATAGATAGCGAGTTGCAAGCTTTCGCACAGCAGGCTCTGGTCGACCAGTTGCAAGAGCTCAACAGCCAGGCCGGGCGCACCATCTCGCAGCAAGGCGTGGTGATCGCCATGGACCCACGCAATGGTGAAGTCCTGGCGCTGGTCAGCCACCCCAGCTATGACAATACGCGCTTTGCCCGCGCCATTGATGGCGAGTATTTCCTGGATGTGGTGGCAGATCCGCTGCGGCCACTGGTGAACAACACCATCAAGAGCAAGTATCCGCCTGGCTCGGTTTGGAAGGTCATCACCGCGGCGGCTGTGCTGGAAGAGCAGGTCATCGACCCGAATACGTTGCTGCTGGACGAAGGGCAGATCTTGGTAGAAAACCGGTATGCGCCCAACGATCGCGCTGCGTCTCAGCGATTTGTCTGCTGGCTGCGCAGCGGCCACGGGCGCGTCGACATGATCCGCGGCATCGCCTGGAGTTGTGATGTCTACTTCTATCAGATCGGCGGCGGCAATCCCAACCTGTCGGCGCAGACTATCCGCCCGGGTGGCTTGGGCATCAACGACTTGTTTCGCTACGGCACGGCATTCGGCATCGGCAGCGAGCTGGGCATCGAGTTGCCTTTCGAGAATCCCAACCGCATGCCCGATCCCGACTGGAAGCGCCGCAACGAAGGCGAAAGCTGGTCGACCGGCGATACCTACAACGCCGCATTCGGGCAGGGCTATGTCAATGTTACGCCGCTGCAACTTCTCTCGTCGGTAGCGGCGACCATCAATGGCGGCGTCTTGTACCAGCCGACCATCATCCGTGACTTCCTGGACGAAGAGCGCCAAATTATCGAGGCATTCCAGCCGAAAGTTTTGCGCACCATCAACCGCGATCTGCTGGCAGAAGGCGAAGAGCTGACGCTGCTGCTGCTGGAAGATATGCTGATGAAACGCGAATCCAGCCTGGCTTGTACCTGCGAACCAGACTCACAATGGTATGATCCCTACCGTTGCGACCCCGCTGGCTACCGAAACACAGTCGACCTAAATCCTGATCCTGGCATTGAAGACTTGCACAGCTACCGCATCCACATCCCGCTAAATTACAGCTTCAATGGCTCGGTGTGCCAGCGCGTGCGTTTTCGCGGTCCCAGCGAACCCTACATCCCGCCTTTTGTGTCGCAGACGACGTTGGATATGGTGCGAGAAGGCATGCGCGAGGCGGTGATTGGCGAAGGCGGTACAGCTGCGCCAGCTGCCCTGCCCTTCGTTGAAGTGGCTGGAAAGACGGGCACCGCCGAATACTGCGACGATATCGCGCGACCGCTGAATCTATGTGTGCCTGGTCAATGGCCCGCCCATGCCTGGTATTCCGGCTATGCGCCCTACGATGACCCAGAGATCATCCTGATCGCCTTCGTCTACAATGGCGGCGAGGGTTCGCAGGTGGCCTTGCCTATCGTGCGCAATACGATGGAAGAGTATTTTCGCCTGCAAGCCGCACGCAACGGCCTCGAGACAGCCTCTTCCCGCATTGCTAGTGGCGCTTGATATGAAGCGGCTGACAGCGCCCCAGGTTCAGCTTATGCGCCAGTGGGGACCGGCTTGTCTCACCGCGACCTGCGCCTGGCTGCTGCTTATGGTATTGGGCCAGGCGCCGATCGCGCGCGCAACAGGCTTGGCTCTGGCAGTTCTGGGCATGACTGCCAGCATGCGCCCAATGGGACTGGTGGCGTCGATGGCGGGGGGATTGACGCTGACTTTGTCGCCGGTCTTTTGGTCGCAGGCCGCTGACGCAGTAACCCAACCGGCAACCATCGTCGTAGCGGCATTTTTCGCGACACTTGCCATATTGTCCGCGACTTTCCTGCTGAAGCGCCATGAGCTTGCTCTCGGCTTGGGCATCGCCTTGTTCGCCGCCATTTTCTGGAGCCAGATCGGCACGGAGCAGAGCTTGCGTCTGACGGTGCTGGTGGCGGCCTGGCTGCTCTTTCTGCTCACCGACATGCTCATGCTGACGAACCCAAGACCGGGCATCAAGCCACCGCAAACGCCAGAGCGCTGGCATCTGGCTGGCATCCCGTTGCTCTTCGCCATCGGCGTATTGAACGACCCGCTGGTTACCTTGTTTGCCCCGGCGATTCTGCTCGCCCTGCTGCTGTCCTATGCGCGGCTGCCCGGCTGGTACTGGCTGTCGATAGGGGTCATTGCCGTGGCTGGACTATACCTGCTCGCGCAGACCTATCTGCTAGCGGCTTCGCCCTTGCTGCTGCCACTGGGCTGGCGCGATGCGCAACGTTGGCTGGCGCTGGGCGAATATCCGCTGGCGCAATTCGGCTGGGCGGGCATTGCGCTGGGTATCGTGGGCCTGGCGCGCCTGGCACGTTGGTATCCGCCACTGGGCACAGTGACGATCATCGCTTTCGCCAGTTATATGCTCTTTGGCCTGACCTTTATTGGTAGTCACCGCGAAGTGCTGCTGTTGCCACTGATCATCATCCAGGTCATGTGGATGACGTATGCCGTGAATACCCTCAGCCAGTGGGTGAACAAGACGCTGCGCAATGAAGCCGGGCTGTGGATACACCTGGTTTCGGCGCTGTATATTGCGTTGCCTGCGTTGCTGCTGCTGGATATCTTGCAATCTTGATTATCCGCCCCGCACAGGCAAGCACAGATTCCAATTCCAAGTATAGTGATGTTGTTGTCGGTGGCGGCTGCTGAGGGCAGGTGCAAACGCGCATGCCAGAAGAACTCATCGCGATCAAAGGAATCAATGACGGCTTGCTGATCTCGCTCAGCACGACCGAGAAATGGCAGTCGGTAACGGACGAACTCGCGAAACGCATAGATGGCAAACGAGCTTTTTATTCTGGCGCGACAATCATCGTGGAGTTGGGCGCGCGCCCGGTGCCGAAGTATGAACTCAGCTCCTTGAAGGCGCTGTTGGAACGGCGCGGCTTGAGCTTGTCGCTGGTGCGCAGCGATAGCAACACCACACGGCAATCGGCAATGTCGCTCGACCTACGAACCAGTGAAAATGGGCTGCCAGAGAAACCGGCGCGCAGGCAGGCAGAGACCAAGCCAGTCAATCCAGAAGAAACGGGCAGTCGTGGCGTGATCTTTCGCCGCACTTTGCGATCGGGTCGGACGATCCACAGCGAGGGACATGTGGTTGTTTTTGGAGATGTCAATCCGGGCGCAAAAGTGATCGCTGCCGGAGATGTCGTTGTTTGGGGCAAGTTGCGCGGGACGGTGCATGCTGGCGCCCTGGGCGATGAATCGGCGGTTGTCTGCGCCTTGGATATGAATCCCAATCAACTGCGCATCGCCAGTTACATCGTAACTTCGCCACCGGGCAAGCGCAGAAAAATCCTTCCAGAAGTGGCGAGCATTCGTGACAATCAGATCGTGGTAGAAGCCAGAGACTAGCTAGGGGAAGGGAGACCGCATGGAGAGCGAGGAAAAAAGCCGAACAGACGCGCGAGTCATCACTGTGTCGTCTGGCAAGGGCGGTGTGGGCAAGACGACCGCCACTGCCAACCTGGGCATCTCCCTGGCCAGCCTGGGCAAACGCGTCGTGGTTATCGATGCCGATATTGGCTTGCGCAACCTCGATATCATCATGGGGCTTGAAAACCGCATCGTCTATGACCTGGTCGATGTGGTGGAGGGCCGAAGCAAACTGCGCCAAGCCATGATCAAGCACAAAAAGTTTGATGACCTCTTCCTCATCCCTGCCGCCCAAACGCGCGACAAAATGGCGATCAGCCCCGAAGACATGGTGCAGATGACGGACGAACTGCGCGAAGATTTTGACTATATCTTGATCGACTCGCCTGCTGGCATCGAGCGCGGCTTCCGAAACGCCCTAGAGCCAGCCGACGAGGTATTGATTGTTACCAATCCCGAAGTCTCTGCCGTTCGTGATGCCGACCGCATTGTCGGCTTGATTGAAGCTGCCGAAAAAGGGCCTGGCAAGCTGATCATCAATCGTTTGAAGACCGATCTCGTGCGCAAGGGCGAGATGCTGTCGTCGGACGATGTCTACGACATCCTGGGCTTGACCATCATCGGCATTATTCCAGAAGACGAAATGGTGCTTTCGGCGTCAAACAGCGGCATACCGGTAACGCTTAATTTGAATTCGCAGGCTGGCATGGCTTTTGGCAATATCGCGCGGCGGATTACGGGCGAAGATGTGCCTTTCATGAACCTGGATGGCAATCCCGGCATTTTGCGGCGATTCCTGCGACTATTTGACGGACGCTAGACGAGGCTGCGGCGAACGGTACCAGCAAAGGATACAATCATGGGCATCATCAAAACTCTGTTCGGACGCCGCAAACAAGGCAGCGGCGCGACTGCCAAAAACCGGCTGCGCTTTGTCTTGCAACACGATCGCATTCACCTGCCCCCCGAACGCATGGAAGAGATGAAGCGCGAAATCCTGGCGGTCATCGTCAAATACCTGGTTGTCGACCAAGACCGCGTAGAGATCGACCTGGAGCAGCGCGACCGCCGCCAAAGCAAGCTCGTCGCAGAAATCCCTTTTTCGGGGCAGCAGCCAGCCCACAGCGCGCCCGACGCGCGACTGCCCGCTCTCAGCAGCGATTCTGCAGACAACTCCTAGACCATTCGAGCTCGCCCAGCCGCGCAAGATACCCTGTCGCGGCGCCGTGCCTGCGCTATACTACGTCTGTCAACCGAACCCTGTGCGGCGGTGTGTATGACAGACAGCCTAAGCGCCTGGCGTCGATTCGACTTCATTCTCTTCGGCGCCGTCATCATCCTGGTCGTCTTCGGCATCATGATGATCGACAGCGCGACGCAGGACGCCATCGACGACGACATCATCAACCGCGTGCCCGATCAAATCAATTATGCCTTGGTCGGTTGTGTGATCGTGGTAGTCATGGCGACCATCGACTATCGGCTGCTGGGTGGCATCACGCCCTGGCTCTATGCCGGCATGATCATCATGTTGCTGTTGGTGCGCGCATTCGGCGTGGAAGGCGCTGGCGGCGCGACACGCTGGCTCAATGTCGGCATCCGCATTCAGCCATCCGAGATCGGCAAGATCATCCTGATCATCACGCTGTCGCAGTATGTCAGCGAGCGCTACTTGCAGCTGGACAGGCTGTCTACCGTCTTCCGTAGCATGTTGCATGTGGCGATCCCGGCGGGGTTGATCTTCGCGCAGCCCGATCTGGGCACGACCATCGTCTTTTTGTTCATTTGGGCGGTAGTCATTTGGTCGGCTGGTTTTCGACTGCGGCATATCACCATGTTTGTGCTGTTATTGTCGATTGCCCTGCCGATCGTGTTCCCGCTGCTGCCGCTTTATCAGCGCGCGCGCGTGGAAACATTCCTGAACCCTGACCCCGGCTCCGATGCTTTCTACAACATCAACCAGGCGCTGATCAGCATTGGGTCGGGCGGCCTGTTGGGCAAAGGCTATTATGTAGGCACGCAGAATACAGGCAGATTCTTGCGCGTGCGTCACACCGATTTCATCTTCAGCGTGATCGCGCATGAATTTGGCATGGCGGGTGGCTTGGCGGTTTTGGGCATGTTCGCCTTGGTATTGGCGCGCATCTTAAAAGGCGCTCGCGAAGCCAGCGACCCCCTGGGCAGCATGATTTGTTATGGCGTGGCCGCCATGATCTTCTTCCAGACGACAGTGTCTATCGGCATGAACCTGCGCTTGATGCCCGTTACGGGGCTGACCCTGCCTTTCGTCAGTTCGGGCGGTACTTCACTGCTCTTCACGATGGTCGGCATCGGCTTGGTGCAAAGCGTCATCATGCGCCGCCGCCGTCTCAACTTCTAAGGAGAACCTGGCTTGCCTACCCGCGATCGTCCGATACGCACGCGTTATGCCCCCAGCCCGACCGGTCCGCAGCACATCGGCGGCATTCGCTCGGCGCTCTTTGGCTGGCTCTTCGCGCGGCGTCATGGCGGACAATTCATCTTGCGCATCGAAGACACCGATCAAAAACGCAGTGTGCGCGGATCGGTCGAGCAGATTGTGGCATCCTTCGACTGGCTGGGCTTGGATATTGACGAAGGGCCGCACATCGGCGGCGATTATGGACCCTATGTGCAGTCGCAGCGGCTGGATATGTACCAAGGCTGGGCGAATTGGCTGGTTGAACAGGGGTATGCCTATCGCTGCTTTGCCACGCCGGAGGAGCTTGCAGAGATGCGCAAAGCCGGCCGGGGCTACGATCGCCGCTATCGTGATTTTCCCGCCGACCGCTCTGCCGAGCGGGCAGCACGAGGCGAGGCGCATGTCATCCGCTTCAAAATGCCGCTGGCGGGCACGACGAGCGGAATCGACAGCATCCGCGGCGAAGTGGCATTCGACAATGCCCAGTTGCAAGATGCCGTGCTGCTGAAATCGGACGGCTTTCCGACTTATCACCTGGCGCACATTGTCGATGACCACGCCATGCGCATCTCGCACATTACGCGCGCGGTCGAGTGGCTGCCTTCTTTCCCGCTGCACCTGCATATTTGGCATGCCTTTGGCTGGGAAAAGCCGCAATTCGCCCATCTGCCCGTATTGCTCAACCCCAATGGCAAGGGCAAGCTGAGCAAGCGCAAGCAGCAATTCGCAGACTCGCAAGGCAAGAGCGTGCCCGTGCTCGTGCACGAATTCCAGTCTGCGGGCTATTTGCCCGAGGCGGTGGTCAATTTCCTGACGAATATCGGCTGGAATTTCGGTGATGACCGCGAAGTCTTCACACGAGAAGAAGCGATTTCGCGCTTCGATCTGCAAGATGTCAACCCAGCTAACAGCGCCTACCCTATCGCCAAACTGGATTGGCTGAACAGCCAGTGGATCCAGCGCGTGGATGCAAATGACCTGGCGCGCCGCCTGAAACCGGTGTTGGAGTCGGTTGGCTATGCAGTAGACGAAGCGCTGCTGCGAAAAGTTGCGCCCACGCTGCAAGTGCGCTTGAAGTCGCTGAACGATGTCCTGCGCATGGCTGGATTCTTCTTCGAAAGCTGGAGCGACTTTGCTGCGCCGTCGGCCGAGATCGTAATTCAGCGCAAGATGGACGCGTCAAGCACATTGGACATCCTGCGGGGCGCGTTGCCGTTGCTCGAGGCGCTGGACAACTTCTCGCCAGAAGCACAACAGGCCGCGATGTCCGCCTTTGCAGCGAGCCGAGGACTACGAAATGGCGCTGTCTTCGGCTCCTTGCGCGCAGCTGTCAGCGGGCAGAAGGTATCGCCACCGACATTCGATACCATGCAAATCCTGGGCAAAGCCGAGTCCTTGCGGCGCGTCAAACTGGCAATGGCTGCGCTGGAAAATACCCTGTCTTAAATCTTGTCAGCGATTTGCAAGCATGGTAGTCTCGTATGCATAGTGGGAGATAGTTTAATCGGCAAAACAGCGGACTCTGGATCCGCCATTCCTGGTTCGAGTCCAGGTCTCCCAGTTGCTGCGGCTCGCCTTGCGCGGGTCGTTTTCGTTTGAAGGCGCTCACGCGACCGACAGCACCACCAGCTCCACCCACTTGCGAAATTCATCGTGCTGCGCGTTGTAAAGCAGACGCGTGCGCAGCGGCAAGCCCAACCACATATAGGATAGCTTGCGTCGTTCTTCGCGGGTGGTGTGGTCGACAATTTCGCGATACCAATGCGGGAAGCGCAAGAAGATATGCGGATGATTCATGATGTTGTCACGAACTTTCCAATAGAGCATGGTAAAAAACACGAAAAAAAAGATGCCGATTAGGATCAGGAAAGACGAGGGCACAACCAAAACGAAAATGAGATAGGCCAGCGTCATTCCCCAGCAGAATGCCTCAAAAAGCGGGCTGAAGCTGACTTCATCGCCATATCGCTGGAATGCCGACAGGATTGGCTCTTTGTAATAGCCCAAGGTCACCAGACAGGCGCGGATGAACATGAGTGAAACCGTAAGCATGATCAGCCCCAGCAACCCAGACATGGCGCTAACCGTCCCCCGCTGCATAGGCAAAACCTGCGCTCAGGTCACCGGGCACGCGGGCATATACGTTGGGGTCGGGTGTGTCGGTGCAGGGCAGAGGCAAGTCCCAACATTGTCCGTTGTAACGGGGAACATTCAATTGCAAGCCGCTCTCGGTTTCGAAGATGCGTACCTGTGGCTGTTCTCGCCTGTAGAAGCCGTCTGACGGCCCAGCAGGCAACGGAAAATTGCCAAGTCGAACGATGACATAAGCAGTATAAAGCAGGCAGATTGCACATAGCACGAACGCGCCAAGCACCCGCATCTGCGGGGAGACTCGCCGCCATTCCAGCATTGCCAGCAGCACAGACAACGCCGCGAAACTCCAAAACAGCCAGCGCGCATATTTGGGATTGGGGAAGCTGACAAACCAGAATACCAGCATGATCAGCAAGGGCGACAGCGCCCACATGCCCAATGCCGACTTTGACGCCGAGCGATTGCCCAGTTTGCCGGCAGCCAGCAGCAGCAACGCAATTGCCGAAATCGCAATCGGCAGCGTCGTATGGAAAAAATTATCGACAAGCTGTCTCAACCAGGGAGCGAACCAATCCCAGGAGCCCAGCACATCATTTGGATCGCTGCCCCGTTGACGGGTGTTGGTGGCCAACAGCCGTTGACGAGTTTCGATCTGATTCCTGGGAATCGTCCAATCCAATTCGACTCGGCCGATGGAAACCGGATAAGCAATGTAACCACTGGTAACCACGCCGCGCGCCATCCAGGGCAACACAAAAGCCGCCACCAGCAGGCACAAGCCGCATGCCAAGCGCGCTGTGTGCCGTTTCGAGACCGCCATGCCGCCTCGTCGCAGCCAGATCAGCGCCGTCAGCGACGCGATCGCTAGACCAAAGACAATATATGTTTGCTTGACAATGATGCCCACGGCAACAATCACCGCCAGGCGAAGAAGCAGGTAGTCGCGATTTGTGCGCGGCTGCCAGTCTTGCAAGAAGTCGAGCCAATAGATGACCGTCAAAAAACCCAGCAAGTCCACGACTGTATCCGTCAAAAAATGGGTGATGCCACTGCGCCCGCCCGTGTATTGGAGGATATAGGGGATGGTCAGCATGGCGAAGATGCAGGACCAGCGAAGCTCACTCTGACGGCGATTGCGCCACAGCTGCATCGCGGCATGCAAGGCATAGGCCAGATACGCGAGCAGCAGCAGGCCACTGGCGATGTACACGGACCGTCCAGAGAATAGTCCGAAGTCCAGCAGCGCGTTGTAAAGGTAAGTCGGATGGTTGTATGCCAATGACGCAAACAGATTGCCCAAGCCTGGCACGATGGCGTAGGCATCAATCCACATGACCGCCTGGATATCACGATAGCCGGTATCAAATGCCGCCGGCAACTCGATGCTTCGGCTCGCGAACCACAGCGCCAACCCGCCAAAGAGCAAGAAAAATGCCTTGTCCTGCCACAGTCGCGACGCGCTCAACTGGAGCTGATCACGCGAATGCCACAGGGACAGAGCCGCGCCAGCCGCCAGCAAGAGCATAATGATGTCATTCATGGGAAAGGCAAAATGCCACAGCTGCAAGATCAACAGGACAAGCGCCCAGCCCAGCCAGAAATTGTCCAGCCATTGTGGACCAGACGAAGCGCTCATCCGCAGCGCGCCCAGCATAGCCATGCCTAGCCCGCTAAACAGCAGGAAAAGCCAGAGCCAACTGGCGATGATCATGCCAAGCGGCTGAATGAGACCGAGCATCTATAGGTGACCTGCGTCCCTGAATTGTCGCATTGCCAGAAGCATTATAATGATGCGCGCGCCAATACGCGACTATGGCTTGGCGATGCCATAGTCCTTGGCTGGCAGAATCTCGCAGCGGCGCTGCACGAATAACAGGTGAATGCTAGCGGCGTTCTTTGAGGCGGGCGGACTTGCCGCGACGGTCGCGCAGATAATACAGTTGGGCGCGCCGAACCTTTGCGCGGCGCAAGATTTCCACTTTTTCTATGCGGGGGCTGCGCAGCAAAAAGGTACGTTCGACACCGATGCCATGGCTGGCGATGCGGCGCACGGTGAAATTTGCTTCGTTGCCGCCTTTGCGCGCGCGGATCACCACACCCTGGAAGACCTGAACGCGCTCTCGGGCGCCTTCTACAATGCGGACATGGACTCTGACCGTATCGCCCGATTCAATCTGCGGATGCTTGTGATTCTCAACAACCAGCGCCTGCATCAATTCCTGGCTCATCCTTGCGTTCCTTCCATAAAAATACGCCCGTGGGCGCAACACACTCGTACAGAATGGCGAACAGCGTAGCACAACCAGGCTTCAATATACAAGGGTGGCTTGGCACAGATTCAGGGCAATCGCATCAAAATAATCACTGAGTATTGAAGGGCAAATTATCGACTGTCATTAGATACTGCGCCTCCACGCCAGCGAGGAGGTATCTGATGACGAGTGTTCCGATCCTAAGTATCAGCAAGGCTTTCAGCCATGTGCAGGACCAGCGTGTGCAGGGGCGCTGCCGATATCCGTTGACTGAGGTGATTATCATCGCGATTTGCGCCACTTTGGCTGGCGCGAACACCTGGGCAGAAATCGAGACCTTTGGCAAGAGCAAAATCGCCTGGCTGCGGGAGTTCTTGCCCTTGAAACACGGCGTTCCTTCGCACGACACCTTTGGCAGAATCTTTGCCATGATTGATGCGGAGGAGTTTCAGCGCGGCTTTGTTAGCTGGGTTGAAGGGCTCTTTTCCGTTATCGAGGGAGAAGTGGTCAGCATTGATGGCAAAACAGCCCGCCGCAGCCATGACAAGGCGATTGGCAAGGATGCTATTCATGTGGTGAGCGCATGGGCAAGCGAAACTGGCATTACGCTGGCTCAGCAAAAAGTCGCTGACAAGTCGAACGAAATCACCGCTATTCCACAACTGCTGCAATTGCTGCGCGTCAAAGGCTGCCTGGTGTCGATTGACGCCATCGGTTGCCAGAAAGCAATCGCCCAAACGATCAGAAACAAGAACGCTGATTACTTGCTAGCGGTCAGAGGCAATCAGCCGCAACTGCATGAAGATATCAAGCAGTGGTTCAATGATGCAGATGCAAACGGCTTTGACAGGCCCGACCATGACTACTGCAAAGTGGTCAACAAAAGCCACGGGCGCATTGAAACGCGCGAGTGCTGGATGATAAGCGATCCTATGGTGTCTGAATACATCGGGCATGGCGGCGGTTGGACGGACTTGCGCGCGATTGTTCGCGTCAAGCGCAATCGGCAGCATGCCGGTCGGATCGAAGCAAGCCAAGCCTATTACATCACTTCGTTGAAAGCCAGCGCAGAGCGACTGCTGAGCGCCACACGGCAGCACTGGGGGATCGAAAATTGTCTGCACTGGGTGATGGATGTGATATTTCAGGAGGATCAGATGCGCGCGCGCAAGGGCAACAGCGCGGAAAACCTGATTGCCTTGCGCAAAATCAGCCTGAATATCTTGAAACAGGATACATCCAAGGGCAGCTTGAGACAAAAACGCTATCGCGCCGCGCTCGATGACAACTTCCGGCTAAAGCTGCTCTCGCAGATTTGATGCGATTGCCCTG